>Ga0070696_100000271_pt1 | contig 31078 bp, 27 predicted proteins | sample KBSK1253metaG_FD_65474 | JGI IMG/M metagenome (GOLD analysis project Ga0070696, IMG submission 65474) | Corn, switchgrass and miscanthus rhizosphere microbial communities from Kellogg Biological Station, Michigan, USA - KBS K1-25-3 metaG | ecosystem: Host-associated > Plants > Roots >... | reverse complement strand
AGCGTGATGAGCGAACGCATCACGGCCTCGCGCCAGCGGCCCTGATAGGTGCAGCGACCGGACCACTCGAGCCAGAACTGCTCGGTGCGCGCCAGCTCCCGCTCGGCATCCAGCGATGGCGGATCGCCGAGATGCGAGGGGTGCCAGTTGAACTGCAGCGCCAGCCGATCGCCCGGCTTCACGCTGAACAGGGCTGTCACCCCACGCCCCGATCGATCCATCCTGACGGATCCGCGCAGGAGCGCCGCGTCCGGTCCGGCAACGAAGGCGAAGCCGTTCATGGCCGGCGTAATCCACGGGGTATTGGCCCCATAACCGAAGCGAACGTCGACGATCATCTCCATCGGCACCTCGCCCTCCATCCCTTCGACGATGCGAACGATGTCGCAGCGGTCCTCGGTCGCCGGCATGAACTCGATGAGACGGACGGCTCCGCCGTCACAAACGACCTCGGTTTCCAGGATCAGGGTGTCGCCTCGGTAGCGCTGGCGGCGCTCGCGCACCGGCACGGTGGGCCGCAGCGCCCAGCGCCCGTGCTCGTCGTAACCCACCAGCGCGGCGAAGCACGCGTCGGAATCGAACCGCGGGACACAGAGCCAGTCGAGCGACCCATCACAGGAAACCAGCGCCGCAGTGTGCAGGTCCCCGATCAGTCCGTAGTCCTCGATCCTCGATGCCATGATTTGATCCCCTTGCTGTAAGTCGTCCGCGAACCGCCCGACACGCCTCGATGCCAACGACGCCGGGGCGGGCGGCGCTGGTGCGCCGGATCCGGGACGTGATCGAACCCACCGCCGAGACCCATCTGCTCGGGCAAGCACACCGAAGCGATCGATGGCGATGTCGCCGAGGCGTCGGTGCGGGTCCGCGTCCATCAGGTGTGCCTAGCGGCCCCAAGCCGCCAGCGTCAGAAGATCCTTGGCTGCTTCCGGGCCAAGCTGGTCCGTACCGGCAAGGGGTTGCGGTTTCGACATTTCGGCCCGGTGCTGTACTCGAAGGTCGTCGCCCAGGAGCTGTTGAGCTCAAGGCTCAGTGTCGAGTCGTCCTGAGCGAAGCGAAGCAGCCGAAGTGATATGCTTGAACTGATATCCTTGCAGACTGCGGGGGACGGCACGCGACACCAGCCCACCTTCCATGGGCGCCGCTAAGTCAGAACGCGCGAAAATACCAAGGTCATGAAGTCGTCCAGAGGGGAACCATCCTTCTCGACCTTCATGCGCAGCATCGCTCCTTCAAATGAATTGAGCAGAAAGGCGGCAAGGACGCGGGGATCAATGTCCCGGGAGATCTCCCCCGCCTTCTGCCCATCTCGGATGCAGCCCTCGATCTGCCGCGACCAGGCCGCGAAGTTCGCACTCAGCCGATCCCGAATGAGACGGCTCTGATCGGCGAGCTCGGTGCTGAAATTGCCCATCAGGCAACCCCGCTCGTAATTCTGCTCGGCAAGATTGGTCGCCAGCGACGCGAAATACCGCCTCAGTCGCTCCACCGGCGAGATCGACTCATCGCTGAGCACGCCGGCCAGCGCCGCCTGCTCCTTCGCGTAGCGATCGATTACCTCGGCGGCTAACGCTTCCTTGCTCTTGAAGTAGTTGTAGAACGACCCCTTGGGCAGGCCGGCGGCATCGGTGATGTCCTGAACGGCAGTGCCGTTGAACCCTTGCCGAAGCAGGGTCTCCAACGCGCTGTTGATCAGCTGTTCCCGCGAACTAGGTCTGGACATGCCGGGAATATGACCGGTCGCCTCAAAACAGTCAATGCTGTAGCAACTGGCTAGAGCCAGGTCTTGACAACGTCAAGATGACCGGTCATATTGGATCTCATTAGGGAGGGCCAAGCAGCACTGAAGTGCCACTGGTTGCGAACGAAAGGAGTTTCCAATGCGGCAGTTACAACTGATGGCTCACGGCGAACCCTCAGATGTCATTGAACTCACCAGGGTCTCCGAACCGCCTCTTGGTCAGGAGGATGTTCTCATCTCGATGGAAGCGGCCCCGCTCAATCCATCCGACTTTCTGTTTGTCCGTGGCATGTACGGCGTCCGGCCGACGTTCCCATCCTCGGTAGGCGCGGAGGGCGTTGGTCGAGTCGCCAAGATTGGATCGAAAGTTGATGTCGCTCTACAGGGCAAGCGAGTACTGATTATCCCGACCTACGAGCAGGGCACCTGGGCAGACCAAGTTGTCGCCCCAGTGCGCAACATCGTGCCGATGAGCGACGAAGCAGATCCCCTGCAACTCTCGATGATAGGGATTAACCCGGTTACCGCCTATCTCCTGCTCAACCGATACGTTTCCCTGATGCCCGGCGACTGGATCGGGCAAACCGCAGCCAACTCAGCGATGGGGCAGTACATCATTGCACTCGCGAAGCTCGCAGGAGTCAAGACGCTGAATGTCGTCCGCCGGCAAGAAGCGACCGAAGAGGTGCGGCAGTTGGGAGGTGACCGCGTAGTCCTCCAAGGCGACAACCTAGACAAGGATATTGAGGAGGCTCTCGACGGGAAGAAGCTTAGCCTCGTCCTCGATACGGTGGGTGGAACTCCCGTGGGAGAGTTGGCCAAGTCGCTCAAAACCGGCGGCTCGATTGTCGTCTATGCAATCCAAAGTGGGCGGTTCCCAGCCATCTCGCCCGGAGACTTCATCTACCGTGGTCTTAGCCTCCACGGATTCTGGCTCATCAATTGGATACGCAACGCGCCCCGCACAGAGATCCAGGAGATCTACCAGAAGGTGGGCGGCCTCGTAGCCGATGGATCGCTCTCCGCCACAGTGGAGCAGGTGTACCCGCTCGAGGAGTTCAAGGAGGCGGTCGAGCAATCTTTGAAATCGAATCGCAGCGGCAAGATTCTGTTCAAGTTTGGCGACCATGCTTAAGGTGACTGGTCATGTTCAGGATACGGTGAGGGGCGCCTGGCCCGCGGCCGAAGTCCACAACCAAGAGTTGCGGGAGCTGGGCTCTCGCGCAAAGGAGGGTGAAGTCATGTACCGGACAGGCTTTTTCGTGGCCAGCCTCATGCTCGCATCGACCGCTTTTGCCCAGACGCCCTACAGGACAGTCATGAGGCACATCGCAGTCGACTACGCAAACGGGGGAACGCCCAGCGGCACGACAACCCAAGGGGTTGACGCGGCCCCCGCTCTCCGCATCACTGGTGACCGGGCCCTGCTGAGCCAGGCGGAGAATCGCACCCGCCCACCCGAGTCCGCCAGCTTCACCGACGCGCCGATCGATGGGTCTCGTGTGCTGATGGCGAAGGGGCCAGCTGCATCGCCAGTCGATGCCGGGGGCAAGGGTCCGCTGTCTTCCTTCCGCGCCGAGCTTCGTGGGGATGTCACCAGCAGCGCACGGGGCGAAGCCGAGTTCGGGGCAGTCCAGAACCCCGATCGCTCCTCGGGCGCCTTCGTGCTCTCGCTCGGCGCGTGCAGCCCCCAGGGCGCCATCCTGTTCACCCGCAGAAGTGGAACGCCTCTCGCCGTGGGCCGCTATCGCATCTCGGCCGGCGCGGAGGGAGAGAACGAGGTCATGGCTATGGTCCTCACTGGAGGGCCGACCAGTCCGACCGGCGCGTTCCATGGCGAGTCGGGCTGGCTGATCGTGACCGCGGCGTCGGACGGAGTCATCACTGGCAGGTTTGAGGTCGATGCCGTTGGCTTCGTCGCGGCCGAGCCACAACGCGAGGACCGCCGGGTGAATATCACCGGCTCGTTTTCGGCCTCAGCTGGTTCGTCATTCCGGGTTTGTGAGGTCGCGGCGTGACAACCGCTTCCTGAGGGTGGGCCGGGCGGAGGTCGCCGGCCGGCCCCGGCTGCGGGCGAACTCAAACCTTTCATCGTGCTGCACGGGTTGTATATCTCAGGACGGAGGTAGAATGAGTACTTCGGCCCGACCGGTTCGTGCGGACTCGCAGCCCCATTCATGCGATACGGTCGGCTTAGACCACCCATCGGCGACACCTTTGCTATTACCCGGATCGAGCTCGACACTTCGGCGATGGTGTTCCGCGGACAATGGCTGGGAAAGCCATGACTGACGTCGCGACTCGAGTGAGTCCGCTGAGCTGGGCCGTCTTCGTGACGCCCAGCATACCGATCGTCTCCAGCGACCTCCCACCCGGCAGCAAACACCGGTGGTGGTCGCCGATATCGTCGACCCTCATCTGCGGCCGGCGGGATGCTGTGCTGGTGGATGCTTTTCCCACGATTGAGCAGACCCGTGCCCTGGGGGATTGGGTTGCCGCGAGCGGGAAACGCCTCACGGCGATCTATGCCACCCACGGCCACGGCGATCATTTCTTCGGCATCGGAGCACTGCTGGAGCGCTTTCCCAATGCTCGAGCGGTTGCCACGCCTGAAGTGGTCAAGGTCATGCGCCGGCGGACCGCCCCCGAGCTGCTAGCGAAATCCTGGAGGACCTGGCTGCCGGGCCAGATCCCCGATCGGCTCGTGATAGCCGAGGAGCTCGAGGGGAAGGTGATCGATCTGGAGGGGCGCGATCTGGTCGTGGTGGAAGTCGGCCACACCGACACTGACGACACCACCTGTCTGCACGTCCCATCTATCGGGCTGGTGGTCGCCGGCGACGTCGTCTACAACGACGTTCACCTCCATCTGGGCGAGTCAAACGGGCAAACCCGCCGCGAGTGGATCTCCGCGTTGGACACCATCGAGTCGCTCAACCCACGGGCGGTGATCGCCGGGCACAAGCGGCCGGAGAACGACGATAGGCCCCGGATTGTCGAAGAGACCCGGCAGTACATTCGGGACTTCGACCGGGTCGCCGGAGCGACGGCCACCGCGGGAGAACTCTATGACGAGATGCTGGAGCTCTATCCGCATCGGGTCAATCCCGGTATGCTCTGGGCTTCAGCCCGCGCGGTTAAACCGTAAGCCCGCCCAGAGTCACTCCCGGACCCACACCCGCGCCGACCGCGCCGGCAGCTGAACCCTGAGCTTGCCTCCAGTGACGGTTACGGCCCCGCCTGCCGGAAACGCGACCCGATACTTCCCATCCGCAGTCACCGAGATGTCCTGTGTGGCGTCCGAGACGTTGAACGCGACGATGGCACGCTGATCGCCAAGCACGCGGTCATACGCCAGCACGCCGTGCTGGTCGTCCGTGAGTAGCCAACTCAACTTTCCGTCGACGAATAGCCGCAGGTGCTCCTTCCGCAGCGTGATGAGCTCCCGGTACACCCGGAGGAGCGCGGTATCGGGCTCAACCCGATCACGCCGCCGGGGGCGCCCGAACGGCTGCGCGGTCTCGTCCTGGTATCGCAGATCGGACCACACCATCGGCTTCCGGTCGTCGGGATCATCTGCGCCCCACATGCCCACCTCGTCGCCGTTCCAGATGTGCGGAGCGCCGACATAGGTGAATTGCTGTACCAGGATCAGCCGCTGGATCTCCCGCGTCCGCGCGTCCGGCCGGTCAATCCGATAGTCCGGGTCCTCCCGTGGATTGTTCTGGTACTTGTAGCGGTCCCGGTTGTAAATCGAGGTGCTGAACCGCGGCGTGTCGTGGCTCGCGGTCAGATTCATCATCGCTCTCTGCTGGTCTGGTCCGATGCCGATGGTCAGCGAGTCGAGTCTGGCCGCGTACCGTGATGCGGTCAGGTTGGGCGGGGCCGAGTCGAAGAAGCTGCGGGTCGGGGTGTACCACCGGTAATTCATCACCGCGTCGAACACGTCACCCTTGAGCCACGGCGCCGGGTCCCACAATCGATCTGGCCATTCTTCCCACCACACTTCGCCGACCAGGTAGGCCTCCGGGTTGATGCTCCGGACCAGGCGTCGATAGTCGCGCCAGAAGCCCAGTGGTACCACATCGGCCACATCGAGCCGAAACCCATCCACTCCATCTGAGTGATCGCGGTCGCCGTTGGGGTCCAGCCACCGCTGGGTGACATTGAACACCAGGTCTCGCACGCCGGGCACGAGGTTGCCTTCGATCGGACCATGAGTCTGGCCCGGGGGCCGGCCGATCTTTTTCCATTCGGGCAGCCACGGAACACCCAGCCATCCCCGATAACGGAACTCGTTGGTGTCCGGCGTGGCGGGATCGTCGAAGCGCTCGATCTCGTACCAGTCGGCGAAGCGCGAGGCCCGCTGGTGCGCGAGCACGTCCCGCCAGGCCCAGAAGTTGATCCCGGTGTGGTTCCAGGAATAGTCCATGATGATGCGCATCCCGCGCCGGTGCACCTCTCGAACCAGGGCGAGGAAGAGACTGTCGGCCGAAGTCCACTTCCACGTCTTGGGATCGACCGGGTCTTCGGCCGCCATACGGGCCTCGTCGCCCCGAGGATCAGGCCCGAAGTTGCGGTCAATGTGGGCATAGTTCCGCGCGTCGTACTTGTGCAACGAGGGCGCGTCGTTCACCGGATTGAGATACAGAGCGGCGACGCCGAGCCGCTGGAGGTAATCCAGCTCATCCATGACACCTTTCAGGTCCCCGCCGTAGCGGCGGAACTGCACGGCGCCGTAGAAGTCCTTGCCTGTGGCCGCGGCCCAGGGGTCCGGTCGATACCAGTCCTGCCCCCACGGTGTCGTGCGCCAGCCGTTCGGCGGTCGCTCATCGGTGACGCCTTCGATGTCGTGGGCCGTAGGGTCGTTGGACGGGTCGCCGTTGCGAAACCGCTCGACGAAGATCTGGTACCAGATCGCATCCTTCGACCAGGTCGGCACGTCGAGGTTTCCGGTGACTGCCCTCCGCCTCCGCCCGAACAGGAAGGTCAAGGGATCCTCCAGCCGAGCGCGCCACGAGGCTTCGTTGTGGGTGGCGCCCGGGTAGCGGCGGATCACGAAGTCTCTGCCCTCGACCAGACCTTGTCCGAGGAGCCAGTCACGCACAGCAGCGTGAATAGGCCCATACGTGGAGTCGAGGCTCAGGCTGCCGTAGTCGAACCAGTAGCGTGCTCCGCGTGGGACCTTGAGGCCGGATCGGATGTCCCGGAGGATGTACGGCGTTGTATCCGGTGTCTCTGCCGTGGGGATGTTCAAGACCCGCGCGGCCACTTCCTCCGAAATCGGGAAGTGGGTGGACATGCAGCCGCACGCTCCGAAGACGTCCGGATGATGGGTGACCAGGTAAAAAGAGAGCAGTCCGCCCATGGAGGATCCCATGGCGGCCGTGTTCGCCGGCCCGGTTCGGGTTCGGAACTCCTGGTTCACCCTCGGCATCAGCTCTTCGACGAGGAACCGGGCATAGGCCGGCGCGTCGTGCCAGGGGGAGTACTCTCTCGAGCGTGCGGCCGTGCTCCAGACGCCGACCACGATGATCGGCGGAATCACGCCTTTGCTTACCAGGCGAACGACCGCTTCGTCAACGCCCCAGTCCACCCCGGTGTTGGCGATGCGAGGGTCGAACAGGTTCTGCCCGTCGTGCATGTAGAGCACGGGATATCGAGTAGTCGGATTGTCGTCGTAACCCGGCGGCAGCCAGATCTCAACCTGCCGTTTGGGGCCGAGGAACTTGGAGGAAACATCGGTCCAGTAGACCAGGCGGCCCTTGACGCCGGAGCCGCGCCAGTCGGCGATGTACTCTCTGGGGTCGAGCTTGAAGCCGGCGATCTGGTGAATAACCAGCGTGTCGCGGTCGAGCCTGAGCTGGTAGTTAGGGGGGACCGTGCCTGCGGCGGTCAACTGCTCCCGGTCCCAGGCGCCCAGGGTGAACTTGTATTCGAACGTCGCGCCCGGCGCCGCGGTGACCTTGACGGTGCGCTCGCGTCCGGTACCTGTCATCACGAGTCCGTCGGCCCGCCAGGGTCCGAGCTGGGGCAGGCTGCCGGCGAGGTAGACGGTACCAGTGCCGTCGGGAACCCGGACCCGGATGGTGGCGGTGCAGCATTGGGCGCGAGGCTGCTGGAGCGCCGAGACCGCGCCTGGACTGGAGGTGAGCGCGAGCAGCGCAGCGAGGGGAAGAGCCGGGGTCAGAGGCGAAACCTCCTGAAAGACGCGGCTAAGGTGTAGGGCGTGGCGCGCGACGGCAAGCCCGCGGTGCATAAAGCTTGCTTCGTAGGTGAGAGCCTCGCTGATGTCCCAGGCATTTGCGACGGGCTGCAACTGACTGCACCGCAAAACAGTGACGCGCTCTTGCGTTACGCCTTCAGCTTCCCTTGATGATGGGAGTCCCCGTGCGCGCGACATTGCTCAGTGCATTAATGTATCTCATCATTCTTCCGTCGCCTTCCTCCGCCCAAGCCTCTCTCGCCGGCTTGCGCACGCTCCGACTGACTGGCGGCGTGGCCATTACCCTTCCTCAGCCGTGGCGCAGACTGGACGCCGTTATGGAAAGCAAGGTCAACGCTGCAATGGACACGATCTTCCCCAAAGTCAAAGACTCCTTGTTTCAGACGGCGCTGAGTCGGGGGAAGCCGGTTCAACTGCTCAACGCTATTGACGGTGACCATCCGGTGCGTTCGCTCAATCTCAATGCCGCGCCTGCTCCAGGGGCGACACCCGCAACCTTCGCCGCGGCCTCGGACGATGAGTTGGCCAAAGCGCTGGGCCCGCTGTGTGAGATGATCGGGCAATTGATGGTGCAGGCAAAGGGCCGTCTTGTGTCCTGTAGTAAGGCTGAACGGCGGCTCGTGGCTGGCCGAGCTGCCGCACTGACACGGTACGTTCGAACCGGTCCGACAGGGTTCGTCAGCGTCTGGCTGGTTCAGTATCCCGACGACAATGTGCTCTACTCCCTGACGCTCAACGCACCGCAGACGGATGAGGCGACGGTAGAGCCGGTTTATCGGGGCATTTGGGAGTCGTTGCAATTTGGCCCATGACACCTCCTTCTTGGCGTTCCTAGTTGCAGCCCTGGTATTGTTGCTGATCCCTGGGCCGTTACGCACTTCTCGCCGGCAGCCTACGGCGCCGGCTCGGCGGGCGAGTCATGCGGGGACGGTTGCCGCAGTATGTCAGCGGGAGTCTTTATCTGGGGCTAGGTCTGGGTACGGCGCTCGCGGGTCGGAGGCATTAGCCGGCCTGGGTTCGGCGAGAGGCGGCCCCGGCCTGTCATGCAGCTGCCGAGTGTGACTGCCCGGTTTGCCGCTCGAGCACGGAGCGCAGCGACGCCAGGGCGCGGGTGCCGCCACGAGTGGTTGCGGCGTAGGCGATGTAGCCATCCGGCCGAACCAAGGTTATGCCGGCGTCCGGCGACCATCTAAGCTCCAGGATGTCACTCTGCGATTCCGAGAGCTGCTTCGCAGCCTCCCTGGTCGCTTGATCCGCATCGTCGTCGCAGACCAGCAGGAAACGGCTGCCGATCCCCTTGCCGCCTCGCATCGAGTTGTCCAGGTACCGCTTCCCGGGCCCCTCCACAATCGGGCTTCCCCGATAGGCAATACCTAGCTCCGAGAGCCGCTCCACGAACGCGTGCTGGAACGGCGCCAGACGCGACACCATGGGTATCACGGTGTCGCGCAAGACCTGGGCGAGTTTGTTGGGAGTACCCATCACCTTGGTCAGGATGTGGGTGGTCTCGATGACGTCTTTGATGACGGGAATGCGTTCGGTGCTGTAGCTGTCGAGCAATCGCCCATTGCCGTGACCGTGCAGGGAGAGGTCGAGCTTCCACACCAGATTCCAGGCGTCGTGCAGGCCCGTATTCATGCCCTGTCCTCCGAATGGGCTATGAATGTGAGCGGCGTCGCCGGCAATGAAGACTCGTCCGCTCCGCATCTGCGCCACCTGCCGGTGATGGATGCGAAAATAGCTGCTCCACCGCAGGCTACGCGCGTCGATCCCGCTTGGCGCCCGTTGCCGCAGTATCCTCCGGACCAGCTCCAGCGATGGAGCATCCCCTTCCGGGTGCTGGATGGTCGCCACGATCCGCCGGCGGCTGGAGCTCATCGGGAAAATCGCAACTGGCCCGAACTCGCTGGGACAGAGCTGCAACTCGTCCGTCGGCAGGGTCTCGTTGGTCTCGATATCGGCGAGGGCGAACGAGTCATCGTACTCGGCTCCCTCGAACGACAGGTTCAGGAGCTGGCGCACGGCGCTGTGGGCGCCGTCGCAGCCGACTACGAAAGAGGCTCTGAGCTGGGCCGGTTCGCCCTTCTGCTCCACCGTTACCAGAACATGATCGTCCTGCTGATCAGCCGACCGGAAGGTGGTGTTGTACTCGATTGCCCCGCCTTTGCGCCGCAACGCGTCAACCAGGAGCCGCTCGGTCACGTCCTGGGGAACCATGGCGATGAACGGATAGGGACTCTCCTCGGGGGCAAACCGCATGTGGGCAAGAGAGCGTCCATGCGCTATGACCGCAACCGACGTGACCCGGTTGGCCGTGAGCAAAAAGGGAGCGACAATCCCCGCCATGTCGAAGATTTCAAGCGTCCGAGGAAAAATGGCCAGCGCTTTGGAGTGGACCGACTGAGACGGGCGGGTCTCGATGAGCCGCCACCTGAGGCCTCGACGCGCGCATTCGTTGGCCAGAAACAACCCGACAGGGCCGGCTCCAACGATCAGGACATCGGTGTCGATTGCAGACCTGGGCATCTCGAATCCTCCCCACCAACTGCTCTTCTAACACTACGCACGACAGAGCCAGAGGTCACTCCAGCAGGAGCAACCCTCAGACCACAGAATCAGGTCGTTAAGACGAGGCTATAGCGTCGATTGCCGGGACGAAGCGGGCAGGTACCAGGAGGACGCCGGACAACCTGGCCGGTTCCCCTGGTGTTGGGGACAACTTGTCACCGGCGGACGAGCGCAGCGGCGTCGGCGGCCCGAGAACGCATTGCCTCGCCGAGCTAGCGGCCGCGGCCGGCCGCCGGTAGTGTGGTGCGTGCTCGCCTGCCGAACAGTCCTGGGGCGACAATGGACACGGGGGAGGCCGGACCTGATGGCACAACGGGTTATAGCGCTCGCGCGCTACTGGTGGACCTTCGCCGATCCGGTGCGGCGGGCTGATTACTTCCGCCATGGCGTGAGTCTGGTCGTGCTGAAGTACGCCGGTGACGTGGGCCTGGTCGCGCTTGGGACCGGCAGGTTCTGGACGCCGCACGACTACCTCCGATCCATTCCCTTCCTGGTCTCGACTCGATTTGATGGGGCACCGGAGTGGCTGATGCCGGCCCTCGCCCTGTGGGCCATACCCTTCCTCTGGGCCGGCATCACCCTCACGCTCCGCCGCGCGCTCGACGCCGGCTGGTCGGCCTGGACCACGGTCGCGTTCTTTGTGCCGGTCCTCAACTATCTGATGATGGCCGTCCTCTGCCTGGTGCCGACTTCGCCGAGGGCATCTCCGCGGAACGAGCCCCCGCGCCCCTACGAGCGCCGGCTGCCCTCAGCGCTCCTCGCGATGGCGGTGGGGCTGCTGTTTGGGATCGGCATGGTGCTCCTCGCGGTCACCCACCTTCGGCAGTACGGCCTCGCGCTGTTCTTTGGGACGCCGTTCGCCATCGGTGCCCTGACCGCATTCCTCTTCAATCGTCGCTATCCCGCGAGTCCAGGGGAGAGCAGACAGGTCGCTCTCATGACCCTGGCGCTGACGGCCGGCAGTCTGTTTCTGCTCGGGTCCGAAGGAGTCGTCTGTCTCCTGATGGCTTTGCCGCTCGGTTTGATTGTCGGGCTGATGGGCGCCGCGGTTGGTCGTGCCGCTGCACTCCGCGGTCGCTCCGATCTCTCCTCCGCCGCGCTCGCCCTCGCAGTCGTACCGCTCGGCGCCCTCCTCGAGCCGCGCGCCCTCACTGGCAGGGTGCTTCACGAGGTGCGCTCCAGCGTCGTCATCGATGCGCCACCGGCTGAGGTTTGGACCCATGTGGTTGCCTTCCGCCCCATCTCAGAGCCGAGCGACGCGGCGTTCCGGCTGGGGGTAGCCTACCCCCGCTACGCACGGATCGAAGGCACGGGCGTGGGTGCCGTGCGCTACTGCGTGTTCTCGACCGGCGCCTTCGTCGAGCCTATCACTGATTGGGAGCCCGGCCGGCGCCTGGCCTTCGACGTGGCCGAGTCGCCGCCGCCGATGCGCGAGCTGACACCGTTCGCCGGCGTGGCGCCGCCGCACCTCGACGGCTATCTCCGTTCGACCCGAGGAGAGTTCCGGCTGGTGCCTCTCGCCGATGGTCGCACGCGGCTGGAGGGGAGCACCTGGTACGAGCTTCGTCTGGCTCCGGAGCCCTACTGGCAGCTCTTCAGCGATTACCTGATCCATCGGATCCATGGTCGCGTGCTGCAGCACATCAAGATGGAGACCGAAGCGGCCGCTCAGTCGCGGACCAGCCCCGACACCGTCATGGTCCACAGCGGCGGGCTCGCCCTGCACGCCCTGCTCTGGCAGCCTCAAGGTCGCGGTCCATTTCCCGCCGTGCTGTTCAATCACGGCAGCTACAGCGCTGGAGATCCGCTAGAGCCGGGAGAGCCTGCTGCGCTCGGTCCGGTCTTCGCCGGGCACGGCTACGTCTTCCTCTTCCTGTTTCGACGCGGCATCGGACTCTCCGCCGACCAGGGCCCGGCCGATGGGGACCTGATGGCTACCGCCTTGGCGGCGCGCGGCCAGACCGGCCGCAATGAGATTCAGCTCGACCTGCTCGAGAACGAGGAGATGAACGAGGCTTTGGCGGGACTCACGTTCCTGCGCGGGCTATCTCAGGTCGACACCAGTCGCATCGCGGTGGCGGGGCATTCCTTCGGTGGAAGCCTGAGCCTGCTGCTCGCCGCGCGCGACTCGGCGGTCCGAACGGTTGTGCTCTTCTCCGGCTCAGCCCGCAGCTGGGGCGGCTCACCCGAGCTTCGGGCGCGCCTTCTCACCGCCGTCCAGCATACGGCCCCGGTCTTCTTCATCCATGCCGCGAACGACTATTCGACCGAGCCAGGGAAGGTATTGGCCGCGGAGATGCAGGAGCTCGGCCGGCCCTACCGCCTCAAGATCTATCCCGCTGTCGGACGAACCACGCGCGAGGGGCACAACTTTATCTACCGGAGCGTCGCAACCTGGGAGCCTGAGGTGTTTGTCTTCCTGGACCAGCACCTGCGGCCGGCGAAACCTACCCGGTGATCTCCCCGTACTGCGGCGGTCCCCACACGCCGGCATTTCGAGTACGATGATCACATCTGACGCTTTGCTTCTCCTCCGCCTTCTCAGCGCGCCTGCGCTGAATCCAGCCCCGCTGGACACCCTGGTCGATGTGGGTGGCTATCGCCTGCATCTGGTGCTGTACCGCGGCGCGAAACCACTTACGCTGGTGATGGAGTCCGGAGGTGGCGCATCACTCGAGGAACCGTGGCTGGCGGTGCAGGCCCAGCTCGCCGCCCGCACGGGGGCGACGGTGGTGGCGTACGACCGGGCCGGCTTCGGAAAGAGCGGGACCGGACCCATAGACCTGACCCCGCGTCGGCAGGTCCAGCAGCTCAATGCGGTACTACAGGAGCTGCGAACGCCGCCGAACAGGATCGTCGTTGGAATCTCCTATGGAGGTCTCCTCGCGGTCCTGCACGGACACCTGTACCGGGACAGGGTACGCGGGCTCGTCCTGGTCGATCCGATGAACCCCCGCTTCGTCCAGGCTACCGGTGAGTTCGTCCACTCGACGGTTCCCCATATCGAGCACCCGGCGAGCTCGAAGGACTCTGCCCTGGTCCGGTTGGTGAACACGTTCGACGGGCTGGTGCGTGATCCCGAGGCAAGCGATGTGGGGCTCGGGGTACCCATGGTGATCGTCACTGCGGGTGAAGGGTGGTGGGGCAGGAAGGACATCGATCGGGCATGGCGGGCAAGCCACGAGGCGATGGCGCAGGCCGCACCCGACCGGCGGTTGGTCGTGGCGGACGGCTCGAACCATGACATCCCAACGAAGCGCCCTCACACGATCATCGACGCCGTCCTCTCGCTCGCGAACCGTCCTTGAGCAGGCGCCGGCGGCTTACCGGGTAAGCCACCCGGCAAACGCCATCCACGCCGACGTCCCTGAGATCATCAGCCTGAGCGGCTGCGAGGCCACGATCAAGAGTCCGCCCCAGATCGTGGCGGGATGGATCCTCCTCCGGGTTGCGAGATCATAGACCAGCATCGCCGCAATGAAGAGGTCGGTCAGCCCAAAGAACGCCGGCGGCCCGGCCCGCAGCAGTCCGAACGGCAGCCGCGCGATGGGCGCGCTCATGAGCGAGATCGTCGCGAGTGTCATCAGCCGCTTGTGGGTGTCCGGATTGCCGCGAAGACTGAGACCCGTGCCGATCAAGATTGCGAACACCACCATGTCGAACAGTGGGACGGCCAGAAACGCGAGCGGCGGCACCCCTGGTATCGGCGCAGAGCCACCCTTGACCCTGAGGACGGCGGTCGTGGTGCCCACGAGCAGTACCAACGCGGCGAGCAACGCGCCGCCGACCCCGAGCTTGCGATGCAGGTCGGTGCGATCGATCGCAACTAGCGTCGTCTGAGCCAGGAAGAGCAGCACCCAGGAGGTGAACACGAAGCCATGGACGTGCAGGAGCAGGCTCAGCTCCGGCGTTCCGTAATAGGACTTGAGGAAGTAGCTGCGGGAGAATCCGGCGAACACCGTGATGGCGAAGGCGACTGCCACGCCGACGTAGAAGCGAGAGCGCCTCCTGGTGCCGATGACCGAGGTGTTCACTGTCATGCCCGATCTGGCCTCAAGTGAGGTCCAAGGCCACATCGAAGCTTGCGGTGTATCCCTCCTTGGCCGGCATCACCGTCAGCATCGACTGCCGACCGCCTTCCTCATTGTAGATCTGGTCGGTCAGGTTGGAGACCGTGCGTTTCCCCTTGGCGGCGTAGGGTGGCCTGGCGTATACCCGGTCGCTCAACCCTTCGTCGAAGTAGAATTGGGAGGTGAACTCGTGTGCCCGCCCAGCCGAGCTGGGCAAACGGATCTTGTAGTGAATGTGCGGCGTTCGCTGGGGGTACCAGCCGGGATAGATGGTGGTGAATTTCGCGACTCCGTTCCCATCACTGAGTTGATATCCCCGCAGGAACTTCTTTCCGGTGGTGTTGAAGTACTTGGGGTCCACCGCGTCGGAGTACACTCCTTCGGCATCGCAATGCCAAACGTCCACGATGGCGCCCTTCAACGGGGCGCAACTCTCCTTGGAGAGGCCGTAGACGTTCAGGGTCAGCGCCAAAAGGGCCCCAGCCTTGATCATGCCGTCGGTGGGATCGCTCCGGATGTCGGAGCGGTCGAGCCTCTCGTCCACGTAGTAGGGGCCCTCGGTCATCGCAGGCCGGACGACGCACGGACTGGACCGGCCGGCTCGGCTGCTCGCGCTCGAAGATGAGCAGCCCAGGAAGACAAGGGTGCCGGTTGAGCCCAGCAGGGCCAGGGCTTCACGACGGGTGAGCACCCGACCGATCGGGAGGTCGTCCAGGTCCATGACCAACTCGCATGTAAGGAATTGTCCCTAAATTACCGCCTTGCCCGGCGGGCGACAGGTCTGCCTGCGTCGTCTGGCGGAGCTCGCCGCGATACTGTACGCTAGAAACGCCCCAAAATTCCAGCTAGGACATCAGACGCAAGTGGCCAACACTTACGACCTGGCGGGCAAGACCGCCGTTGTGACGGGCGGCGCCCGGGGGATTGGCCGGGCCGTCGCCACGTGCCTCCTGGCCTCCGGGGCCGAGGTGTGGATTTGGGATACTCGGCTGCCGGGGCTTCCCCGGGCCAAGGGGGTCGAGGTCGATGTCACCGACTCACAGCAGATCTCCGCGGCCATTGCTCAAGTCATCGCGGCCGGATCACGCATCGATGTTCTGATCAACAATGCAGGTTACCTGGGAACCTTGCATGTCTTTGACGAGCACGACCCGGCGGACTGGCTTCGGGTAGTTGAGGTCAACTTGCTCGGGATGTTACGGGTGACTCACCAGGTGCTGCCCTATATGCGCGGTTGGGGTGGAGGCCGGATCGTCAACATGGGATCGCTCGCCGGCAAAGAGGGCCTCGCTTACCTCGCGGCGTACTCGGCCGCCAGCGCGGGGGTGATCGCCTTTACCAAGGCACTGAGCCGGGAGGTCGTCGGGAGCAACATCATGGTGAATTGCGTCGCACCGGGTCCGATCGACACCGACATGATCCGGGGTCTTGGCCCAGAGGCAGTTGCCGCTATGATCGGTGACAGTCCGATGAAGCGGCTGGGCGACCCGGATGAGGTCGCCCAGCTCATTGTGTGGCTGTGCTCCGAGGCCAGTCGCTTCAACACCGGAGCTGTCTTCGACATGTCGGGTGGCAGAGCTCGCTACTGATGGAAATCCGTTCGGTCAGTCAATTCCTGGAGTATTGGGATAGCCTTCGCGGCCGTACCCGCCGGGTGGTAACCTGCATTCCTCCCGAGCTACTCGAATGGTCTCATCGAGTTGGCGCCTTCACCTTCGGGGACCTCGTCCGTCATCTGGCGACCATCGAGCGGTACATGTACGCCGAGACTGTAGCTGGACGCCCCAGTCGTTATCCTGGCTGTGGTCGCGAGTTGGCCGATGGCTACGAGGCGGTACTCGCGTACTCCGACCGGCTGCACGACGAGGCCAAGGCGATCATCGGGGCGCTGAGTGATGCGGACCTTGAGCGGAAATGCCAGACGCCTGCGGGCGTGTCCATCACAACCTGGAAGTGGCTGCGCGCCATGTGCGAGCACGAGGCACATCATCGGGGGCAGATCTATCTGATGCTCGGTATGCTCGAGGTCCCTACACCTCCGCTCTTTGGCTTGACCTCCGAGGAGGTCCGCGCGCGGTCTACTTGACCCCGATGCTACTTGCCAGACAAGAGCAGCGTGGCGAGGGCAAACGGCTGCTCGGTATAGGCCCGCTTCCAGTCCGGTCGGGTTTCTTCCAGGACTAGTGCCATGGCGGCGCCGAGAGGATAAAAGGGGACGCGCCGTTGCCGTCCCAGGTCGAGCTGCTCCAGCTCTCGCCGAATAGTGCGGCGCGCGCTGTCGGCGGCCATGGTGTAGGCCTGGTAGTCAGGCAGGCCTCGAAACGCGGCTGAGGGCTCCCCAGACTTTGTGGCCGCTCGGGCCGCAGCATACTCCATGAAGCGAGCCACGCCTTCCTGCCAAAGCTGAAACTCGAGGTAGCGATAGTCCGTCGCCGTGAGGCCGCTGCGGAGTAATTCGCGGGCGCTGATGACCTGGTCCAGCGCCTCGACCTGGGCACCCGGGCGCGCGTCCAACGCCTGGAGCAGCGCTGTAGCCAGGCGGCGCATCGCGTGTTGCGCCGGCAGTGAATCGTACGGAAAGGGATAGTTCAACATCCACTGCCCGGTGGTATCCCCACGCGCGAGGTTGAGGCGCGACACTCCTGTGTAATAATCCGGCTGAGAATACTGCCACTGGTGAAAATGCTCGTGCAGGACCGTCAAGACCCAAGCGGTTGAAGACTTGCCGGTCCGCCCGGCCGATCCGATGACGATCGTGGGCACCCCGCCGACGGCGGGGAAAGTCGCCAGGAGCGTTGGGGAAAACTGCCTGGGACGGGTCCAGACCTCGCGCTGCAACGCCGAGTCGCTCCCCAGCGGGGCAAAGTCTGGAGTCGGATGGGGGCTGCCGACCAGAAACTCGGCCGAATCGGTGACCAGCAGCACCTGTAGCGCCGTCCGCCCCCATCCGGGCCAGAGCTGATCGCACAGTTGGTCCGAGAGCCGAATCGCCTCGGCAAGCCGCACCTGGTCCGGCTGCCGCAAGCGGATCCCGGTTTGGGCAACAACTGCGACCGGGGCCACGGTTGCGCCGAGCAGCCAAAGGCCTAGCCCAGCGATTGACCAGCGCACAATGCACCTCGCGGGAGTGTTCGGTTGGGCGGATGTCTGGATCGTGACGAACGTCGCACCAACGGCCTTGTTGCGGGCGCGACAGAGTCGACTGATACTTGTAGCCGTCCGCACCCCATGAGATCCCTGGTATGGCTACTGTCGCGCCTCCTACCCGCACCTACCCGTTTCTGCTGGGCGGCGAGCTCCGGAGCGGCGCCGATTCGTTGGAGATCCGAAGCGGGTACTCCGGCGAGCTGATCGGCCGAGCCGCGCTGGCCGGCCCTGCGGACGTTGCCGCCGCGCTCGATGCCGCTGTGGCCGCGGCTCCGGCTGCCGCCGCGCTGCCTTCGCACGCCCGCTCCGCCGCGCTCCACCGGCTCGCCGCCGGCGTCGCGGATCGGCGGGAGGAGCTCGCTCGCCTCCTGGCATCCGAGGCGGGGAAGCCGCTGGCCCTGGCACGCACTGAGATCGACCGCGCGGTCTTCGTCTTCCGCCAGGGCGCGGAAGAGGCCACCCGGATGGGTGGCGAAGTCATCCCCATGGACCTCCAGCCTCACGGCGAGCGACGCTGGGGACTCACCCGCCGATTCCCCCTCTCGCCCATATCCGCGATCATCCCGTTCAACTTCCCTGTCCTGCTGGCCGCCCATAAGTTGGCTCCCGCGATCGCCTGCGGCGCAACCATGGTGCTCAAGCCGCCACCGCAGGATCCGCTCGCGACCCTCTTGCTGGGCGAGATCATTCGGCAGAGCGGTTACCCGACCGGCGCCCTCTCCATCTTGCTCTGCACCAATGAGGTCGCGGCGCCGCTGATCGATGACCCCCGCGTCCGGATGATCACCTTCACCGGCTCCGCTCGCGCGGGGTGGGACATTCGTCGTCGAGCGTACCACAAGCGGGTGACGCTCGAATTGGGCGGCAACGCGGCCGCGATCATCGAGCCCGACGCGGACCTGGAGCATGCAGTCCGTCGCTGCGTGGCCGGTGGTTATCTCTACGCCGGACAGTCGTGCATCTCCACCCAACGGATTCTGGTGCACCAGTCGCTCTACCCTCGCTTCACCGAGCGCTTCGTGGCCGCGGTTGGCACGCTCCGTACCGGCGATCCGATGATGGAGACCACGGACGTCGGGCCGATGATCGACCAGGCGAGCGCAGAGCGGGCGTCCGAGTGGATCGCGGAGGCGACCGAGGCGGGGGCGCGCGTCGCAGTGGGCGGAGCACGAGACGGCGCGATTCTCGAGCCCACGGTGATCCTCGATACGACCGGCGCGATGCGGGTCAACTGCGAGGAGATCTTCGCACCCGTGACGACGGTCCGCCCCTACCTCGACTTCGACCAGGCCATCTCGGAGGTAAACGACTCACCCTACGGCATCCAGGCTGGCCTCTTTACCCATGACATGCGACGAATCCTCCGCGCCTTCGAGCGGATCGAGGTGGGCGGAGTGATAGTGAACGATGTGCCCACCTTCCGCGTGGACCATGCGCCGTACGGCGGGGTGAAGGCCTCTGGGCAAGGGCGCGAAGGCGTTCGCTACGCGATCGAAGAGATGACCGAGCTGCGGCTGCTGGTGCTCAATGAAGGTTGAAAATTGAACTCTACGGAGACCAGATGCCTTCGTTCTTCTTGTCCGCCTTGTCCGCCTCGTCCGCCCTGTCCGCCTTGTCCGCCTTGTCCGCCCTAACCCTACACGCCCAGACTCAGCCGCCCCCGCCTTCCTCCGCGCTGTTCCGCGACAAGCAGATCCCCCATGAGGGCGGGTTCCGGGTGTTCATCGTGCCCGACATGGAGGGGATGGGGAGCGCGGTGGATATCCACGAGGTGATCGCCGGCAACGAGGCGCCGCGCTACAAGGATCTCACCGGGCCGGATTATTGGGACCGCTTCCGTCTGCTCCTCACCAAGGAAGTGAATGCCACCATCCGCGGGGCACGCCTGGCCGGCGCCCGGAGCTTCGTGGTGAACGAAGGCCACGGCGGCAACCTGTTCGCCAACGTGCTGCCGTGGGAGCTCGACAGCTCGGCGATCCTGGTGCGGGGATTCCCCAAGCCGCTGGTGATGGTGACCGGTATCGACAGCAGCTTCGGCACCTTGATGTTCACCGGCGCGCACGCCAATGCGGGAAGCCCGGGCGTGCTGTCGCACAACTTCGCCTTCGACTCCTTCACCGTGAACGGCAAGCCACTCAACGAGGTCGGCATTAACGCGCTGATAGCCGGCGAGCTGGGAGTTTCCGTCTCTCTGGTGAGCGGCGACGACGTGCTGATCGAGGAGACCAAGGCGATGGTCCCCAACGGGTTCGTCGCGATCGTGACCAAGCGCGCCGTGGGGCGGAGCGCGGCGATCACCTATAGCCCGGCCAAAGTCCGGAGGATGTTGCAGGCCGGCGCCGTGGAGGCGGTGCGCCGGGAGCGCCGCGGCGACTTCAAGCCGTTCACCATGGACCGACCCTACAAGATCGAATTCAAGCTGCGCCGGACCTATCCGGACAGCGTCGTCAAGGCGGTCGCCGCGCTGCAGGAGTTCAAGCTCGAGCCGACCGGCGAGCGTGCCTTCCGCTACACCACCGACAGCGCGCGGCAGATGGGCTGGCTGCTGGACGCGATCGAAGAGACGGTGCTCCGATGAGACGCCTGGTCGTGGCCGCCGCTTTGCTCCTGCCGGCTCCGGCCTGGGCGCAGGGCCAAGCGCAGCGCGACTCGATACCGCGCGACACCACGCCCCCGGCGGCGGCCTTCGGGGTGACCGAGTACCGTCAGGCCCGCGAAAAGCTGGAGCAGGACATGCAGCGCGGCGGCTTCAGCGTTTACATCATCGCCGACATGGAGGGGCTGGCCGGCGCGGTGCGCAATATGACCGAGATGCGGCCGGTGAGTCGGGGCGGATCACCCCAGCACGAGCGATTCCGCCAGGAGCTGACCGACGAGGTAAACGCGCTCATCGCCGGGGCCCGGGCCGCAGGAGCGACCCAGTTCATCGTGAACGAGGGGCACGGCGGCACCCTGTTCCGCAACATCCTGGTGGAACAGCTCGATCCCGAGGCGATCCTGATCCGTGGGTATCCTAAGCCGATCGTGATGTCCACCGGCATGAATCCCATGGTCGACGCGATGATGATCGTGGGCGCCCACGCCAACGCGGGGAGTCCTGGCGTTATCTCCCACAACTTTGCCTTCGACTCCTTCACCGTGAACGGCAAGGTCCTGAACGAGGCCGGCATCGCGGGGTTCATTGGCGGGGAGATGGGCGTGCCGATGGCGCTCGCGAGCGGGGACGACGTGCTGACCAACGAGACCCGCGAGATGCTCGGGGATCTGGAGATGGTCACCACCAAGACCGCCTTCTCCCGCTCGGCGGCCGCGGTGCTCCCGCCGGCGACGGTTCATCGCCTGCTGCGTCGGGCGGCCGCCCGCGCGGTCCGGCGGGTTAAGGCCGGTGAGCTCAAGCCGCTCCAGATGCAGAAGCCGTATAAAGTGCGCTTCTGTCTCCGCCGCTCGTTCACCGAGGACGATTGGGTCCGCGAGACCGTGGGCCGGCTGGAGGGGGTGAGCGCGGACGGCGGGCGGGGGTGTTTCGCCTACACCAGCGACTCTGCCGAGGCGGTCGGGAATCTGCTGAACGAGATCGAGTGGACGGTGCTCAAGCCCTGAGGTCTGACGTCTCCCTTCGGGATCGTGTGGCGTTCGCCATCCTGCTCGGCGCGTGCAGCATGACCGAGCCGGGCCCCCGGGAAGCGCATTGTCTGTCACGCGGACGAATGAATCGACTTGGTGCAGTGATACGCTCGCTCCTGGTCGCGGCGGTCCTCGGCGCGGCAGCCGCGGCATGCGGTTCCCACGAGCCGACCTCGCCGTCGCATACGAGCACCCTGGTGGTCACTCCCATGAGGCTGGTCTTGGGCCTCGGCATGTCACGTCAACTCTCTGCGGCGGTGGTCGATGATTCGGGGTCGCCCGTCGCCGGCGCGACGGTCAGCTTCGTGTCCAGCGATCCCGGCCGAGCCTCGGTCACCGCCAGCGGCCTGGTAGACTATGTCGGCGCCGGCCAGGCGGAGATCAGGGTCAGCAGTGATGACCTGCTCGCCGTCATCCCGTACACCGGGCTGCGGTCGGGACACCCGCTCGGCGCGACGAAGACATCGACCCGCTTGCCCGGCGATGGTCAGGGCGACGGCCCGTTTGGGGTGGCGGTGGACGGGGAGGGCCGCATCCTCATCTCCCAAACCAATAGCGGCCGGGTCGCTTCGGATGTCTATCCAGTGACCGGCTTCGCGACTCGGGGCCTCGGAGGGAGCCCCACCTCTATCGCGTTGCTGGGCGGGGGCGCCGCTCTGGTGACGCCCACGGGACGCGACACCAGCGAGGTCAGCGTGATCGAGTTGGCCTCCGATCGAGTTCTGGCTCAAGTGCCGCTCGAGGTGCACGCCTTCTCCGCTGTGACGGCGCCTGACAGCCAGACTGTCTACCTGGGGACCAATGACGGCCGGGTACTCCAGTTTGATGCGGCCTCGTCCCAGGTTTCCGGCTCTGTCGATTTGAGTGTGACAAACAGTCGGGTGAATCATCTCGCGCTCAACGCCGCTGGAACGCTGCTCTACGCCAGCTCCTTCACCACCGGCACGATCTCCGAGATCGATCTGGCTTCAAAATCCGTGACTCGCATTTTTATCGTGGGGGGGCAGCCCCAAGGTATCGCTCTCTCGCTCGATGGAACGGAGCTCTACGTCGCCGACGAATCCGGCACCGGACACATCAACGTTTATGATCTGATCGGGGAATCGCTCGAATCATCCATCCCTTCGGGGGCCACATCCGCGATCGGTGGGCCGTTCGCGGTGGCCATGTCGCCGGATGGTGCAGCGGCGTACGTCGGCGTCCTCGACCCGAACGGGGCCGGGCTGATTCAGGTGATCGACACGCGCACCCGGACGATTGAAAGCACGATCACCAGCTGCGGGGGCCTGCCCCGGCGGATCGCCTTCGGCTTCTCCGGCGGTCTGGCGGTCGTTGCGGATGAGACCGGCTGCGTGGACTTCGTGGAGTGAGGTGGTTTCTCCCACGGCACCGTCGCACTTCGCAGTCCGGCCAAGAGTCAGGCGACGACCTGGCGCCACCGATCATCCGGATCTCGCCCGACGGGCAGATGGCCTACGTGGTGGTGCAGAAGCGGGTCCGACTGACCGCACCGGACAGTGCCGGCGAGCAACAACCGGAGCATACGGTTTAGCAACCAACGCTTTCGCTGAGGGATAGGTGCCATGAGTGAAGCAGCCAATCGCGCTACGATCGAAGCCCTTGTCTCCGCGATCAACGGGCGAGACCTTGCGGCACTCGACAAGGTGTTTACCGAAGACGTGATCATGGAATGGCCCCAGTCCGGCGAGCGGATCAGGGGAGAGAAGAACCGGCGCGAGGTCTATAGCCGCTTCCCTTCACTTCCCAAGGTCACGCCCCGCCGGACCACGGGCAGTGGGGACATCTGGGTGCTTGAGGCCAGCCTGGACTACGGCGATGGAGATCCCTATCAGTGCGTGTTCATCTTCCAGATGCGCAATGGCCAGATCGCAAAGGAGATTGCCTACTGGTCCAAACCGTTCCCGGCACCTGAGTGGCGCTCGGCGTGGATCGAACGCATGTGACCTCCACCTTTGGGCTCCCCCCAGAGCCCGGCTGACGCTCGGCGCCCGACCGCATGCGCGAGATCTGGCTGCCCCCGCCCCCATTGTTCCGCAGGGTCTATTCGCCGAACCAGCAGGCCCAATAGCAAGTCCTACGACGTGCTTTCCTTATATAAGGTCCCGTAGAGCACCAGCCCCCGCCCCACCGCGGTCGCGATCAGCTCCGCCATGTACTGCGGCATGCCGCTCAACTGGCCCTCGACGCCCTGCAGCGCCTTCCGGGTATCGTCGCCCTGCCGCATGCCCACGAAATGCTTCATGAGTCCAGTGCCCGTCGCCTCCAGCACCCAGGGTTTCGTCTCGACCGTCGCGGTCGTCACCACCGCGCTGGCGACCGCCCCATCCGGACCGAAAGTGAGCCCGATCTCGAGAGGCCCGTGAGGCGTGTTGATCTGCTGGAAGAGGGCGACGCCGACCGTCTTGCCGCTGCCACCCTGGCCGAGGAAGAACTGCACGTCCGGATCGTCCGGTGTGTAATTGGTCGACTGCCGGATGGCGGCAAGATCCTGTTTGCCGATGGTGACGGTGCGGACGAAATACTGTTGGGCGCCCGCGGTGGTCTGCCGGATGAAGTCGGCGTGCTTCACCAGCACCACCTTGGGTGAGGGGTGGGCGGCCGCGCCCAGGGGCGCGACGGTCAGGGCGAGCGCCGCGGCGCCACCCAGACGCTGGAGGACAGTCATGATACGCTCCTTGGTGAACGGCCGGGCAGTACCGCCCGGACGGTCGAGTACAGGACGATGAGATAAACCAGGGACATGCCCCAGCCGGACACGATGGTGAGCCAGGCGAAGCCGCCCAGCCCGAAGTTCATGAGCCACTGGCCGGCGAAGTCGAGCGCCCCGGTCCCGAAGGCCACGACGATCACGGTGTCGCGCCACCAGGCGGGCCACTCCAGCCCCAGGATGATGAGCGTCAGCAGAGCAGCCACGATCGAATAGATCATGATGTGGATGTGGCTGTCCTGGATGAGCGTGTTGGTGTCGACCGTGTGCTGCATTTCCGGCATCTGCCCCAGATCCAATGTCTGGGTAGTGGAATGCGACTGCGTCGCCATATGCATTTCATCCATCCCCGGCGCCGGGACGTAGGTCGCCTGGACCTTCGCGGGAGTGAGCCCCGACCAGGTCTTCACCATCAGGAAGGCGAACAGGTAGGCGTACCCCAGCACCAGCAGAAAGAGGATCGCACCGAGTTTCACTGATCGGTTCGTGTGACGCAAGCTGTAGAGACCCATAGTACGTCCGGCTAGAAAGTAGTGACTAGCTGGACAGTGTACTGCACGCCCCACTGGCTCAGCCCGTCAGAGGTCTCGAAGAAAGGCTGGTCCGAGTGATTCACCCGGATTTCGCCCCGGATCTGAAATCGCGGAATCCGGTAGGTGGTGTGCGGGATGTTAGCGAATATCCCCTCGCGGCCCACGCCGATCGAGTAGATCGGTGCGATGGTCCACGAGGTGAGCGTCTGGGGCTGGCCGGTGCGGGCGCCATCCTTGTCGTCCAACACCTCCGCTCGGGCGGCGATCCCGAAGTGTCGAGCCACCTGGCGGTGGACCAGCACCATCGCGCCGCCCCAGCTGGCCTCGGCGTCGTCGGGCAGGTTGGTGTCCTTGGCGTAGTTTGCTTCACCCGCCACGATCCAGCCGTACCCGGGCTGGAACGCGTAGTCCGCGTTCAACAGAAGACGATCGTTGGTCGAATCGGCCGGCCCTTCCGACCCGTACAGCAGGCTGACGCCGAGGCTGGTGCGCTCCGTCGGCAGCAGACCGAGCCGTGCGCCGACAGTCTTGCCGTGGTTGGGATCGAGAGGAGAGTCCCATCCATTGGCCACTAGCGCGGTAAGATCCGCCTTCCGGCTCAGGGCATAGGTGCCGAACAGGCCGGTGAGCTTGGCCGGCCGGCCCAACTCGAAGTTGAACGAGGTGGACGGAGTGAGCAGGAGCACCTCGTCGTCCCGCTCGAAGCCGATCGGGGCATCGAGGGTGCCGAAGCTGAGGTTCAGATTCGTCGCCTTCGGCGGGGTGAAGCTCACCAGCAGGTTGTCGATCTCGGTCTCGGTGACAGGATCGCCCCCCTCCTCGTTCGAGATCGAAGTTGTGAGCTGGCCGAAGACATACAGGTTGTCGGTCAACTCCCGGAAGATCGAGACGGCGACCTTTCCCGCCGAGAACGAGTTGTCTTTGGTTCTGCCGTCCAGGGTGTACCCGCCGACGCCGAACCCGGAGATCGCGAGCGAATGCTTATCCTCTCCAGTGATGCTCTGGAGGTCTCCCGACTCGTCGAGTTTGATCGGCTGGTCGGGCTTGCCCTGGGCCGCGGCCCCGGCGGAGGTCAGGCCGAGAATGATGAGCGCGAGATGGCTGGATCGCACCAGTCCCCGCATACGGTTTCTCCTGGTCTAAAGGCCGATGCGCGCCGCAGTGGTGCGGCACACGTGAACCCTTGCTCGAGCTGTTTGGAGCTAGACCAGGCGGGGAGGGGGTGGCTCGACCGTAGGAGAGATGAGACGGGGAAAAGTTGGGAGACGCCGGGCCGGCTCGACCCAGCGATCAGGGGCTACCGCGATGGTCGGCGCCGAGGCCGGCTCCATGGGCGAGAGCACCTGGAGCGAAGTCTGTTGCACTGCCCCGGTTGCGGTGGGGTGGCAGGCGCTATTGGTGAGGACCTTACTCCCATGATTCATGTCGGCCATTGTGTGCCCGCCGGCAAGGTGCCGCTCGAACAGACAGAGCGCGGCACACCCCACCGCGGGCTGGGCCAGCAGGAACGCGGCCAGGGTCGCGAGGGCGAGGCAGCGGGACCGGAGAGCCAGATGCATTGAGAGAAAAAGGTAATCCAACTCCAGGCTGTCGCAAATCGGCCCCTCCCTGTCGCAATACCGGCCTTAAGGCTATAGGCCATAGGCTATAGGCTATAGCTCATAGCTCATAGCTCATAGCTCATAGCTCTGAGTCCTATGAATTGAAGGAGGACGACAGCATGCCACCGGATAAATCCAGCAAGCGCGCAAAGGCCGCGCTCGCCGCCGGCGAGGGCCTCACCGTAACGGTCAAGCCGATCAGCCCTAGCCCGGAGAAGATTCAGTCGCTCGCCCAGACCCTTTCGGCCCACCGGGCCATCCAGAACGAGCTTGCGGGGACCCGGCACCGCTTGTTGCGCATCGATCTGCTCGACCCCATGGAGGAAACCAAACCCGCCAGCCTGAAGCCGCCGGACCGGTTCCAGGCCACGTTCGTGGACTACACCAACAGCCGCACCCTATTCGCCACCGGCAACCTCTCGTCGACCAGGTCGATCATGGTGACCGAGTCGGCCCTCCAGCCGAGGCCGAGCGAGGAGGAGTTTCGGGAGGCCGTCAACCTGGTCATGAAGGACGCCGAGCTGGGAAAGGCCGCGCGTGAAGCCGGCTTGCGCCCGTACCGCCCGATGCCACCGCTCATCGGCCAGGAGCTCGACGATGGGCGAGTAGAGCGCACCATCGCCGTCGGGCTGCTGCCGCGCGCCGGCGCGCGGGCGGTTACGGGCGCGCTTCCGTTGGAGCCGGCGGGAGCAGGGGCGGGGGCGGCGGGGCATGCGCATGAGATCGTGGGCGTGAACCTGGTCAAACGGAAGCTGGTCCGCTTCGACCCGACCGAGCGTGGTCGCGCACCGTTGAGATCGGCAGCACACAACCCGATCTGCGGGCAACCGTACGCGGGCCAGGACACCGCCAGCGGCGTGGCCGGCAGCGCGTGGGTCACGGTCAAGCAGGGCAGCACCACGCTCTGGAAGTTCATGGTAGTGCGTCCCGCGGGCTCCTCCGGCACCTTCGGCTCCGGGGTGGAGCTCCGTGGGGTCGATTACCGAGGCAAGCGCCTGTTGTACCGGGCGCATGTACCCATCCTCAACGTGAAGTACGATGGCGACGCCTGCGGACCCTATCGCGATTGGCAGAATCAGGAAGGGATGTTCTCGGCGACGGGCGCCGATCCGGTTCCCGGTTTTCGACTATGCTCCGCGCCGGCCACGACCATCCTCGAGAGCGGATCCGATCTCGGCAATTTTCTCGGTGTCGCGATCTTCGTGAAGGATCAGGAGGTCGTGCTGGTCAGTGAGTGGGAAGCAGGCTGGTATCGCTACATCAGCCGCTGGCGGCTGCACGCCGATGGCACCCTCAAAGCGCGCTTCGGGTTCTCCGCGGTGGAGAGCTCGTGCGTCTGCACCGTACATCACCACCATGTCTACTGGCGACTCGACTTCGACGTCGGCACCGCCGGTGACAACCTCATCCAGGAGTTCAACGACCCGCCGCTCAGCGGCTCGTCCAAGTGGCACAATCTGAATTACGAGATCCGCCGGGCCCGCAACCCCGGGCGAAAGCGGAGATGGAGGGTGAAGAACAAGTCCACCGGTGATGCCTACGACATCGTCCCAGGCGAGCACGACGGGATTGCGGGCGAACATGCCCGATTGGCCGTTCGGCCGGGGCGACACCTGGTTCCTGCGCTATCGAAGCTCAGAGATCGACGATGGCGCCATCGCGGTCGGCGCGGAGGCCGAGCTCGACACCTGGGTGAACGGCGAGCCCATCAATGGCAAGGACGTCGTCGTATGGTACGGCGGGCATTTCAGCCACGATGTCAACCACGAGGAGCCGGGCGAGTTCGGGCACATCGTCGGGCCCGATCTCAAGCCCGTGAAGTGGTGAGGGTCCCGCAGGGCGCTTCGTCCGCGTCGCTCGCGGAAGCGGGGTCGTGACAGCCACTCTTGCGGGCGCGCTTCGGCAGCGGAGGGAGCGTCACCCGCGTCGTGAGCCAGCTGCAGCGGAGTCCTGAACGGCCACCCGTCGTGCACGCGCGCGTCGCCCGCGGGAGAGGTCACTGGTCATGAGGCTTGCCGCAGGTCGGCCAGCCTGGCGAGGTCAGCGCGAGCACCCAGCCGTTCGAACACGGCGCTCGCGGCATCGAGCTCGAGGGCGGACTCCTCCTGATGGCCCAGCGCTTCGTAGGCCCGTGCCAGGAAGACCCGGCTGCGCGCGGCCTCGTAGGGCAGGTCGATCTCGAGCCAGAGCCGTTGGCCACGTCGCAGGCTGGCCGCGGCGGCGTCGGGTTTTCCTTCTGCGAGCTCTACCATGCCGATTGCGGTGGCGCCGGCGGCGCGCATAGCGGCTGAGTCGTAGCGCTGCGCGATCGCCTCGAGCTCTTCTGCCGCGGCGCGAGCGGCTGCGACGGCATTGCAGGCAAGACTGATCTCGACTCGGGCGGGCAGGAGTCGGGCGCGCTCGAATTGAGCCAGCGTGGAATCCTCCAGCGCACGGTCGATGAGACTGCGCGCCGCGGCAGCTTGCCCTTGTGCCAGTCGCAGGAGCGCCAGTCCTGGAAGCGGATGGCGCCCCCGCTGGTGGGCCTCCCGGAACAGCGCTTCGGCGCGCTCGAAGTCGCCCAGCCGGAGCCGGACCTCCGCCATCTCGTAGTATGCCTCGCCCGCCACTGTGGGCAGGAGGTCGCCCACCTGCTCGGCGGCCTCGCGCGCCTCGGCTTCCGCTTCGGGCAGGGCACCGCGCAATCGGAGTAACTCGGCCCGGTGCACCCGACAGATGCCCGGGAAAGCGGAGTCCGAATGCGGCTCACTCCACTGTTTGGCTGCGTCGTGCCACTCAGCCGCTCGACGGTAATCGGCGATCTGGTCGCAGGCGGTCATCATGTTGCAGTAGACCCGACCCGTGGTTCGGGGCAGGAGATCGCCCGCGGCGGCAGCGGCCATGGCGTCGTCGATGAGGGTCATGCCCTGCCCGATCTCACCCTGCGCCAGGAGGATCCGTCCTCGATCCTGAAGAGAAAGCGCCCGCAGGTCCGCATCACCTGCTCGCTCAGCGATGGCGGCCGCCTGCTCCGTCAGCTCCAGTGCCCGCGGGAGATTGCGTTCCAGTTCCAGGGCGAGCGTCGCCTGAAGCCGGACCAGCCAACCGTGCTCCCGGGACTCGGGTAACCCTGCAAGGTGACGCTCCGCACGCCGAAGCCACCCCTGACCGACCGAGATCGCCAGCCAGTGCCAGTAATCCTCAGCGACAGCAATCGCTATCGCCGCAGCTCCTCGCGCATCGCCCTGGCGGACATATCCCACGTAGGCTCGCTCGCGGGTCTTCACACATTCGTTTCCGCGGCCTAGCCACCACGCCGCCTCAGCCAGACGCGCCAGGTCGCCGGGCTCGAGCTCCCCGGCCGCGGTGAGATGGTCGAACGCTGCTGCCCAGTCGTGGCGAGCGAAGGCCGTCCGTCCGGCCTCGAGTGCCGAGTCGACCTTGGCCGATGCCAGCCCGGCGGCGGGTGTGGAGGGTTGCGCGCCGAACCCCATCAGCTCGTCCAACTGGGTGCGGATTTCCTTGGCGGACTGCCACCGTCGCGCCGGGTCCTTCTGCAGGCAGGTCATGACCAGCTGCGCCAACGCCGCCGGCACCTCCGGTCGGCGGCGATCGACCGGCTCCGGATTCCGGATGGTGTGCGCCACCATCATCTCACTCGGCGTGCCCCGGAAGGGGGGCTCGCCGGTGAGGAGCGCGTAACCCAACGCACCGAGGGCGTAGATGTCGGCTCGATGATCGACGTCGGGATCGGCGCCGGCCTGCTCCGGCGCCATATAGGCCGGCGTGCCGACCGCAACGCCGGGCTGAGTCAGCTCGGAACCGGCGGCATCGCTGATCACCTTGGCGATCCCGAAATCCAGGACGAGGGCGTGTCCGTCTGAGAGAAGCACGTTTCCGGGCTTCACGTCTCGGTGGATGACCCCGTGCGCGTGCGCATGCGCCAAGGCACCGGCGATGTCCCGGAGGATCCGCATTGCCTCGGCGATGGGGAGCAGGTTGCCGGGGCCGAGCCGCGTCGAAAGGGAGTGCCCCGCGACGTAAGGCATGGTGTACCAGAGCACGCTGCCACTGCCTCCCGAATCGAACACCGGAACGATGTGCGGGTGTTGCAGGCGGGCCGCGAGCCGGATCTCCCGCTGGAAGCGTTCGGGCCCGAGCGTCGAGGCCAGCTCCGCATGCAGCACCTTCAGAGCGACGGGTCGGTCGTGTCGGAGGTCGTGGGCCAGATAGACCACCGCCATGCCGCCGCGGCCGAGCTCCCGCTCGATCACGTAGTGGTGGCGGACCGCGTCGTCCAGGCGGTCAGCGACCGTTTCCGGGGGCCCCTGATCCATAGGCAGAACTCGTGGCTGAGAGTGGCTAGGTGAAAGATACGTCTCCCCGTCCTCTCCGTCTTCTCCGTCCTCTCCGTCCTCTCCGTCCTCTCCATGTGACCTTGGTCCAGTTGTCCCTTCATTTATAGGATGCATGTTTACTAGGGTATGGAGTCCTCGCCTGGCCCGGGATGGTCGCTTCAAGTCTTGCTGCCACGGCAGCGATGGTCGCGCAGCGCATTCGCGTGGAGCGCTGCCCTGCACGCGATTGGGTTAGGGGTGGTGGGACGGGTCATGCGCGACCAATACCTGGTTTCGGCCCCGACGGTGATCCACACGACCAGGGCTTACGCCTTGCATTACTTGGTGTTGAGTCGTCCTCGCCCGGAGTCGAGACCGGAGCCTCGGCCCGAACGCCCGCCGGCGAGTCGCCCCGACGCGGTGATGCTCATGAGAGTTCAGGTGACTCCGGTCAGCACCCTCCCGGCCCCGAGTAGCCGGACCGAGCCGGTGCCACCCGCGCTCGAGATCCGGGAGTTGCCGCC
>Ga0070696_100000269_pt1 | contig 31305 bp, 23 predicted proteins | sample KBSK1253metaG_FD_65474 | JGI IMG/M metagenome (GOLD analysis project Ga0070696, IMG submission 65474) | Corn, switchgrass and miscanthus rhizosphere microbial communities from Kellogg Biological Station, Michigan, USA - KBS K1-25-3 metaG | ecosystem: Host-associated > Plants > Roots >... | reverse complement strand
ATCGAGCAGCGGGAGCGTTTTCAGAAAACCAGCGAGATACTCGCCCCACACTCGAGGTTGCGAATGCGTGCCGTGTCCGCGCGTCTGCTCGCTCGTTGGGATCAACACATAGCGGCCCCGCTTCACGCGCGGCATCAACTTTTCCATGAGCCCCAGCTCCGGGGGGTTCACGAAGTCGTCCGCGGAGTTGATCGCGAGAACAGGGACGTCGATCGCCTCGAGTCGGGGAGACGGGTCGTAGTCGCGCGACGACTCGAAGGCGTAGATGACGTCGTTGGCGTCGAGGGCGCGCGATTGCCGGTCGAGATACGCGGTGATCGCGCTGTCCGCCTGTTGTCGCGTGGGCGCCTGACGGTGTTGTACGAGCGGCGCGGAGGTCATCACCCAGAGCCCCGCCATCGCCGCGCGCATCCCGCGCAGGGGTGGAGTCTCGTAGTCGCCGCCCTCCCAGGCGGGATCGTTCATGATCGCGTCGATGATCGTCTTGCGGATCATACGGTTTCGACCGGCGATCGCGGTCGGTGCGCAGGCGAGCGGGACGAGCGCATCGGCGAATCCCGGGTGACGCGTGCCCCACACCCACGCGTGCATGCATCCCATCGACGTCCCCATCACGAGCTTCACGTGCTCCACGCGCAGTCCCTCGACCAGCAGCCGAAGCTGCGCGTCCACCATGTCGTCGTACGTGTACTTCGGGAAGCGCATCCGCATCCCGTCGCTCGGCTTGCTCGACTTTCCGTGGCCGATGTTGTCCGGGAAAATCACGTAGTGCCGCGTCGTGTCGAGCGGAGCGCCGGGCGCGAAGAGCGGTGACATCGGCGACACGAGCCCGGTGCCGGATCCGGTAGTTCCGTGCAGCATGAGCACGGCGTTGCGTGTGATGAAGCGCTCGTCCCGCCGAGGCGCGCCGAGCGTGACGTAGTGTATCCGAAGCTCGGGAAGCGCCTCGCCGGTGCCGAACCTGAAGTTCCGAATGACGTAGTCGCCCTCGACGCGCTGCCCCGCTGCAGTGTGCGTGGAGAGCGCGAGAGTGGCGGCGACTACGAAGCGGTGCATCATGATGGCATCAGCGTAGCTCGCCGGCGGCGACTACGCCATCGGGTTGCTTCTCTGGTCCTGCGGCGCGCAACCATCGATATTCAGCACGCGCAAAAAATGCCATGCGCGCTCGCTCACTTCGTTTCACCGCGCGTGAAGCCCGCCACTCCCACCGTAGGCACTCTCGTACTACTCGCCGCCGCGTTCCTCTGCGACGAGGCGCGCGCGCAGCAGTTACAGGTCGGCGCCCCGCCTCCGCCGGTGCCACCGGCCGTCATCACTCGCGACGCGACCGGCCAGGCCACGGTTCGAGCGATCAAGCTCACCGCGCCTCTCACCGTGGACGGCAGGCTCGACGAGGAAGTCTACCGGCGCGAACAGCCGTTCGGCGGCCTGATACAAGTGGTCCCGCGGTACGGCGATCCGATGACCGAGCGCAGCGACGTGTGGATCACCTACGACGACAGGTACATCTACCTGTCGTGCCGCTGCTGGGACTCGGCGCCGCCGGACCAGTGGATCGCCAACGAGCTCCGGCGCGACACGGGCGGACTGCGCAACAACGACCACATCGGCGTCATGTTCGACACCTTCTACGACCGGCGCAGCGGTTTCGCGTTCTACACCAACCCCCTCGGCGCGCGCGCCGATTACTCCGTCGTAGACGAAGGCGGGTCGAACACCGACTGGAATCCCGTCTGGACTTCGAAGACGGGGCGGTTCGACGGCGGGTGGACCGTGGAGATGGCGATTCCGCTCAAGTCCATTCGTTACCGGCCGGGCCCCAACCAGACGTGGGGAATTCAACTTCGGCGCTCCGTACGTCGCAAGAACGAGTGGGCCTACCTCACTCCCGTGCCGCAGATTCTGGCCGGGCCACAAGCCCTCAACCGCATCTCCTCCGCCGGCACCCTCGTGGGACTCGACCTGCCGCGCGCCGGCCGCAACCTCGAGCTCAAGCCTTACGCGGTCTCGCGGATGACGACGGATCGTCTGCGGACGCCGGCCATCAACGACGACGTGGGCGGCGACGTCGGTGGCGACGTGAAGTATCAGATCACGCCGAACCTCACGCTCGACGCTACCGCGAATACCGATTTCGCACAGGTGGAGATCGACGAACAGCAGATCAACCTCACGCGCTTCAGTCTCTTCTTTCCCGAGAAGCGCGACTTCTTCCTCGAAGGCCGCGGGATCTTCGACTTCGCGCGCGGCGGTCTCGGCGTCACCTCCGCCAGTGACGTCAGCGACACGCCGTATCTCTTCTATTCGCGCCGCATTGGACTGAATCGCGGTCGTGTCATCCCGATCGACGCGGGAGCCCGGGTGACCGGCAAGGTCGGGCCGTGGGCGATGGGTCTGATGAACATCCAGACTGGAGACGAAAGTGTCTCGCAGACGGACGCGACCAACTTCACCGTAGTGCGGCTCAAGCGGGACGTCCTCCAGCGCAGCGCCGTCGGCGTCATGGGGACGAACCGATCGCTCGCGGCAAACGACATCGGCTCGAACCAGGCATACGGCGTGGACGGTTCGTTCGGGCTGACGAAAGACATGACCCTGGGCACGTACTGGGCGCGCACGAGCAGTACGGGTCTGAGCGGCAACGACCAGAGCTGGCAGGGGCGCTTCGACTACAACGCCGATCGCTATGGCGCGAAGGCCGAGGTGCTCGAGGTCGGCGCGAACTTCAGGCCGGACGTCGGCTTCCTGCGACGCTCCGACTTCCGTCGCTCTTTTGGCGAGCTGCGTTTCAGCCCGCGGCCAGCGCGTCTCAAGGCGGTGCGCAAGTTCACATGGAGCGGAGGCGCCGAGTACGTCGAGAACGGGGCAGGGCAGGTCGATGCGCGTACCCTGGGTGCCGCCTTCATCACCGAGTTCCAGAGCAGCGATCAGTTCTCGATCGACGTGGCGCGGAATTACGAGTTTCTTCGCGCCGCGTTCACGCCAGCGGGCTCGCCGGTCCCGATCCCCGTCGGTGCGTATACGTTCGACGACGTGGGTGCGACCTACTCATTCGGCGCGCAGCGTCGTGCCTCCGGAATGGTCGGTGGGCGGATCGGCGAGTACTACGACGGCACGATCCGGAGCGTGACAATCGGCGGCAGCAGCGGCTTCTCGACGAGCCGGGTGTCGTTCAACAAGCATCTGTCGGTCGAGCCGACGTTCTCGATTTCGCGCGTGGAGCGTCCGTCCGCGTCGTTCACCACTCGGCTGGCGCGGGCGCGAGTGGACTACGGCTTTACGCCGCTGATGTTCACGAGCGCGTTGGTGCAATACAGCTCGGCGGATCGCGCGGTGAGCACCAACGTGCGGTATCGGTGGGAGTACGCGCCTGGGAGTGAGCTGTTCCTGGTGTACACGGACGAGCGTGGCACCGATGATCCCCTGGCGCCACCGACGGCGGTGCGCGGGCTCAGGAACCGCGCGTTCGTCATCAAGGTAAACCGGCTATTCCGGTATTGAGCTTGTCAGCGCGGAGAGATATTCGATGAAGGTGGGCCTCGTCGGGTTCGCCGGCTCCGGCAAGACGACAGTCTTCAACACGTTGACTGGACTCCATGTGCCGTCCGGCTTCGGTGGCGAGGTCCACCTCGGCGCCGTGAAGGTACCGGACGATCGCATCGACGCGTTGAGCCGGATCTTCAAGCCGAAAAAGAAGACCTACGCCGAGATCGTCTTCAGCGACATCCCCGGTGAGCATGGCGCGGAAAGCAAGGGACTCTCGAGCAAATCGCTCGAGCGGATCCGCGAGCAGGATGTCCTGTGCCTCGTCCTGCGCGGATTCTCGAATCCCGCACTGGAACGGGCGCCGGATCCCGCCGCGGACCTTCAGGCCTTTCTCGTCGAATGCTTGCTTGCGGATCTGGGCATGGTCGAGCGCCGGCTCGACCGCGCGCGGAAAGAGAAGCTCGATCCGATGGAGGTTGCCGCCTTCCAGACGATGAAGGCGACGCTCGAGCAGGAGCTGCCGATCCGCTCGATCCCGGCGCAGTCGCTCAATCGCGATCTCCTCAAGGGATACGGGCTGCTCACCGACCGACCCTTGCTGGTGGCACTCAATCGGAGCGAGCAGGAGGCCGCCCAGCCGATGCCGGCTTCCATCGAGCGCACGCTCGAGACGCAACACGCCGCGGGCATGGTGTTGTCGGCCAGCGTCGAAGCCGAGATCGCGGCAATGGACGCGGCGGACCAGGCGGCGTTTCTCACCGATCTCGGCCTCAGCGAGCCTGCGGTGTCGCGCTTCATCCGGACAGCGTACGGGTTGCTCGATCTGATCTCGTTTCTCACGGTTGGCGAGGACGAGGTTCGCGCGTGGCCCATCCGCCGAGGCACTCGGGCACGGCAGGCTGCCGGCCGAATCCATTCGGATCTCGAGCGCGGCTTCATTCGCGCGGAGGTGACGCCCTACGATCAGTTCATGCGGTACGGGTCAGAGCATGCGGCGCGCGAGGCCGGGCACTTGAAGCTCGAAGGCAAGGACTACGTGGTGGCGGACGGCGACATCATGAGCATCCGCTTCAACGTGTGATCATCGCGGTTGACCCGCCGAACCCAGTCTTAGAAACACCTATTGACCGATGGCGGACGTGGTAGCACACGTTAGAGCGTCGTGACTACCGTTTCCTCTCTGGGGCCTGATCTACAGGCGGCGCTACACGCGGCGATCGTCGAGTCCTCCGACGACGCGATCGTGTCCTCGGATCTGAACGGTATCGTCACCAGCTGGAACCGAGGGGCAGAAAGGGTTTTCGGATACACCGCCAGCGAGATGATCGGTTCCTCGGTTTCCCGGCTCTTTCCGCCAGACCGCGTGGAGGAGGAGCGCGCAATGCAGGCGCGCATTCTTCAGGGCGAGCGCGTAGACCACCTGGAGACCCGCAAGATCGCGAAGGGCAACCGGCCCGTCGACGTGTCCGTCACGATCTCGCCCGTGCGTGACGCCAAGGGTGTGATAGTGGGGATGTCCCGAATCACGCGGGACATCGGCGAGCTGAAAGCCCGCGACCGCGACATTCAGCGCGAGCGAAACTTTTCCGATGCGATGCTGAACAGCATGCCCGGCGTGCTGTACCTCTACGACGAAGCCGGTCACTTCATCAGATGGAATCGTCGCTTCGAGGAGCTCACGGGACGTTCAGCCGCGGAGATCGACCAGATCCACCCGCTCGATTTCTTCGACGGACGCGAAAGGGACCTGGTCGCCGAACGAATCGCCGAGGTGCTGACAAAGGGCGAATCGAGCGTGGAGGCGTCGTTGATCGCCAAGGATGGCCGACGCACCCCCTGTCTCTTCACCGGTGTTCGCGTCGAGGTCGAAGGCCGGACGTGCATCATCGGTGTCGGCATCGACATCAGCGATCGCAAGCGCTTGGAGGAGGAGCAGCGCGAAAGCGAGGAGCGGTTCCGAGCCACCTTCGAGCAGGCAGCCGTCGGCATCTCGCATGTGGATATCAACGGGAAGTTCCTTCGCGTCAACAACAAGCTGTGCGAGATCACGGGATACAGTCGGGAGGAGTTGCTGCAGAAGACGTTCATGGACCTGACTCCGCCCGAGTATCAGGCCGACGACGCCGAATCGGTCAGGGCGATGCTGTCGCGCACGCGAAGCTCGGAATCAATAGAAAAGCAGTATCGGCGACGGGATGGCAGCACCTATTGGGTGAGCATTATCAGCACGCTGCTCTGGGACGCCAACGGAGCTCCGAAGTACTTGATCGCGGTGACCGCGGACATCACCGCCCGCAGACAGCTCGAGGAACAGTTCCTCCGTTCGCAGCGCATGGAGAGTCTCGGCGCCCTCGCGAGCGGCATCGCGCACGACCTCAACAACCTGCTGACGCCGGTCTTGATGGGCGCGGAGATGCTGCGACTCGAGAAAGACGAGGCGATGGCGGCGAAGACGATCGGCTCCATCGAATCGAGCGCGTTGCGGGGAGCCGAGCTCGTGAAGCAGCTGTTGTCATTCGCGCGTGGCACACGCGGGGCGCGGATGACGGTGCAGCTCGGCCATGTGATTCGCGAGATGAAGCAATTCATCCAGAGCACGTTCCCGAAGAACATCGCGTTCAAGGCAACGACCCCCAAGGATCTCTGGCCGGTGCAGGGGGACCCGACGCAACTCAATCAGATCCTCCTGAATCTCTGCGTCAACGCGCGGGACGCGATGCCGGACGGCGGGACGCTCACGGTCACTGCTCGCAATGTGGATCTCGACCAGCAGTACGCTGCCATGCAACCGGGGGTGAGCGCCGGACGTTACCTGCAGCTCGAGACGGTGGACACCGGCACTGGCATCCCGCCCGCGGTGATCGAACGAATCTTCGAGCCGTTCTTCACGACGAAGGAAGCAGGCAAGGGCACGGGGCTGGGTCTCTCGACTGTCCGCGAGATCGTGCGAAGTCATGGTGGCCACATCACGGTTACCAGTCAGCCGGGCAAGGGAACGACGTTCCGTATCCTGATTCCAGCGGCACCCGACGCGAAGGTGGATCTGGCTGACGCGAAAGTCGCCCGGCCGGCGCCGCGCGGCGCCGGTGAGACGATCATGGTGGTGGAGAGCGACGCCGCGGTGCTGGACAGCATCGTGCGCACGCTGACGGCGCACGGATACCAGCCGCTCGTGGCGCAGGACGGCGCCGACGCGGTCGCGCTCTATGCGGTGCATCAACGTACGATCGGCGCGATCCTGATGGACCAGACGACGCCGCTGATCGCCGGACCGTCTCTGGCGCGAGCACTGCGACGAATCAACCCTGACGCTCGGATCATCGCGACGACCGGGGTGGCCGGAGACACGGATCAGGCGCTCGAAGGAGCACGAGAAACCCTTCGCAAGCCGTACTCGGGAGCCCAAATGCTGCTGGCGATCAGTCGCGTACTCGCGCGCGCTAGTCGCTAGCGGACTCCGCGTCCAGGATCTGACGAACGCGGCTGGCGAGCACGCCCATCGTCACCGGCTTGGCGAGAAAGTGGACGCCCTCGGGGATGCGATCGCGATTGTCCACCATGTACTGGGCGCTCTCTCCGGAGACGAGCAGTGCGGGCATGTGTGGATACGCGGCCCGCAGCAGCCCGACGAATTCGAGGCCGTCCATCTCCGGCATATTGATGTCGGCGATGACGAGATGGATGGGCGCGTGGTGATTCGTCATCACCTCCAGCGCGCGCTCGCCATTTTCCGCCACGAGCGTGGTATAGCCAAGTGAAATGAGCATGCGGCTGAACGTGTCGCGAATGAAGTCCTCATCATCGACGACGACGATGACTTCGCGCGGGATTGGAGATGACATGGGCGGTATCATGGCGACGCCGGGGATATCCGCAAGAATTGGCGGAAGAATTGGCTTGGGTGAGGAATGGCGTCGCGCCGGTGGCTTCCCCACAGCGGAATACGCTGCGCTCCTCGGTCGCTCGCTACCGCTCCGCTCCCTTCCGGTGCTCGCTGGCTTCGGCTTGCGCGCTAGGCGGCGCGCTGCGCCTCTGACATTCCGCTCTGGGGAGCCACCAGCGCTCCGCCGGCATCAGCTCACCGCCTCGCCGCCCGCGCAGAGCAATGATATCGCTCGCGCCTTCTGCCGCCCCTCCATGCTGCCGGCCAGTCCCGGACGAGCGTCGCGCAGACACGAGTAGCTTCTTCAACACACCGAGGATTTCTTCCGGCTCAGTGGAGCCAGTCGAGAAGTAGCCATTGGTTGCTCAATCCGATTTTACTTCCCAACTGGCCACGTCCCAACTGGCCACTCGAAACTCGGATTCCGGCTGAATGCCATCGAACTCGACGTCGATTCCGGCTGAATGCCCATCGAACTCGGCGACGATTCCGGCTGAATGCCATCGAACTCGACGACCATGAAACGACGATTGTGGACTTTGGCGAACGGAATCATGCTGCTGATGTTCGTGTTCTCGACCGTCGTGCAGTACAACGACCCGGACCCCATCAGGTGGATGGCCATTTACGGCGCCGCCGCGGTGATGTGCGGATTGGAGATGCGGCGGCGAGCGCCGATCTGGGCGCCCGCGCTCGTTGCGATCATCGCGCTCGTCTGGGCCGGGTCCATCGTCTCCCGCGCGCACGACGTGCCTCTCAGCGCTCTGGTCGCGGAGTGGGAGATGCGGGACCTGCGCGTCGAAGAAGCTCGGGAGATGTACGGCCTGACGCTCGTCGGTGTCTGGATGCTCGTGATTGCCGGTGTCTTGTGGGCGCGCGCAAAGGCGGGAAGGTCTGCGCGTTAGAGCGGCCGGCGCTTGTGTCGCCAGCGGACGATACCGATGAGGCTCGTTCCGAGAAGCAGCGGCGCGTACATGAGTGCTCCGAGCACCCCAGGACCTGAAGCGTTTCGGAATAGCGCTGCCACTAGTGCGAGGCCCAGTAGCAATGCGGGAGTGGCGAGGACCGGGGCCGTCCAGTGGCCTCGTCCCGCTACCCAAATGCCCGCGACGGCGAGAACGAGCGGCGCGAGCAAGAAGACGGCTGCAGCAGCTCCTTCCGGTTCGTACGTCACGAGCCCGGCTGGATCGACTGTGTCTTTCCAGCCGCGCGCGGATACGGATACAGCGTCCGCGTCTCAATCACGCCGCTCGCCGGATTGCCGTCGATCGCAAATCTGCTGGCCGTCACCTCGTCAGGCGCGATGCCCTCCTCCACCCAACGCTCGAGCGCCTTGAAGAGACTGTGCTGCGCATCGTCGCCCGGCCGCAGCGCTTGCCCGATCTCGTTCGGTTCGGGTCCTCCGCCACAGTGTCGCATGGCCGGAACCAGATACAGCTGCAGGAAGCCGCGCACCGTGCTGTCACCAAACTGCCTTCGCGCGTTGGAGTAATACGTGACGCTGTTCGCCGGCGCGTCGGCCTCTCCGTGGTAGATGATGATCTTGCCGCCGCGCTGCTGATACGCGCGCAGATCGCCACTCAGAAAAGTCCTGAATCCGAAATTGATCGCGGGCGCCCCGGCGAAAATGCCGTCAAAGTCGGCCGCATACCGCTCGGCTTCCATCAATCCCTGCCGCCCGCCGTTCGAACAACTGCTGAAATACGAATGCACCGGATCGGAGCCGTACAGCGCGCGCATGAGCGCTTTCGACGCCTGCACGGTCTCATGGATGGCGCGGTAGTCGAAGTCGGCCTGCTTTTCCGGATGACCCGTGGCCCATGTGGTGTCGGTTGGAGCTCCACGGTGTCCCGTGTCGGTCGATGACGTGGCATACCCGCCGCGGAGTGCCTCAGCGAGCCGGGGATAGTTGATGGATCCGCCGAACGATCCATTCCCGACACCGATGTAGCGCTTGTTCCAGCCCGCTACTGGAAGCCACACCTCGATCCCGATGTGCGAGTCGGTGGACGGCCGCGCCGCGACCTCGACGCGGCAGAACGCAGGGAGTGCCCTGATCGACCTGGAGAATTCAGCGGCCGGCGGGCGACCCGCAGGCGGCACAGCCTTCCCCGAATCCACGAGCGTTACGGCGACGATCGTCGAATTCGCGAGTTGCACGCCGCGAAGCGCGTCGCAGGGTGCCGCCTGCGCGCGCGCGCACCCGAGCGATATCAGCAACCCCGTGCAGCACGCGCGGGTGATTGCGACCGAGCGGACCGGTCCAGCCCAATTCCCTTTCAGAGCTCTGACCTGGTTCAGTCCCAGTCCTGTCCGAGCACCACCATGACGCCGTTGGGGTCACGAATGGAAAAGTCACGAACGCGATAGGGACGCGTCCCGATCGGAGTGTCGATGGCGACCCCCCGTCCGATGACCTCCTCGTAGAGGGAATTCACGTCCTTCACCCAGAAGAAGAGGCGAACTCCCGTCGGCGCGTGTTCACCACTGGCAAGATGAAGCGCCGCATTATCCCGCCATACGACAGTGTAGTCCGGCGTCTCGCCTTCCGGATCGGACCTGAACCCCAGGGTCCTCCGATAGAAGTCGGCCGTGGCAGGAACATCAGGGACCAGGAGTATTGGGGCGCCCTGGTAGAACTGCTCTGGATTGCCGGTAGGATAATCTGGCATTGTGACCGTCGGCTTTGGTTACGCAACCAAAGCTGGTCTGTCGCGCCGACAGCTACAACTCCTCTGGGCCCGTCGCGGCCTCCGACTTTGGCGATCTCGTCGGCCTGTAGCGCAGCTGAACCAGCCCATCCTCGAACTGTTCGACGGAGCGCAGATCCAGGAGCACGTGGCGGTGACGCCGCGCTATCAGTGGAATGCCGTCTCCGATGAATACCGGGACCACACTGACGACGAACTCGTCGATCGCGCGCTCGTCGAGAAAGGAGGCGATGAGATCACCGCCGCCCATCAACCAGATGTCCTTGCCAGGCTGTTTCCGAAGCCGGCTCACGAACGGGCCAATGGCACCGCTGACGAACTCCACGCCCGACGGGGCATTGGCGGGGGGCGCGTGACGGGAGAAGACGATGGTCCGCTCTTTCTTCGAGTCGAACTTCGCGCCCAAACGCAAGCTCTCCTCGTAGGTCTTCCGGCCAAGCAGCTTCGTGTCGATCGACTTCGTGAAGGCGCTCAGGCCATAGAAGCCCTTGGGCGCTGGGCGGGACGTCAGCCATTCCATGTCACCGTCCGGGCGCGCGATGTAGCCGTCCGCACTGGATGCGATGTGAACGATGACGTTTCGGCGCTTGGTCATGGCATCTACTTCAAGCCGAGCTTCTTTCCCGCCGCCAACAGGGCGAGCGATTCGCGAATACGCTTTTCCCTGGTCTCCGGCCGCTTCGCCATGTGAATCCAGACGACAAAGTTACGACGTTCCCTTGGTGGCAGCTCGCGGAAGAACTTCCACGCTTTGGCGTTGGTCTTTATCGCTTTCGCGATGTAACCCGGCAGCTCGGGAATGACCGGTCGCGGGCCGTATGTGTTGTCGGTCGGTGCGGCCGCGAGGCCTGCCGCCGTGAGCGAGCCTGCTGCCTTCAACTCCGCCCAACGTTTTCGATTGAGATCCGACCATTTGCTGGTGGGCTTGCGAGGCGTCACCTTGAGCGCGTACCGGTCGTCGTCCAGTCGCTTGATGAGACTGTCGATCCATCCAAAGCATAGCGCCTCACGGACGACGTCCTCGTACGGCACCGACTTCAGCCCCGTGTGCTGTTTGTAGAACAAGAACCAGATTCCGGAGCTCGACGTGTGGTGCTTCGCCAGCCAAGCCCGCCACTCTCGGCGACTCTTGACTTCGAGCATCATGAGCTCTGTCGTCATGTGTCCGTCGAAGGTCCAAGACTAAGGTCAAGTCGATCGCGATAGAATGTCATCCTGAGCGAAGCGAAGGATCTACGGTGAATCGGGAAGATCCTTCGGTCGCGCTGCTCCCTCGGGATGACAGCTCGAGGGCTTCGGCTGAGTAAAAATAGAAGCGGCAATTGCTGTCCGCACTCCGTCAGAGTACTTTGCGGGGCAAAGTCGCACTTGCGCTCGGAAGATCCTATCCGCAGAGAGGCACGAATGAAGAAGTGGTTGAGACGCATCCGCGGTGCGGTCGGAACGGGCCTGACATGGGCGTTCGGATGGGCGCTCGCCGGACTGTTGATCGGGGTGGCCAGCAAGCTCCTGCCCGGTCTGCCGTGGGATTACTTCTTTGAGGTGTTCGATGCGCCGTTACCGGCGATGGCGGTACCGGGCTTCTTCGGTGGTGTCTTCTTCTCGATGGTGCTCGGGATCGCAGGGCGGCGTCGCAGGTTCCGTGAGTTGTCGCTTCCCGTATTCGCTGCCTGGGGGGCGTTGGGTGGTCTGTTGCTGCTTCTGTTTCCCTTCGCGCTGGTCGCTGTGGGGCTAGCGAGCACCGGGGGCTCATCCGTTGGCGCGTGGCAAGCCATTTCCGTAGCCGGCCCCCTCTTCATTGTCCTGAGCACACTCTCAGCCGCCGGCTCTCTCATGCTGGCGAGACGGGGAGAGGACCGAGAATCGCTGAAGGCCAGTGAGGACCTGGCCGAGGTTGGACATGCTGAAGGGGGGATGTAGCGGTGAAGCACTGGCTGAGACGCATCCGAGGCGTGCTGGGGATGGGCCTCATCTGGGCAATCGCTTGGGCGATCGTTGGTGGCGGCATAATGGAGGCATTCGTGGATCCGCACGGGGCCATCCTGGACATGTGGCCGCAGACTCTCGGAATAGCCGGTTTCCTGGGCGGCGCGGCCTTTTCAATCGTGTTCGGGATTGCAGCGCGCCGACGCAGCTTCAAGGAGTTGTCGCTCGTCCGAGCCGCCGCCCTGGGCGCGGTGGCTGGTATTGTGGTTGGCGCATTCCTGATGACCACTGGGGCACCCGTCATGATCATCGCGCCAGCAGCTCTCTTGTGCGCGGGCTCGGCTTCGGCCTCGCTCGCGCTCGCCAGAAGGGCAAAGGAGCGGGAATTGCTCGACGCCGGCTAATCTCCACGTCGTGACGCATCCCTCCACTGAATTCCTCGACCTGCAGGCTGCACTGGCCGGCGAGTACTCGCTTCAGCGCGAGCTCGGCCGTGGCGGCATGGGAGTCGTCTACCTCGCGCGCGATGTGCAGCTCGATCGCGACGTCGCCATCAAGGTCCTGCCGCTCCACCTCGCCAGCACCGGGGCGGCGCGCGAGCGGTTTCTGCGAGAGGCCCGCACGGCGGCCGGCCTGTCGCATCCGAACATCGTCCCGATCCATCGCGTCGGCGAGGCCGGCGACTTTGTCTTCTTCGTGATGAGTTACGTGGAGGGCGAGACGCTCGGCGAGCGACTCCGCACTCGCGGCCCCCTCCCACCGGTCGACGCGACGCGCGTGCTGCGAGAAGTGGCGTGGGCGCTCGCGTACGCGCATGGACGCGGCATCGTGCACCGTGATGTGAAGCCCGACAACATCCTGCTCGAGGCGGGCACGGGTCGCGCGCTGGTGACCGACTTCGGCATCGCGCACACTGAGGCGCGCCCAACCACTGATCCCGGCAAGATCATGGGGACGGCGCACTTCATGAGTCCCGAGCAGGCCGCGGATCTGCCCATCGACGGTCGTAGCGACATCTACGGCCTCGGCGTCGTCGGCTACCTCGCGCTGAGCGGACGTCTGCCGTTCGAGTCGTCCAACCTTCCCGCGCTCATCCTGAAGCAGGCGACGGAAGCGCCGCCGAGCGTGTCGCGCGCCGCGCCTGGTCTGCCGTCCGCGCTCGCCGCGGCAATCGATCGCTGCCTCGCGCGCGAGCCTGATGAACGATTCCCCAACGGTGAGGCGTTGGCGGATGCGCTCGCCCCGCCGGTCGAGACGCGCCCCGCGCTACCAATGAGCCTGCGCGCCTGGCTTGGTTCCACGAATCCGGCGACCCCGGTGTACATCGGCGCGACAGCCCTGTTCACGGTTGCCACGCTCGGCAACCTGTTCAACATGTACGAGATGGGCACGTTCGGGAACCCGAAGCGCATCTTTGAGGTCTCGATGCTCGCGACGCTCGCGGTGCTCCCGTCGCTCGCCATGATCGGATTTCACATAAACCAGGCGCGTCGTCTTTTCCGGTCGGGGCACACGCTCTCTGACCTTCGGACCGCATTGGACACCGCCGCCCGCGAGCGATCCGAGGGAGAGGCGGTGACGGCGGAGCCCGAGAAGCCGTTCGCGCGGGCGCTGCGCGCAGCTTTCTACGGTATGGGGACCTGGGGTGCGGTCACGCTCCTCCTGCTGCTGACGGGAGTCGTGCACGAGCGCGTGCTCGGACCGTGGCCGATGGTGGTGCCGTTCTTCGGGACGGCGGGGCTCGGCGTGCTGTGCAACGTCCTCGAGGTCAAGATGGTGCCGGAGTTCATCAGCGACCGGCTCAAGCACGGTCTGCGGGGGCGACTCTGGCGCAGCAAGCTGGGCGCGTGGATCGCCCGACGTTTTGGCGCGCCCGAGCGCTCGCAGCTGGCGGGTGCGAATGCATTTCGGGCGACGGAGGCGGCGCTCGGCGTCGCGGCCTCGGAGCTGTTCGCGGCGCTGCCGCAGGAATTCCGGGAGCAACTCTCAGAGTTGCCAGCCATCGTCGCCGCGCTCGAGGCACGCGCGACGGAAGCGCGCGCGGAGATCGAGGTGCTCGACGCCATGGCCCCCTCGGGATCGGACGCCGAGGTTCTGACTGCGCGACGCAACGCGGCGAAGGAGCACCTCGCGGAAAGCGTGGCGGCGCTCGAGGGAGTCCGGTTGGACCTCTTGCGACTGCACGCCGGCGCCGGCGACCTCGCGCCGCTCACCACGCTGATGGATGCGGCGCGCCTCCTGAGCGAAGACTTGAGCCGGCTCGCGGACGCCCAGCGCGAGGTCGAGGACGCCACCCGTCGCAAACTCGGAGCAGGTCGAACCCCGACGCCGGCCTAGCTCGAAAGGCGCCGTCAGGGTCCTCTCTGGTTCTTTCCAACCCTTGCACCAGTGGTGGTGTCCGATCTATACATAGACGTGACAAGTATGGAGCAACGATGGACGACAACGTCGCACCACTGCTCGCCGGCACACTGGATCTCCTGATCCTCAAGACGCTCACGATGGGCGTCCTGCATGGGTATGGGATCGCGCAGCACATCCATCGTCTCTCGAAAGAGGCGCTGCGGGTCGAGGAAGGATCGCTGTATCCCGCGCTCCAGCGCATGCAGGTGAAGGGCTGGGTAGCCTCGGAGTCCAAGCGCACCCCGACCGGACGCCAGGCTCGCTACTACAAAATCACGGCCGCCGGACGTCGCCAGTTGGGAGAGGAGGAGGCGGCATTCCAGCGATCCGTCCTCGCGACGACGCGCGTGCTGCGCGGCGCCGAGTCATGACCTTCCGCGAAATACTCGGCCGGTTGATGGCGTGGCGCCGCCGCGACCAGTACGACCAGGATCTCGCCGACGACCTGGCGACCCACATCGAGCTGCTCGCGCGCGATCTCGAGCACGACGGACTCTCGCCCGCCGAAGCGCTCGCCACGGCCCGGCGCCGTCTGGGGAACGTGACCAGCGTGCGGGAGCGGAGTCGCGACTATTGGGGATTCCCGGCGATCGAGGCCGTCGCGCAGGATCTCCGCTACGCCCTCCGCGGCCTGCGTCGAGCGCCTGCATTCACAGCCGCGGTCATCGTCACGCTCGCCCTTGGCATCGGCGCGAACGCGGCGATGTTCGGCATCATCGACCGCCTGATGTTCCGTCCCTACCCGTACCTTCGCGACCCGGGCACGGTCAATCGCGTCTACCTCGAGACCACCTATCGCGGCCACACAGGCACCAACACCGTCTTTCCGTATCGCCGCTACCTCGACCTGCAGGCCGACTCGAGCGGCATCGCCTCGTTCGCCGCGCAAACGGAGTGGCGCTTCGCCCTCGGCACGGGCGACGCCACCCGCATCGGCAAAGTCGCCGGAGTCAGCGCCTCGTTTTTCGGGCTCTTCGACGCGCCGCCAACGCGGGGCCGCTACTTCTCCACTGCTGATGACGTGCCGCCTTCGGGCACTACGGTCGCCGTCATCAGCCACGCTCTCTGGGTCGGCGAGTTTGGTTCGGCTGACGTCATCGGAAAGCGCCTCAAGGTGGGCATCGTGGACTACACGATTGTCGGCGTAGCGCCGCCAGGTTTCGTCGGCGCGATCGCCGGGGCGCCGCCCGATGTCTACGTGCCGCTCACGACAATCCCGGCGAACCTCGGAGCGTGGAGCGAGGGGTCGTACCTGGCGGACTACAGCTGGGACTGGATCCAGGTCTTCGTCCGACGGAAGCCGGGGGCGAGCAAGACAGCGGTGTCCGCGGTGCTCACCGATTCGTACAAGCGCAGCCGCGCGTTGGCCCGCGTGCTGAACCCGCGCGTGCTCCCCGACTCGATTGCGCGTCCGCGCGCCATCGCTGGGCCCGTCAAGCAGGCGGCCGGACCGGATGCGGGGCTCGAGTCGCGCGTCCTCCTGTGGGTGATGGGCGTGGCGGCGATCGTGCTCCTCATCGCCTGCGCGAACGTTGCCAACTTGATGTTCGCGCGTGTGATCGGCCGACGTCGCGAGATCACCGTACGGCTGGCGCTCGGCGTTCGCCGTGGGCGCCTCGTCGGGCAGTTCGTCACGGAGGGGCTCGTGCTGTCGCTGGCGGGCTGCCTTGCCGGGCTGGCCGTGGCGCAGTGGGGCGGGTTGGCGATTCGCCGGCAGCTGCTGCCCGAAGGGTCGCCATTCAATCTTGCCGACGACTGGCGGACGCTGAGCGTCGCCGTTGGATGCGCGATCATGGCGGCGCTCCTGACTACAATCGGTCCGGCGCTCGTCGCGACCCGAACCGACCTCGCCGCCACACTGAAAGCCGGAGCACGCGAGGGCACCTATCATCGATCGCGAACACGGTCGGCGTTGCTCGTGTTGCAGGGCGCGCTCTCCGTGGTGTTGCTGGTGGGCGCCGCGCTCTTCGTGCGCAGCCTGGGCCACGCGCGGTCCGTGCCGCTCGGTTACGATGCCCGGCCGGTCGTCGAGGTCGTCCCGGACTTTCGCGGATACACGATGGACAGCGCGGCGTCCGTCGCGACTCGCGAACGGTTGCTCGATGCGGCGCGTGCGTTACCCGGCGTCGAGGCCGCGGCGCGCATCAATAGCCGCCTCTTCGCCACCAACACCACCGACATCCGCGTGGACGGCGTGGACTCGGTGGCCGCGTTGGGCCGGTTCAACATGCAGGTTGCGTCGCCCGACTATTTCCGCGTGCTCAAGATCAGGATTCTGCGAGGCCGCGCGCTCGACGATCGTGACCGCGGAGGCGCGCCCCTCGTGACTGTCGTCAGCGAGGCGATGGCGCGCGCGCTGTGGCGAGGCCGCGACGCCCTCGGCCAGTGCCTGTATATCGGCGATGCCGCCGGTCGAAACGTGGCCAGCGCGCCGTGCACGACCGTGGTGGGGATCGCAGAGAACACGGCGCAAGAGGACATCACGGACGACCCGCGCTTCATGTACTACATGCCCGTCGCGCAGCGCTGGCCCCACCAGGTCTCCACGATGTACGTGCGGATGAGGAGCGACGACGCGCGGGGCGAGCTGGAGCGAGTGCGGCGTGCGCTGTCGCGCGCGATGCCCGGCGACGGGTACGTGGTGGTGCGCCCGCTGCAGGAGATCGTGGACAACCGGAGCCGGTCGTGGCGCCTTGGCGCAACGCTCTTCGTGGCTTTCGGCGTCCTTGCGCTCGTCGTTGCAGCGGTCGGGCTGTATGGCGTCATCAGCTACAACGTCGCGCAGCGGATGCACGAGCTGGGCGTTCGGGTGGCCCTTGGCGCGCGCGGCCGCGACGTCGTTGGCCTCGTCGTAGGGCAGGGGGTGCGGTTCGCGCTCGCCGGCGTGGCGATCGGACTCGGACTTGCGGCGGTGGCGGCGCGTTGGGTGCAGCCGCTGCTGTTTCAGCAGGCCGCGCGCGACCCGCTGATCTATGCGACGATCGGCTCGGCAATGATCGTGGTTGCGATTGTGGCGAGCGGCGTGCCGGCAATACGCGCGGCTCGCGCCGATCCCAACGTCGCGCTACGCGCGGAATGATGCAGCCGGCCAACCTCTTCGGTTGAGTTCTCGGCGACCGCCGTGATGTGGACTGACGGCGGCCGGAAAGTACTCGGCGGCGCTGCGCGCCGGTGGGCAGGCGATGCGGCGCCGGTGGGCGGGCAGTGCCATTCACCGACTCCCAACACTAATCAGCCTGAAGCGCGGTCTTGGGGTCGACTCGAGCGGCGCGCCACGCCGGGATGCAGCTCGCGGCCACCGCCACTCCGAGGAGGACGAGACTCACCAGCGCGAATACGGTTGGATCGCTCGGCGACTGCCGGAACAGCAATGGGCCGATCCACTGTCCAGCCGGCGAAGCCACGATGACGCCGATCACGATCCCGGCGAGCGCGAAACGGACCCCCTCGATCACCACGAGTCGCACGATCCCCCTGCGCGAAGCACCCAGCGCGAGACGAACGCCAATTTCGTGGTTTCGTTGCGTGACATTGTACGCGATGACGCTATACAGGCCGATGGCGGCGAGTACGAGCGCCAACAGTCCAAACCCGGTAAACACCGTCGCACCCAGGATCCACGCCCGCAGCTGCGCGTTCACGATGTCGCCGAGGAGTCTGATGGTGACATAGGACGTCCCCGGCATCTCGTGCTGGAGACGCAGCCGAACCGGCTCGACGAGCCTGGCTGCGTTCCCGCGCGCGCGCACGAACAGTCCGCCCTCCAGCTGGTCCCACTGGGCTGCCGGCAGATAATAGAAGTACAGCTTCGACTCCACGTCGATGGACTGCGAGTGAATGTCCCGCGCGACACCGACGACGGTTCTGCAGGGAACAGAGTCGGTGAGACCGACTTTGAAACAACGCCCGATCGCGTCCTCCCCTGGCCAAAGAACCGCCGCCATGGATTCGCCGACGACGGCGACCAGCGGCGCTCCATCGACGTCCGTCTCCGCGATCGCGCGCCCGCGAACGATTCGCGTTCCCATCGTCTTGAAGTAATCCGCCGATACCGCGTTGAAGTGAAACTGGCCCAGCCTGGGTGTCGAATCGATGCCGGTGACGAAGATCGGCCAGGAAGACATGCCGGCGAACGGGATCGACTGCTGCAGCGTCGCGGACACGACTCCTGGCACATCCTGCACGGACGCGAGCAGCCGGCGCCGGAGCGTGACGGTCGCGGCGCTGTCGAGTTTGACGTCGCGCATGTTGAGCGAGACGACCAGCACGGAATCGGCATCGAATCCCAGTCGGACATCGCGCACGTTCCGCAGGCTCTGCACAAAGAGGCCGGCGCCCCGAGGAGGATCACTGAGAGGGCGCATTGCAGCAGAACGAGCGCACTGCGTAAAGGTCTTCGCTGGTGCGTTCCTTCGCGCGCGCCCGATTTGAGGTCGGCCGTCAGATCGGTTCGGCCTACCTGGGAAAGTGGCACGAGGCCCGTCAACACGCCGACACCGAGTACGACCGCGCCGGCGAAGAGAAGAGTTCGCGGGTCGGTCAGCAGCGAAGCGCGTTCCGTACCGGGGAGGAAGAGCGCGCTCAGTACTCCCGCTCCCCACATGGCGATGACCAGGCCGGCGAGGCCGCCAAGGAATGCGAGCAGTATCCCTTCGGTGAGCAGCTGGCCGAACAACCGAGCCCGGCTCACGCCGAGCGCGGTGCGAACGGCAATCTCCCGGCGCCGGCGAATGGTGCGGGCCAGGAGCAGGTTGGCAACGTTGGCGCAGGCGATGAGCAGCACGATCAAGGTGACCCCGGTCAACCACGTGGCGGCTCGCGTTACGCTCGATGGCTCAGGACCGCGTTCCGCCAACACCGAGGCGGCGACGGCTCGCGGCCGAAGTTCGGCGAGCGACACGGTGTTCGGAGTCCCGACATTTTGTCCCTGGTAGCTCCGTCGCAGCGCGTTCGTCAGGTCGGCGCTCGCCGCGTCCACTGTGACACCAGGCTTCCGCCTGACGATGATTTCGAGCCCGAATGCGGTGCCGTAGGTCGTCGCCCACTCCGGTCTGCGGCGGCTGGCGGCATACGTCGCGACAGGGACGAACGCGGCCGGCGGCTGGTACGGCCAGAGACCGACGAACCCATCGGGTGCGACGCCGATGATCGTGTAGGAGACCGCGTCGATCTGGAGGGTCCGTCCCAGCACGTCGTGACGCGAGCCGAACTGCGTCTCCCACAATCTCCGGCTCAACACCGCGACGGGCGCGGGCGTGGGCGGCGCGTCCTCGCTGGCAGTGAAGTACCGTCCGATGACTGGTGGCGCGTCGAAGAATCCAAAGAAACCGGCGCTGACGATCGCGACGCTGCGCAGCTGGGTGTCATTCCCCACACCGACTGCGAGCGTCTTGCGCGCGATGCCGGATGTCTGCGAGAACGACGTCGTGTAGTTGGCGAGGTCGACGTAGCGCGCATAGATGCCGCCCGTTTCGCGCTCCACGCCGCGGCTCGTTCGATACAGGTAGACGCGGTGCACCGTTGCGGGATCGATCATGCGCGCGGGCGCGCGGAAGAGCAGGTGATCGACGAGCGAGAACATCGCGGCGTTCGCGCCGATCCCGAGCGCGAGCGTGAGCGTCACGCCGATCGTGAAGACCGGATTGCGGCGCAGGTCGCGGAGAGTGTACGTCGCATCCTGCCGCAGTGCATCGAGCGCCGGCGAAAGCCAGACGGCGCGCGCTTCCTCGCGCATGAAGGTCTCGTTGCCCATCGTGCGGCGGGCCTGCGCCCGTGCGTCCACAGGAGATAGGCCGTCGCGTACGAGCTCCTGCTCGATCATCTCACGATGGAACGCGACTTCGTCCATCAGGTCGTCGTGGTGCGACGAGAGTCGAAGCCAGTAGGCGAGCCGGCGGATCAGGCGCATAAGAGGGAGTCCTCAGGCGAAGTCAAGCACCAGTCGCATCGCCGCCACCACTCGCTCGAACTCTTCCCGTTCGGACGCAAGCCGCTTTCGCCCGGCGGCCGTGAGGGTGTAGTACCGCGCCCGGCGATTGTTGTCCGAGGTTCCCCACTCCGGCTTGATGTAGCCGTCCAGTGTGAGACGTTGCAGCGCGGGATACAGGGAGCTCTCGCCGACCTGAAACACATCGCGCGACAGCTCACGCACGCGCTGGGCTATGCCATACCCGTGGTTCGGGCCGCGGACGAGCGTCCGGAGTACGAGCAGGTCGAGCGTCCCGGGGAGGAGCTCTGCGGGACTTGTGCGTGCCATCGTCGCGCTTCCGTCGATAGACGTAGGGAACGGTCGCGCTGGCGCGCGGGATTGTCAAGCCCCATCGATAAACGATGGGAGGGACAGCTAGGTCCGAGCGATCGCGATGCGCATGTACGACGCCCGCTCGACCTTTCCTTTGCTTTGCGCGAACCGGACGTTCCAGTCGGACATGCCGGAATCCTCGCGGACGACGAAGCCAACCGATCGTAGGTCCGCGGCCATCTCCTCGCGAGTCCATGCGCTGATTTGGGGCTCTCCGATCAACCGGAACATCAGCCGCGCAAAAAACCGGCGATGAGCGGTGTGATAGTTCACGATCAAAGTCGACCCGGGGGCGCTCCTGCCGGCGACGTCGGCGAGGGTGGCGCGCATCGCGTCGCGAGTGAGATACATGACCACGCCTTCCCAGATCCAGCAGGTTGGCGACGAGCGATTGTGTCCCGCGCGCTCGAGGACCGTGCCGAGTGACTCCCGCTCGAAGTCGATCGAGACGAAGGTGACGATTCCCGTCGCTGGTGGCAGCTCGGTCAGATGCGCGCGCTTGTCTCCCTGCGTGGCCGGATGATCGACTTCGAACACCTTCACACCGGCCAGCTCGGGCATGCGCCAGGCGCGGCCGTCGTAACCGGCGCCGAGAATGACGAGCTGCGTCGCGCCATCGGAAATCGCGTCGCGGACCGCCGTATCGATGGCCGCGGTGCGAAGGGCGATCATGTCAGCCATCACGCGCGCCATTTCGAACCGCATGCCACGCCCTCCTTCGCGAACGGCGCGCTCGGTCTTGGCGAGATTCTGCTTTCCCTTCTCGCTGAGGAAGACGCGCGCAGCCGGGTCATGGAAATCCGGGACGTGCGACAGACCGACGTCAGCCATGGCGCGGCCGAGGGCGACGAATTGAGCGGTCCGGCTCGGGCGCTCAGCTTTCACGATTGGCGAATTGCGGATTCATGCAGGCTTAATGTGGCACACATGACGCCCTAACGCGGTGGCGCTATTCTCGGGCATGACGTTCGCCGCCGCAATGCCACGAGGCGAGTCACGCGTCGTCCTCTGGATGAGGCGCGCCCTGATCGCGATCGCCTGCATCCACGTGGTCTTCTTCTCCTGGAGCATGTACCGGAGGATCTGGCAGGTGCAGCGGATCGAGGCACGCGCCACTTCGACCGTGCTGGTTCCCGGGTCCAAGGTCGGCTACGATGTCATCACATCGGGCGAGACGCACAACCTGATCCGTCTCGAGCTCGTGCAGGGCGACCAGCGTGCGATTCTTCTCGAGCAGCGCGCCCGCGTCAACAGCGTCAGCGCGTACGATCCACGCGTCTTCCGGTACACGCCGACAGTCACGATCACGCCGGCGCTTCTGGCGCGATTCCGTACCGGACCAGCGACACTGCGCGTGACCGCGTTCGGAGGCATGAAGCTGCTGCGCGCTCCGGCTCCTCGCGTACGCGAGCTCCAGGTCCAGCTCGCGCCAACTCGCTGAACGCGGACTCCTCGTCGCCTCGCACGACGCTTCCGACCTCGCCGCGGTTGACATCGAAGCGGAGTCGCTTGATACTGCTGGTAGCGCGCTGACAGGGCGCCCCCAACCCGCGGCAAGGGAATACTCCCACCTGTTAAGGACTGAGTCGTGTGCGCTCGCACCTTCTTTCAGCCTGGTTTTCAGCGGGGTACAGGCGATTCATGAAAGGAGGTCGCAATGACCGCGTCGAAATCGCTGCCCGCTCGTCCGTCGCTCGAGTCCCTCCGCAAGCAGGCCAAGAAACTCGCGCGCGACATCGCCGCCGGTGACACCGGTGCCCTCGCCCGCGCTCGCGCGCATCTTCCGGACGCCCACCCACCATTGACGCAGCGCAACGCGCAGCTCGTGATCGCGCGTGAGTATGGCTTTGCCGGCTGGCAGGATCTCACCGCCGAGGTGAGCAAGCGGCTCGGCAAAGGTCTGGAGTGGTCGGTGTTGCAGGCGCGACGCGTGATTCACGACAACGACGTCGAGCGTCTGAAGCAACTGCTGGCGGAATACCCGGCATTGCTGTCCTGGCGCGCCGACGTCGATGACAGCGGCCTGCTGGGAATGGCCACGGGCGCCTACGGCGACGCAGGCACCCCGGAAAGAGAAAAGTGGTTCACGCGCGCGGCCAGCGCGGAGGCGCTGATCGACGCCGGCGCGATCGTGAGGCCGTCAGTGTGCGAAGGAATACTCCAATCCCGCGCCAAGGGTCTGCTGCAACTGTTTCAGCGCAAAGGCCTGCTTCCGCGGACGCTCAAATTCCACGCGGCGCTCGGCGACATCGACGCCGTTCGGTCCGACCTCGATGCCCATGGCAACGACTTCGCGACCGTCAATGAAGCATTCGTGCGCGCGTGCAGCTTCGACCACGAGGCGGTCGCGTCACTCCTGCTGGAGCGATTGATCGCGCTCGATCCCGAGCTTGGCGCACACATTCACGCGAGCGTCGGACGCCAGGCTTTCGTCAGGTACTTCATCGAAAAGGGATCAGGCAACGCGCTAACGGTCGGACCGTGGAAGGCGTTCGTCATGCAGCAGGTCTCGCGCGCGCTCCACGACGGCGACCTGGCCGAATTCGTGAGCCGCCTGGAGAGCGACCGGTGGTTGCTCGGCGACGATGCCGTCGACTTCCAGAATTGGCTCCTCTCCACCGCCGCGTACATCAAGACCGCTGCGTTGCGCGATGCCGGCGAGTTCATCGCCGCGTTTCTCGACCGTGATCCCGCGATTCTCCGGCGGCAACCAGCGCCGCCATCGCAAGCCATCGAGCACGCAATCACCTACGGACACACCCACTTTCTTCCGATGCTGACCCGCATCTGGCGAGTGCCCGACGATCTGCCGCACGCGGCAGCCACGGGCGACATCGCGCGGGTGAGGCGGTGGTTCGACGCGTCCGGTGCGCCATCGCTCGGCGACGTCCGGAATCACTTTCCGCACACCGGCGTACACCAGGAGGCGTACGACGATTGGGGTGTGTCGCCCGAGCAGAAAGTGCTCGACACGGCGCTCGCATGGGCCGTCATCAACCATCACTTCGACGTGGCGGACTTTCTCCTCGAGCACGGGGCTGACATCAACACGAGATGGAACTCCCACGAGCCCGCGAGCATCCTGCACCAGCTCGTCTTCGAGGACGACTACGACGCGATGCAATACCTCATCGACCGCGGCATCGACATGACCATCGAGGACTATCGCTGGAACAGTACGGCGGAGGGTTGGGCGCGCTACGGCAAGAGTGACGAGAAGCTTGCCCAGTGGCTGGCGGATGCGGAACGAAATCGGCAGCAGAGGGAGGGAGCACGATGAGCATTCACAGCCCGCATCTGGGCGACCAGCAACGCGACGTTCTGATGTCGCCCTCGCACGGTCCCTCCCTTAGTCTTGATATGCAGTGCCGCACATGCCTACCGACTCCCAGCGGGCCGCCATCGAGGCTGAACCCAGGCCTCTCCTCGTCGTCGCCGGACCGGGCTCGGGCAAGACGTTCTGCCTCATCGAGCGCATTCGGTTCCTCATAGAAGAGCACCGAGTCGCGCCCGAGAGCATCTGCGCCTTCACCTTCACCAACAAAGCCGCCGAGGAGATCGCGGCCCGCCTCGATCAGCTCGGCGCCACCGCATCCCTGGTCAAGCGCACCACGATCCACAAGTTCTGCGTCGACCTCCTCCGCGAGCACGGACGGCGCGTCGGGGTCGAGCCGGGATTCGGGATCGCCGACGACGACTACCAGATGCAGGTACTCTGGCGCCTCGAGGCGAACCCGAAAAAGCGCGAGGCTCTCCCGAAGCGATTCTCGCTCCACCGCCTCCGCGGCGACGAATTGCATCGCGAGTCCGCCACTCGCCTCGAGCAGTACGAGCGCATGCTCAAGCGCGAGAATCTTCTCGACTTCGACATGCTGCTGCTGAAAGCGCGTGACCTCATGCTGCATGTGGACGATGTAGCCGACGCGGTGCGGGGAAAATGGGGCGCGGTGCTCGTCGACGAGTTCCAGGACCTCAACCCGGTGCAGTACGAGGTCCTCCGCGCACTCACGCGCGTGCACGGCAACGTCTTCGCCGTCGGCGACTACGACCAGTCGATCTACGGCTGGGCCGGCGCGCAGCCGGAGCTGTTCGAGAAGTACATGAACGACTTCCGCATCATCCGGCCGATCGCGCTGCTCGAGAACCGGCGCTGCCCCAGGGACATCTTCGAGCTTGCGCGTCGCTTCGTCGAGACCAACCCGATGCTGCCAGGTCTGGGCGACCGCGTCGGGCTGGTGGCCAACAAGCCATCGGAATTCGAGATCGAAGCGCTGAGCTTCGACTCCGCCGACGACGAGATCGAGTGGATCATTCGCGACATGCACGAGCAGCGCGAAGACCATGGCCTCAAGTGGGGCGACTTCGCGCTCCTCTATCGCAAACACGAGATCGGGAACGTCGCCGAGCCCTCGCTGCTCGGCGCTGGCATCCCGTGCCGGCTCGCTCACGGCCGGGCGATCGCCGAAGACCCTGTGGTGCGGTACGTCGCCGCCGCGCTGCGCGTCATCGTCCAGCCGCGCGACGACCTGCATAAGGAAGCGTTCCTGGGACTCGTGCTTCCGAAGACGCTGCGCGACGTCGTCAAGGCCGAAGCCGAGGCGAACTCGGAGGCGCCGATCGAGCGGCTGCGTCGCATGTCGCGCTCGCTCCCCAGGGACGACGAGGACGGCAAGAAGCTTCGCCGCGCCTTCTACGCGCTGCGCAACTTCGGAGCGCTCGGCCGGCGACACACTGACGTCTCCGCGCTCATCGAGGAGCTGCTCTCGAATCGCGTCGGCGAGTATCGCACGCCGTTGGAGCGGCAGCATCACCTCATCCTCGACCCCGAGATACTTCCCGACGCAGCGGCGCTGGCGTTTCGTCTCGACGCCGCCATTCGCGCTCGGCGGCCCGTCTCGATCCCGCATATGGACGGGGCCGAGATTCCCGCCAAGGCGATGCTGCATGCGCTGGGAATACCGACGGTGAGCGTAGGCAGTGACTCGAGACGTCTGACGTCGGACGTGGGACGTCAGGCCGGCACGGTGGACCGTCTCGACCACAACGACGCGCCAACCCTCGGGCTGCCCCTCGCGATCTTCAAGGCGGGACAGATTCTCGCGAGCCGAAAGTTCGCCGAGACATTTCGTGACTACACCACGATCGACCTCGAGACAACGGGGAAGGACCCGGAGACCTGCCAGGTGGTCGAGATCGCTGCGGTGCGCGTGCGACGCGGCCAGCCCGTGGAGGAATTCAGCTCGCTCGTGAACCCAGCCGTCCCGATTCCTGCGGACGCGACGCGTACGCACGGGATCACCGACGCGGACGTCGCTGGCGCCCCGGCGTTCGCCGACGTCTGGCCCAGGTTCCGCGAGTTCTGCGGCAACGACGTTGTGGTGGCGCACAACGGTTACAAATACGACTTCAAGATTCTCCGACGGCTCGCGGGCACGCTCAAGGGACTCGGCACCTTCGACACGCTCCCCCTCGCGCGCGAGCTGGTGCCGGCCAGCCGGCGCCTCGAGGACCTCGCGCGCGCCTATGGCATCGAGGTCGGCCGGTCGCACCGCGCGCTGGACGACGCGCGCGCTCTCGCGAAGGTCTTTCTGCGTCTCAACGAAGCCAAGCTGGCGCAGTCGCGCAAAACGTCGCTCGTCCACCTGCTCGACCAGCTGGGAGTCGCGCTCGCGCTCACGCAGCCACACGACGTCGAGAGCGAGGCCAAGCTGTTGCTCGATCTCGCGCGCCCCTACGCGCTCGGCGGGTTCAGTGACTGTCTCGAGTACTATCGCGTCGTCCGGGATGACCTGGGTGACGCATCACTCCCGACGCTCGATGCCGTGATCGACAAGTTGGGGGGACGAGATCGCATGAATTCCATCCGGCGCGAGCGGAGCGCGGATCAGCGATATCCGGAGGCGATGATGAGACTCCGACGCCTGCTGGCAGGAATTGATGGCGGACATGAGGGCGGACATGAGGGCGGACATGACGACGGACATGAGGGCGGACATGAGGACGGACATGACGACGGACGCGGGGGCGATGGGGCGTTGGGGAGGCAGATCCTGCAATTTCTCGAGCGGGTCGCGCTGTCCATCACTGAAGGGCAGTCCGTGGAGCGCGATCGCGTCAACCTGCTCACCTTGCACTCGACCAAAGGACTGGAGTTCTCGCGCGTCTACATCGTCGGCGTCGAGGACGCGCAGTTCACGCCGGGCGAGCGGCCCTCGAAACAGGAGATCGAGGAAGCGCGGCGCGTCCTGTACGTCGGCATGACGCGAGCCAAGCAACGGCTGGTGATGACGCGCGCGGTCATTCGCAACGGGAAACCGACCGGAGGGACGCAATTCCTCCAGGAGATGGGGCTGTCTCCGCACGCGCCATTGCGAATGAATTCCTTGTCGGCGGCTGGCTCGCTGTCCAGCGTGGTGGCTGAATAAAAAAGGCGTTCGACCGGCGAGACTGACGCTCGCTGGCCCTCGGTCGCGAAGCGGTCTACGTTATCAGCTCCTTCCGAGAGATTGGGGCCGACGTGGATACACTCGCCCAGCTCAAAACTTTGCTCCTCGGCAAATACGCGATCGAGCGTGAGATCGGCAGGGGCGGTATGGCGACCGTGTACCTGGCGCGCGACCAGCGTCACGACCGTCCGGTTGCACTCAAGGTTCTCAGCCCGGACCTCGGTGCCGTACTCGGGGTCGAGAGATTTCTCGCCGAGATCCGGATAACCGCCAACCTGCAGCATCCCAACCTGCTTCCACTATATGACAGTGGTGAGGCGGAAGGCTTGTTGTTCTATGTCATGCCATACGTCGACGGCGAAAGCTTGCGCGCCAAGTTGCTTCGTGAGAAGCAGCTGCCAATCGACGAAGCAGTTCACATTGCCAAGGCTGTCGCATCGGCGATCGGTTACGCCCATCGGCATGGCGTCGTCCACCGCGATCTCAAGCCCGAAAACATCCTCCTCCATGATGGACGGCCACTGGTAGCCGATTTCGGAATCGCGCTCGCCGTTTCCAAGGCAGGTGGCGAACGAATCACTCAGACGGGTATGTCGCTGGGAACTCCACAATACATGTCGCCGGAGCAGGCGACGGGCGACCGACCCATCGACGGCCGAACGGACATTTACTCGCTCGGCGCCGTGTTGTACGAGATGTTGACCGGCGATCCACCGCACACCGCAAGCACCGCACAGGCGCTCATCGCCAAAATCGTCTCGGATGTCCCACCGAGCACGCGAACGACCCGGCCGCATGTACCCGCGCAAATTGACATGGCCGTCGCACGCGCGCTGGAGAAACTGCCAGCGGACCGGTGGCATACCGTAGAGGAATTCGCGGAGGCACTTGAAGCCGACCGAGGAGTCGTGCTCCCGGCAGGTGCGCGGACACCGAGAACTTTCGCTCCAGCCCCGTCTCACACGGAGCATCGCAGGTTTGGTCGTCGACTCAGGCTAGCGGCGGCGCTATCACTTGCTGTCGTCGTAGTCGCGACTGGCGTTTTGTGGCGGCTCTACTCTCGTGGCTCGGATGCGCAGTCTGTCAGTTTCGTGCTCGAACCGCCGAGCTCGGAGGCAGGGCGGACTTCGATCGGCAATGTCGCAGTCTCGCCTGACGGAAAGATACTTGCTTTCGTCGTTGCATCGGACTCGGCGTCGTCGGTATACGTGCGCCGGATCGACGAAGCCACCAGCCGCCGCGTGCAGGGTACGGAAGGCGCCCTGTTCGTCTCCTTCTCTCCCAGCGGACGTTGGCTGAGCGTCGCCACCAGCGACCGGAGGCTGGTCAAAACCGCGGTCGACGGAAGTTCCGCCATCACCCTGGCCGACACCGCCTGGGTCTGGGGCGGAGCCACCTGGGAGAACGAGCAGTCGCTGATTCTCTATGGCAGTGGTCTGCGTCGCATCAGCGCGACCGGCGGTGCGATCCGCCAAGTCACAAAACCGAGATCGCCGCCCTGGAGGCAGGGGTTTGCCGTTGTTGCCCACGATGGTGAGACCGTCGTATTCATGGACGGGGGACCCGGTTTCACCGAGGATGACTTTCTAGCCATCGGCTCGCTCAAGACTGGACAGTATCACACGACTTCGCTGCTTTTGAATCGGCCCATCGGCATCGTTGATGGCCACATTGTCTATGTCACGGCGACGGGTGCGATGATGGCGGTTGCGTTCGACGCTCGAGCCCAGCGCATCACTGGCGATCCCGTGCGCGTGATGGAAGGGTTGCTCTTCGACGTCAGCACCGCTGTGATGTCGCCAAATGGAACTCTCGTTCATCGGCGCGGTCGATGGACCAACCATTTGGTTCTCGAAACTCCGGACCGACGCACTGTGACATTGTCCAACGTAGAGGGGCATCTCAACTGGCTTACCTCTCCCCGCTTCTCACCCGACGGCCGGCGCATAGCCGCTGCTGTGCAAGCACCTCGCGGCGACACACTCACCTCGGATATCTGGATCTTCGATATCGCGACTCGGGCATTTTCTCGCGTGTCGTCGGTTGGCAATGTGAACGGGCCGGAGTGGACCCCTGACGGCAGAAACCTCGTATTCAAGTCGTGGTTCTTTCGAAAAGCCGCACTCTGGCTGCAAAGTGCCGATGGTGCCCGGCCACGTGAGGCGGTGCTCACATTCCCGGATGGTCAGCAACCAGGCAGCGCGACCGTCACGCCTGATGGGAGGGGTGTCATTTTCTGCGGGAACAATTTCAGGCCGGGTACGATGGATCTCGGCTTCGTTGGATTCGAGGGACAACGGAAGCCGCAGCTAATCGACACCTCGCGAGTATGTGGCGGTCGAGTTTCAGTTTCACCCGACGGGAAATGGTTGGCTTACGCCACCAACGATGGGCAGGGATCGAACGTATATGTGGGACCGTACAAACGCTCTGGTGCGCGCTATCGTATCTCGAGTAACGGCGGCCTCGCCGCGCTGTGGTCGCGGGACGGCAAGCGTTTGTACTACGTGCAACCCGACGCGGCCGACGGCAGCGGATCGCTCTTCGCCGCACAACTCGAGGTCAACGCCACTGGAGTGAAGGTGGTGCGGCAGGAACGAGTTACTTCGATTGCGGCCGGCAGCTACTACGATGTCGGCCCGGACGGAAGCGTGCTGCGACTGGAGCCGACCGATGGCGGTGTCCAGGTTGTCGTTACGACGAACTGGCTTCCTCAGCTACGAGCAAAGTTGAAATGAGACCCGAGAGCATGGCGCTTCCCGGCTTCGCCTAGGGCGGCCTGCTCGCTTCGGTGAGGGAGTCGGCCGGCAGCTGATCGCTTCTCCGAGGGAAGGTTCGGTGCTGGGCGACACCAGCGATCGCACAATGATGTCAGGTGGCCACTTGTCCACCTTTCGCCGAGCCGAGCAAATTATGGGTATGCCAGCCCAGATCATGCGCCGCTGGAGCGCGCAGGAAGTGCGCGAGCTCATCGACGCCGCGCCACTCGCGACACCGCGCTACGAACTGGTGGACGGCGAGTTGCTGGTGACGCCGAGTCCCTCGTTCCCGCATCAGAGGGCCGTCGGGCAGTTGCTGGTCGCGCTCCATGACTTTCTGGCTCGCGAGACCGTAGGAATGCCCGTGTCGTCTCCGTCCGACGTCGAGTTGGAAACCGAAGACATTCGCCAGCCGGACGTCTACGTCGTACCCATGAACGAAGGGCGGCGCGTGCTCCGCGATGGCAATCCAGTGCGCGAGTTGCTGCTCGCGATCGAAGTCGTGTCGCCATCCAGCGGCCGCTACGATCGGGTGAAAAAGCGGCCGGGGTACCAGCGACATGGCACCGAGTACTGGGTGGTGGATGTCGACTCGCGACTCGTCGAGCGCTGGCGACCGGAAGACGAGCGTCCCGAGATCCTGTCCACGACGATCGGCTGGCGGCCTCCAGGCGCGAATAGCTCCTTGGAGATCGACTTGCCGAGCTTTTTCGCGCGGATCCTAGGAGAAGCGTAGCTCGCGGAAGAGCGACGCCGCCTTCGCCAGCGTCCCGCCAAGCGCGGCGATGATCGTCCCGGGCACGATGATGAAGAAAGGCAGCGTGAATACTTCTTCCAGGCCGCCGCTTCGATCTATCGCCCAGAGAGTCCGCTCGTCGTGCCAGACGCTGAGCATGATGAGCGATCCCGCGAGAGCCAGCAGCGCCGAGAGGATACCGGTCGTGATTCCGGCCAGGATGCCGGCACGCATCGACCGCGTGCGCCACGATGTGAAAAACCCAGCGGCCAAAAACAATGCGATCGCAGTGTACGTCGTGGCGCTCGCGCGCTCGACGAACGTCTCCGGAGGCACGAACCAGTCGAACGCGCTGCGAGTCAGGACAGCAGCCGCGCTCAGGGCGCCCCACCACCACGTCGCGCGCAGCACGAATCCGGCCGTCTGACGCAAATACCAGAGGTCCGCGCCGCTTGCTCCGCGCGCGGGTAGCACGCTCTCTCGATACTCCTCCAGCAGATCGCCGGAGACGTTCTCGCGATGCTCGGGCGGCAGCATCACTCGAAGGATGGCCTCAGCCCATGCCGGTGGCGTGGACGTCGACGAATCGTTTTCCATGTTGTTCACTGTGACATCCTTGCCTTCGCAATGGGCCACTTGGTGCCCTGTAGA
>Ga0070696_100000267_pt1 | contig 31493 bp, 27 predicted proteins | sample KBSK1253metaG_FD_65474 | JGI IMG/M metagenome (GOLD analysis project Ga0070696, IMG submission 65474) | Corn, switchgrass and miscanthus rhizosphere microbial communities from Kellogg Biological Station, Michigan, USA - KBS K1-25-3 metaG | ecosystem: Host-associated > Plants > Roots >... | reverse complement strand
GGGCTCATCGGCCCCAACGGCGCCGGCAAGACCACCGCCCTGCGTGCCCTGCTCGGACTTACCGCCTACCAGGGGTACCTGCAGGTGCTGGGCCGCGAGCCGTTTGCCGAGCGCACGGCGCTCATGAACGATGCCTGCTTCATCGCCGACGTGGCGGTGCTGCCGTCGTGGCTGCGCGTCGACCAAGCGATCGACTTCGTTGCGGGCGTGCACCCGCGATTTCGCCGCGACCGGGCCCTGTCATTGCTGGCAAAGACGCAGATCGCGGGCAAGCGCCGCATGCGTGAACTGTCCAAGGGGATGAAGACTCAGGTCCACCTGGCGCTGACCATGGCCATCGACGCCAAGCTGTTCGTCCTCGACGAGCCGACACTGGGCCTCGACATTCTCGCGCGGCGCAGCTTTTACGATGCGCTGGTCAACGATTACATGGACGAGACACGGACCATCTTGATCACCACTCATCAAGTGGAGGAAATCGAGAATTTGTTGACGGACGTGATATTCATCGACAAGGGCCGCATCGTTCTCCACTGCGGCGTCGAGGACATTGCGACGCGCTTTGCGGCGCTCGCGGTCGCCGCCGATCGGATCGAAGCGGCGCGCGCCGAGAGGCCGTTTTATGAGCGCCGGCTGCTCGGCAAAGCCGTGCTGTATTTCGAGAATGCAGATCGGGACAAGCTGGCCGGTTTCGGCGAGCTGCACACGCCGAGCGTCTCCGATTTGTTCGTCGCGAAGTTGTCCGGGGGCGCCGAATGAGCACTTATTGGTGGATGATCCGCCGCGAGTTTTGGGAGAACCGCGCGATCTGGGTGATTCCCTCCGTGCTCGGCGGACTCTTGGTCCTTGCCGCGCTGTTCGGGCGGGTCGACATCATCACGCGCAACTCACCGGCGCAAAGCCGCGCCGTCGGCGGCGTGGTCCTGTTCGCGTTCGGCCTGACTTTTTTCGTCGTCATGTCGATCTATTCCACCTGGTATCTGCTGGACTGCCTGTACGCGGACCGCAAGGACCGCAGCGTGTTGTTCTGGAAGTCTCTGCCGATATCCGACACCGCCACGGTGCTGTGCAAATTGGCCACCGCTCTGATCGTGATTCCCTTGGTGTACTTTGCGGCTGCCGACCTCACCACTCTGACGATGGCGTTCATCGTCTCGGTTCGCGCGAGCTCGATCGTCGGCGGCGCGCTGTGGCAGGCGGACCTCTGGCTGCAGCTCCAAGCCCTGTGGCTCTATCTCATCGTCGTCAGCGCCATCTGGTACCTGCCGCTCGCCGCGTGGCTGTTGATCGTATCGGCCTGGGCAAAACGCGCCGTGATGCTGTGGTCCATCCTGCCGCCTCTGACTCTGTTGCTGGTCGAACGCTGGTTTTTCGGCACGCACCTCATCGGAGAGATGCTCTGGGAACGGCTGGTGGGCGCCGGTCGATTGGCATTCAACGGCGATCCCGGCGCAGGCTCGTGGATGAGCACCTCTGACAACGACGTCATCACGACGCCGTCCAGCATTTGGCACTTGCTCAATATCGCCGGATTCTTTTCCAGCCCCGAAACTTGGATCGGCGCCGCCGTGGGGGTCGCCCTCGTTGCCGGCGCCATACAACTCCGACTGCGGCGCACCGAGATCTAGTGCAAAATAGCTCCCCGGCATGAATACATCATCTCGAAGGAGCGTCCATGTACAAGACGAAGATCGACCTGTCGGAGAAGACCCGCCGAAACGTCATCGCCATTCTCAACGATCGGCTGGCCGATGCGATTGATCTGCAAAGCCAGGTCAAACAGGCGCACTGGAACGTGAAGGGCCCGCAGTTCATCGCCTTGCACGAACTGTTCGACAAGATTTCAGATGTCCTGCTGGAACAAATCGATGACATCGCGGAACGCGCGACGAGCTTGGGCGGCACGGCCGAGGGCACGGTGGCCGTGGCGTCAAAGCGCAGCAAACTGAAGAACTATCCCTTGAGCATCACGTCCGGCAGGGACCATCTGTTCTATTTGTCGACGCAGCTGTCGGTATTCGGCAAGGCGGTCCGCGCCGCCATCGACGACACGGATAAGTTGGGCGACGCGGATACCGCGGATCTATTCACCGAAATTTCCCGCGCCGTGGACAAGTACCTGTGGTTCCTCGAGGCGCATCTGCAAGAGAAAGCGTGATGCCATGACTGATCCCGCCATCGGCAGCGCGCATAGTGCCGGCCTCGATGGGGCCCTCGCGACATTGCGCGGGCTGCTCACGGCCGAGGAAACGCTGGAAGCTTGGGCGACGCAGCACCGCCTCTTTGCGCTGACGCATCGCCGTGCCTGCATCGCGGCCACCAGCGGCCGCTTCATTTCCCTCGAGCGGCGCTTGCTCGGCGGCTATGAGTCGGCCGACATCCGCTGGCAGGACCTCAAAGAGACCCGCATTCGGGCCGGCATACTTGCGGCGGATCTAACCCTGATTGCGCAGACCAGCGCGGACCTCAACATCGGTTCCGAGGTGAATCGGACGTGGACCTTCGAGGGGCTGCGCAAGGACCAGGCGCAAGCCATGTATCGCATCTGCCAGCAGCACGACCAGGTGTGGCGCGAGAAGCGCCGGGTGCGGGAATTGGAGGAACTGCGCGCGAAGTCCGGCGGCGTGCAAATCGGCGGCGGCCAAGCGCCCCATGTCGGTGCCGAATCTGACGGCGCCGAATCCGAACCGGTTCGGCGCCTGCGGCAGGCGCGCGAGATGCTCGACGCCAAGCTCATCAGCGACGCCGAATTCGAGTCGATCAAGGCGAAGATCGTCTCCGGACTGTGAGCGGCGGACTACGCCGATGCGTCCCTACCCCAGCAGGTAGGCGAAGTAGGCATTGCGGAGCCGATTGAGCGGGTCGGTTCGCTGACGCAGCGCGCGGAATAATTTGAGGCGTTCGCCGAACGACTTCGCCACATGCTCGGGCTGCAAGGCGCGCGTCTGATTGAAAGTGGGCGTGCCGCTCAGAGCCGATGCGAAATCATTGAAATCGATCAGGAAATCCTCCCAGCCCTTTTCGCCCGCCGACGAAGGCTCCAGAGTGAACATCGGGCCGGCGTAGCTCGCGCTGAACAAGGAGCCGCGATCCTGGTGCAGCCGGCTCGCGCCGCTGACGACGTTACAACGGTATCGATGCTCTTTGTAATAAGCCTTGCAGAACGTAAAGTATTCCGCGAGCAGCTTGGGGAAATCGGCCTGCGGGAAGGCCCACAGACTGTAGGTGTGGCGCGCCTTCCATGCCTCGCTCGGCAGGTCGCGCATCCACTCGTGCGAATACATCACCACGCCGCGCGACCCCCGATCCAGGGTGGCGCGCAGCGCCCGCTGCATGCCGGACAGCATCGCCGCGCGCAAGCCCGGGGCGGCCAACACGCTGCCCACGGTGGACCCGAACGCGGGTAGTACATTGCGCATCACCGAATTGCGGATTTGCCATATGCCCGACCGGCTCAAGTCCGCCGATTCGTCGAGCGTCCGGCGTTCCACGGTGATGCGGTCGTTGAAGGGAGAGATATGCAGCCTCAATGCACCCGGTGCGCCGACTATCGCCGAATACCGGCCCGCGAACTCCTTGAGGGATAGCACTTGATAATCGATTTTGACCGGCGTCAGCGGCCGCACCCGCAACACGACTTCGTGCACCACGCCCAACAGGCCGAAGCTCGAGCGCAGCACGCGCATGAGATCGCGCTCGCGTTCGGTCACGATCATTTGCTTGCCCTGCGGCGTGATCATCTTCAATTCCGTGACGCATGATGACAATTGCGCGGTGCCCGCGCCATACGAGGCTTGCGGCAACGTCGTGACGGCCACGGCGCCGAGCGAAATCCGGCCCATTTCGGGGGTCAGCGGCAGTTCCAGGCCGCGCTCGGCAAGCGCGCGCACCAGAGTGCCGACGCGCACGCCGGCCTGTGCCCGAACGGTGGTTTCGCCGAATTCCAGGACCTTGTCGAGCGCACCGGTATCGACCGTCGTGCCGCCGTCACCGCCCACGCAGCGCGTCTGCGAATAGTCGGCGCCGACCATTCGAACCGGCGTCGGATAGCTCTTGGTCTTGCCGAGAATGCCCGGAATCTCCTCATAGCGTTTGAGGCGCATCACGAGACGCGGCCGGCGATAAATCCCCGACGAGTCCGCGCTCGGCGAATGAGTGATCTTACTGACCATGTGATTTCCCCCAGACTTCCGGAAAACAAGCCGTGACGCTTGCTGTCGGGGGGCAGAAACCGTGAGGTTCTGTTGCGCCTTGGCGCACGATCCACTGGCAACCCCGCTATCATCGGGCTTCTTTGGAAGGAGCCCCTTAGACCGGTGGTTTTGCGTCCCCACCTTTCGGCGGGTTTGCCCTTAAACAGCCCCCTTACTATGCGAGGGCGCGGCGTTGCTGTAAAGGGCTTTTTTACCGCCCGGCGGGGGCGGGCCTTCACCCCATCAGCAGCAGCGTTTCGGCGTGTTCCACGGCTTCCGGAGTGCCGCACACGACCACTACGTCTCCCTCCTTGAACAGGGTGTCAGGGCCCGGTTCGCGGCCGACGATGCCGTCACGGCGCACCGCGCTGACCTGTGCCAGGGACCCGCGTCCCGACAGCTCGGCGATGCTGCGCCCGACGGCCCAGGCGTTCGGCGGCAGGATGACGCTGTGCAATTCCTCGCGAAAGGCGTGATTTCTGTCCGGAAGCAGGTCGTCGGCCGCGCGAAAATACTGGCGCAACATGCCGTATCGATGGTTTCGGATGTCATTGACCGTGCGAATCACGCGCGGCACCGGCAGCTTCAACAGCAGCAACAGGTGCGACAGCAACATGAGACTGGCCTCGAAGGTCTCCGGCACCACCTCAGTGGCCCCTGCCGACTGCAACTCTTCGAGCCTGGCGTCATCCTGTGTGCGCACCAGCACCGGCACGTCGACGCGTAATTCGCGAATCGCCCGCAGGATGCGCAGGGCGACTTCGGGATTCGCAAAGGTGATCACCACGACGCTGGCATGACTGACCCCGACGTTTTCCAGCATCTTGACCTGGCCCGCGTCGCCGTAGATGACCGGATCGCCGGCCTGCCTGCCGGCGCGGATCCGATGTGGGTCCAGATCGAGGGCGATGTATTCGAAACCCGTCGTTTCGAGCACCCGCGCAATATTCTGTCCGACCCTGCCGAATCCGCAGATCACGACATGGTCTCGCCCGGCCACCGCCAAGGTCGCCTGGGTCTCGCGCATGGCTTCGCTGTGCGGGGGGCCGGATTCGCCCAGCAGCGCCCGGGTGATGCGCCGGTTGTGGCGGATCAGCATGGGCGACAAGACCATGCTCAGAACGGTGGCAGTCAGCAGCGGCTGCACGATATCCGGGTCCAGCAGATCGCGGCGCAGCAATAGTATCAACAGCGCAAACCCGAATTCCCCGCCTTGCGCCACCACCACGCCGGTTCGCAGCGACTTGAACCAGCTCTTTGTCGCGGGCTTTGCCACGAGCGTGACCACCGCCACCTTGAGCAGCAATACGCCGAAAAGAATCGCCGTCACCAACCACAAATGCCGCAGCAGCAATCGGATATCGAGCATCATGCCGACCGTGATGAAGAACAGGCCCAGCAACACCTCGCGGTAGGAACGAATCGTCGCCTCGACCTGGTGCCGAAACTCGGTCTCCGCGAGCATCATGCCGGCGAGGAACGCGCCCAGCGCGAGTGACAGCCCCGCTGCGTGAGTGGCCCAGGCCGACGCCAGAACCGCGAGCAATACCGCCAATGAGAACAACTCCGCGGAGCGCACCGAGGCGATGGCGAGGAACAACGGCCGCAGCAGCCATCGTCCGGCGGCAAGCACCAGCAGCAATGCCAGCCCGGCGATTCCTATGGCGTTGATGATATGCAGGGGGTCGGCGCTCGTGGCGTCACCGGACAATACGGATAGCAGGGCGAGCAGCAGCGGAAAGCTCAGATCCTGGAACAGACAAATCGCGACCGCGAGACGGCCATGCGTCCGGTTGTTCTCCGACTGCTCGGTGAGCTGGGAAATGATGATCGCGGTGGAGGACATGGCCACGGCGCCGCCGATCACCACGGCCACCGCGGGCGCCACGTGAAACAGCAAGTGGGCGCCCGCGGCGACGATGCCCGCCGTCACCAACACCTGCGCGCCGCCGACGCCGAGCACTTCCCAGCGCATCGCGACCAGCCGCGGCAGGGAGAATTCCAGACCCAGAGTGAATACCAGGAAGACCACGCCGAAGTCCGCCAACAGCCGGGTGGTCGCATTGTCCACCGCCACTGCGAGGGCGTGCGGTCCGAGAAGCATGCCCACGGCGACGTAACCCAAGATTGCGGGCAATGCCAGCTTGCGCACGCCGGCGACCACGCACACTGAAGCGGTGAGCAGGATCAGGATCTGCAGCAGCGGGTCGTTATGAAGATGCATTGCCTGCTAGCATATAGCGGTGAAGCCGATAGCAATCAATTGAAGTATGACTGCCCTGGCACTTGAGGGAGAGGGCGAGGATTGGCATCTACATCTGAGCGGTGATTGGTCGTTGGCGGCGCTCGCGCAAATCGAAGCGCAACTCGAGGTCCTGCCAGGAACGCTGCGAGGCACCCTGGTCTGCGACTGGTCGCGGGCCGAGGCGCCGGGAATCGGATCGGTATGGGCATTGCTGTGGCGCCTGGCGAGCTTCGATGCGCGGCATCTGGACATTCGCCACAGCGGCAATCCGCCGCACTTTCTGGAATTGCTGCAAGAGCTCAAGGCGGAGCGGCACGCTGCACGGGCCTTGCCCCAAGACGCGCCGAGTGTGGAGAGGGAGGTCGGCAAACTGGGGCGATGGGTCGTGCTGCAGGGCATCGAAGCGCGCGCCGTGCTCGACTTCTTCGGCCGCATCGTCACGGTCATCGGCGAGGCATTCCCGCGCCCGCGCGCTCTGCGCGTGTCGTCGCTGGCACGGCATATTTATGAGACCGGCATTACCGCCATCCCCATCGTGTCGCTCATCGCCTTTCTGATCAGTGTGATCGTGGCCTATCTGGGCGCGCAGCAGCTGTCGAAATTCGGCGCCGACATTTTCGTCGTGGATCTGGTGACCATATCCGTGCTGCGCGAAATGGGCGTACTGCTCACCGCCATCATCGTCGCCGGCCGGTCGGGGAGCGCTTTCGCGGCCGAGATCGGCGTCATGCAACTGAACGAGGAAACCGATGCGCTGCGCGCCATGGGCATCAATCCCATCGAAGTGCTGGTGGTGCCGCGGGTGCTGGCCCTCATCATCGTGCTGCCGCTGTTGACGGTGATCGCGGACGCCATGGGGCTGGCCGGGGGCGGTCTATTGACCCTGCTCAAGCTGCACATCCCCTTGTCGCAATTCACCTACCGCCTGCGCGAGGCGCTCGCACCCACGACCTTCTGGGCCGGCCTCATCAAGGCGCCGGTATTCGCAATGCTCATTGCCATGGTGGGTACTTACCGCGGTATGCAGGTGCGTGAATCGGCCCGCGAGCTCGGGCGCCTGACCACGGTCGCCGTGGTGCAGTCCATTTTCTTCGTCATTCTCGCCGACGCCCTGTTCGCGGTTCTGTTCGTGCAAATCCGTTTCTGATGTCCGGCCCCGCCACACCCGCAGTGATTCGCGTGCAGGGCCTGATCAATCGATTCGGCGCCCAGACCGTCCACGACGGACTGGATCTCGAGGTGTGGCCGAATGAGATATTCGGCATCGTCGGCGGCTCGGGGACGGGCAAATCGGTGTTGCTGCGAACCATACTGGGACTGCGGATCCCCGATGCCGGAACGGTGGAACTGTACGGTAAGGACGTGCGGCTGCTCGCGGCCGTCGACGCCAAGTCGCTGGTGCGAAGCTACGGCGTGACGTTCCAAAACGGTGCGCTCATCAGCTCCTTGAACGTCGCGCAAAACATCCAGCTGCCGCTGCGTGAATATTATTCCGTGTCCGAGACGATACTCGACGAGCTGGCGGAGCTGAATCTGGCCCTGGTGGGGCTGCCGCCGGATGCCGCGACGAAATTCCCCGCGCAGCTCTCCGGCGGCATGGTCAAACGCGCCGCATTGGCGCGGGCGCTCAGTCTCGAGCCCAAGCTATTGTTCTTGGACGAACCCACCGCCGGCCTCGATCCGATTTCCGCCGCGGCCTTCGATGAGCTACTGTTGTATCTTCATTCCCAGCTGCGGCTCACGGTGGTCATGATTACGCACGACCTGGATACGCTGTTTCGGACGTGCAGCCGCGTGGGCGTGATCGTCGACGGGCGGATGATCATCGATACCTTGGACGGCATGCTGAAGAACACGAATCCGTGGATACGCGACTATTTCCACGGAACCCGGGCGCGCGCCGCGGAGAAGGTTGAACATGGATAGAGATGCCAATTACGTGGCCGTCGGCGCCTTCGTGCTGCTGGTGATCACCATGGCGGTGTCTTTCGTGTTTTGGTACACCGACCAGCGCGACAAACGCATCTACGAACGCTACGAAATCTACTTTCCGGGCACGGTCAGCGGACTCAACCAGGGGAGCCCGGTGCGCTACCTGGGGGTCGACGTCGGCAAGGTGGCGCGAATTCTGCTCGATCCGCAACAACGCAACCGGGTGCAGGTGCTCGCCGACATCGAGTCCACCGCGCCCATCGAAGGGCGCACCCGGGCTTCCCTGAGCCTGCAGGGCATCACGGGCCTGCTGTTCATCGACCTGAAGCAGGATCCCAGCTTCACGGCGCCCGGGGCATTGGCCCAGGGCCGGCGCTACCCGGTGATTCGTACCGCGCCATCGGACTTCGACGTGCTGTTGAGCAACCTGCCCGCGTTGACCACGCACCTCGTGGAGTTGGCCGACCGCCTCAATCAGGTATTCAGCGACCAGAACGTGCGCGCGCTCAATATCACTCTCGACAATGCACGGCTCGCGAGCGAGCGCCTGCCGGAAACCCTGCGCGACGTGCGGGAAATGCTGGCGGACGTGCGCAGCGCCTCGCGGGAAGTACAGGGAGCCGCCACCGATCTGCGAAGCATCGCGGTGAACGCCGGTCCCGACATTCAATCCCTGGTCGCGAACGCGCGCCATGTCTCGGACGAGCTGGCGAGAACGTCGGATCAATTGGAGCATTTCGTGGCGGACAACGAGCCAGGCGTTTCGCGTTTCACCAATCAAAGCCTGCCGCAGTTCGAGCAGCTGCTGCGCGAAAGCCGGCAGGCGGTGCAGGACTTCCGTGACCTGTCGCGCAGCCTGAAGCAAAATCCGTCGCAACTGCTGTATGAGCCTGCTCATCGCGGCGTCGAGGTGGCGAAGTGAGGCTCCCGCGTATCTTGGCGGCGCTGCTGCCGCTCGCGCTCGCGGCGTGCACGGGGTCGCTGTTCGCGAGCAAAGCCGCACCGATCACGACTTATCTGCTGACCGCCGGCGCGCCGGGGCGGACGTCATCGGGCGCAGCGCCATCGGGTGTGGCGTCATCGGGCATGGGGTCATCGGGCGTGGCGCCAGCGGAGGGGATGTCGCCGGGCGGGGCGTCATCCGGCGGGGGTCCGCCCGGGGGTTCGCCGACCGGCGAAATTCCCGTTGACTTGGCGATACTCAAACCACGAGTGCGGGCGGGACTCGACTCCGACCGCATCGCGGTGCTCTATCCGGACCGACGGCTGGATTATTTCGCGGCTGCGCGCTGGAGCGGGCCGCTGGATGAACTCGTGCAGGACTTGGCGGTGCAGGCGTTTCACTCTCACGCCCATTTGCGCAACGTCAGCAGCGACTCGTCCGTGTTCGCGAGCGCCTATTGGCTGGAAATCGAAGTCGCGGATTTTCAAGCCGAATATTCGCCCGCGGCGGCCGTGCCGACGGTGCACGTTCACCTCTTGGCCCGCCTCGGCAGCTCACGCGGGCGGCGCATTCTGAGCCGCTTCGAAGCCGATGCGCGGCAAGCCGCCGCGGACAACCGCCTGACCGCGATTGTCGACGCCTATGAGCGGGCGGCAGACATGGCGCTTGCCACGATCGTCGCCGACGCCTCTGGGGCACTGGGCAAGAGCACTGGCCGAGAACCCCCGTAGAACGGCCCTTGGGTGGTTCCGCGCCCGGCTTCCCTCGGCTCTCAGTAATAGCTCGACAGGCCGGTCGCCTCCACGAGCCGGTAGCGCCAATAGGCGAGGGCAGACTCGTCCGCGTACTCGGCATAACCTGCGGCATTCGACCAGGCGTTCGCAAAGTAATCGGCCGCCGCGCGCGCAGGCGCCGCCCGCGCGGGCATTCGCAGCTCCACTCCTGCCGCAAGGTTCAGGTCGCTCCGGTTGCGGCGGGTGAAATCCGCCGAACCCAGGTTCATCCACAGATCGGCGCGGTGCCGCACGATGAGCAGGCTGGTGCGAATCGGGCCGCCGATCGGGTTCCAACGCACCGCCACATGTCCGCCCCCGTCGCGCAGCAGCTCGCCGGCGGCGGCCGGGTTCGGCGTGCGGTTCGGGTCCAGCAGTATTTGCGCCTCAGCGCCGCGCGCCGCCGCGCGCAGCAGCGCGGCGATGAGCCGCCGATCGCTCAAGGTGCATGCAGCAATGTAAATCCTATCGCCGCCGCCCGCCGCGGCGATTGCGTCGAGCAGCGCACCCCCGATGGCGCCCTCGGTGAGGAACCGGGCGTCGACCGAGCCGACGCCCCGGCCGTACATCTGCGGCGCCGCCGGCAGACGATCGTCATCCGTGGACCACGCCGCGATTTGCAGCTCGCTGGCGACGATGTCCTGGGCCAGGCGCCCGCGCACCATCAGGGCGGCACGGCCGCCGAGGTTTTGCGAACTGCCCGAGTCGACGAGACTGGCCCATCCCCCGGAACCGTCATCGGCGACGATGAGTTGCCGTTGATCGGGGTTCGAGCTCAGCATGTGCGACCAGCGCACCACGATGATGCCGGCTCGTTCCAGCGACTCCAGGTACTGGGAACGGGCCGCGCCGAATGTTTCGTCGCCGAGGTCCGTGATCAGCACGATCTTGAGATTCGGGCGCGCGCGCTTTCGCGCCAACAAGTGTTGGCACAGTCCAGGAGCGATCGGCGATCGGTCGAGCACGATCAATTCCTCGGCGCGGTCGATTATCGATGATTCGCTCGCGAGAATTCCCGAGTGCTGCGGCGATTCGTACAGAAAATCAATATCGGAATCCGCCAGGCGCGTCCACAGCGAGACGACATGAGTTCCGGGCGGCCGCGGCCTGGCGAAATTCCAGAAAGCGAGCGATAGCCACGCCAGCAGCAACAGCAGAAGAACAGTCTTGACGCTCCGCCCGAATCGCGACCTCGGCCGCACGCCCGGCGCACCCGGCACGCCCGGCGCACCCGGCACGCCCGGCACGTCCGGCAAATCACGCGGCGGGCGCATGTCGGCCATTCAGCAATCGCCGGCGGTCAGTGGATGGGCGCGTCTCTCGCAGCAGCAGCGCCGAGCCGCATGAGCGCCGTGAGAGTCAGACATCTTGTGTCTCCGCCGCTTCGATCGCCGTCCCGATTTCCATCCAGCGTGCCTCCAGTGCCTCCAACGAGTTGGGATCCGAAGCGGACTCGGTGCGTATCGCACGGGCCCGGCCCGGCTCGGGAGCGCTGCCAAGCGCCGTTTCACGCGCCGTTCGCGCGGCGGCAATTTCCGCTATGCGCCGTTCGATCTGCTCGAGCTCACGCCGCAGCCTGCTCAGACGGTCGCGGGCGGGCGGCGCGGGCCGCTCCCGTGCATTTCGCGGCGCCGCCTTTTTTTCTCCCGTCCCGGCGCTGCCGCGCGCTTTCAGCCATTGCTGGTAATCGTCCAAGTCGCCGTCGAACACCTCGAGCCTGCCGTCGGCGGCCAGCCACAGCGTGTCGGCGACCGTCTTGATCAGATGGCGATCATGCGAGACCACCACCAATCCGCCTTCGAAGCTTTGCAGTGCCAGGGTAAGCGCATGCCGCATGTCGATGTCGAGGTGATTCGTGGGTTCGTCCAACAGCAGCAGGTTCGGGCGCCGCGCCACCAGCAGGGCGAGGGTCAGGCGCGCCTTTTCGCCGCCGGAAAACCGGCTGACCGGCCCGAACGCACGGTCACCCTCGAAACCGAATCGCCCCAGATGGTCGCGCACTCGCTGCTCGTCGCCTGTCGCGAAATCCGATCCGCCCAGATTGCGCAGGTGCCAAAACGCGTCACAGTCGGGCTGCAGCTGCTCAAATTGCTGTTGGGCGAAGTAACCGATGGCAAGGTCCGCGGCGGCGGTGCGCTTTCCCGAGAGCGGCGGCGCCAAGCCCGCCAGCAGCTTGGTCACGGTCGATTTTCCGGCGCCGTTCGGCCCGAGCAGTGCGATGCGATCCTGAGGGCCGATCGACACGTCGATGCCCGTGACGACGCGCACGCCTGCGTAGCCGCAGGCGCCGCCCTCCACGGTCAGCAAGGGGCGCGGCGTCTTCGATGGCCGCGCGAACTCGAATTCGAAGGGACTATCCACGTGTGCAGGAACGATCCGCTCCATTCGCTGCAACATCTTCAAACGGCTCTGTGCCTGCCGTGACTTGCTGGCCTTGGCGCGAAAGCGCGTCACGAAAGAAGTGATTTCGGCCACTCGGCGCATTTGCCGCGATTGCAGGGCCTGTTGCAACGCCAATTCCTCGGCGCGCTTCTGCTCGAATTGCGAGTAGTTGCCCGCGTAGGCGCGCACGGTTCGATTTTCGATGTGCAGTACGCGATCGATGATGGCGTCGAGGAATTCGCGGTCGTGCGAGATCATCAGAAGCGTTCCGCGGAACGAGGTCAGCCAATCTTCCAGCCAGACGATGGCATCGAGGTCCAAATGGTTGGTCGGCTCATCCAGCAGCAGCAGATCGGCGCGCGAGCATAGCGCGCGCGCCATGGCGAGGCGCACCCGCCAGCCGCCGGAGAATTCCGCGACTGCGCGATCATGGTCCGCCGGCTTGAATCCGAGTCCATGCATGATGGCCGCGGCGCGCGCCTTGGCGCGATAGCCGTCGATTGCCTGGAAGGATCCATGAGCTTCGGCGAGCTCCACCGCCGCGTCGCGCCGCTCTGCGTCCGCGATTGCCGCCATTACGCTGCGCAGCTGCGCGTCGCCATCCAACACGAATTCTATCGCCGCCCTCGAGCTTGCAGCGACTTCCTGTTCCACATAGGCAATCATCAGGCCGGCAGGCAGCCCGATGTCGCCGCGATCCGGGCCCAGCTCGCCGCGAATCGCCGCGAACAGGCTCGATTTGCCGCAGCCGTTGGCGCCGGTGACCCCGACTTTGTTGCCGCGGAAGACCGTGAAGCTGACCTGCTCGATGAGCGGCTCCGGACCGCGCCGCAGGGTGAGATCCCGAGCAGATAGCATAGCCGCCTATTCTAACTGCCCGAGAGGGTCTCGCGCGAGAAGGGTCTCGCTATGAAGACAGCCGGATCGGTCGCAGCACCGTGGGGGCGCACAGTATGTCGTGGTGGGCGGCCCCCTCGGCTTGGGCTGACATGATCGCCAGCAACTTTTTCGCTTCCATGGGGTCGCCGAACAAGCGCCCCTGAGCGTAGTAGCAGCCGTGCTTGCGCAGGAACTCGAGCTGTTCGGCCGTCTCCACGCCTTCCGCGATGACTTCGAGGTCCAGGCTCTTGCCCATGTCGATGATGGTGCGGACGATGGCCGCGTCGTTCGAGTCCACCGCCACGTCGCGCACGAACGATTGGTCGATTTTCAGCGTGCCTATTGGAAACTGCTGCAACGCCGAGAGTGAAGAATAACCGGTGCCGAAGTCATCGATGGCCAGGTTCAAACCCATGGCGTACAGCTCGTTCAAAAGCCCGATGGTGCGTTTCGGATCCGTCATCAAGGTGGTTTCCGTGACTTCCAATTCGAAGCACGTCGGAGAGACGTCGTGTTTGCGGAACACGCCGCGGCAGCGGGCGATGAAGCTCGCTTGTTTGAGTTGACGCAGAGAAAGGTTGATCGCTATCCGCCCCGGCGTCGGCACGGTCTTTTGCCACTCGCGGTAGTCGGCGCATACGCGATTCAGAACCCACTCGCCTATGTCCAGTATCAGGCTGGTCTCTTCGGCCAGAGGAATGAAGTGCGAGGGAGAAATGTCGCCGTGGCCCGGCAGGCGCCAGCGCAGCAATGCTTCCGCGCCCACCACGCGCCCGTCGCGCAAGTCCACCTTGGATTGGTACAGGATCACCAATTCATCGCGTTCCAGCGCACGCCGCAGCTTGCTCTTCAGCATCAATCTCTCGACCGCGGCGGCGTTCATCTCGGGCACGTAGAAGGCGCAGGAATTGCCGCCGTTCTGTTTCGAGTGATACATGGCCGCGTCGGCGTTGCGGATCAAATCGATGACGTTTTCGGCATCGTACGGGCAAATGGCGATGCCGACGCTGGCGGTCAAGTAGACCTCCTGCTGGTTCACATAGAACGTGCGGCTGATTTCGTCGAGCAGCGTGCGCGCCAGAGTGCCCAGGCTCGCGCGATTGTCGACGTCGACCGGCAGATCATCGATGAACATGGCGAATTCGTCGCCCGCCAGGCGGCCGATGACCGTGTCCTTGCTCAAGTTGCGCGTGAGGCGCTCGCTCAGGATCTCCAACGTGCGATCGCCTGCGGCGTGGCCGAACGTATCGTTGACTTCTTTGAATCGATCCAAATCCAAATATAGGAGCGCCAGCGAGCGCTGGTTGCGCCGCGCCCTTGCGATCGCCTGTTGCAGCAGGTGCTGGAATTGCATGCGATTCGGCATTTTGGTGAGGGTGTCGTAGCGGGCCAGGTAGCGGATGCGCCGTTCCGCGCGCTTGCGTTCTGTGATATTGCGCGCCACATAGATATTGCCCTGGAACTGCGGGTCCTCCGTGGTAATTGCCGAGCTTGCCATGGAAACCGGAATGGTTTGACCGCTGGCGGTGCGCAGTACCGTCTCGCGCGCCTCCAGCAAGGAATTCGTCGAGTCAAAGGCGTGACGGTGCACTTCGTCGATGAAGCTGACCAGCGGCTTTCCGATCAAATCGGCTTCATCGTAGCCCAGCAGCCGCCGAGCGGCCTCGTTGCAGCTCTTCACGATGCCGTCCGGCGAGGTCACCAACACGGCATCGCTCAGGCTGTTGAGGACCGTGTCGAGATAATTCTTGGTAATGGTGGTTTCATTCAATTTCTGCCGCATTCGCTCCAGAGCGAATTGCAGATCCCCCAGCTCATCGTGGCGTACGACCGCCAGAGGACGGGTGTAATCGCCTTGGCCGATTCGATCGGCGCTCTTGACCAGCGCGGAGATGGGTCCCGACAGCTGGCGTGCGATGAACCAGGCACCGGCCAATCCCAAGATGAGAAGCGGTAAAGTGATGCTGGCAAGCAAGCCGCGAATTCGCTTGATCTGCATGCCCTGCTGACTTTCCAGCTGCGTTCGAATGCTGGCGAGGGTCTGCTGCATCTCGGTGCGGTTGACCCAAATCTCCAGGGTGCCGATGCGCTGTGCGGGCGCCGATGCCGGGTTGGAGTGAATGCTGGTCTGCAGCGCGAACCAATCGAGCGCCTCCTCCTGCTTGGGGGATGTGCCGCCGCTGAACAACACATTGCCGCGCGCATCCAATACTTCGACACGTGCGATATCGCGCAAGTCGAGCAGCCGCGACGCAATCGATGCGATCGCGGTCTTGTTGCCGGAGCTCAACGCCGGCGCGAGGGAGGACGCAGTGATTTTGCTCAGGCTGGCGGCCCGCGCCTCCAGATCGGATTCCAGTTTCTGAGCGACGGTGGCATAGGTGAGTTGGTTCACGTCGGCGGCGTCGACCCGGTGATCGTAGTACGCCAAGCCGCCCAGCAGCAGTGCCAACACGGCGCCTACGCCGAGAGCCAGGAGCAAATACTTGGTTTTGAGGCTTCGTGCCATCCTTCGATACCGGCCGTTCGCGTTGCAACCGCAGGAATGATACCCGTTCACGCCAAACCCTATAAGGGGCCCGGTACAATCCGGTCGCATGGACGCAAAGCATGCGCATTGATATTTACTCCGACACCGTTTGCCCGTGGTGCTATCTCGGCAAGCGTCGTTTCGACCTCGCGGTGGCTGCGCGGCCCCAATACGAGCCGCGCGTGATTTGGCGCCCTTTCGAGCTGAATCCCGATTTACCCACCGAAGGCGTCGATCGCGAGGCGTACTTTGCCGCCAAAATAGGCGATAAAGAGCGGCTCGCGGCGGCGCAAGCCGAGCTTTTGCGCCAAGGCGGGGCGAGCGGCGTTCAGTTTCGCTTCGATTTGATCGATCGTGTGCCCAATACCCGCCGCTCGCACCTGTTGATTGCGCATGCCGGTCGTTCCGGCCTGCAAGGCCCGGTCAAGGAGCGAATCATGCGTGCCTACTTCGAAGAGGGCTGCGACATCGGCGATCTCGAGGAACTGGTCCGGTTGGGCGTCGAGGCCGGTTTGGCCGAGTACGACGCACGCCATGCGCTGATTTTGCGCGAGGGCGAGGATGGTGTGGTTGCCGCCGAACGTCACGCCGCCGTGCTCGGCATCAGCGGCGTTCCGACGGTCATCTTCGACGGGCGGTACACCATTTCCGGTGCCCAAGAGGTGGGGGTCCTGGCCGGTGTGTTCGATCAAGTCGCCGCGTTTGCTGCGGCGCGTGAAGCCGTGCCGTGAACGCCGACCAATTGACCGGGCGGGCCCGCACGCACATCGTCGACGTGTCCGAGCCCCAGTGCGCGTTGCACGCGCATGTGGTCGCGCCATTCCTGAATTTGCGCCGTGCGGCCTTGGCCGATGGCTTCGATCTGCGCCCCGTCAGCGGTTTCAGGGATTTTGCGCGGCAACTGACCATTTGGAACGGAAAATTCAGCGGCGACAAGCCCATGGTTGACGCGTCGGGTCGAGCCATCGAAGTTGCGGTGCTATCCCCCGCTGAGCGCATCTCGGCGATTTTGCTCTGGTCCGCCCTTCCCGGCGCCAGCCGCCATCACTGGGGGACGGACATCGATCTCGTCGATCGCAATGCCACTGCACCTGGGTACCGGATACAGCTCACGCCCGGCGAGTTCGCGCCGGCCGGGCCGTACGCGGCGCTCGGCGGGTGGCTGGAGCAGAATGCCGCCCGCTTCGGATTTTTCCGGCCGTATCAAGGCGTGCTTTCCGGTGTCCAGCCGGAACCCTGGCATTACAGTTTTGCGCCGGTGGCGGAGGTTGCCCGCTGCCAGCTGACCCCGGCGGTGTTGAGCGCGGCAATCGCCGCGGCGCCGCTGCTCGGTAAGGACGAGGTGCTGGCATGCATCGATGAGCTGCATGCTCGCTACGTCGCGAAAGTCGACTGGCCTTAGCCGATCGGTGCCGCTTCTAGGCCCAAAGCGCCTTCAAGTGAGACAGCATCAGGCCTCGAACCTGTCCCAACTGCGTGTCCTCCGACGTGAACAACGGCGGGTTTCGCCGCAGCATCGGCCAGCGTTCCGTGTGCAAGACATGATGCAGGTAGCCGAGATTGCGATCGATCGCCTCGAGATAGGGATTGCTGCCGCCGAACAGCGGTTCCACGTATCGATAGGCGTATTCAAACTCGCCCTCCAGGCGCTGCACGCGTGTTTCGCGCACGAATTCCGGAGTATGCCGCAGTAAATCCAGACCCGAACTGTAGCGGACCCGCAATGCGCCATCGGCGCCGGTGGTGGCGGCCACTCCGCCGAGCACGAATTCCGGGTACAGCCGGTCGCGGCATTTTTCCAGGTAGCAACGATCCGCCATCTGCGCGATCAAATCCGCGGTGCCCAGCAGATGACCGAGTTTGCGATCGCGGGCATCGGCGAGATGTATCTGGTCGAGCTTGATTTCATAACCGGTGAAATGCACGATGCGCGTTGCAATCGGAACCCAGCGTTCCATGCCGATGCCCGGCAGGAAGTGCGCCAGAAAACGCGCGCTGCGGGTCACGTGATACAGAGTGAACTCGGCGCCGTTTCGATGCTGCCGGTCATCGAACTCCCGGATGTAGCCCGCATCGTGAAACAGCGACGTAACCAGCGCCATGACCGCCCGCTCGGCGCCGAAGCGCAGACGGGGCTCGACGCTGCGCTCGTACCCCACCAAGAGTCGCGCCATCGCCAGGGTCATATCCAGCGAATGCTGGCGATCATGGTAGATGGTGTCGACGCCGTGATAGCCCGGCATGCGGCCCGTGAAGAGCTTGTCGAATTCGTCAAACGCAAGCGCGAGCCTGTCGAAGGGCTCGCCCGGCCACGCGGCGTTGAATAGCTCGCGCACCGCTGCAGTCACCGCTGCAGTGGAACTGACTTGTACGGAATTCGTAACGTCGTAGTCGTTACGTCGAAGGTCGTGCATGCGACGGAGTTTAGGCCCTTGGGGTAGGCGGCGCCACGTGCCTGGTTCTCTTTTGCCGGAACTTTCCCCGACGATACGGATATGTCAAAGCGTGCGCAGCGCGGCAATAAGTCAATAGACCTTGATGCCGCCGAACTTATGTTTGATACGGCGCGCCAGCGCGGCGTATCCCAGCCAGAAACCACCGGCCAGCGCGATTGCGGCCGCGAGAACCACCGTCCAGAGGCGCCCCGACGCGCCCGCCGAACTCCCCACGGTGCGGGCGTCCGCTGCCATCGCCGGCATCGATGCCGCCCTTGCCGCCTCGAGTTCGGTTTGCTTCGCCCGGAGTTCCTCCTGCAGCCGCGCCACTTCGCTGCGCGCCGCGGCTTCGGCCAGCGCCGGTGTGGTCGCGCGGCTGCGGTCCAGCTCCTGTTCGAGCCGTTTGACGCGCAGCGTGGCCGGCTCTCGTGTGGTCAGATATGCAGACTTGACCCAGCCGGTGGTGCCGTCATCCAGCCGGACCTGGGTGAACTCTCCGCTGACGCCAAGCGTATCGACGGTGGATCCCGAATGCAGGGTGGCCAGACGTTGCCCTTGGCTGTTCTGTTCGGCATAGACGCCGAGCACGAGCTCATCGCTGACATAGGCGGTCGCCGCACCGGCCCCGCTTGCCGCCAGCGCCAGCAAAAGCGGGGCCGCCCACTTCACGCCGCGATGCCCGTTTGCTTGAGCAGCGGCCGCACATCGGGCTGGCGCCCGCGAAACCGCACGAACGCGTCCATCGCGTCCAGACTGCCGCCGCGCGCGAGAATCGAATCGCGAAAGCGCGCAGCCGTGGCGCCGTCGAAAACCCCGGCCTCTTCGAATGCCTCGAACGCGTCCGCCGCGAGCACCTCGGCCCACTTGTAGCTGTAGTAGCCCGCAGCGTATCCGCCGGCAAATATATGCGCGAAGCTCGCCGGCATCCTGTTGAAGGAGGCGGCCGGCACCACTGCGACTCGCCGCCGCACGCCGGCGAGAGTCTCCGCCACCCTGGCGCCCAGCGCCGGATCGAAGTCCGCGTGCAGCTGGAAATCGAAACTCGCGAACTCTATTTGCCGCAGCGTGTCGAGCGCCGCGTTGAACGTCCGCGTGCCCAACAGGCGCCCCAACACGTCGACCGGCAGGGGCTCGCCCGTGTCCACATGGGCCGATATCAGCGGCAGAATCTCCGCACGCCATACGAAATTTTCCATGAACTGGCTGGGCAGCTCGACCGCATCCCACGCGACCCCATTGATTCCGGCGATGCTGGGGTAGGCCACGCGCGTCAGCATGTGATGCAAGCCGTGGCCGAATTCATGAAACAGCGTGGTGACTTCCTCGTGCGTCAGGAGCGACGGCAATGCGCCGGCCGGCGCCGTGAAGTTGCACACCAGCTGCGCTACGGGCAGCGACGTCCCCGAGGGCAAGGACCTGGCGCCGATGCATTCGTCCATCCAGGCGCCGCTGCGCTTCTCGGCGCGCGAATAAGGATCCAGATAGAAACCGGCCACGATTCGCCGGTCCCGATCGAGCAGGTCGTAGTAGCGCACGCTGGGATGCCAGACGCCGACCCCGGGGCGTTCGCGCACGCCGATGCCATACAGGCGTTGGATCAGTGCAAAGAGTCCGTCCAGCACCTTGGGCAGCGGAAAATAGGGCCGCAATGCCTCCTGCGAAACCTTGAAGCGGCGCTCCTGCAGCTTTTCGCCGTAGAACGCCATGTCCCAGGCACTGAGCTTGCGGCCCGCGAATTCTTCGAGATCCGAGAACTCCTGGCGCGCCGCGGGCATACAGCGCCGCGCCAAGTCGTCCAAAAAGTCGAGGACCTGCCTGCTGCTCTTCGCCATCCGGGTCGCCAATGCGTAGTCGGCGAAGTTCTTGAAGCCCAGCAACCGGGCAAGCTCATGACGCAGCGGCAGGATTTCGGCAATGATGGGGTTATTGTCGAATCGCCCCGCGCTGGGGCCCAACTCCGAGGCCCTCGTGACCCACGCCTCGTAGATGTCGCGCCGTAGTTGCTCGCTCTCGGCGCTGGCCATGACGGTCATGTAGGTGGGCTGATCGAGTTTGAACAGCCAGCCCGCCTGATTTGCCTCGCGCGCGTCAGCCGCGGCGCGATCGACCGCGTTGGCCGGCAGGCCGGCCAGTTCGGCGCCGTCCGTGACGCTGCGCGTGTAGGCCCGCGCCGCGTCGAGCACGTTCTCGGAAAACTTGGTGGCCAGCTGCGCCAGCCGCTGCGCCACCTCGCGGTATCGGACCTTCTGGTCGGCCTGCAGATCCACGCCGGCCAGACGAAAATCGCGCAGCGCATTTTCCACGACCTTGCGCTGCGCAGGATCGAGGGCGCCGCCCTCATGCTGCAGCACGTAGGCATATCCGGCCTGCAGTTCCGCGTTCTGGCCCAACTCCGAGGAATACGCGGTCAGCAGCGGCACGCACTCGTTGTACGCCGCGCGAATGTCGGCGGAATTGGCGACGGCGTTCAAGTGGCCGATGGGACTCCAGACGCGGCTCAGGCGATAGCTCAAGTCCTCGACCGGAATGACCAGAGACGCGAATGTCGGGCTCGATTGTGCCGTCAGCAGCGCCACGCGCGCGCGATTTTCGGCCAGAATCTTCTCGAGCGCCGGGCGCGCGTGGCTTGGCTCGATGCGATCGAAGGCCGGAAGCGATTCAAATTCCAAGAGGGGGTTGTTCACCGCCAGATTCTATCAGACGGACCACAACATCCAGGCGAGCGTGGCCGTGCTCGCCACGAACACGCCGATGCCCGCAAGCGCCTGCAGCCGAAACCGCCGTGCCAGGGTTTCGCCGTCCGATGCCGCCAACAGAAATGAGCGGCCGTCGGCGGGCAGGGCCAGTACGCCGATGCCCGGCCGCTGCGTTTGGGCGGCGCGGCCGTCCTGGACCTGCTTGCGGGCTGCTGCGCGCGCCCGCTCCCATTCCTCGCCGCTTATGATTCCGTCGTGGTCGCCGTCGAAACGCGCCAGCAACGCGGCTTGGTCGTGCTTCCAGTCGCGCAGCAAGTCGGCGGCCTCGTCATCCGGGTTTTCGACGCTGACGCCGCCGAGACTACGAAACGCGCCGATGGCATATACATGCTCGCGTGCTTGCAGGCGATGTTCGGTGTAGCGGTATTTATCCGTCACGAGCGCATCGACCAGCCGGTCGAAGATGCCGCCGCCGCTCGGTATGCAAACTTCCGGCCACGCCGAGGGCCCGTACCAAACGTTGGTTGCGCCGGGAAAAACTTCCGCGCCGCGAGGATCGACCAGGCATTGGCCGGTGCCGTCATCCAGCAGAAAGGGAACCGCGCTGGTATCGCTCTGTATCGTGGTCCACGAGCGGGACCTGCCGGCGTAGCGCCGTTCCTCGATCTTGTAACGCCACCAAGTGCAGGGTTTGCGGGTGAGCGGCGCTCTGTTCTCGGTATTCGGCGGCAGCATGCCGTGGCCGCTGAGCTCGACATACCCTTGCGCCGCGGAGCGGACCTTCGAGGTCGGCGTATCCTCGATGGCGCGGCTGCGGCCCCACGCCTTGAACGCATACCAAAACGAATATGCCGCGGCGAGCCCAAGGCCGATGCAGAGGAAGATGAACCAGATTTTCAGCCGATCGTCGCCGGACATAGCGGATCGAATCTTCAGGTGCTGAAGATCGCTCCCAAGTCCACGTCGCGCTTTTCTTCATTCGTGAATTCCAGCAATTGCGCCGATGCAAAGCCGAACTTCTTCGCGATCACCACATCCGGGAAGACTTTCACCCGAATGTTATTCAGATTGACCTGGTCGTTGTAAAGCTCTCTGCGGTCGGCGATGGATTCTTCCAGAGCCGTGATCCGGCCCTGCAATTGCTTGAATGTCTCATCGGTCTTCAACTGCGGATAGTTTTCGGCCACGGCGAACAATCGGCCCACGCCCGCGCGCAGTTGCTGCTCGGCCGCGCCGACGGCGGCGACATTGCCGGACGTGCTCGCTTGCTCGACCGAGGCCCGTGCGCGCATGACTTTCTCGAGCGTTTCCTGCTCGAACTGCATGTAGCGCTTGCAGGCTTCAACCAGTTTCGGCAGCTCGTCGTGGCGTTGTTTCAACAGCACGTCGATGTTCGACCATGCGACCTTGACGTTTTCGCGCAGGCCGACGAGTCCGTTGTAGATGCCGACGAAGTAGACGATCGCCGCCACGCTCAAGGCAAGGATCACGACGAGTCCGACCACCGCGCACCCCATTTATAAGTTACCTGCCCGCCCAGTATATCATTGGAGTTTCCGTGACTTTCAGGATGGAGTTCACAGTGCGCACCCAAGCATTCGATCTCATCAGCATAGGCGGCGGCAGTGGCGGCCTGGCCTGCGCGCAGCGCGCGGCCGAATACGGCGCCAGGGCTGCGGTGATCGAATCGCATCGCCTGGGAGGGACCTGCGTGAACGTCGGCTGCGTTCCCAAGAAGGTCATGTGGAATGCCGTGAGCGTGGCCTTGAGCCTGGCCGATGCGCGGGATTATGGGTTCTCCGTGAACGCCGGCGGCAACGACTGGCTGGAACTCAAGCGCAAACGCGACGCCTTCGTGCTGAGATTGAACGGGATTTACGAGCGCAATCTCGAAGCCAAGGGCGTGGCGTACGTCCGGGGAGCCGCCCGCTTCGTGGACAAGGGAACAGTCGAAGTGAACGGTGAGCGCATGACGGCTCGCCACATCGTGATTGCGACCGGCGGCAAGCCGATCGTGCCGAAGCTGCCTGGAGCGGAGCATGGGATCACGTCGGACGGATTCTTCGAACTCGAGCAGCGTCCGCGGAGAGTCGCCGTCGTCGGCAGCGGCTACGTTGCCTGCGAGCTGGCCGGAGCGTTCCACGAATTGGGCGCCTACGTGGAGCTGTTCATCCGCAAGGACCATGTGCTGAAGAGCTTCGATGCGATGCTGGGAAAGTCGTTGATGCGCGAGATGCGCGCGCAAGGGATGAAGATTCACGAGCACGTGGTGCCGGCCGCGTTGCGTGACGAGTCGGGCCTCAAGACCCTGGTGGCGCTGGACGGCCGTGAATTTGGCGGATTCGATTGTTTGTTGTGGGCGGTGGGCCGCGGCGCCAATGTGGCCGGGCTCCACTTGGACCGTAGCGGCGCCGCGCAGGATGACGGCGATTTCGTGGCCACCGATGATTTCCAAAACACCAATGTGCCGGGCCTGTACGCCATCGGCGATGTCTCGGGCCGCGCCGCCTTGACGCCGGTGGCCATCGCCGCCGGCCGGCGGCTCAGCGATCGCCTGTTCGGCGGCCAGCCCGATCGCCGTTTGGAATACCGCATGATCCCGACCGTGGTATTCACGCATCCGCCCATCGGCACCGTTGGCGCAAGCGAAGCCGAAGCGCGCGCCCAATATGGCGATGCGGTGAAAGTGTACGTCGCGGATTTCACGCCGATGTACCACGCCCTCACGACACGAAAGTCGCACACCGACATGAAACTCGTGTGCGTGGGTCCGGAACAGCGAATCGTCGGCTGTCACATCGTCGGTACCGGCGCCGACGAAATGCTGCAGGGCTTTGCGGTGGCGATCCGCATGGGCGCCACGAAGCAGGACTTCGACGACACCGTGGCGATTCATCCGACGAGTGCTGAGGAGCTGGTCACCATGCGCTGACCCGCAACGAGCCCTACCGGGGCTTCGGCGCCGCTCAGGTGTGCTGCGCCAAAGCCCGTAGAACGGGTTGCGTATCGGGCCGTATGCCGCGCCAGAGCAGGAACGACTCCGCTGCCTGTTCGACCAGCATGCCCCACCCCTTGGTGGTGCGCGCCGCATGCAGCGATTTCGCCCAGAGAGTGAACGGCGTGTGGCCGCGACCGTAGGCCATGTCATAACAAATCGTCTCTTCGCCGACCAGCCCCACGGGCATTTCAGGCATTTCTCCCTGTAGGCTTGCGGAAGTCGCGTTGATGATGAGGTCGTAAGGAGGGCCCGTAAGCTCGGCGAACCCGCAGCCGACGATCTGGCCCAAATCGGCGAATTCCCTCGCCAGCTTGTGCGCGCGGGAGGGTGTGCGATTGGCAATGACCAGTCCGCGCAGTTCCCGCTCCAGCAAGGGGGCGAGAATTCCGCGCACGGCGCCCCCGGCCCCCAGGATCAGAACTCTCGTGTCCGAGAGGCGAAACCCCATGTTGCGCTCCAGATCGGCGGTCAGCCCCAGTCCATCGGTGTTATCGCCGACCAGCGAGCTGTCCTTGGAGAGCGCAATCGTATTCACCGCCTGCGCACGCTGCGCGCGCGGCGTCAGTTCATTCACCAGTTCCGCTGCCGCCTGTTTATGGGGCAGCGTGATGTTCAGCCCCTGTACGCCGCTGGTGAACAACCTCAGGGCTTCGCGGCGGAAATCATCGGGGCTGATGTCGAATAAGCGATATACCAAATTCTGCTCGGTGGCCTTGGCGAACATCCCATGGATGAAGGGCGACCAGCTATGGGAGACGGGGTGTCCGGCCACGCCGTACTGATCGGGAGGGTCGGGCAGCTGCCGCTGACTCATTCTGCGAGCCACTGCGCCGCGCGTTTGGCAAAATAAGTCAATATGCCGTCCGCACCCGCCCGTTTGATGGACAGCAGAGCCTCCAAGGCAACGGCCCGTTCCTCGAGCCAGCCGTTGCCGGCCGCGGCCATGATCATCGCGTATTCGCCGCTCACCTGGTAGACGAAGGTCGGCATCCGGAATGTATCCTTGACCCGACGCACGATGTCGAGATACGGCAGGCCCGGCTTGACCATGACCATGTCGGCGCCCTCGCCGATATCCAGCGCCACTTCGCGCAGGGCCTCATCGGAATTGCCGGGATCCATTTGATAGGTATGTTTGCTGCCGGTACCGAGCTGGCCGGCCGACCCCACGGCCTCACGAAACGGGCCGTAAAAGCTCGATGCGTATTTTGCCGCATAGGCCAAAATCCGGGTATTGACCAGGCCCGCGGTCTCAAACGCGTTGCGGATTGCGGCGATGCGCCCGTCCATCATGTCCGAGGGCGCAACCACATCGGCGCCGGCGTCCGCATGCGAGCGCGCCTGGCGCACCAGCGTTTCCACGGTCAGGTCATTCAGTACGTAGCCCCGATCGTCGATCAGGCCGTCCTGGCCATGCGTGGTGAACGGATCGAGCGCCACGTCCGTGATGACACCGAGGCCCGGAAACTCCTTTTTGACCGCCCGCACCGCGGTTTGCGCGATGCCGTCCGGATTCCAGGATTCCCGCCCATCCAGCGTCTTTTTCTCGAGGGGCGTGACCGGAAACAGGGCAATCGCCGGGATCTTCAGCCGAACCAAGGTCTCGCACTCGCGCAAGCATTCGTCGATCGAAAGCCGCTCGATGCCGGGCATCGAGCCGATCGGCTGGCGCTGGCCGCGGCCTTCGACCAGGAAAATCGGGTAAATCAGCCCATCCACGCTGAGGTGTGTTTCGCGCATCAAGCGCCGTGAAAACTCATCCCGCCGCATGCGCCGCATGCGAGAATTCGGAAATGAATTGGTGGTAGTTCCGGTCATCTTGACTGTGACTCCTGATAGCTGCAGCGCTGCGAATCCGGTATGCCCGCCCCAGGCTTCGGGCCTGCGGCGGCATTCGTCTCGGCGGCGTTACGCGGTAATATCTCGGGAAAGATATCTTACGCCGGGTTCTGATTTATACATGAAGGACGACGTCGGCGGAAATCAGAAGCGCGCCCGTTTCCAGGCGATTTGCCAGTCCCTGCGTCCGGATCTCCTGCGTTTCGCGTTCTGGCTGTCCCGCGATCGTGCCCTGGCCGAGGACGTGGTCCAGGAAACCATGCTGCGCGCCTGGAAAGCGCAGGACTCGCTGTTGGACCAATCGTCCGCCAAACCGTGGTTCTTGACCATCATCCGCCGGGAATATGCCCGCAGTTTCGAGCGCAAGCGTTTTGTCACCGTGGATGTGGATGAACTCATCGCCAAAGAGGAGCCCATGCTGGCCGCTGCCGAGGAGCAAGATCTCGCGGAAATCCGCGCCGCCCTGTTCAAGTTACCCGACGAGTACCGGGAGCCGCTGGTGCTGCAGGTGCTGATGGGGTACTCGACGGCGGAGATAGCTCGTGAACTCGATCTCTCGGGCGCCGCGGTACTGACACGTCTGTTTCGCGCCCGCAAGCAGTTGCGCGTGCTATGCGGCGAGGACACCAGCCTGGATGCGGACGAATGATGGACTGCGCCCGATATAAAAATTCTATTTTGGCCGATCCGCGGGATACCGACCCCGAGCTGCATGAGCACCGTGCGAGCTGCGGCGCGTGCAACCAATATACCGAGCGGCTGTTGCGCTTTGAATCACGGCTCGGCCGTGCGCTGCGCGTGGACGTGCCGGTGCCGGCGGCAGCGGCGGGCGTGGATGCGTATGCACCCGTACCCGCGAAGGCACCGTTTTCCGGCAATGTAGTTTCGTTGCGCGGGAAATCGCCGAGGCGGGCGGCCGGCGCGCGTACCTACCGTAAAGGCTGGCTGGCGATTGCCGCCAGTGTGCTGCTGGGCTTCACGGTGGCGGGAGTTCTTTGGCTTGCCGCTCCGGGGCCCAGTCTGGCCGCCGACGTGGTGACGCACATGGCGGAGGAACCGGAGGCCTGGCGGCGCACCGATGTGCCGGTGCCGGAAACCCACTTGAACCAAGTACTGCGCGAATCGCATCTTCGTTTGGTTTCCGGTGCCGGCATGGTCAGCTATGCCAATAGCTGCCGGTTCCGCGGACACCAGGTGCCGCATCTCGTCATACAAACCGGGTCGGGACCGGTTACGGTGATGGTGCTGGTGCATGAATCCGCGTCCGGACCTCAGCCCTTCGACGAACACGGCTACCGCGGAGTCATCGTGCCGGTGGCCGGCCACGGCAGCCTCGCCGTGCTCACGCGCGGCGGCGCCACGGACCCCGCCGCCATTCTGCGCATCGCCGCGCGGGTGCTGGATTCGATCGTATGGACAGCCTGATTTCCTCGTTGCGCGATGCGGGGTTCAGCGCCCAGGGTTCAATGCGCCGGGTTCAGCGCTCAGGGGGCAACGCGCCCGGTTCAGGGGGCGGGTCATATCCCGACTTTACTCAGTAAATCGACCAGCCGCCGCACGCTCGCCGCCAGCGTCGGATGATCGGCCTCGAATTGAACGGCGATGCCCTCCAACTGGTCGGGCACGGAGTCATCCGGCGACGCCGCCGAATCGGGGCTTTTATCGATCAATCGCTTGATGTCGCGCATCTTGTCATCCAGCGACTGCCGGGATTTCGGATCCGCTCTATGGGCCTCGCGGAGCTCTTCGTGCAGCCGCGCCAAGTGCTCGAGCAGAGTTTTTTTGTCCATGAATCATTTCCTCCAGGGCGTCATTGTGCCATTCGCTCGGGAGTCAGTCGCGCCACTTCGACGTAGCCGGACTCGAGGGCGGCAATGCCGCCATGTATGGCGGTATAGGCGTCGAGCAGGTATTCGTCCGCGCCATAGGGCGGGTTGACGATCATCAATCCGCTGCCGGCGAGCCCAACCCCCGCATCGTCGGGATGAATGGCCAGGTCTGCAAACAGCATTTTCGGTACGCGCAACGCCTCGAAGCGCGCATGCACCATGCTGCGCTGTGCTGCGCTGCGGATGGGGTACCACATCAAGAAGATGCCGCTCGGCCAGCGACGATAAGCATCGGCGAAAGCCTGCAGCATCGCTTTCAATTCGTCGAGGCTCTCATAGGGGGGGTCGATCAACACCAGACCACGGCGCTCCTCCGGCGGCAGGAAGGCCTTGAGCGCCGCATAACCATCGCCGATTTCCGATCTGATCCGCCCCAGCGAGTCGATTTCCCGCTCCGCGGCGCGCGCCTCGGCCGGCATCAGTTCGACCAGCACCGCGCGGTCATGCGCGCGCAAGGCGCTCGCAATGAGTGCCGGTGAACCCGGGTAGCGCGGCAGCCTCTTGCCGCGCCGGGCGCGAATGGCCGCGAAGTAGCCGGCCAGCACCGGCTCGCCCAGGCAGTTGACGATCAGACGTTGAACTCCACGCTCGGCTTCGCCGGATTTCTGCGCCTCCGGGGCTTGCAGATCGTAGAACCCGCGGCCGGAGTGGCTGTCCAGCACGAAGAAGCCCGCCTGTTTGCGCTTCAATGCCTCGAGGCAGTACAGCAAGCCGACGTGTTTCGCCACGTCCGCAAAGTTCCCGGCATGGTAGATATGCTTGTAGTTCATCGCGGGGCATTGTGCCTGTGTCGGAGCGCGCCGTCGAAAACATGAGGCGCGACCCGGGGCTGTAAGATCCCCACCCAGCCGCCGTTGGCGAAGGGCCTGGAGTTAGAGCGACTTGGCCGGAGCGATTCGGGCCTGGATCAGGTAAAGGAGGATGCTCAGACCGACGAGCGTCGCCAAGCCGATGATCTCCTGACGCGAACCCAGAGCGATCAGGGCCAGCATGCTACCGATGCCGATGACGGTCGCAGATCCGAGGAAGCGGAAGTTCAGCGGCGTGCCGGACAGCGCTACGCCTCGGCGAGCAAGCACCCACGACGCTGCGCAAGCGGCGATGTACAGTGCGGCGGTGGCCAGCGTTGAGAGCACAACCAGCTCGACGAAGGTTCCCGTGAGCGCCAGTACGATGGCAATTGTGGAATAGCACAGAATTGCCACGTAGGGAGCGTGGCTGCGGGGGTGGAGCTGCCCGAGGACGCGCGGCAGCAGGCCATCCCGCGCGAACGCAAACAGCTGTCGCGGACTGCCGAGGATGTCGCTGCCCAGCCAACCGAACATCGATAGTGCGGTGCCCGCGAGCATCACTGCGCGCAGCGCCGGATGGATGTGCGCCATAGCATCCGCCAACGGCGCCTTCGAAGTCGCCAGCGACGAGCCCAGGATGCCTTGTGCGATCACCTGAATGGCCACATACAGAATCGTCATTGACAACATCGCTATGGCCAGCGCGCGGGGAATGGTGCGATTCGGCTGCACCACCTCACCGCTTGCGCAGAGAGATGTCTCCATACCAACAAGTGCAAACACGGCGAGAATCAGTGCGCGACCGAACCCCTGGGCATCCGGCTGCACCGTCAGTACGAAGTTCGAGCTATGGATTGCACTCGCGCCGGCGAGGATAAAGATTGCCAACGGAGCTAATTTGAGCGTAGTGGTGGCGCTGACGAGCCGTGCGCCGCGTGCGACCCCACCGATGTTGACCAGCGCAATACCGCCGATGACGCCAACGATGACCGCACCGCGTACTGGTCCTATGAGGGACTGCGGGAACAAGGTCGCTGCTACGTCGGCCAGAGCGGCGGCCACGGCGCCGCAAGCGAGCACGCAACAGACCCAGAGCAGGGTCCCGCAGACATAACCTGCTAGAGGCCCAAAGGCGGCTTCGATGACACCGTAGACTCCACCGCTGGTGGGGACCCGGCTGCCTCCCTCGGCAAAACAAATAGCCACCGCTCCGACCGCGAATCCACAAGCCAGAAACGTAAGAGGTGCATACGGGCCGACGCACGCTGCGAGGGCTGCGGGCACTGCAAAGATGCCGGCGCCGACGATCATGCTCACAATGCTGGCTGCGAAGGCCCAAGGCCCTACTGCGCGGACCAATCCGATATCACGTTGGTTTTCTCGCACCAGGGCCACGATAACATGCATCTGCCGATCGTCCTAGAAGACCCATGTATCCATTGAAACCTGCCCGCCCCTTCCGCGAAAAACAGAAAGGGCGGGGTTACCGCCCTTCCTGCTTTTCCGAGGCTCGGCCTGCTGAGGCCTACTCGCCTTCTCCTTCAAACGTCGGACACGGGTTGATCGGCAGCGTCCGGTGAAAGGTCTCGAAGATGAATTGCGCCTGACCATTCGGGGCGGGGTAGAAGTTCGCCAGAATGGGGCCGAACTCCGCCGCTGAGCTTCCGCCGAAATCGTCCAGCGTTCCGGGGATGAACGGGCCACCCTCCTGCCACCGGCAGCCGGCGTTATGCAACCGCGTGCTGTAAAACGGATAGAAGGCGGCGCCCTTGGGCGGGTTGACGCAGCCCTGTCCCGGATTCTTATCCGCGGGGTTCGACAGGTGTCGCTGGCACGGCGGGGTCGTGCCGAACTCGACGCGCGGCAGGTCGGTTTCGAAGGCGACGCGACTGAAGTTTCCCACGCGACCGTTCGCGTCGGTGAACGACGGACTGGAGAAGATCACCGGCTCCGCATGGAAGAGCGCATCTTGGACGGGGTCCTTGAACGAGCCCGGCCAGGTGTTATTCCGGTAGGGAACACCGTCGAAGTCCGCGTCGCCATCGAAGCAGCCGCCGATGTGAATCAAACCGAACGCCGCAGGAAACCCGGGGTCGACGCAATTGAGGTCATCGAGTCCAGGCTTCTTATCCGCTCCGGTAAGAGACGTGCACGCACCGAACTCCTGGGCAACCGAGCTGCAATACTCGAAGTGCCCGATCTCGTCCGAAAAGGCGATGTTGTACGTATGGGCTGCCCCCGGCACGCGCGTGTGCTCGCTCGAGGTGGCGTACGCGGGATGAAAGTCGTGGGGCAGATTGTGAGTGGAAAACGCGCAGTCAGTTCCGTTCGGATCCCACTTCACCGAGGCGAACCCATTGGCGCCGCTCGCGACCATGAAGCCGGTTTGCCCGGTGGTGAGATCCTGAATCGTGACCTCGAGCCCGTGACCGGTATCGGCGAGCGTCACAATGAGCTCATCGCCCCCATTCATGCGGAGAGTATTGGCGTTGGTCGACACGACCGGCCCGAGCGGGCTGGGCGAGCCCGGGGGGAATGGCACGCCATTCGTTTGGATAAAGGCAAAGTTGACGTATTCGTTTTGAGTGATCGCGGCGCAAGCCGGGTTATTGTTCTGGCCCGTGTTGTCATTGCTCTGAAAACTGTCGATGTTGAGCGCCGCGGTCCATTTCGTACCGCTGTCGGCGTCAACCACGCCGCTGTTGCTGGTAATCCACCCCGGCGGGTAGAACTGCATCTCCATGAATGCCGTGCCCGGGTGCCGGCCGATGTAGTCGGCCGCGGCGGGGTCGGGGCTGTCAAAGATGTTGCTGTCGCTGTCGGGAGTGCACGGGATGTTCGGACCGGCGCTGGGCGACCCCCCTGGATTGGGATTACCCTGATCGTCGCACATGGCTATGCCGAACCAGAAAGCCGGGTGCAGCTGAAAGTTCCACGTTCCTCCGCTGCCGTCCTGTTTGGGAAGCAG
>Ga0070696_100000262_pt1 | contig 31767 bp, 19 predicted proteins | sample KBSK1253metaG_FD_65474 | JGI IMG/M metagenome (GOLD analysis project Ga0070696, IMG submission 65474) | Corn, switchgrass and miscanthus rhizosphere microbial communities from Kellogg Biological Station, Michigan, USA - KBS K1-25-3 metaG | ecosystem: Host-associated > Plants > Roots >... | reverse complement strand
ATCGAACTTCGGCAAGCCGGAGCTCATGGATGCCGATGGCCTCGCCTTCAGCACCTCCCACGCAGCGGGTCTCGCCATCGTGGCGGTCACGACCCACGGCGACGTGGGCGTGGACATCGAACGACTCCGGCGGATACCGGACGGGCTGAATATTGCCCGGCGATTCTTCACCGGCGCCGAGCTCGAGCACCTCCGGTCGATCCCGACCTCGATGCGGCCGGACGCGTTCCTCCGGCTGTGGACGCGCAAGGAGGCCTACGTCAAGGCGGTCGGTCGCGGCCTGTCGATGCCACTCCGCGACTTCGACGTGCTCGAGCGTGCCGACGGCGGGGTGGTCCATTCGGGCGACGCCGGCGGACAGCCCGCGATCCGCCTGTGGCCGGTCGAGGTTCCCGCCGGGTACGTCGCGACGGCGGCGACATCCGTGGCCACGCTTGTCGAGCAGCCCGCGCCGATGGCGATGGTCTCATGACCGCGACCGGGAGTGCGGTTCGCGAGCGCACGCGGCGCTCGGTCGCGCGGGACAGGGCCAAGCGCCTGTTCGATCTCGTCGCCGCCACGAGCGCCGCGGTCGTCCTGTCGCCGTTGATCGCCGTGGTTGCCGCGCTCGTCCGCGTTCGCCTCGGCCCGCCCGTGATCTTCCGGCAGACGCGCCCTGGCCTCGGTGGCAGGCCGTTCACGATCTACAAGTTCCGGACGATGGTCGACACGAGGGATGCGAACGGCGCCCTCCTGCCGAGCGTCGAGCGCACGCCCGCGTTCGGGCATCGTCTCCGCTCGCTGAGCCTCGACGAGCTGCCCGAGCTGTGGAACGTCATCAAAGGGGACATGAGCCTCGTCGGGCCGCGGCCGTTGATCACCGCCTACCTGCCGAGATACAACCCCGAGCAGGCCCGCCGGCACGACGTGCGGCCGGGCATCACCGGGCTCGCCCAGGTGAGCGGCCGCAACGCGATCTCGTGGGACGAGAAGTTCGCGCTGGACGTCCGGTACGTCGACACGCACGACCTGCCGATGGACGTGGCGATCCTCGCTCGGACCATCGGCGCGGTCGTCTCGGGCAAGGGCGTGCGGTACTCCGAGGACGTGGACATGCCGGAGTTCCTCGGCATCGAGTCACCGACGGTGGGCGCGGCCCGATGACCCTCACCGAGGCACCCGTCTTTCCGCCGGCGGAGTGGAACGACACCGCCCGCGACTACCCGTCGATCCTGCTCCACGAGGCGTTCGAGCGGCAGGTCGAGCGGAGCCCCGACGCGACCGCCCTCCGGTTCCGCGACAGGACGTTGACCTATCGCCAGCTGAACGAGCACGCCGACCAGCTGGCCCGCGCGCTCGTCGAGCTCGGCGCAGGCCCGAACAGCCTCGTCGCCGTCTGCATGGAACGCTCGCTCGAGATGGTCGTCGCGCTATACGCGACGCTCAAGGCCGGGGCCGCGTACGTGCCCATCGACCCGGAATACCCGGCCGACCGGATCGAGTTCATGCTCGAGGACACGGCCGCGCCGATCCTGCTCACGCAGCCCGCCCTCGCTGATCGCTTCGAAGGCGCCCACGCCAGGGTCGTCCCGGTGGACGTCTCGGCGCCGGTGGAGGCGCGTGGGACGCAGGCGGCCGCACCATCGAACGTGGGCCTCGACGATCTCGCCTACGTGATCTACACGTCGGGTTCGACGGGCAAGCCCAAGGGCGCGATGAACACCCATCGCGGCATCGTCAACCGGATCTTCTGGATGCAGGAGGCCTACGGCCTGACGCCGGACGACCGCGTCGTCCAGAAGACCCCGTTCAGCTTCGACGTCGCGGGCTGGGAATTCTTCTGGCCGCTGCTCTTCGGCGCCCAGCTCGTCATCGCGGAGCCAGGCGGCCACCGGGACACGAGCTACCTCGCCCAGCTCATCGTCGAGCGCGGGATCACGACCATCCACTTCGTGCCCTCGATGCTCCAGCTGTTCCTCGAGGACCCGCGGGCCGCGGAATGCACGAGCCTGCGGCGCGTCATCTGCAGTGGCGAGGCGCTGCCGAAGGCGGTCCAGGATCGGTTCTTCTCCCGACTCGACGCCGAGCTGCACAACCTCTACGGTCCCACCGAGGCGGCCATCGACGTGACGTGGTGGGCATGCGAGCCGCACAGCACCCTGAGCTTCGTGCCCATCGGGAAGCCGGTCGCGAACACGCAGATGCACGTCCTGGATGACCAGCTCCAGCCGGTCCCGGTCGGCACCGCCGGCGAGCTGATCATCGGCGGCGTCCAGGTCGGGCGCGGCTATCTAAATCGGCCGGAGCTCACCGCCGAACGCTTCATCGAGGACCACCTCTCCGGGCGGCCCGGCGCGCGGCTGTACCGGACCGGCGACCTGGCGCGGTACATGCCGGATGGCAACATCGAGTTCCTCGGCCGCTCCGATTTCCAGGTGAAGATCCGCGGCTTCCGCGTGGAGCTCGGCGAGATCGAGGCCGCCCTCGAGGCGATCCCCGGCGTCCGCCAGGCGGTCGTGATGGCGAGGGAGCGTTCCAACGGCGACAAGGACCTCATCGCCTACGTCTCGCCTGCCGAGGGGCGCGCGCGGCCAACCGAGGCGCTGCGAGCGGCGCTGCTGGAGCGGCTGCCCGCGTACATGTGTCCGACGACCTTCGTCCAGATCGAGCGCTTCCCGTTGAGCCCCAACGGGAAGGTGGACCGCAAGGCGCTCCCGGCGCCGACGCGCGATCGCCCCGACCTCGGGACACCGTTTGCCCCACCTCGGTCCAGGCTGGAGCGGCTGATCGCCGAGCTGTGGCAGGACGCCCTCGATGTCGAGGCTGTCGGCGTCGACGACCGGTTCTTCGAGCTCGGCGGGACGTCGCTGCAGGCCGCGCGGTTCGTCAACGAGATGCAGACGAGGCTCCACGAGTCGATCTTCGTTGTGTCGCTCTTCGGCGCCCCTTCGGTCGCCGACTACGCGGCGTTCCTCCAGGAGCAGTACCCCGCGGCGGTGGCACGACTGGTCGGCTCCGAGGTCGTGCCGGTTGGCTCCGCGGCGCGCGTTGTGCCGATCACCGACGCGGACGTCGCCCGACTGCAGGCGGCGGTGCCGGCCGGGGACACGTCGGCCCGGACCGCGGACAAGAACCCGCCGGCGATCTTCATCCTCAGCCCGCCCCGCTCCGGGACCACCCTGCTGCGGATCATGCTGGCCGGCCACCGCGACCTGTTCTCCGCCAGCGAGCTCCAGCTCCTCGGTTTCGCCACGATGCGGGAACGGGCGGATGCCTACACCGGCAGGTTCAGCGGCTGGCGCGATGGGCTCATCCGGTCGGTCATGGAGATCGAGGACCTCGACGCCGAGGCCGCCAAGGCGGCGATCGGCGCGGCGGAGGCCGAGGGCGTCACGACCAAGGCGTTCTACCGCCGGCTCCAGGACGCCATCCAGCCGCGGCTCCTCGTCGACAAGTCGCCGTCGTACGCGATGGACGCTGGCGCGCTCCGAAAGGCCGAGCGCGACTTCGACGGTGCCCTGTACATCCACCTCGTCCGCCGACCCGGGCCGATGATCGAGTCGTTCGCTCGGCATCACATGGACCAGGTGCTGCACATCGGCGAGCATCCGTTCGCGCCTCGCCAGCTCGCCGAGCTCGTGTGGACGCTGAGCCACCGCAACATCGTCGAGTTCCTGGGGGACGTCCCGCCCGAGCGCTGGGTCCGGCTCCGCTTCGAGGAGCTCGTCACCGATCCCAGCGCCCAGATGGAGTCGCTCTGCCGGGCCCTGGGCCTGCCGTTCGACCCGGCGGTGCTGCAGCCTTACGAGGGCGTGGAATCGAAGATGGTCGACGGCGTCTACCCGGAGTCGGCGCCGATGGGCGATCCGAACTTCCTGGCGCGCGGCCGGATCGATCCCACCACCGCGGCCGCGCCCCCCCGCTCGGGGGATGCCGTGGCGCTCGGAGCGCCGACCGTCGAGCTTGCCGCGTCGTTCGGCTACGACATGGGCGGAGACGATTCGGAGGGCCGCCGCGGTCGGCGGGCCTCGTTCGCGCGCCAGCGCGAGCTCAGGATGTCGGGGAGGCAGCGCGATGTCGCCTGAGCCCGACGACCGCGAGCTGATCGCCATCGTCGGCATGGCCGGGCGGTTCCCCGGCGCCACCGACGTCGACGCGTTCTGGGCGAACCTCCGAGACGGGGTCGAGTCGATCCGGGCGTTCACGGACGACGAGCTGCGCGCCGGCGGCGCGGACACCTCGGAGCCCGGCTTCGTGAATGCCGGGTCCGTCATGGACGGCATCGACCAGTTCGACCCCGCGTTCTTCGGCATGAGCCGTCGCGAGGCGGAGCTCACCGATCCCCAGCACCGCGTGTTTCTCGAGACAGCCTGGACGGCACTTGAGCACGCCGGCTACAGCCCGACCTCGGACGTGGGCCGGATCGGCGTGTTCGGCGGGGTCGGCGCAAACACCTACTTCCGGAACAACGTGGCGGACCACGCGGACCTGCTGGCGCGCACGGGCGATTACCCGCTCCTCCTGGCGACGGAGCGCGAGTACGCGATCACGAGGACCGCGTACAAGATGGGCCTCACCGGCCCGGCGATCAGCCTCAACACCGCGTGCTCCACGGGCGCGGTCGCCGTCCATCTGGCGGTGCAGAGCCTGCTGTCCGGCGAGTCCGATCTCGCTCTGGCGGGGGCCTGCCGGATCCGCGTGCCGGCGACCTCCGGCTACGTCTACCAGGAGGACGGCATCCCCTCCCCCGACGGGCACTGCCGCGCGTTCGACGCCGACGCCCGGGGGACGGTCCTGGCCAGCGGCGCGGCCGTCGTCGTGCTCAAGCGGCTCTCGGACGCGATCCGCGCGGACGACACGATCTATGCCGTCATCAAGGGCTCGGCCGTCAACAACGATGGCTCGGCCAAGATCGGCTACACGGCGCCGAGCATCGAGGGTCAGACCGCCGTCATCGAGGAGGCGCTCGCGGTCGCCGAGGTCGATGCCGACTCCATCGGCATGGTCGAGGCCCATGGGACCGGAACCTCGCTCGGCGATCCCATCGAGGTCGCCGCGCTGACCCAGGCGTACCGACGAGACACCAGCCGCCGCCAGTACTGCGCCATCGGCTCGCTCAAGACCAACATCGGCCATCTCGACGCCGCCGCGGGGGTGGCCGGGCTGATCAAGGCCGCGCTGGCGCTGCACCACGAGCAGATCCCGCCGAGCCTCAACTTCTCTCGCCCGAATCCGCAGATCGACTTCGGCGCGAGCCCGTTCTTCGTCAATACCGAGCTGCGCGAGTGGAAGCGCTCCGAGCAGCCGCGCCGCGCAGCGGTCAGCGCGTTCGGGCTCGGCGGCACGAATGCCCACCTCGTGCTCGAGGAGGCGCCGCTCAGAGTGGCCCCGGCGGCGACGCCGGCGCGCCCGGAGCAGGTCATCACGCTGAGCGCCAGATCGGCGACGTCGCTCCAGGAGATGGCCCGCGACCTCGCCGCCCATCTCGAGGCGCATCCCGACATCGACCTGGCCGACGTCGCCTACACCCGTCAGGTCCGGCGCGCGCCGATGCCCCACCGTCGGTCGTTCGTGGCGGCGTCGGTTGAGGAGGCCCTGGCACGGCTGCGCGAGCCGGACTCGCGCGCCGTCAGCGATCACCTTGCCGTGAGCGACGGAGCGCGGGTCGCCTTCATGTTCCCCGGCCAGGGCGCCCAGCACCCCGGCATGGGCGAGGAGCTCTACCGCACCGAGCCGGTCTTCAAGGCCGCCCTGGACGAGTGCGCCCGCATCCTGACCCCGATCCTCGGCCGCGACATCCTGGAGCTCATCTACCCGAAGCCGGAGGACCAGGAGCGGGCCGCCGAGGAGCTGGGTCAGGCGGCGTTCGCACAGCCGGCCACCTTCGCGATGGAATACGCGACAGCGAGCCTGTGGATGAGCTGGGGGGTCCGGCCGGCGGCCATGGTCGGCCACAGCCTGGGCGAGTTCGCGGCTGCGTGCCTGAGCGGGGTGTTCTCGCTGGCGGAGGCGCTGCGACTCGTCGCCGCGCGCGGTCGCCTGATGCAGCAGCAGCCGGCCGGCGCGATGTTGGCGGTCATGCTCGAGCCCGACACCGTCATCCCGCTCCTCGACGACCGGACCTCGATCGCCGCGGTCAATGCCCCAGGGCAAGTCGTTGCGTCCGGTCCGATTCCATCCATCGAGCGGCTCGAGGAGCGACTCGCGGCCCAGGACGCCCACGTGCAGCGGCTCCCGATCGACCTCGCCGCGCACTCTCCCGTGATGGCGCCGATGGTCCAGACGTTCCTCGAGCTCGTGGAAGGAGCCGCGCGCGGCCGGCTCTCCGTGCCGATCGTGAGCACCGTCTCCGGCGGCTGGGCGACCGACGAGCAGATGTCGAGCGCGAAGTACTGGGCATCGCACCTCCTGCAGACCGTCCGCTTCTCGGACGCGGCGGCCAGGCTGCTCGAGCAGCCCGACATGATCCTCATCGAGGTCGGGCCCGGGACCACCTTGTCCGCGCTGGCGCGCCGGCAGCCGCAGGCCGCCGAGCGCGTGATCGTCGCCTCGCTCCCGAATCCCAGGCAGAGGACCGGCGAGGCGGAGGCGATGCTCCGCGCCCTCGGGCAGGCGTGGGGAGCCGGCGCCACGATCGATTGGAACGCCGTCCATGGGGGCCCGAGGCGCCTGGTCGCATTGCCGAGCTACCCGTTCGATCACGATCGCTACTGGATCGACCCGATCCCGGCCTCATCCGAGCCGAGTGGGTCCGACGGCGACGGGGCACGGGCGCCGGATGACGCCGCGCCGATGGTGGCCGTCATGGCGCCTTCGGAGGCCGCAGCGCCGGCCCCGGCGCAGGTCGAAGAAGGCGGCGCGACGGATGCGGAGCCGGAGTCGCGCCGCGAACGCGTCGCCACGCGCCTCGCGACGATCCTCGGTGACCTGAGCGGGATCGCGCCGTCGGCGCTCGATCCGACGGCGAGCTTCTCGGAGCTCGGCTTCGACTCGCTGTTCCTGACCCAGGCGAACGCGCAGTTCCGGAAACAGTTCGGGGTCAGGATCACGTTCCGCCAGATCTTCGAGGAGGCACCCTCGATCAGCTCGCTCGCCGGGTTCATCGACGGCAAGCTCCCGCCCGACGCCTTCCCTGCCCCGCAGCGTCCCGCCGCAGCGCCAAAGCCGGCCGTTGCTCCGACGACCGTCGCGCCCGCCGCCGAGGCGGTCCCGGCCGAGGCAGTGCCTGCCGAGGCGCCCGTCGCCGCGGTGACGTCAGTGCCGACGCCGATCGGCGGCACGGGTCCGGAGGCCGGGACGGCTGTCGAGAAGCTGATCCGCGAGCAGCTTCGGATCATGGAGCTGCAGCTGGACCTGATCCGCTCCGGCGGACCGGCTCCGGCCGCGACGTCGACGACCGATCTTCGTGCCGCTTCTGCATCCGCGCCCACCGAGGGCCTGGCGGGGCAGACTCCCGCTCGCGACGCCGAGGCGCCCGCGGCCGAGGCGCCCGCGGCCGCCACCGCAGCGTCTGCCGCACCGGCCAAGGGCCACTACCTCGCGACCCGCGACCAGGGCAAGGGTGCACATGGCTCTCGCGCCCTGACGGACGCGCAGCGCAGCGCCATCGACGCCCTCGTCCGTCGCGCCGACGCGCGCACGCCGGGCTCGAAGCGCCTCGCGCAGCTGTGGCGACCTCGGCTCGCGGACAACCGGGCCATCGTCGGCTTCGATCCCGCCTGGAAGGAGCTCGTCTACCAGGTCGTCGCGGAGCGCTCCAGCGGCTCGCGGATCTGGGACGTCGACGGCAACGAGTACATCGACACCGCGCTGGGCTTCGGCACCAACTTCCTCGGGCATTCGCCCGACTTCGTCGTCGCAGCCGTTCGCGAGCAGCTCGGCCGCGGCTTCGCCGTCGGCGTCCAGAGCGACCTCCTGGGCGAGGTCGCCGACCTCGCCTGCGCGATGAGCGGCAACGAGCGCCTCGCCTTCACGACCTCCGGCGGCGAGGCGGTCGAGACCGCGATCCGCGTCGCCCGGACCGTCACCGACCGCGACAAGCTCGCCTACTTCACCGACGACATTCATGGCCGCAGCGACATCGTCCTCGGGCGGTCCGTGGGTGACGAGCGCACCGTCCCGATGGTGGCCGGCGTCCCGCAGCGGGTCGTCGACGACGCGCTCGTCCTCGAGTACGGCACGGATCGGGCGCTGGAGATCATCCGGAGCCACGCCGACGACCTCGCCCTCGTCCTCGTCGAGCCCGTCCGCTCGAGGAACCCGGATCTGCAGCCGGTCGAGTTCCTGCGCGAGCTGCGTCGGATGGCTGACGACCACGGCTTCCTGCTCGTGTTCGACGAGATCGTCACCGGCTTCCGGGCCCACCAGCGCGGCGTGCAGGGCCTGTTCGACCTGAAGGCGGACCTGACCACGTACGGCAAGGTGCTGGGAGGTGGGCTGCCCATCGGCGTCGTGGCCGGATTGAGCCAGTACATCGACGTGATCGACGGCGGGCCCTGGTCCTACGGCGACGAGAGCTTCCCCGAGGCGGACATCACCGCATCCGGGGGGACCCACATCAAGCACGCCCTGACGCTCGCCGCGTCCCGCGCGGTCCTCCACCACCTCAAGGAGCGCGGGCCCGACCTGCAGGCCGAGCTCAACCGGCGGACCACGGACGCCGTTGCGGCAATCAACGACGCGTACACCCGCGACGGCCTGCCGATCCACATCGAGCACTTCAGCTCGTTCTTCCGGCCGACGTTCCAGGAGTCGGGCCGGTTCGCCGGGCTGTTCCAGTACTACCTCCGCGAGCGGGGTGTGCACACCAACCCGCCGTCGCCGTCGTTCCTGTCCACGGCACACACCGAGGCGGACATCGCCGCGGTCGTCGACGCCTACGTGGAGGCGGGCCGCGAGATGGCCCGTGGCGGCTTCTTCGAGCAGGCGCACGCGGCGTCCGAGAACGCCCCCGCCAGCGCCAATGCGACGAATGGAACGCACGCCAGGAACGGCTCGAACGGCACGCAGCCCTCAGGCGCCGAGTCGTCGATCCCGCTGCTGCCCAACGTGGCCCGGTTCCTCGTCGAGCGGAGCACCCCGGATCCGGACCACTGGAACCTCGGCGTCCTGCTCCAGCGGACGGAGCCGCTCGATGCGGCGTTGATGGCGAAGGCCGTGGACGGCCTGATCGATCGCCACGAGGCGCTGCGGATGCGGTTCCACAAGGGCAGCAACGGCTGGGAGGCCCTGGTCGCGCCCACGACCGAGCCGTTGCCGTTCTCGAGCCATGACCTGTCCCGTCTGTCGCCGGCGGAGCAGCGCGCGGCGATCGAGCGCCAGGCCGACGAGATGCAGCGCAGCCTCAGCCTGCAGCAGGGCCCGCTGCTCCGCGTCGCGTCCTTCGACCTCGGCGCCAACGGCCAACGCCTCCTCGTGATCGTCCATCACTTCGCGATGGACGGCCTGTCGTGGCGGCCGTTCTGGGACGACTTCGACGCGCTGGTCACCGGCCTCCGCCAGGGGGCCCCGCAGGCGCTCCCGCCCGAGGCGACGTCGTTCACCGACTGGGCGCATCGCCTGAAGGAGCGCGCGGACTCCGTGGATCTCCGCCACGACATGCGCGCCTGGCTCGACCTCGACTGGGCCGACGTCCGGCCGATCCCGCTCGACCACGCGAACGGCCACGGCGGCAACACCAACGAATCGGCCCGGGAGGTGGTCCTGGAGTTCACGGTCGAGGAGACGAAGGCCATCTTCCAGGAGACCCCCGAGGTCCCGCATAAGGTCGACTTCCTGCTGACCGCCCTGTCGGAGGTCGCGGCGGAGTGGACCGGCTCGAAGACCGTCCTGTTCGACATGATGGGTCACGGGCGGGATGAGGACGCATTCGAGGACGTCGACCTGTTCGAGACGGTCGGGTTCTTCATCTCGTACACCCCGATGGTCCTCACGGTCGGGGGCAACGGCTCGAGCTCGAGAGCGGCCCTCCTGACGGACCAGATCCAGCCGATCATGCGGCGTGGCCTCGACTTCGACCTCCTGCGCTACATGACCAGCGACGCGACCGTGCGCCAGACGTTCAGCGCGCTGCCGCGCGCCCAGATCCTGTTCAACCACCTCGGCAAGCGCGACGAGTTGGACACCGTGCCCGCCGCCTCGGAGTTCTCGCTCGCCACCGAGTCCATCGGCAACACCCACGCGCCGGCGGGGATCCGCTATTACCCGATCGCCATCTCGTCGCAGGTCTGGCGGGATCAGCTCCGGATCAACTTCGTGTACAGCGAGAACCTGCACACGCGCGCGACCGTGGAGTCCCTCGCCGACGCCTTCCGGGCCAGGCTCCTGCGCCTCGTCGCGATCGCGCGCAAGGTCTAGGACCAGCGGCGTTGGAGGCGAAAGTTCGACCGAGCCTGGCGATGGCCAGGCCGGACGTCGGCGACCGTGAGATCGAGCTGGTCACGCAGGTGCTGCGCAGCGACGTCCTCGCGCTGGGTACGTTCGCGCCGCGTTTCGAGGCGGAGCTCGCGGAGCTCGCGCGTCGCCGGTTCGGCATCTCCTGCTCCAGCGGGACGGCCGGCCTGCACCTCGGCGTTCGCGCCCTCGGCATCGGGCGCGGCGACGAGGTCATCACGACGCCGTTCAGCTTCGTCGCGTCCGCGAACTGCCTCCTGTACGAGGGCGCAATCCCGCGCTTCGTCGACATCGAGGAGGACAGCCTCGGCCTGGACCCCGCGCTGATCGACGACGCCGCCTCGCCGAGGACCCGGGCCGTCCTGCCGGTGCACGTCTTCGGCCGGCCGTGCCGGATCGAGGCGATCGACTCGGCGGCACGGAGCCACGGCTGGTCGCTGATCGAGGACTCGTGCGAGGCCCTCGGCTCCTCCGTGGACGGTCGCCCGCTCGGGAGCTTCGGCGACCTGTCCGTCTTCGCCTTCTATCCCAACAAGCAGATCACGACCGGCGAGGGCGGCGTGGTCCTGACCGACGATGAGGAGCTCGCGGAGACCATGCGCAGCCTGCGCAACCAGGGCCGCGACCGCGACGGCACCTGGCTCCGCCACGTTCGACTGGGCTACAACTACCGGCTCGACGAGATGTCCGCGGCGGTGGGCGTGGCGCAGCTCGAGCGACTCGCCGATCTTCGCTCCGGACGCGCGCGCGCGGCCGCCGCGTACCAGCGCGCTCTCGGTGATGCGGACTGGGTCACGCTCCCCGCGATCGGCGCCGGCGAATCGGTCGACTGGTTCGTGTACGTGATCCGCCTCGATCCCACGATCGACCGGGATGCCCTGATCCCGCTCCTAGCCGACCGCGGCGTCCCGTCGCGACCCTACTTCTCCCCGATCCACCTCCAGCCGTTCTACCGCAGCGAGTTCGGCTTCGCCCCCGGCGATTTCCCGGTGACCGAGCGGGTCGCCGCCTCGACCCTGGCGCTGCCGTTCTCGAGCCGGCTCACCGAGGACGAGGTGGGCTACGTCGCGGAGATGCTCGGCGAGGCCGTGGGCGAAGCCCCCGGGCGCTAGCGGCAGGCGCCGCTGCGCTCGGCAGATTCGGGCCCGGCCCGGGAGAATTCGCTCCGCGATGACCGATCCACCGCCGAGCGCCGCCCTTCCGTCGCCGGGTGCGTCGCCGGGTGCGTCGCCGGGCGCGCCGTCGCTGCTCATCGTCGCCACGATCGCGGGGACGATCCGCGGCTTCCTCGCGCCCTACGCGGAGCACTTCCGGTCGCTCGGTTGGCGCGTCGATGCCGCGGCCAACGGCGCCACGTCGGACCCCGGCCTCGCGCGGTCGTTCGACAACGTCTACGACCTGCCGCTGTCCCGCTCCATCCGCGACGTTCGCGGGCTCGCGGGCACCGGTCGGGCGCTGGCGGCGATCCTCGAGAGCGAGCCCGACATCGTCCACGTCCACACCCCGATCGCGGGCTTCCTGACCCGGCTCGCCGTTCGACGATTGCCCGCAGGGCGCCGACCGGCCATCGCGTACACGGCGCACGGCTTCCACTTCCACCCGGCGGGTCGCCCGCTCATCAACGCTGCCTACCTGACCATCGAGCGGGTGGCCGGACGCTGGACGGACCGGCTGATCGTCATCAGCGACGAGGACGAGGCCGCCGCGCGCCGGTACCGGATCGTCCCGAGCCGACGCCTCGTGCACATGCCGGGGATCGGTGTGGATACCCGCTTCTACGACCCGGCGGCGGTCGACCCAGACGGTCCGGCGAGGATTCGAATACAGCTTGGGATCCCGGCGGGTGCACCGATGTTCGCCCTGGTCGGCGAGCTCAATCGGAACAAGCGCCCGGGCGACGCGATCGCCGCCCTCACGGCCCTGTCCAACCGGGATGCGCATCTGGTCCTCGCGGGCCAGGGCCCGGAGCGAAAGGCTATCGAGGCGCACGCGCGGGACGCCGGCGTGGCGGATCGGGTGCACCTCCTCGGCGAGGTCGACGACATCCGCCCGGTCGTTCGGGCCGCGACGGCGCTGCTCCTCCTGAGCACCCGCGAGGGCCTCGCGCGCTCGGTCATGGAGGCGCTCTCCCTCGAAGTCCCCGTCGTCGCCTCGACCGCACGCGGCAACCGCGAGCTCGTCGGGGACGACCGAGGCCGGATCTTCGAGACGGGCGACGTCGGCGAGCTCGTGCGAGCCCTCGACTGGATGGTCGACCACCCCGAAGAGGCCCGGCAGATGGGCTCGCGCGGCCGGGCTCGCATGGTGGAGCGCTACGACCTGCGGGTGCTCCTCGGCCTGCACGAGGACCTGTACCGGGAGATGCTCGCAGGCCGCCACCGCGCCGCGCCACCGACTCCGCCGGCGTAAGACTCCAGCGCGAAGCGGCGCCGCGCCACGGTGTCTCCCGGCACCGGGCCGGAGTGGGATGGAGGACCCTGGCGGCGGCCTCTCGGCTCCCTTCGGTAGGCGTCGGGGGTAGTCGAGTGCGGTCCTCCGTAGTCCCACCGTTCGGGCGTCCTAGCCCCGATGAGGCCTGCGCGCGACCGTACGTAAGTGCCCGTTGGCCGGCGCGCCCGCGCGCCATAGACTGCGCAGGCACCTGGTCCACCGGTGGCCGCCGCAACAGGCAGGCCTCCACGAAATAGCACACCCGTCGCGAGGCGGGGCCGCAAAGCCACGGGGCTCTCTGAGCTAGCCGGGTTGCCGAATGGAGCCGAATCTCGATGTTTTGGGATGGCCAGCGCTGGATTCCGGACAAGCCCGCCTCCGGACGATCCTCCCGCAACCCCGGCCAGGGCCGCCGGCTGCGCGACTGGCTGGCAACTGTCCCGCTCGTGCTGCTTCTGCCGGCGTTGTTCGCGCCCCTCCTGGTCACGGATGCAGTTCGCCCCACGCCGGGCACTGGTCCCGTCCTCGCCCTGCGCGGGTCCGTCGCGCCGGGGTCGTCGGTGAAGCTCAGCGGCACCGGGTTCACGCCGGTGACTGCAGCCGCCATCACCTGGGATGCCAACGCGGTCCTGAAGAACGTCAAGACGAACCAGCGGGGCAGCTTCACGGCGAACGCGACCATTCCCAAGCAGGCGGCGGCCGGCAAGCACGTGATCGCGGTCGCGTACGAGCCGGTCACTGCGACCGATCCACCTGCGGCGACCGTCGAGGTCGTCGTCCCCGATCCGGCCTCGAACCCGGACCCCACCCCAACGCCGAAGCCCGATCCGACGACGGCGCCACCGGACCCGACCGTGGCGCCCACGTCGAAGCCAGATCCCACGGCGGCGCCCGACCCCACGCCTGACCCCACGCCCAAGCCCACGCCTGATCCGACCCCACCCCCGCCGACATCGACCCGACCATTCCCTGCGCCGGTGACGAATGACACCTACCGGGTCCCGGCGTCGATCAACGCGGATGGATCGTCGGACGCGTCGTCAGAGCTGATCGCCTTCATCAAGAGCGTGCCCAACGGCTCCGTCATCTCCTTCCCGGGGTCCGGCGTCTACCGGATCGACAAGGGCCTGCTCCTGGCCGGCCGCAAGAACCTCGTCCTCGACGGCAATGGCGCGACCCTCAAGATGCGCGGCGACGGCGGCGACGAGGCGGCATCGGCCTTCCTGCTCCGCGGCTCGAGCCACATCGCGATCCGCCAGTTCACCGTCATCGGCAACAACCCGAACACCTCGACGATGTTCGTGCCCGGCAACGAGAACGCGCACATCCTGAGCCTGTCCGGCTGGTACGGCGGCGGCCCGAGCTCCTACGTCGAGATCAGCAGCGTCACCGGTAGCCACGTCTATGGCGACGGGGCCTACCTCGAGGGCCGCAACGTCGCGCCCTACGAGCCGTCCCACGACGTCTGGATCCACGACAACGACTGGACCTACATCGGCCGCAACGCCGTGTCCAGCATCGACGTCGTCGACGTCCTCGTCGAGGACAACCACTTCAGCAAGATCGGCATGGATGCCTGGGACCTGGAGCCGAACTTCGCGGCGCAACAGGTCCGGCGGAACACGTTCCGACAGAACTCGATCGGGTCGTACAGCCACATGACCCAGCAGCCCGGCTACTTCGTGTCGAGCTGGAACCCCACCGGCCAGTCCCCGATCAGCGACATCCGCGTCGCCAACAACGTCGTCGCGGGCATCGCTTCGTCGAACTTCGACGGCAAGCCGCGCGGCCTGACCTCGAAGTTCATCGTGCCCAACACGAGCGACATCGTGTTCAAGAACAACACCACGACGCGAGCCGCCATCGGTCCTGTCATCTACTTCAACCACGTCAACGGCGTGACCGTGACGGGCAACGAGCAACCGCTCGTGTCGGGCTCCCAGTTCGGGTTCTCGAACTGCACGAACGTCACCCACGACTGATGCCGCTCAGCCTCGGCGGCGACGTGCCTCGATAAGGCGGTTGAACAGCCGGACATAGTTCTCCACGGCGTCGGCCTGGCGATACGGTGCCAGGCGAGCGTCGGAGACCGGCTTCTGGGGCTCGGCCAGGGTCGTGGCGATCGCAGCCGAAAGGACAGCCGGCTGTCCGATCGGCACGAGCCGGCCGAGCCGTCCATCGTCGAGGATCTCGCGCGGGCCATTCGGGCAATCGGTCGACACGACCGGCGTCCCGAGGGCGAGCGCCTCGATCAGCACGGTGGGCAGGCCCTCGTAGACCGACGACAGCGCGAAGACCGCGGCGCGGGCGAGGTACGCATACGGGTTCTCGACGAAGCCGGGCAGCTCGACGTCGTCGGTCAGCCCAAGCTCTCGGACCAGGGCCTCGAGCTCCGGGCGGTCGCGTCCCTCGCCGAGGACCAGCAGGCGGACCGGCCGCTGCGTGCGCACGAGAGCGATGGCGCGGATGAGTGTCGGGAAGTCCTTCTGCGGTTGCAGCCGGCCGATGCCGACCACGACCGGTGGCGCGCCCGCCGCGAACCACGGATGGTCCAGCGGGACGTCGCCGAGGGCCTTGAGGCCTGGGCTGATCACCGGGTTGAGGATCACCTCGACGCGATCGCCCGGGACGCCGATGCTCTGCGCGAGGTCGACGGCCATGTCCCGCGAGACCGCGACGATGGCGTCGGCATGTGGATAGAACCAGGCTCGCAACATCGACCACATCCTGGCCTTGAAGCTGGCCTTCTCGGTCGACAGGCCCAGGTGATGCGTGATCACCACCACCGTGCCGGCGCGTGCGAGCCAGCGGGCCCAGACGGCGATGATGCTGGCGTGCGCCAGGCCGACGACGAGGACGTCGGGCCGGCGCCGGCGCAGGTAGCGCGCGAGCGGCAGCAGGCTGGCCCGCGTCGAGCTGGCGTGCAGGTCGACCACGGGCACGACCTCCCGCACTGTTGCGACGTGCGGGCCCTCCGCACTTGCGAGCACCATCTCGGTCTCGATGTCCCGCGCTGCCAGCCCCTCGGCGAGGAGGGCGAAGACGCGCTCCGCACCGCCACCGGCGAGGCTCGGCAGGAACAGCGCGACCCTCATGAACCCTCCCTGAGTGACCTGCCCGTAGACTCTCGCAGGCAGACGCTAGCCAGCCGGGAGGTCCATGCAGAAGACGCCTCGTCGCAGCCCCAATGATCGTCCGTTCCGGCTCACGGCGGTGATCGGGACGCTGGGGGCCGGCGGCGCAGAGCGGATGATGGCCATCCTGACTCGCGCGTGGGCAGAACGGGGCTGGCAGGTCGAGCTCGTCCTGACGCTCGCCAAGTCGACGGACGCACAGTTCTTCGAGGCCGACCCGCGGATCAAGGTGCAGTACCTCGACCTGTACCGGCTGTCGCGTGGGCTCCGTCAGGGCGCGCTGGCCAACCTGCGGCGCGTCCTCGCGCTCCGTCGCGCGATTCGAGCGAGCCGGCCGGACGCGGTCCTCGCCTTCACCGTCGAGACCAACGTCCTGACGATCCTGGGGTCGCTCGGGCTCCGGGTGCCGGTCGTCGTCGAGGAGCACATCTTCGCCGAGTGGCCGCCGCTGGCGCGGCGGTGGCGGCTCGTGCGCCTGCTGACCTACCCGTTCGCGTCGAGTGTGGTCGCCCTGACGCCATCGGCCCTCGCAGCGCTGGGTCTGGCCCGGGGCCGGCACGGGCGGGTGGTTCCGAACCCGGTCCTGCCCGCTCCGCCGGATCCGGTGGCGGTCGCCGAGCCGCCGGTCATCGTCGCGATGGGTCGTCTCGTCGCGCAGAAGGGCTTCGACATGCTGATCGAGGCATTCGCCCCGGTCGCCCGCCGGCACCCCGACTGGAACCTCGAGATCTGGGGCGAGGGCCCGGACCGTTCGAAGCTCGAGGGCCGCCGGGACGAGCTCGGGCTTGCCGAGCGCATCCGGCTGCCGGGCACGACGCCCGAGCCGCACGCCGTGCTGGGGCGGGCCGGCATCTTCGTCATGTCGTCACGGCGCGAAGGCTTCCCGATGGTCCTCGGCGAGGCCATGGCGAGCGGCGTGCCGTGCGTCAGCTTCGATTGCCCAAGCGGGCCGCGCGAGCTCATCCGGGATGGGGTCGATGGGCTGCTCGTCCCACCGAACGACGTGGTAGCCCTGAGCTCGACCCTGGAACGCCTCATCTCCGACCGCGATCTCGCCGCGCGGCTCGCGTCGAGGGCGCCTGAGGTCGTCGAGCGCTTCTCGCTCGAGGCGATCCTCGCGCAGTGGTCCGCGATCTTTGCCGAGGTCGGTGCGCTGCCGGCGGCGTCGCCGGCCTGAAGTTCAGCGAGGCGCCGGCGCGGCCCCACGGCCAAACGGCAACCGTCGGCGTGCGACCTCCGCGAGGCTGCGGGCCTCCTCCAGGCCCAGGCGCAGGGCCACGGCGAGGTAGGCGAGAAGCCCCAGGGCCCCGAAAAGGGCGAGGGCGACGAGTCCGCCGACGAGCCCGCCGGGGACGAGGCCGAGCCAGCACAGCAAGCCGATCGGCAGGGCCACCGGCGCGCTCGCGGCGACGGCGAGCAGCAGCGTCCGCCAGATCGGCCGGAGCTCGAAGTCTGGCTCGCCGGTCGCGAGGCGTCGGGCGAAGAAGACCAGGACCACCATCGCGGTGAGCGACGACGACAGCGCGATTCCGGCGGCGCCGAGCGTCAGGCCAAAGGCGAGGTCGAAGACGACGTTGAGGCAGACGTTGAGCACGCCGCCCGCCAGGAGGACGGTGCCCCGCCGGCGAGCGTTCAACGCCCCGGTGAACGGCGGGTAGGCCATCTGGATGACGATGATCGGCGCGAAACCCGCGACGGCCTGGGCGGTCAGGGCGACGTCCGACTGGGTGAACTCGCCGCGCCCGAATCCGACGGCGACGGCGATGGGTGCGACGGCTACGGTCAGCGCTGCGATCGGCACGAACGCGACGAGCACGTAGCGCACGGCTCGCGAGGCCGCGGCGCCGAGGCCCGACATGCCCTGGTTCGCGGCCTGGACCAGCGATGGATAGATCGCGGTGGCCCAGCCGGGGCTGATCGCCCCGATGGGCGTCCGCACCAGGACGTCCGCGTAGCGGAGCGCGCTGACGGCGCCCGGGCCGATGAGCGTGGCGATCGCCCGATCGACGACCGGGTTGAGCTGGAGGATCGCCTGGCTCAGGGTCAGCGGGGCCGCGTGGCGGATGAACGACCCGAGCTGCCCGCGCGTCGTCCACACCGTCAACCGTGGCGTGTGGTCGGAGCGGAGGGCCGCGGAGACAAGGACGACGCCGGATGCGATCGGCCCGGCCAGGTTGCCGATGGCGAGCGCCCTGAGCTCGAGGGACGACCACAGGCCGAGCGTGGCGGCGAGCGTCGCCGCAGAGGAGGCGAAGGTGGCGAGTGCGAGGACCTTGAACCGCTTCTCTGCCTGGAGGACCGCGGACAGCATCGCGGTGATCGCGGAGACGAATGCGATCGGGGCGAGGATGTCCAGGTACGAGACCGCGGCGGCGCGCCCCGCGGCGTCCAGCCCGGGCCCGACGACGGCAATCGCAAATGGGCCGAACAGCACGAGGAGCAGCCAGATCGCCAGGCCGAACACCCCGATCCAGAAGATGACCGCCCCGGCGAGACGGCGTGCGGCCAGGAGGCCTTCGCCGCTGCGCACCTCGAGATACGCCGGGATCATGGCCGTGACGGTGCCCGCGGTCAGCACGGCCGCGAACGTGGTGGGCAGGACCAAGGCGATCAGCAGCGCGTCATAGCCGCTCGACAGGCCGACGTTAGCCGCCACGAAGACCTCGCGGACGATCCCGACGACCTGGACCGCGGCCGCTGCCCCGGTCAGGATCGCGGCCGATCGGCTGATCGACCGGAAGGAGATGCCCCCGGCGGTCATGCGGCGGGCTGGTCTCGGTACCAGGCGACGGTTCGCGCAATCCCCTCGTGCAGGCGGACCGAGGGCTGAAACCCCAGCGCCTCCCGCGCGGCTGCGATGTCGGCCACGGAATCGAGGATGTCGCCTTCGCGCGGCGGGCCATACACGGGCGTGACGGACCGCCCGGCGGCCCGGCAGACCTCCTCGAGCAGCTGGTCGAGCGTGGTCCTGTCGCCGGTCGCGATGTTGCACGTGAGGCCGGACGGGCTCGCCGGCCGGGCCGCGAGCAGGTTCGCGGCGACGACGTCGTCGACGAAGACGAAGTCGCGCGAGATCGCGCCGGTCCCGTTGATCGTCGGGCGCCCGCCCCCGATGACCGCGGTGACGAACTTCGGGATCACCGCGGCGTACTCGCTCGCCGGGTTCTGTCCTGGCCCGTACACGTTGAAGTAGCGCAGGACGACGGAGTCCAGGCCGTGCAGCCTCGCCAGGGCGTGCGTGTACTGCTCAGCCGCGAGCTTGCTCACGCCGTACGGCGACGTCGGCGCGGGCCGCTCCTCCTCGTCGAGGGGGAGGCGGCGGGGATCGCCGTAGACCGCCGACGACCCGGCGAAGACGACCCGGCGCACCCCGTGCCTGGCCGCGGCCAGCATGACTTCGATCGTCCCGCCGACGTTGACCTCGTTGGTGCGACCTGGGTCAGCCACCGAGACGGCCACGGATGCCAGTGCCGCCTCGTGGAACACCACCTCCATGCCGGCGACGGCGCGTTCGAGGGCGGCTGCGTCCAGGATGCTGCCCTCGACGAGGTCGATGCGGGCACGGACCGGCTCGAGCCGGGCGACCTGCCCGCTCGACAGGTCGTCGAGCACGGTCACGTCGTCGCCCCGCTCCACGAGCGCCCGGACGAGGTGATGGCCGATGAACCCGGCGCCACCCGTCACCAGGGCCTTCACCGGTGGCTCCCGCGGACGGCGATGGGCCGGCCGGAAGCCGCATTCCAGTGTGTCGTTGCGCGCTCCGGAGGAACCACCCGCAGAGTGTAGACAGGGCTTTCCGCCGACAGAGAACGGTGCGCTAGGCTCTCCCGTCCATGGCACCGGACCCGCGGCCACGATCCAGGCAACCCCGCGTGGCGTTCCTCATCACCGACAGCGGCATGGGCGGCGCCGAACAAGAGGTCTGCCACCTGGCCGAGGAGTTCAAGCGCCGCGGCTGGGAGGTGGCGGCGATCACCATGCTGCCGCTCGCGTCGCCGGTCGCCGACCTGGCGAGCGCCGGCATCCCGACGTTCTCGCTGGGCATGCGACTCGGCGTGCCCGACCCGCGGGGACTGGCCAGGCTGGCCCGGCTGCTGCGTCGCGTCCGCCCCGACGTCGTGCACGCCCACATGGTCCACGCGAACCTGCTGGCGCGGCTGTCACGACTCGTTGCGCCGGCGCCGTTCGTGATCTCGACCATTCACAACGAGAACGAGGGCGCGCAGTGGCGCTACCTCGCCTACCGGCTGACCAACCGCCTCTCCGACGTCACGACGGCCGTGAGCCGGGTCGCGCAGCTCGAGGCAACGCGGCGCAGAGCCGCGCCGCCGGGCTCCATCCTCGTCGTGCCCAACGGGCTCAACACGGCGCCATATGCGCGGGACGAGGCCACGCGCAATCGGATGCGCAACGCCCTCGGGCTGGGCGATCGGTTCGCCTGGCTCGCCGTCGGCCGACTGGCCGAGGCGAAGGGCTATGACGACATGGTCGCGGCGTTCGCCGAGGCGCTCCGCGAGCAGCCCGACGCTCAGCTGCTCATCGCCGGGGTGGGATCGCTGGAAGAGGAGATCCGCACCGACACCCGCCGTCGCGGCCTCGAGGATTCAGTTCGCCTCCTCGGCCTCCGGTCCGACGTCCCCGCCCTCATGCAAGCCGCCGACGGATTCCTCATGACCTCCCGGTGGGAGGGCCTCCCGATGGTCCTTCTTGAGGCGGGGGCGAGCGGCCTTCCGGTTGTCGCGACCGACGTCGGCGGCAGTCGCGATGCCGTCCTCGACGGAGTGTCCGGCTACGTCACGCCCGTCGGCGACCCGGCGCTTTCGGCGCGGGCGATCGGCAGGGTCATGGCGCTGAGCGCCGCGGACCGGCGCGCCCTCGGCGAGGCCGGCCGCGACCATGTCAGCGCGACCTTCGACATCCGCGCTGTCGGCGACACGTGGGAGCGGCTCTACCGCCGCCGCATGAAGCCCCGGGTTGAGGGCGGCGCCTGAAGGCGGCGACCCGTCGGCTGGCAGGGCCGCCTCGGCGGCCGTCCTGTTCCACGGGTCGGTGAATCGGCTCCAATCCCCGATCAACGCCGCCACGACGGCGATCACGGCGAATGCCGAGGTCTGGACGGACAGCGGCGGCTGCAGGAACGCCGAGCCGACGATGTAGGTGACGAACACTGCCACGCCGACAACCTTGGGCGTCGGCGCCAGCCGGTAGAGCCGCAGTCCCACCGCGGCGAGCATCGGCAGCCAGAGCGCCACGCCGACGAGGCCCTGCTCCGCGAGCACGTTCATGTACCAGTTGTGCGACTCGATGGAGTAGCCGATGAACCGGGCGGTCGTCAGCGGGTACTCCCCGAAGCCGATCCCGAAGATCGGCGAAGTCGCCCACATCTGCGGCCCGACCAGGGCAGCGGCGAGCCTGGACTCGTCGCTGCGCTGGAGCCCGACGGACTGCTGCGCCAGCGAGAGCGCCCCGGCGTCGGCTGCGAGGCGCTGCTCCAGGAACAGCGGGTAGGCGACGAGCGCCAGCACCGCGAGCGTGGCGAGCGTGGCGAACCCGAAGCGGCGGCTGCGCGTGAAGGCGAGCACGATGATCCCGGCGGCGAGCGCGACGAGCGCGGCCCGGGACAGCGCGATGACGATGCCCAGGCCGAGCACCGCGGCGACGCTGACGAGGACGATCCGGATGCGCCGGGATCGGCTGATCACGGCCACGCCCAGGCTGGCGGCGATGGCGGTCGCCTGGAACAGGCTGAAGTAGTTCGGATCGCCGAACGGGCCGACCGGGCGCGACGTGGCATCCGGATAGTCGACGAGACTCCCGACCGAGCCGGCGGGCAGCATGGCGATCGCGATCGCGAGGACAGCCGCGATCAGCGCGCCCAGCAGGCCGGCGACGAGGAACGGCACCGGGCTGCGCCCTCGCAAGACCATGGCCGCGGCAAGGACCACGCCCGCCAGGGTTGCGAGCTGGATGAACAGGTAGCCGATGTGGTGGCTCTGGGCGTCCGAATAGCCAGAGGCCAGCGCGGGGACCTGCTGCGCGGTGGCATACAGGATGAAGCCGAGCAGCAGCAGGATCGGCAGGCTCGGCCTGAGGCTCGGCCGATCGATCGGCAGGCGATAGATGGAACCGAGCAGGATCGCGATGACGAGCAGGGTGTTGAAACCGGGCGCGGGGATCGCGGGTGGCGACTTGAGCGGCGCCATGAACGCGAGGACGGCGAGGCCGACCGGCGGGGACGCGACCGCCGCGATGAGCGCCAGGACCGACGCCGCGATCTGCAACGGCGCCACGCCGAGTGCGATGCCCGCGACGATCGCAGCACCGATCGCAAGGGCGATGAGCAGCCCGCGATCGACGGAGCTCCGCGGTTCGGCCGCGTCGCGGGCCGGCACCGGGCGGGAGGCCAACCTCCCGGCCACGAGCTCAACCGACATTACGTCGGCGTGCTCTTCGAGGGCCTGGGTCGCTTGTCGATCTTGGTGTCGACGACGTCCTCGTGGTAGTAGCCGTGGTCGCTCGACCGCGAGACGCCCGGGATGCGGTTGAGGATCACGCCCAGGACCTTGGCATTCGCCCGCGCCAGCGCCTCGCCCGACTGACGGAGCGCGCCACGACGGCTGCGGCCGACGTCCACGACGAGGACCGTCGCATCGAGATACGCGCTCATCACGACCGCGTCGACGACGACCTGGACGGGTGGCGTGTCGAAGATCACGATCTCTGCTTCCGCCTTGAGCTTGTCGACCGCGCGACGCATCCGCTGCGAGCCGAGCAGCTCGGCGGGGTTCGGCGGCAACGGACCCGTCGTGACGATCCGAAGGTTCGCCTGCTCGGTGGCCGTCGCGATCCTGGCGACCGAGACCTTCTCGTCCCGGAGCATCGTGGTGAGCCCATCCTCGTTCGGGATCCCGAACATGGTGTGCACCCCCGGCTTGCGCAGGTCGGCGTCGACGAGGATCGTCCGCCGATCGGCCTGGGCGTAGGCGACGGCGAGGTTCGCCGCGGTGACGGTCTTGCCTTCGTGCGGCCGGGAGCTGGTCACGAGCAGCGTCCGGACCGGCGTGTCGACGGACGCGAACTCGATGTTGGTTCGCAAGGTTCGGTACGCCTCGGCGACGCCCGAGCGCGGGTTGATCAGCGTCGCCAGCCGGTAGAACTCGGGCCGGCCGAGGCCGATGCTCATCCGACCGACCGAGCCGAGCGTGCTCAGGCCGGCGGTCTCCTGGACGGCGTCCGAGTTCTTCACCCGGTCGTCGAGGTACTCGACGATCGCGGCGACGGCCGTGGCCAGCAGGAGCCCGACGATTGCGGCGAGGAGCGTGTTCAGGAGCGTCTTTGGCGAGATCGGCGTGTCGGGCGCGATCGCTGGCTCCACGACCGTCAGCAGGTTCGACGCGCTCTGTGCCGACGCAGAGAGGAGGGATGCGTACGTCGACCGGAGCGTCACCAGGCGGCCCTGGAGGTTCTCCAGCGTGGACACGTTGGCAGGCGTCGGGCTGGCGAGCGCACCGAGCCGCTCGACCTGCGCCTGGGTCGCCTCGATCTGGTCCAGGGTGGCCTTGAGCTGGGCCTGGATCGACGCCTGCAGGTCCGACTGCACCCCCTGGATGGCTGGCGACGATGTGATCAGCAGCTGCGCGAGGCCGTTGGCGATCGCCGCCGCCGTATTCGGATCCGGATCATCCGCCGTGATCGTCAGCAGCGTGCTGTCGGTGGGCGCATCGGCAAAGACGTGCTTCGCGAGCTGCTCCGGGGTCTGGTTGAGGCTGAGCTGGGAGATGACCGCCTCGAGCGCGGGCCGCTTCGTCGCGACCGCCGCGTAGGTCGCCGACAGGCGCTGCGACACGTTGAGCTGGTCGACGTTGGGGTTGAGGACCTGCAGCGCCTGGCCGACGATCAGCGTCGCCTTGGCCTCGTAGATCCGCTGCTGGATGCTGCTCAGGCCGAATGCGGCACCCGCGCTGAGCACGACGCCCGCGACGAGCAGCGGGAACCACTTCCGGACAATGCCGAGCTGACGCCTGAAATCCACTCTGACTCGCTCTCTGCCCCGTCTGACGGGGCCGGGGAACCCCTCCCGCCGTCCTCCGCGCAGGGGGGACGCCGATGATTGGCCACAAGTTGCCGAATCGTCAAACGTCGGCGGCTCGTATCACGAAGCGCGGCGGCGCGCCGGTGCCCCAGAATCTGCGCTGGTGAGAGAGATCGCAGCCAGCCTCCCGTGGCTGGTCCCCGGGAGCGTGGTTGCGCTGGTCGTCAGCATCCTGGCGAGCGGGCGAGTCGGCGCCTGGCTGCGGATCCACCGGGTCCTGGCGGCAGTGCTGCTGTTCTCCCTCGGGATCATCCTCGTCGGCACGCTCACGCCATTGGCGGCAGAAGAGGTCCTTCCACCCGAGGCTCGCGACACGTGCGACTTCTCGCGGACATGGCTCGCGACGCCGGCCGATCTCGCGAGCGGGGACGATGTCGTCATCAACATCCTGATGTTCATGCCGTTCGGCTTCGCCGTCGGAGGGATCCCCTGGACGAAGCGCAAGGTCGCCGTGACCATCGCGGCGATCGCCCTTCCGTTCGCCATCGAAGGCACCCAGCTGCTCGTCCTGCAGCTCGGCCGCGGGTGCCAGGCGGGCGACGTTGTCGACAACCTGACCGGGCTGCTCATCGGATTCCTCGCCGGGATCCCGCTCAGCTGGTGGTCGACTCCCGCGCGAGGCCGATCAGGACCCTGAGGCGCAAATCTCCGCGGCCTGCGGGATCAGAGCCCCTCGGCCGGGATGAGCCCGAGGCTTGCGCCGAGCAGCAGCCCGATCGTGCCGAAGCCGAGGACGCTCACGAGGTCGGGGCTGTCCCCTGACACCAGGCCAACGAGGAGGCACAGGGCCAATCCCACGAGGAGGCCACCGATGCCCCCGGCCGAGAGCCGAAGCTCCAGCGGCACGGCCAGCCACGCGTCGATCCACCGCGCGAAGCGCTTCGGTGTCGCCGGAGGTGGCTCGGACACCTCGCTGTGCGGCTGGGCCTCGATCTCGTCCAGGGCGGCGAGAACGGCCGGGCGCCGCTCGGGCTCGAAGACGTAGCGGACAGTCAGCACGTGCTCGAGCACCGTCGACCACTCTTCGGACGTGGGGGCGAAGCCCATCCGGCTCATCGCGCGGGCGTCGGCGTGGTAGGCGGCGCGGGCATCGTCGAGCGTCTTCCCGTGGTACTCCGACGACCGCTCCTCGACCGCGGCGGGCTTCGTCCGGGCGACCTTCGCGGCGGTGGCGCGGCGCTTCGAGTCGGTGGGCCTGCCGATCTCTGCCAGCGTCGAAACCTCGAGTGTTTTCTCCGAGCTCATCAACGAGGAAAAGGGTGCGCCGACGCAACCCTCGTGTCCACCTCGGATCACACGCCGTCGCGCCGTGGGGACCTATCGTTGGCGCAACCGAGCTCGAGGTGGACCGCTGAACGAATCGCCCACGCCATCGGGTGGCTTGCCCCCCGCGACGCAGGCCCCGACGCTCCCGCGGAAGCGCGTCCAGCGAGTCCTGTTCCTTGCTCCGTACCTCGGCGACGGCGGCATCAATACGCACATGCTGACCCTCGGCTCGGCGCTGGAGAAGCTCGGTCTGGAGGTCGCCATCTGCAGCGGCGGCGCGCTCGCGGGCCGGACGCACCTCGACATCACGACCGGCCAGCCGCAGGTGGTCAGGTCGCCCGTGCCCGCGGACTACGAGCGCGCCGGCATCCGCCACTTCGGGGCCGCGATCCCCGCCAGCCCGCACCGGATCGGGGAGCTGCCACAGCTGCTCCTGATCCCCGTCGCGATGTGGCAGGTCCTTCGCGCCATCCGGAAGTTCCGTCCCGACGTCGTCCACAGCCACAGCCGGCAGATGGGCCTCTATGCCCGGGTCGCGCAGCTCCTGCTCGGGGTGCCCTTCGTGTCCAGCGTCCACAGCCCGGTCACGCCGAGGAACCGGCTCTGGGCCGCGACGACCTTCCTCGGCGTCCGCGTCCTCGCCGTGAGTGACGAGATCCGGGCGAGCCTCATCCGCGACTACCGGGTCTCGCCGGAGCGCGTCCGCATGGTCCCGCCGGGTCCGGACGAAGAGCACTTCCGGCCGCCGACCCCGGACGAGCGCCGTGCCGCGCGACGGCAATGGGGGCTGATGGAAGGCGAGTTCGTCCTGGCGTTCGTCGGGTCCCTGACCGAGAACAAGCACCCCGAGACGCTGGTCGAGGCCGTCGCAGACCTCGCCGCCGACGATCGGGACGTCGTCGCGCTGATTGCCGGCCGCGGGCCGGTCGAAGACGCAGTGTCGGCGCGAGCGGCAGAGCGAGGTGTCGGGGACCGGGTTCGCCTCCTCGGCTACCAGGACGCGCGGAGCGTGCTCTGGGCGGCGGACGCGTTCGTCCTGCCCAGCCAGAGCGAGGGCTCGCCGCTCGTGGTGTCCGAGGCGATGCTGTGCGGTGTCGTCGTCGTGTCCACGCCGGTCGGCGGCGCGATCCGGCAGCTGATGTCAGGGAGCACGGGCGTCCTGTTCGAGCTCGGCAATCACCGGGAGCTCGCGCAGCGGATCGAGGAGCTCATGGACCAGCCCGACCACCGAGAAGCGTTCGCCGCCCGGGCCCTCGAGGAGGCCCGCACCCACTACTCGTCGTCGGCCATGGTGAAGGCGGTCAGCGAGACCTATGTCGAGGCCGTGAACGACGGCCGCGCCTGATCGTCGGCCGGGGCGCGGTCTTCCGCTCTGGACGGGGGCGAGATGGGCCATCGGCCACGCCGCCACAGGGCATCCACGACCGTCAGGCGGCCGGCGTGCGCGAGCGTGTGGGTGCGCCTGATTCGACGGTTCCACGTCGGCTCGATGCGCGACACGAGCTGCTCCCGATAGCGATCCTCGGTCAGCTCCAGGATCTCGTTCAGCTTGATCGCCCGGCCGTACAGGCCCGAGCCATCCTGCGCCGGACGATACAGCCGGCCATGCCGGCGGAGGATCGCGCCGGCGGGGCGCGCGCCGGTCACGTCCGACCACAGCGGGCTCGCCGGGTGCAGACGCCAGTCGCCACCGATCAGACGATCCGAGGAATACAGGACGAGCTCGCCCGAGCCCGCCCCGTGGTACTTGATGACGCTCGCGAAGAGCCACCACCTGTCGTGCTCCCGGAGGAGCGTGGCGTCGTAGGCCTCGATGCCGGTCATGAGGTGCTCGACGAGCTCCCATCGGTCCGGGAACGAGGTTGCGCGATACAGGTCGATCGTCCCGCGCGCCGCCGACTCGGGCACCATGAAGTGCTCGCCCTCGTGCTCGAACACCAGCGGGTAGGACAGGTGGTGGGCCTCCTCGAGCACCTTCCGCGCCGGGCTTGCCCGTCCGTCCCGGTCGATCTCGATGACCGAGATATGGCCCTTGCCGGTCGCGTACGGCAGCTCCTCGACGAACACGAAGTAGCCCTCACCGACCATCACGACGTGCGGATCCGCCCAGAAGCGGTCCACCGGGGGCGCGAGCGGCTGGAGCCGCCAGCAGTCCTCGATCAGGTCATCGGCGAGCCCGTAGTACAGGACCCACTGCTGCCGGCTGAACGGCCGCGTAGCCACGATTCCGGCCAGGCGCGCTGCTCTTCGCGCGCCGTGGACGACCAGATCGGACAGACCCGGCGAGCGGTAGCGCGGGTTCGAGTCGAAGCTCGGCGGCGCGTTGTCCTCCGCCACGTGTTCGAGGAATACGTCGACACCCTGGCGACGCAGGTCCCGGAGCGCGCGGCCGAGGATCGGCAGCGCGGACCAGAGCACCGCGTTCCGCGTCCGCATGATCGACGTGGACACGGTCGCAGTCGATGTCTGGCCGAGGGTCTGGTTGCGGCGCGGGTCGTCGGCGAGGATCTCCAGCGTCGCATCCGTTACGGGCCGGCGGTCGTGCACCTCCCAGAACCCCGCGGGTGCGCCTCGCCGGTTCCGCGTGTCGCCGACGTGGAATGACCAGAGCCCAGCCCGCGCGATACGCAGCACGTCCCCGCGAGGCCGTCCGCCATCGCCGAGCCAGAGCAGGACGTCGAGCTCCCCTGATCGCAGGCCGGCGAGGTCCTCTTCCGCGAACGTCCGCGCGATGTGGTTCGCCCAGCGCATCGCCAGGACCGGGACGTCCGCGAAGAGCGGTCGAGCGTCCTTCGTGGCGAACGCGTCCTGATCGGCCGGGATCGGCCGGTCCAGCATCCTGTCGATGCGCCGGAGGACGCGCCGGATGGGCAGCCTCCGACCTCCGCTCGAAGCCGATCCGGTGGATTCTGGGAGGGGACCGTCCGTGATCCCGACCGCGACGAGCTCGGCATCGCCGGACGCGACGATGTCGCGAATCGCGGCGTCGACCCACGCGGGAACGACCAGCGAGCTGAGCAGGACCCCGACGCGAACCCGCCCGGCGGGCTCCGGGGGATGAGCGGTCACCGTGGGATCGTACCCGGTGAGGGAACTTGTTCCGCGGGCGGCGCCTACGAGGCGGCCCTCGCGTACGTGCCCAGAACCCGAACCATCGTCGCCACGGCCGCGAGCTCCTCAAGCGCGGCTGCGCACGCGGGATCCGCCACGTGCCCGTCGAGGTCCGTCCAGAAGACATATTCCCAGGCCGCAACCCGGCTCGGACGGGATTCGAGCTTCGAGAGGTTGATCGCGCGGGCCGCGAACACCTGCAGCGCCGCAAGCAGCGTGCCGGGCTCGTTGCGCACGCCGAAGGCGATCGTCGTCCGAAAGTCCGAGCTCGAGCCGGGGTTGGGAGCCGGGGTCGGACGCGCAATCACGATGAACCGCGTCCGGTTGTCGGGGACGTCCTGGATCGAGCGTTCGAGGACGTCCAGCCCCAACCCGCGCGCCGCCCGGGGCGAGAGCACGGCTGCCGCCGCAGCGTCGCCCTGGTCGACGATGAATCGTCCGGCGCCGGCCGTGTTGTACGTCGTCAGCAGCGACCAGCTGCGCGTTCGCAGGAAACGCTCCGCCTGGCCCAGCGCCTGCAGGTGCGAATACACGCGTTCGACGTCGCCGATGGACCGGCCGGGCAGCGCGGCCAGGCACAGCTCGACCGGGACGACGACCTCACCGGTGATCTGCAGGTCGTGCTCGAGCAGCAGGTCGTAGACCTCACGCACCGAGCCGTTGACGACGTTCTCGATGGGCAAGACCCCTGACGACGCCGCATCGGAGCGCACCGCCTCGAATACCTGGCGGAAACCGCCGACCGGCAAGCGAAGGGCATCCTCGCCGAACACGGCGATGACGGCATCCTCCGCAAACGCGCCGGGCTCCCCGGCGTAGGCAATCGCGGGGTCGGTCACCGGGTGGGTGCGGCGGCAGGCGGCATGACGAGCCGGCTAGCCAACCCACGGCAAGGAGTCGTCGGCGTCCTTGTCGAGCTCGCCGCGGCGGCCGTGTGACTCAGGGGCGCGCTTGCGGCCCTTGCCCGCGCTCGCGGGCGCATCGGCCCAGTGGGCCTCGGCGAGCATCGCGTTGAGCGCCTCGATGTACGACTCGATCGAGGCGGCGATGATGTTCGTGCTCCGCGACTTGCCGTTGTACAGGCCCTCCGACCGCGGGCCCTCGCCCGGCGGCGGCTGCACGGCAACGATCACCAGACCCTCCGCCTCGGGTCCCTCGGCCAGGGCGTGGACGTCGTAGCCGACGAGCCGCGGGTGACCCTGGAGCACGTCGTGCAGCGCCGCGTCGACGGCCTTGAACAGCGCGTCGACGGCGCCGTTGCCCTCGGCCGAGGCTCGCCAGTGGTGGTCGCCGGCCTCGATGACCACCGCACCACGGCTCTGGGAGTTCGACCCGGACGTCACCGTCCAGCGGCTGAGATGGAGCGCGGGGCTCGTATCACTCTGGGCGCTCATCTCGCTCCTTCCGCGGAGATCACGGTGGTGAAGTGTCGCTCGTCTCGGCGCCGAAGCTCGGCGCCGCGCTTCCAGATCGCGTACTCGAGCGAGTCGCCGAGGGCGGTCGCCGACGCCGCGATGATGTTCGTGTCGGAGCCCATCGTCGACCATTCGGCCTGACCGTCGGTCGATTCGATCGTCACTCGCGTGCGCGCCCCCGTGGCCGCCCCGGAATCCAGGATTCGCACCTTGTAGTCGTACAGGTGCACGGTGTCGAGCACCGGGTAGAACGCGCCGAGGGCCTTGCGCAGGGCGGCGTCGAGGGCATTCACCGGGCCGTTGCCCTCGGCCGCGGTGTGGAGGAGCTCCCCGTCCACCTCGACCTTGACCGTCGCCTCGGCGCGCAGCTCCGCCCCGGAGCGCTGCTCGACCAGGCAGGTGTAATCGACGATCTTGAACGGCGGCCGGTAGTCGGCCTGGTGGCGCCGGATGAGCAGCTCGAACGACGCCTCCGCGCCCTCGAACGACAGCCCCTCGCTCTCGAGCCGCTTGATGAGCGCGGACAGCACCGCCGGGTCGACGACCCCGTCGAGCTGATGCCCGAGCTGCTGCGCCCGGATGGCCGTGTTCGCCCGGCCGCCGAGCTCCGACACGACGAGCCGGCCCTCGTTGCCGACCGAGGTCGGATCGATGTGCTGGTAGCTCCGCTCCACCTTGGCCACCGCCGCGCCGTGGACGCCGCCCTTGTGCGCGAAGGCCGACCGGCCGACGTACGGCTGGTAGTCGTTAGGCGCGACGTTGGCGATCTCGGCGACGGCGCGCGACAGCTCGGTCAGGGCGCGCAGGTCGCCGCCGCCCGAGGGCACGAGGTCGTGGCCGGTCTTCAGCGCCAGGCCGGGGATGATGCTGACCATGTTCGCGTTGCCGCAGCGCTCGCCGTAGCCGTTGATCGTGGCCTGGACATGGCGCGCTCCCGCCTGGACCGCGGCGAGGGAGTTGGCGACCGCGAGCTCCGCGTCGTTGTGGGTGTGGATGCCCCAGACGAGCTCACCCGTCTCGCCGGCACCCGAGCCGTTGCCCGCGTCGCCCTCGATTGCGGCCCGCACCTCGCCCAGGATCCCGACGAGGTCGGTCGTCAGCGTCCCGCCGTTCGTGTCGCACAGGACCAGGGTGCGGGCGCCCGCCTGGCGCGCCGCGCGAAGCGTCGACAGGGCATAGGCGGGATCGGCGCGGTAGCCGTCGAAGAAGTGCTCGGCGTCGTACACCAGCTCTCGGCCGCGCTCGACGATGAACCGGACGCTGTCGCCGATCATGGCGAGGTTCTCGTCGGGCGTCGCGCCCAGGACCTCGGTGACGTGGAGCAGCCAGCTCTTGCCGAAGATCGTCACGACCGGCGTCTCCGCGCGGGCGAGCTCCTGCAGGTTCGGATCCGTCTCGGCAGTGTGCGAGCGATGGCGGGTCGAGCCGAACGCCGCGAGCTTCGCGGTCGACCAGCGGATGTCCTTCGCGGCCTTGAAGAACTCGACGTCCTTGGGGTTCGATCCCGGCCAGCCGCCCTCGACGTAGGGCATGCCGTAGTCGTCGAGCAGGCGGGCGATGCGCAGCTTGTCGGCGAGGGACAGCGTGATGTTCTCGCCCTGGGTCCCGTCACGGAGCGTCGTGTCGTAGAGCACGACCGGGCCGGTCACGAGGCCGCCCCAGCCGGCACCGCGGTCCGCAGTCGCTCGAGCACCGCATCGGTCATCGCGTTCGTACCGACGACCCGCAGGCCGGCCCGGTCGCCGTCGGGCGGCACGAGGTCGGCCGTGCGCCAGCCGTCGTCGATCGCCTGCCGAACCGCGGCCTCGACGTCGTCGGCGGCCGCCGCCAGCCCGAGCGACCAGCGCAGGAGCATCGCGGCGCTGAGGATCGTTCCCAGCGGATTCGCGGCGTCGCGGCCTGCGATGTCCGGCGCCGAGCCGTGGATCGGCTCATACAGCCCGAACCG
>Ga0070696_100000261_pt1 | contig 31893 bp, 33 predicted proteins | sample KBSK1253metaG_FD_65474 | JGI IMG/M metagenome (GOLD analysis project Ga0070696, IMG submission 65474) | Corn, switchgrass and miscanthus rhizosphere microbial communities from Kellogg Biological Station, Michigan, USA - KBS K1-25-3 metaG | ecosystem: Host-associated > Plants > Roots >... | reverse complement strand
GGTTAACCCCGCTTCTTCATGTTTCTCTTTCTCTTTGTCCTGCTCTTTTAAAAGTTTCTCGTTCTCCTTATAAATATCTTCTACAGCTTTATCATTTTTATCTATCTGCGAAGTCATAGCCTCCCTGCCTTCCTTAGAGATGTTCGGGTCTAGGGCGGCGGAAGCTATTTCTCCGTTCTTTTTTAATATGTCATCAACTTCTTTTTTCTTGTCGTCAGGAAGTTTTTCGTGCTTGTCAGTCATCTCTTTGACATGAGCATCTTCCTCAGCATTGAGTCCTTCAAGTTCTTTTACCAATGTTTTTTTTGTCTCTGGTGTAACGAGAGGGTTAGCCATCTCTGCTTTGATGGCATCTTGTTGCTCTTTTATGGCTTGAGCTTTCTTTACGTCTGCTTTATGCCTAGCTATATTTATTCCTATTGTCGGTGCGCCAAGTGTGCCGGCTGATCCTATGGCTACTAACCCCGCTTCCATCACACCATCGAAAGGTTTTACCTCAGTGTTTCCTCCAATATAAATATGATTTAAGTTATCGAGGTATTGATTAGACATCTCAGAAGCCATCTCTTCAGATACATTTCCGATATATGGCTTCAGCGCTTTTTCGTAAACACTCTTTACTCCTTCTCCAATAGTTTTCTTAGCTACTTCGGCTCCTTGTTTTGCAAATAAATCTTTGTATACAGCCCCCAGTTTTACATTACCAAACATAGACTCCGTAACCGACTCTAAGGCTCCCGATAAAGCTGAGACGTTATTCATCTGTTCGTCGGTCATCTCGGGATGGTTCTCTTTCAAAGCCTGCTTCTCTCCTGCCGCGAAGACAGGTGTGACACCTGTAGCCAACGCGGGAGCAGACACTCCCGCTGCATTACCCGCCATAAGACTGATGGTAACGGGCATAGACTCCGCTACACTGTTGAACATACTGTTGAATCCTTTTCCGTATTCACCTTTACTAAAGTGGTCAGTAGCGCTTATCACGTTTCCTTCAGCATCCAAATTATCTTTGTTCACTTCCTTACCTATATCAGCGGCAGTTTTTTCTAAACCTTCTGCTACTGGATTTTTTATTTCGTGTGCATTCGCAGGAAGATACCCGGTTACTTGAGGTATAGGGTTAATAGTGTTTATAGTTCTGTTGGTAAGATCAGAAAGAAAGGCTGGTGTTCTAGCAAGCGATGCTCCAAGTGCCGCTGTTCCTTTCATGAAGGACGCGACCTTTTCATTTTTCGCAACGGCTTCCGCTCCTTTTTCTACATCTAATGTACTCACCGACCCAGGGGCATTCACTTCTCTTGTGGTGGCGTATGATGGAGCTGTCGCTGCTGACAATCCCTGCGTCTCTACAGTTATCTTAGGTTCTAAAGGATTAGATGCTTTCGTTAATATGCCCGGAGGATTTATTCCCTCGTTAATTGCCGGTAAACCTTGTGAGCCCAAAGCACCAGTTGTTGACTCTGATGTAGTATTTGCCGAAGGAGATGATAATATGGATGGTGTAGACTCTTTTTTTTTTAATGTGTCTTTTTCATCAACAGGTAAAGTTTCTTCAAAAGAAGGAGCTCCTGAAACTATCTCTTCAGTGTCTTCAAATTTAGGTGCGCCTACAGTTTCCCTTTTTCCCATTACTCGTACCTTAAAAATTTCTTAGTGTTTTCATCAAAAATAGCAACTTTGCCGTCTTTAGTTTTTCTCTTAACTTCTTTTACTTCCTGTGTTTGTTTTGCATTTTTAGCGGCTGTAGCAGACTGAACTTTACTAATGACATTCTCATCAAAAGATTTTCCGAACTTGCCCTTCACATCATCAATAGGGATGATGGCTGATTGAGACTTTGCAACTTTTCCTTTATCATCAGTCTTTGGTGTGATGTTCAATATCGCTCCGGGTCTCCAGTCTATACTCTTGTTGCCATGAAGTTCTCCAAGTTTATCTAATCCGGCCGCTTCTTCTGGTGTTAAAAATCTTTTTTCATTTGGGTAATACGCGAAAGATCCTACTTGTTGCACTTGTCCCTTTACGTGTCCTGATTCATCATTTAATTTTTTTCCTTCTAAATCAACTACTTTATCAGTAAGAGTAAAAGTAAGTTCTTTGGCTTGGTCTTTAGCTGTGGTATTGTACACATCTTCCATGTGAACCGGCGTAGTGTGCGCAAAGGCTTTCACTCCCTTGTCAGTAGACTCTGGCATAACGGTCTGATTAACGCTTGACTTTACTTGTGGTGTAGCCTGTGAGTAATCTTCTTCTTTACCCGCAGGAGGAGTATGATAAGTATCATAATTTTTTATCTGATGCTCTATCTTATCATTTAATTTTGAGTCGATAGCACTTTTCACTTGTTGCTCACTTATATCGGTGCCCTGATATTTCTCCATGTATAGATTGTGTGCCAGTGCCTTTCTTTGCTCTTCTGGGAAATAAGTATTTTTCACCTGATCCACAAATTGCTCCGTGCCCCTTCCTTTAAATTTTAGCCCCGCCAAATCTGCCTCGTTAATTTTCGGCATAGCCTTATCAATGGTGAAGTTGCTTGCTTTGTCCAGGTCGTACAATGCTTTTGAAGCTAAAAAGTCATTCTCAATATTACGCGCCTTACTCGTGAAAGCTCCACCCGTACCAAGTGTATACGCTCCGCTCATCATGTTACCATGAGCTCTTTTTAATTCAGGGCTCATTACAAAGTTGGGGTCTTTTTCTGCCTGCTGTAACTCAGCCGCATGATCTACTATGGCATCATGATACTTAGCGAAATCTTGGTGAGCTTTGTCCCATGCTCTAAAGTTAGGATCGTTAGGTAATTGAGAGGACCAGTCTTTGCCGTACTTTTGCTTGGCATTACTTACCCACTGTTTTAGGCCCTGCTGATATTGATTAGAAGCCTCTTGTTGTACCGCTACATGTTTGGTATTGTAACCCTTGTATCTCTTGTCAAATTCATCCTGTTCTTTTAGTTTCTGTAGTGCCGCTCTCTGCGTTGCAGCATCTCGCGCATCTAACATAGCTAATGGAACCACTCCTGATGACGGAGCAAACAATGTTGTAGAGCCTATCTCGCTTCCGCTGTAGTTACCTACTCCAATGTTATGATTTAATGTCGGGTAATAGTCTGTTGCCGCAAGATGTCCTGTCGGTGATCCTTGAGCGTTCTGATACGCCTGTTGTTGTTGTGGAGACCAGTCTTGAGGAACGTAATTATTAAAGCTACCCGGATTTATTATCTGACTGTCAGGCGTGCCATTGACTTGACCGATGATGCCCGGCAATCCGCCTCCATCATTCTCTCCTATATCTAATTGTCTGATAAATTTCATTTTCTTTATAATCCTGGTACACTCATTCCCCCTGTGCCACCACCACCTAAACCGTTTAACATATCTAGGCCAGCTTGCATGTTGCCACCTTCTGCTTTAGGCGCACTATCTATGCCGGACTGACCTGCCTCCGAGCTCGTTCCACCAATTCCCAAGTCTGGTGATGGGGTATTTCCTGTTCCACCTATACCACTAGATGCGGAGTCACCGCCCGTGCTCGGCATAAGTGACCCGGCTAAATTCGTGAATCCTGCCATAGTATTTTGGTTGGCACCTTGCTGCTTCTGCGCCCACTCAGCACGTAACTGCTGTGACTTCTGTAACTGCAACTGCATCTTACGTGCCGATACTTTATTAAGTAGGTCACCATACATGGTATTGTTAAAATCCTGTTCGTGTTGTCCTTGGCCCATCAACTGATTTTTGCTATCGTTAGTAGCTCGCTCAGATTCTAATAATGACTGTATAGTTCCGCCAACATCTCCGCCACCCGCTCTTACGAGTGCGTTATTAGTCCCGGCTCCTGTAGCATTGATATTATTTATGCCTGCCGCAAATGCTGTTCCGGAATCAAGAGAAGCCCTCTTCTGATTTAGCTCAGAAAGAAAAGCCGCTTGATTAGGGTCTACAAGAGGAGGCGCTGCACTGTCGGCATTTTTCTTTAGCTTATTAGCCTGAATATTCTGTATGATACCTAACGCTGCCTGCGTGCCTCCTTTTACTAATCCCGCGATGTCTGGCATGGTAAAACTGTTTTTACAAAATTAATGAAATTATTTAAGTTTCTTGTATTTAATATTTACGTCTATGGCCCTAAACGCTGAAGCCAGATTATGGATCACTTTATATAACAGAGACCTAGACTGTACTCTTGGGCGCGCCGCATTAAAACTCGCTAGAGCCCTGCCTATGTTTTGTTCATAATTATTGTAATCCTTCAGGTAAAGTGTTCCGAGTGATGGGTCAGTCTTTGCTACTAATATCAGTGACTTGTCATAGTAAAACTCGATAGAGGTTGGCTTCTCTCCTTTCGGCGAGTTGACTTTTATACGCATCCATTCCTTTCCTGTTGGTTGCTCTGGAGCCGTGGCTACAAGAAGTTCAAATTGTATCGGCGCAGCATTTATGGTATAACCAGTGTCAAGGGTGAAAGTCTTTAGGTCTTTTAATCCAAATGTCTCGTTTTGGCGTACCATGTATTTATCAAAAAGATAATCTCGTATGCCCAGTCATCTGCCGGTTTTCTGTCCAAAAGCAAAAACTAATGGAGACGGCGTTATTTGCATAGTCACAGAATATTCCTGATAATACTTATCAAATATGCCGGTCACTTTTGTGCCGAAGCCTGATAGTACGTTTGCAATTCCGTCGTTATACAATCTCACATGGTAGTCTATTCTTCCAATGTCTATGCACTGGTTATCCATGAACCTGAATGCCGATTCATTATTCAGCCAGAAAATAGCCTGCTTGCGTATTTCTATACCACCCTCTTCGGTTATAGGTACAAATGCTTCCGCCGCACTGCGCCACCACTCATCAAACATGCCGACATCTTTGCTGATCCAGTACTGTTGTTTTACAAATCCTGTGGATTCTATAAGCCCAAGCTGGTCCGCTGTTACGGCGGATAATATGCTCTTATTGGTAACCAAAAGACAAATCCCTTTGTTAGTGAAGGCGTATAGATTTTCTCCTTTATCTGCTGTCGTAGCGTCCCAAGCCCTTTTTATCTCTCCTTGATTATCGTCGATGTCAAAAGAGTTGTTTGCTGGAAAAGTTTTTAAAGACGGGCTGTCTTGCACACCTATAACGCGTGGCAATGACCACATGATACGAGTATCAAATACTGTGTTCTCCACAAACCCGAACTCTGGCATAGAAAAAAATTGTATAGGCGCTTCACACGAATAATCCGGGTTTACCTGTGGCAACGTCCTGAAGCCACCCCACTCCCAATTAGCATTTTCCCCAGGGAAGTCTATCTCGTACTGAGGCCACATACCATTGTCGTGCATGTTGCTGTCGACTTTCCACCTGTCAGGACGCATAACGTAGTCCACGCAAGGGAAGAATTGGTTAGGATAATCAAGATTGTATGCGTAATGTATGCCGGCTCTGGCCTCGCATGTGAACATAGCCGCGAGCTGTCGGATATATCCTAAGTACGGATCGTTGTCGGTCTCTATGATGTTCACACCACTCGTCCTCTTAATCTGATAATAGCGTGCATTCTGCTGATACCTGTGGTACGGGAAGCCTATACCGAATTGGAACGTAGTCTCTGCCTGCGCTTGCTCAGAATTTGACACCCTGTCGATAGGACTGAATATAGCCTCGTGGATAAAAGTGTCTCCACCGAAAACTCTTATGGGAGCGGTGTTATCATAGTTGACTAATACGTACTGTCCTAATGGAGCTGGGAATCCGGCTACATCAAATACTATATTATAAAATCTATTGCTATTATTAATATTCTCGTGGGTATACATGCCGGTAACCCCACCTGTGAAAGAACCAAAAGCCGCAATGTCTGCTGCTATGGTGGCTATCTGAAAAGGTGTTTTGAAGGTGACGTTTATCCACTTCTGAATTATTCCGGTGTTAGGATCTTTGATAAAAATAAATCTATCAATGTTAGCTCCTGTAATCGTGCTACTTGGTGCGGGTATACAGTCTTCCCATCTCTCGTCAACGAGAATTAGTTTCTGCCCGAGTACTCCCGTTCCTGTTCCGATGATAGAGCTTAATTTTTGATAATGTGAAGTCTGCTGATAACCTTGTATGTTCTGGTCTATTATCTGCTCACCGTTTCTTACGATATTCACAATATAAATAGGCTCAGTCCAATCCTGCATGCCACTATCATTGAATTTATTGTTTCCAGAACCTCCTGTGCCAGTATTACTGTATATGTCTCTGTCGGCACCGATAGACAAGTATTCACCCCTTCCTTCTACCACTCTCTCCACATCAGTAATTCCAAAAGGAGTATTACCCGCTTGTGGTGTACCGGTAAAGTTGCCTGCATCCGCTAAGTAATTTTGGTTTCTGAATTTCGCCCACGACACATACCTGTTACCATCGAATCCATCAATACCCATGTTGGCGCTTTCATTAGGATTAAGTTGGTAGTTACCTCCAGAGGCATCGCGCAACATCCGGATATATGAAATCATATCTATATTGCCGTCTCTCTTCTTGGCAATATCGAAGAATGGCGTTTCCATGTTATAAACCTCAGAGAAGAAACCAAGTGGTGACACAAATTGAAGAGTATAGTTCTGCGGGTTTGCTATAATATCGTTTACCGTGTCACTCGACACAAGACCGTTCTGCACATCCGGAGAGTAAAACCATATTCTGTTCTGATCTTTAGTCGCAAGGTCTTTATTGCCGACAAAATTGAAATCGGCCTGATGTAACGAATAAAAACCTATGCCTTGACATACAACTCTTTTAGCTGATGGTGTTTTTACTACAGAGAAGGCTTTGGCCCACGGCGCGAAGTTATCGACACCAGCCACACACATACCCATAGAATAATAATTTGGCGCATATCCTGCTGGATTGTAAGCCGGATTACATAAAGTGCTATCGTCGTAATATGCTCCTGTAGTAATTACAAAATCATGTCCAGTCACATTCTGATCTGACTGCCTTACTGGTGAATAAGGTTGATAAGATACCGAAACAAGATTCGCCGCACTTACGTGTGCTCCGTGAGACATTATCTGACTATTGCTCTCAGGTGATGGCACCGTTTGATTGACTTGTGACTTAGTCTTTGTACCGCTTAGTCCAAGCACAGCCCCGCTGCGTATAATATTTTTAAAACTGGCGTAATCACTCTTTGCTGTTATTGAAGTAAGATCAAATACCTCGTGACACAAACCTACGCTTGCCGTGTCGGTCAACCCTGCTTTTGGAAGTCCAAAAATGGAAAAAGTTATAGTCTCAGCAGATACCGGGTCTCTACGGTTTGGAAACTGAAAATTTTCTAGCTGAGGAATTTTATTAACAAAGCCGTTCGTGCCTACACCATCAAATTGTACCACGCCATATCCTTCCACGTCGCCACGCATAACACTTCTTCGACTAGCATGGTTCCACGGGTCTTTATGTCCCGCCTGCCCCATCTTCTCTATAACTGGAAACCCTTCTTTCCCGCCTATTTGAAGGAATGTCGGTGTCGTCACTTTAGAAGGCACCTCCACATTCATAAGGATAGTACGGCGGTCAAAGTAGCGTATAGCTTTAGCTCTTTTTATTTCTGAGATCTGCTGTGTTTCCTGCGCTTCTGAAAGAGCTATGTTTGTATTGCTTTGGTTGGGGTCAAAATAGTCGCGTACCGAAATCTCTCCCGGCGCAATAGGTATTTTAGCTACTATAACTCCATTTGGAGTGAAGGTAACACCTGCCCCCTCATTGTACGATAATCTCTTTATATTTATATACTGGTAATTGTAAATATTAGTTACGCGAAAACGTAAGTGTATAGCAAATCCTGTCGGTGAGCTGGGCTTCGGTGGTCCCCCATAAGTTTTTGACCATGGGTATATACGACTGCTTTGAGACAACCCTTCCACCACCGGTATCAGATCGGTAGCCATCGACCAGTTAGTCACATCACCTTCGTCATTGGCATATTGCATCTGATAACGATATTGCCCGGCGGGTAATCCTAAACCTACATTCTTTAGCTCTACAAATACAGGTCTGTCCAGAGGGGACTGAAGGTTAATCTGATATAGCACAGGGTCGAAACCGGAGAAGTATTGTAGTGAGCCGGCAACTTGTTTCGCTATCATATCTTTTATGTCGAAGATATATGGAGCCACGGTATTGTCGGTAAGGAATAGCTCGGTGAGTTTGCCACTCTCATTCTTATCAATCTGACAAGACAGATAGTTGAACACCATCTCTCCTGTTAAAAATTGAAACTGCGTCTGCATGCAGATGATGCCATCAATGCGTATGATACAGGTGTGCGGTGTAGTGGTTGGGTCTACCCATACTTCCACAAGGTGTTGGTTGATGCTATCGGCAGCAGCGCATACAGCCCCCGTTAAAGTTGTTCCATTAGCGTACAGGATGCGTTCTCCGCGTATCTTCTCGTAAGCCTCGGTGTTTCCTTGGTTGGAAGTAGGGCGTCCGTTACGCGCGTCTAATGCAAGTCCAGCGAACTCGGGTTTTGAGCCCAGGGCTTCCTGGTCGACATCGTATGCGACGCCTCGATTAAATGTGTTTATATGCTCAATTCCACCCTCAGTGTGCATAAATAATTATTTTAAAACCCGCTTCCAGCAGATGGAAACCCTAAATATTCCATAAGCTCATTTCTCTGGGAGCTGTTCATTGTTTTAATTCTGTACTCTGCTGTTGGCCAAGACCCTTCTTTTCCATATCTCTCGTCCTTGTTTAATCTACGCTCATAAATTTGCCACAAACCTATCCACTTTCTGTCACTCTCCATGGCCATGCGCATACGCAGCACTGTTTCTATGACATAGTCTTCGATAGCTGTTCGTAAGAAAACCGGTATGATAGGCACTTCATCAATCGCGCACCCGGTACCGTTGTAATGGATGTGTACCTTGTTTGTTTTATTTCTACACGAAGAAGAAAACATGATATTTCCTCCCTGAATGTTATAGAAAAAAGTCCTCAATACTGAATTTGGTGGTTCTGCCCTTATCAAAGTTTTGTCAAAAGAATAGGGTGATGTTCCGGATAATATCCTCTGTGGATAAAAGGGGTCAAACCGGTTGTCTCCTTTGTCATTTGCAACAAATCCTTTACCTTCAGTAAAATAATTTCTTTTCCAATATACTTTTAATGTCTCATCAATTTTACAGTCATCCCCATTAAGTAAATAAACATTTTTCACATTAAAACAACCTGGGGGCAATGGCATCGTAAGTGTGTCAACGGGAAAATCTAATGTTTCTCTCTTCTCGTCAAAAAAAGTGTGTATAGCAAGGTCTTCAAAGGCTTTTTGAATAAGAGAAATATACATCCCTTTAGCAAACATTTTATTGTCGGTGTCGCCCACCATTGGTAGGACTACCGATAATATTTCTTGAGGGGTTAGATAAACGCTCGTGTTCATGTTTATTCAGTGTTTGCTGCGGGCTCTTGATTTCCCTGATTAACTGATGCGATTTTACCAGGCTTGCCATTAACGTCAGCAACAGTGTCGTCGGTTCCTTCGTTTGATGTCTGCGGATAAAAGAAGAAGCTGTTGCGGGCCATATCGAGTACCTGCATCTTCAGAGTCTTCATAAGTTCCTGTGGGAATGGGAACGGCGCATCAAGATCAATAGTCTCTACCGGATTAATATTCATGTAAATTCCTATCTCCACCGTTTTCATCGGTATCTTTTCTACCCCTAACAAATAAATTAAATTTCCAACTCTATACCAATATGGAACTGTCGGCGCCGGCTTAGTGTGTGGGTGCATGTACAGCCATTCTGTTTGTGTAGGATAGGTTCTGTGAAACTTTACATTGGTAAACTTTGGCGCCTCAGTTACAAGACCAGAAGACATGTATGTGAGATATTCTACACCATCATCTTTATCGAAGTCGAAAATAGCTGAAGGTAATTGAATAAATTTTCTTCCTTCTACAAAATTTGGATTGGAACTTGGTGACACTGTTAATACTGGTACTTTGTCAAAAACAGATAGAAAGGCTCCTGATTTACGATTTTTTATGTGTCCCCCTAAAAGGTTATTGGCACAAATAATAATCCAGTATGCCGCCTGAGCTTTAGACACGTCCCTGTCGTCAAAGGTTTGCTTCGTCTGCTCTAAAATATCGTCTACTATAATTCTTAATCTATCGGTGGCCATCTATGCAATTTTTTTCCAAATACGATCGGTGTCAGTACATTCCCATACTGACTTGTCAACTAAAAGAGCAAAAAAAATCATGTTACAATCCTGTCTTTCTTCGCCATCATTCCTGAAGGCGTCAAGACTCAGTATACTATTTTTTATAAGCGGGTTTATCATTTTGTTTTAATAAGGCTTACAAGTCGTTGAGAAAAAGTTGATGTCATTTGAGCCAGTGTCGTCTGGTCATTTATTTTCATGCTTATTTTTAATAGCGCAAGGTCTACAAGTAAGTCAGTCAATGATGGCGGAAACTCCACGCTATCACTTATCAAAGCTACTGGAGTAGGATACTTTACATAGCCTACCGCTACGAGGCCATTCGGTATGTCAGGCCTTACGGTATACTCCACCTGCGCGGGATTGCCAGTGTAACTTGTAGAGGTGTAGTCGTTAGGATCTAGGTAGGCGTAATCCATCAATCCGTTCTTCAATATTGTGTTACCTGGCGTGAAAATATTTTGCGCATTAGTATTCCATTCCTCAAGCGTCAATCTCTTGCATGAAAAGGTGGAGCTCACAAAAGAAAGGTCTCCACGGAACTGCGACTCCGACTTGTCGGTGGGAGGCGCCGAAGAGGCTCCTTTATTGGTAACTGGCATAGGGTATATGGATGTAATAGTCCAAATAGATCCTCCTACATCAGCGTCAGCGATGCTGAAACGCGAGTATTGGTTACACTGCCATATCTTTACTTTAGAAAGTTCGCGTAAGCATTCAGGAGTGAGTTTGTTTGAGCCAAAAGCCTCGTTAAACATTGTCACCATCATCTCCATGGCTCCATTGATGGCCGGCTTTATATCCTGGTCGAATAAATATCTTTCGCTCTGCTCCGCATCTAAGAGAGATAGCATACGGTCGTTAAGAGTTTGAACAAGTATCGGCATGGTCTTGCAAATCTACAAAAAAAATACTTACATTTGCTGTTGAGTTTTGTTCTTTGGAAACAAAGTAGATTTTTTAGTACGGATTGTTTGGACGAGGGTTCGACTCCCTCCGGGTCCACAGTAGCAGAATGGTAGTAGTTAGCCTCGCCTGCTGTAGGCACACCTGCCAAGTGTAGGAAGTGTTACGGAGACGGAATAATCCCCGTCTCTTGATTATTTGGGCCCGCCCGGTTTTGACAAGCAAGAGGCAGTAAATTAATGAAAAACTCAAAAGTCCTAAATGGCAAAAGACAAGCAAAAGTTGTCCGCCTTTCTGATTACAGAAACGCCCGCAACACATCGACACGTTTACGTGTAGCTGCATAATAAAAAAGGCTGACAATTTTTGTCAGCCTTTTTTATAACATAATCACCCTTAAAACTTTCTTATGAGCTCATCTTTTCATACAACATTCTGTCTTTAGAATTGTCAAGGAACGTCTTAGTTCGTATCTCTAAATCCTGCGCTTCTTCTTTTTGTAAGAGAGCTGTTGCAAGACCGTGTCGTACCGCGTCATAATCTTCGCTCACCGGCACTCCGTATGATGTAGCGTGCTTCAACAGATCTTGTACGTCATAGTTTTGTACGTTGCCCATTATTCGAGATAATTTCTGCATGCGCACCACGTCGGCGTTTATCGTCTGCCCTATAGATTCGTGAAATTTGAATCCAAAGTGTCGGTGTTTTCTGAGCCACTCTACCTCTTTTTTGCTAAAAGAAGTGTATTTAGAGATAACCAAAAGTTCTTCATACTTACCCTTCTGTATTTTTGTTACCGCTGGGTTTTCAAAGAATATTACCTTCTTGCCGTAAGGCAATAACACTCGTTGTCCTTTGCGTAAGTCGTCGCATATAACATAGCCTCCGCAAGGGGCGAAGAAGGTGATTCCTCCCTTAACGCCTAAATAGTCATCCGGAGGGATTTGACTTTCATCAATACCTCTTTCGTAGTTTACGTCAATGCTGTCTTTGTTTTGCCCGGTAGCCTTTATGGTTTCGGCCACTAATTTCGCCACGTCTTCCGGGTTCCAGGCCGCTTGTGGCGACTTGGCTTCGCGTGTTTCTTTTAATTCTTTTTGTAACCCAAGAACCATCTCATAGAGTTTGTCTTGAGATATGGGTCCTTTTTCTTCATTACCTGTTTTTTCTTCTCCTTTTTCTACTGCCATAATCCTGATTATTTATTTGTTTATAAAAAAGAGGGAGGCTTTTACACCTCCCTCTTCGTTGGTTTATTTATTACTGAACATCAATCCAGAAAGAACTCAATGGATTGTTCATCTGCATCGAAAGGTTAGCTTCGATGTAAAAGTCAGTGAACGACTCACGTGTACCGCGCTCTCCTCTGTTCAAGGTCTCCCCTGAGAAGAAGGCTGGTAATCCTTTCATTTTTACAGGACTGATGGCTTCCTGGTCTACTACAAGTAGTCTGCGTGCCCAATCTTTAGGGAAACAAGACTGCTCGCGGAACAACTCACAAACAACCGGCACAAACTTCATTGTTCCGAACTCAATCTGAGTAAGGTTTAAGTTTGCGATGCTGTCGTTAGGTGCGTAACGAGTCTGCGGTCCTTTGTAACCGTTCATCAATTCAAAGATGATCTCGTCAGTTCCGTAGATAAAACGAGTAGCACCAACTTTTTTGTAGTTAGTCTTAAACGCTAATGTTTGGAAAGTCGGGATCAAACCTGCTAATGTAGGGTTAGCGTTCATAGAACCTGCCGCTTGTAAAGTTGGGAAAATTCCGCCCATTGCTTTAGTCACGTAGTTGTTGCTGATACGATATTCTCCGCGTATTCCGTTGAAGAAGGCGTTGAATAAGTCAGTGCGTATTTGGCGCATTTTCTCGGCTTTGTTACGTACCAAGTAATCGGTAGTACCTTGGTTCTGCCACTCCAATAACTCCACACGACCCCATCTGTCAGCGCGTAAAAACTGCTGGATGTAGTTGTAACGGTCGATCGTACTTAAACGCTCGTAGTTAGAGAAATAGTCCATGGCATCCGCTTGGATGGTAGACAGGATAGAGAAAATGTCATTTGCCGCTACCGCTGATAAGCCTGCGCTTGTCTGCGATTCTACAAGGACGTTGAGACCGGTGATAGATTTCACTACCGCCTGTGTATTGTCGGGGTAGATGATGATAACGTCAGGAGTGATGTAAGTCACCGATGCCGCTGTCATTGGAATTGTTTGTTGCACTGAAGCACCTGCTACCGCTGCTACCGCTGCGACAACACCTGTTGCCTGTAGTGCAGAACGACCGAAGGTGTTCTCTTCGTAGCGGAACTCTGTAGCTCCGTACTCGATCATCTCTTTCTCGAACACCAATTTCAGAGCGTTGTACTGCTCAGGTGCCGCGTCAAAGATGGCCTTGCGCACTGCAAGTTGTAACAAGATTGTCTCTTGTGCTGTTGTGGTATAGCCTGAGTTGGCTGCGTATTCCGAGCCGAAGGCGTTTGAGTTTAATTCACCGAATGGCGCGTTACCGACGCCGGGGGTATAAGCAATATCTGCCATAATTGTTTGGTTTTAGGTTTTTTGAGTTTTCATTTAAAATACTTTGTTCTGCCCATATACCTTACCCAGTTCTTCAACTTGTTTTTGTACTTCCTTAGACACTTTGGCTCCTTCACCTTGTCCTGCTCCATTTTTCTTAGGAGTTGGTTTATCGGTGCCGCGAGTTAAAATGTCCTCGTTTGCTTTACTCTCCGCTTTGTGAGCGGATATAGTGGCTAATTTTTTCATTTCCTCTTCACCATGTTTAGCCAGCATGATAAATTTGGCGGCTTCTTTTTTCAACGTGCCATCGTTGTTTAAAAACAGTTTTTGTAACTCCTTCATCCCACCCGATAAGATCTGAGAAGCCTCAGTGACTATCTCTTTGTCTACTCCGGGGAAAGATTGTTCCAAATGTTCAACGGAACTACTTACGGATTGTTTATAAGCCTTTTCATACTGCTTAGCCCTTTCCATCTGTGTAGCACGCTGTGCATTGCGAGACTCTACCTGTGTATTAAATTTTTCTGCTGACGCCTCTAATAGTGGCTCTACCTTTTCGGGTATTTCCCCATCTTTTATGGCTTCAATTTCGTCTGCTGTCAACTTTTTAAATTGCGTAGGAAAGTACTGCTTTATCATCTCTACTTTATCCTGCTTTGCAGCCGGTTTCTCGTAGTCGAGATTGCTACTCTCGGCGAAAGGTTTTTTGTAATCCTCTCCCTTGTAGAAAGCCTGCATCGACTGTATGATGGTCTCTGGTAAAGCTATGAGAGCGTCTTCTGTCTCTTTTAGCTTCTTCGCTGTCTCATCATACTGTGTCGCTTTCGTGCGCCAATCTTTTGCTGTTTCAAAGAACTTGCCTGTACCTTTAATGTCTTTTATATCTTGCCCGAAATCTTTTTTAATTATTCCGAGTAATTGTTCTTCGTTTTCAATGACAAGGTCTTCACCTTTTTTTTTGCCGAGTCCGAATTTAGACTGTACGACGTTTTCTTCTTCTTTTTTCTCTTCAAGTTTTTCTGCCGGTTTCTCAACTGGCTTCTCTTCATTTTTATCTACCGGTTTTTCAACAGGTTTTTCTGCCGACTTCTCCACTGGTTTTTCGACAGGTTTCTCCTCATTCTTAGAAGTCGCTGTCGGTGCAGTTTGAAGTTTTCTTTCAGTTTCTAAAAGAGCTTCCCTGTCTTTCGGATTGAGCATCCCTTTAAGCATGTCGCTAATGGGTACTCGCTGCGGACCAGGTTGTTGTTCTTGCTTTTGTACTACTACTTGTTCCTGATTTTCTTCTGCCATGTCCTGATTTTTTAATTATGTACTTAACATAATGTTACTGCAAAGTTATTTAGAATTGTTCTAAATAGCAAATTTATTTATTTTTTACACCAATGATTGCTCCGGCTTCGGAAGATTAGCTCTTATGATAAGATTATCGGCAAGCGAATTTTTACCTGCTAATTTTCCTAAGAGTTTCATTTTCTCCATGTCCTGCGCATGCTTTTTGTCCTGCAAGTTGCTTATGTCTTCACGCGCTATAGCTTCGTGTTGGTCTTGCTGTGCTTGTCCCTGTATTTGTTTAATTTGCTCTTGCTGAGCGGCGCCTTCCTGCTGCTGCTGTTTAGCTTGCATCTTACCCATCTGTTGCTTCAGCTTGCCGAATTTACGTATAGCCACCGCTATGTCGTCGGGGGTGCTACGTCCCCATAGGTTTGCTACACTCGCCTCGTCTAATAGGCCTAACTGCTGTAGTTGTATAAGCTCTGTGTTTCCTGCGTTGATGAGGTCGTCTGTCGGTATGCTACGCTTCACAAAAGCACGGAAGTCCTCCGCGCGCATGTCTCTACTTATCTTAAATACTTTCACCCCTTCATCACCTACGGCAATAGCTAACTCTCTTTGGTTGTCGGCATATATGCGTTTCCCACGTGTAGCCATTGATTGATAGCACTGTTGGAAAATCATGGTGATGGCATTGTAGAACGGCTCCTGTATGATAGATCCGCGCTGTATCTGGCTGTCGGTCACTCCGACAAGCTGGTCGCTGCCTTGCGCCTGTCCTTGCAGGGCGTCGTTCACACCTGTCGTTTCTTTCGATGCCGCTTTCAATATATCGTTGATCTGATACAGTATCATTGTGCCCTGCTTCACCGTAGTGTCGTAAGAAGTCACTATGTTTTGTATCCCTTTTCCTTTGGCATTTACACCTACGGGCTTACTCTGGTTCATGTTCATCAACAGTTCGGCTTCTCCGTTATCCGGGTCTACTGATGACTTATCATAAATTATTCCACTACCTCTGCTATTGTTTATCTGATTCTCCGCGATAGATGCTATACGATTTATCATACGCTGTGGATTTATCACCGCGTCAATAGGTGTCAACACTTCTCCGTTTATCAATCCCCAGCAGTAGCACTTGAAAGGAAATTTCACGTTGGTAAAGTCGAGGCTTTCGGTCTCCTGATATGGATATATACCCCAATCAAGTAAAATGTCCGAGTAAGAGTTTTTCTTTGCCGGGTCTTGCTCGTTCATGCCGATAATCTCTTTTGGTATGAACTCACTGAAACGAAGCACCTCTACCCGTAATTTTTTTGTCATCTTTCCATCGAGCACTCTTTTCGACTGCTCAGTGTCCATTTTTATCACGTCTTTGTCGGTGTAACGTGGCTCCGTTTCTCCTTCATAAATGAAGTTTATCTTAGTCAAATATGGATAACCGTACTCATCCATCACATATCCGTAGGTATATTCTTCGCTGTCCTTCCAGTATATGCGGAACACAGGTATGCGTCCGCCGTTCATGTACTTCGATGTCTGCGTACTCGTCTGTGTATATGCGCCACTTTCTATACCGAGCTTGCGCCACTGTCTTACGTATGTTTCTATGCTCTCTCTCTCTGCTTCGGTGATGTTGGGAAATCGTTCGTATATCTCACTACCGAAAGCGTAGTACACCTCTCCCATCCACTCACAGTCCTGAAGGTTGTACTCCGTGCCGCTTCTGTCGAAGAAGAAGTTTTCGGTATCGACAATCTGAAACTGTTGGTGTCCGCCGAACTCAAATTCTTTTATGGCAGCAAGCCCGGAATAGCATAACTCTTCCGCTACTCTGTCCTGCATATCTTCCATCCTGTTGTGAGAAGCGATAAATTGCAGGAGATCATTCATCTTCTCGATATATTTGTCCTCATACAGATTATCAAAAATCTCTTGGGTGTCCTGGTCGTCTTCGCCTATAGAGTTTGCCTTTCTGAGCGCCGGGCCGTATGGATTACCTTCTTTGTTAGCTATCTTGGAGTAGAACATCATCTCAGCGAGCTTGTCGTCGCGTCTGTTGATGGCCATTGGAGACACGCTCTTCACCCGGGCATTTATCTTCATCCTTATGGCATTTCCTTTGTATTGAAGCACCATAGGTTTAATAATGTTCTGTACAGCCTTGATTCTATTGCGATCTTGGTTAGTGGAGTCTTTGAAGAACGCCTCCAGGTCTTCGGTCTCTATCCATTGGTCGTCCTTGTAAAATCTTTTATTACGAATTATCTTGTCTACATACTCCTGTTGCCAGAAGTTGTTTGTCTGTCCCACACAATAACGCGCCCACTTGAGGTGGTAGTCTTCGTCTTTTTTGGGTTCTAATACGCTGGGGCGCTGCTGCCCGTAGGAGATTAAAAATAACATGATTATTCTCTTTTTTCTTGGTGAAATTTATCAATCATTTTTTTGCCTGTCTCCTTCTCCTTTTCTTCTATTCCGAAGCCACTTTCTATCTGTGCTAATAAGCTCGGCATAGCATCGGACATCTTCGCTGTGCTGTCGATATACTGCTTACGGCCGGTCCAGTCCATTTCTACTATCTCGTTACCTTCTTTGTCTCTTTTTGTTATCAAAAAATCTTTCTCTACATCAACATCCACAAGCTCCTCCCACTTGTAAAAAATCGTCTGTATCATGCGCTTGGCTTTCATGCGTGCGTCTGGAGAATACTTCTTCATGCACTCTATGGCTTCCTTTGTTTTTTCCGGGATGTCTCCTGTAGCGTAGGCCCTTCTTTTGCACTCATCCTTTATACAGGTGAGTGCTGCGGAAGAATATCGAACTACGTCTGTCCAGTCCGGATCTATGGGTGAGCTTTGACAACCTACATACCATGCGAATAACAGGTCTTCTGAGGGAATGTTTTTGAATTTTGGTTCTGAGGACAGTTCTGGGTATAGCCTTGTGAGGCTCTTCCCTGATTTTGGACCAAATAATAATATTTTTGTCTCCTCTGCCATTTACATTTTCTTCTTTACGGCCACTCTACGTTGGTTCATGTTGGCGTCGTATTCAAGCCTGTACGTTATAACGGTTTTCTTTCGATAGTTCGTCGACATGTCTACCGGTTGTAAGTTGCTATACGTCAGTTCAGCACAAATGTACGAAAAAACAGCGGCGAACAGAGTGTCATCCTGAAAATACTTTTTGTTCATCGGTCCCCACGTCTCCGTGCCTCTGTCGGTCACTATGCACACGAATGTTCTCAACTGCTCGAACATTTTTGTGATGTAGAAGTTTTGCGCGTAGTTGCTTAGCATATCGTGCATATAACTTATGATGGCTTTGTTTCTGTTACCTTTGTTATCTATTCCTATGCCGTCGTTCTGTGAGGTGTTATTTGCTGTCATCAGGCGCATGTCTAGCTCAGAATTTCTCACTAAGTTATTGCCGTATCCTTTGGCGTCTTTATATAGGGTGTATGCCGTTCCCCTGTTGCTTTCTACGAGCTCCTGCACCCCACGAGACCCTTCGTAATGGGTGTCGTAATATAGTCCTAGGAGCATGCTTTGCAAGAATACTTGTTTAACATCTCTTACGCGGAAGTCGAGCATGGCGGCTATAGTCTGGTAGTACTTGTCCCAAATAGCTGACGCGAAGTTTGATGTTCCGGCGTCAGTGTCTATTGGGTCGGTGCCTTGGAAGTACCTGTTTTTCCATCCTTTCTTTGGGTGTAGGAATATGCTTACTGTCGTTCTGGGGTCTAGGTCTTCTGTGGGTATGAACTCGGCGCCAATTACTTTAAATGGCAGATCGTTGTGCTCATCATTTGGAAAATTACTATCAAAAATAGGTTCAAAGTAACCGTGCTGCACCAACCCGTGATTTGCTTTTATCTGTGCTTCTGTTATGCGCTTTATATTTTTCTCTATGAACTCTTCACCTACAAGAGTGTTTGCTGACGTCCGGAATACATCTGCTAGACTGTTAGGCCACGACTGGTGGAACTCGCGCTTTGTCTTCTCTGCGTCGGGTCCATTGTCGGCGTATGCGAGGGCATACTCTCTGTCGTAGTCCGCTTGTGTAGCTCCCGGTCTCGCGTGCCAGCTAAAGAATATGGGAACGATGAACGCGTGAAAGTTACGTTGTTCCCACTGTCTCATTAGAGATAACATCTGTACCTCAAATGCTTTTCCTCCGCGATCTACTTCGCCGCCGGTGCCATAAAAATTAATTTTTCTTTTTACCTCTAATTTTTTTGTGTCTGGGTTGTACCACAGCCTTGTTGGGCGCTGGTTATCTATCATCTCTGTAAGTAGAGATATGTTACCGGCTTCATCTATGTCCACTTCATCTGGGCTACCACCGGCTATGGCCGTTCTTTTTGGTGGCACTACGCGTATCGTTGAGTTTACTCCGTCTCTATCTCCTTTTCCTTCCTTTGATCCCAGCTTAAAGAAGTTGTCTCGCTCGTTTAGTACGTTTGGCTTCATCCAGTATGGTAGCTCGGAGAAGGGGTACTTTAGCTTGTCCTCGAATATCTCTTCTGCTTTCTTCTCGTCCTCTGTTATGAACTTCATAAAGTAGTTACGCTTGAACACTACTTTGCGCAGCTTGAGTGCCATCTTCGTTGTCGTCATGGCCATCTGTCGTGGCTTAGCTTCTCCTGTGGAGTATTCGCAGTCGTCGAGGTACGCTTCTATCTCGTGTGCCGGCGCGGCTATGTATTTCGTCTGCCCGGACTTTACGTTTGTGTCTTTATAAAAAATATATTTGTTGAGGAAATACAGGCCGTTCTCTTCGCATCTACGCAACTCTTCCATCATGTAGTCTTCCGCTTCGTCGTCATTGTTGAAGTCGGTGTAGCTCTTATTTTCTTGTAGCCAGGTGTATGCTTGTTGGACGTATAGGGTAAATTTGCGGTACTGCTTCCGGTTGTTGAATCCCGAGTTTATGGAATCTATCCATAGTACGAAGTCCGGCTCATATACGTTTACTTCGTTGGGGTACCAGTCTTTTTTTGTTATCGGCTTTTTTCGGCCCTCGAATGTATATCCGTGTTTGTTCCTTCTCTCTTCTAGTTCTTTGTCTGTTATTACCGATTTATTATTGGTGTCTGTGCCTCCGAAGATGATGTCTACGTGGCTATCAATTTCTTTTTGTTCTTGTGTGGTTGTGGCTAGCTTGTGTCGGTCTATGTATTCTTCTTTCGCTACATAGCCTTGAGGATTTTTTACGTCCTGTATGTACCCTTTCTGTTTGAGGAGTACTATTTTATCGTCGCCTATGTCAACTCCTTGTTTGTATAGGTCATATAGGAAGTCGAGGTGGTTTTCGCGTATTAAGCGTCCGCCACCTCGATTGCCAATATTTATGTCTTTACCTTTCCCTTCATCCATTGCCTACTTTTTAAGGTAGAGCTACCAGGTCTGCTGCTGCTCCTAATAGGCAAGTGTTGCCGATAAGGAGTCCTTCTGCTGTTGTGTAGTTTGCTGATTTTGCTGTTGTTCCGCCGTAGGTGTGTCCTGATCCGTCGTTAGACATGATGAGGTAGTTCACCTGTAGGATGTAGCGCTGTAGCATCTCTGACAATACATTTCCACCGGCTGTCAACAGCGCTGTGTCGGTCACGTATGTTACCGATCCTGCGTACACGGGTACTACACCGGTAAATAGTGGTGTGGAGGTGGTGTAAGTGGGTAGCGTTACAGTGTTGCCCAAGAACAATTCCACCTCGATAATCATAAGGTTAATTTTATTGATGGCCAGTGTAAGCTCTGTTAAGAGTGTTGTGCGCGCGCCGCTTGTCGCTACGTTAGCAAGAACTACTTGGTTTATGTAGTCTAAGTTTACGGCATCTTGGCGTGCCGCCACTAACCATGATTGAGCATCTATTCCGTTTGTCATTGTGTTTTTGGTTTTTTGAGTTTATGATTTGTTTTTAAATTCCTGTTAATAGAGGGATGTCTGTTATTACTACCGATATGTTCGTTAAGAAGTCTGCGTAAGCTGTTTGGTAGTTGGCGTTTGCTGCCGCGTTGAAAATAGTATTTTCAGATGTTATGTCTTCGGAAGATATGAATGGCGTCGCTGTCTGCGCTGTATACACGTCCTTCATATTTTGTGCTATGGGTGTCAGGGAGGCCAGCATTATCAGAGCTTGTGCGTGATTGGTGTTGGATAGGAATGGTCCTCTGGAGCATTTCTCTGCCGTTGTGTATACCGGGAAGTCTACGTCTGCCGCTGGGTTTATAAAGTCCCAAAGCTCGGTATCCATAGCCCTTAGATCGTTTATGCAGGCTGTCAGTGCCACGAGTGTTGCCGGGCGCGGTGCCGCCGCTGTGGCTAAATTTGTTATGGATTTCACCATTCTATCTAGCCCTTCTTGAAATAACCGGCTTTGCAATAGATAGTCTTCGGACTGTAGGATAACTTGAGGCATTTTATTTTGTTTTTAAAAAGTTGTTAACAATTTACACTCACCATTTTTTTATAGGGCATCCTTCTAAAACCTGTCTCACTTTTGCTGACAATGGGCATTTGCATAGTTTACATTTGGCTCCTCTTATCATTGTTATCCTTTTGTCCGGTAAGATAGCTTTAAGCAATGCGTTGGGCTTTATGTTTGGGCATTCGGAGCATATTTTAGCTCTTTCTGTCGCCAGCTCCTCCATCGCTTTTGTGGGGAACACATAATGTTTGTAGCCTTCGTAAATAGCTTTAAAGTTGACCTCATCCATAACCGTACTTGCAAAAGTAAACAATTATTTTGTAAACAAGTAAGTAAAATTTCATCGAACCCGTTTAGCTTTTGGAGAGTCCGTTTCCTGAGTGAGCACAGTGCGTACTACCCAAGTGTTTTACACACCGAGTAGCACACACCGTAAAAGAATCTGGCTTAGCTTTCGGAGCCGCCGTACCTTTCGGAGCAATCAGAGTGGTCATATACGCCCTACTGACATGGAATCAACTGTGAATGGATATACCCATCCCTATACTTTCGGCTCATTCCCTAGTGCCACCGCTGCGCTTTGTATAGTACCCCCTGTAACGCAAAAACAATATGTGCAGGTGCTAATAAACGCGTCCACATATTGATGTATAACTTCAATATGTAGTCACCCGGATATTTTGGTAGGTGGTCACCTCAAAACGCTGCGGTGGTATGTCCTGTCTTTTGTATAGGTAATGATATACTGTTCCTGCACCATTTACAAAGTACATCTTATACAGCCAGGTATTCTTTGAAGGGGTTGTGACGCTTCCACCCGATGTGTACCACGTCTGCGGTGGCTCGTAAATATTTACCGGGTAAAGCCATATCTGCCCTCCATCACCATCGGATGTTTTGCTGTAAGGCTGACCGTAGCCCATTATTAAACTTTTGGAGGAGTGGTTGAGGTAAGATCCCATCTCTTTCTTCAGTGCTTTACTTCCGTCGAGGATAGCGCAGCCCGACAGAAGGAAGGCTATAATAATAAATGTTTTTTTCATTTGTTAATATTTTTAAAATAGTCGGTGATAATGTTTATCATAACTGGCAGATACTCGTAAGGGTAAACTGATGCTTTTTTAACACACGATTCAGGTGTAAGTCTTTGATTTTTTCTTTTTGGTTTCTCACCAGTTAATTTGAAGTAGTGATTGTATATTAATTGTCCTAAATCAGAATGCTGACGACTGTTTACGGTTATTTTTAAATGCTCCAAAACGGCTTTTACAGTAGTTCGTTCTTCTAAAGAATATATTGGTCTTGGTGTTGACATAATAAAAAAATCGAGCCTATAAACTTGTTTGTTGCTGAGGCAAACTTGGCTCGATTTTTTTTATTCTTTTTCCTTTCGGAAAGGAATGTCTTTAAACGGAGTTCATATAATTTAACCTCAGCACCACAAAACTAGACAAAATTTCTTTATCTCCAAAAAATATTTTATCTTCGTAGCCTACATTAATGTAAAAACAACTTAAAAAATTAAATACTATGTCAGCAATCGCCAAGCCATTAGCTAACTTCACCAACTCTCAGAATCCAAACACATACGTTCCTGTGGAGCAGGTGATGACAGTAGAATATATCGCTACGCCGGCAACATCCGTTACCGGACCCGTGCAGTCGGTGTACACTCTGTTGTTCACTATGTTTGATCCTAATAACCCGCGCGGGGGTCGCAACATCAGCATTAACTTCGCAACATCCGGAGCGGCCACCACTAGCTTAGCCAACTTCAAAGCTGCATTCAGCACGGCGATAGCTTAAAGGCATTGTTTTCGTTCTCTGGCATCTTTATGACGGGGGACTGACAATACACAAAAAATAAAAGAGGTTATGTAAACAATTTCCTCTTTTATTTTTTTATTAACAATTTGTACAAACATAAAAAAGGATAAGGATTATGGGTCAGAGACATATTGTGAATATTAAGCGAGAGAATACAAAGCCTCTCTTCGAGCTTATCGGCACCGACGACGTCTTCAAAGAAGACCTAGGCAAAGACATCAAAGATTTAGTTAGCGAGTTACAGGACAGCAGGACGGCTTTTAAGATCGTCATGGTTTTGTTTCTGTTGTCTTTTTTCTTTAACATAATACTGTGCTACGAGCTGGCAGGGAAGACTTATTCACCGGTACCGGAAAAATCAACGCCCTTCTACTCACCGAGCACCGACACAACTTTTTTAAACAAATAAATAAACTATACTATGTGGCCATTTAAAAAGAAAAAACAATTACAAGAAGAAGTTGTAAGGCAACCCGTTTTAACCGACGTAAACACGTTAATTACTGTGGTCTTAAAAAACGATTCAAACGATACGATTAAAGTTTCATCAGTTAATGACTTTGGTCTTATTTGGGATATTGAAGAAAAAAACAGGCGTATTGCAATAAGGCAGAGAACCGATGCTAACGACAAAGATAAATGGTATTGCACCCATTGCCTATTCGGTTATTCTATTGTTAACACAACGTGGGAAATTAAAAAAATTTTAAAATAAATTTATGAGCAAGCACTACAATACTTTCCCACCCGATCATTCTACTTGTAAGGAGTACCCCTGGGATGGCGCGAAGACGCTTATAGCCTTTCCGAAGGAGCAGCGCTTCACGGAGTTCGAGAAGGTCATCATAGATCCGGAGATAGAGAACTACGTGAACATCGGTGGTGAGAAGTTCAAGCACAAGAAGGTGAAGGAGCTGGCCTGCCGTGTTATCGACGCGGAGCACGCCTTACAGCTCGCAGAGACGCAGATACAGGACATGACGGCGGAGACGCCCTTCGTGCCGGAGGAGTTTGGCTTTGAAGTGATACACCGCCCTGACAGCATCACGGAGGCGCCCATAAGGATGTATCAGAGTGTCTTTGACAGCAAGTATAGCATGCACCGTCTGCTATCGGTAAAGGGCGACCTGGAGCATCAGTATGGATGGAAGCTCATCACCAAGCGTGACGACAACACCTTCGACGAGATTACTTTAAATCTGCCATGCCACCGCATCGCTTACGCTGCCTTTGTAGCGTTAGACATTAAGGTAGAGGAGGTCGGTCAGCACACCAAGGTAGAGATAAGTTCCAAAGAGCTTAACGCGGCACCGACACACATCAAAGAATTAGCCAAGGCTGTGTTGGAAGCTCCGATAGTTACTGTAGACCCCTCTAAGGAGAAAGAAGAGATGACTCTGGGAGAGCGCATAAGGAAGACACGCAAGGGTCTCGGTATAGATCAGTATAGCGGTGAGAAGCCAGAAGACTAAACGAATTTACGAATTAGTAATATAATTTCTTTCCAGGTATCGAAGTTGTCGTAGTGGTATTCGGAGTTTATCTCTCCATTGTCCAGCTCAAACTTATATATGCGCCCTTCCTTCTCGGTGCCTTCGTACCAAGACTGAAAAGCCACTTTTTTGTGTATCGGAAAAATGATATGAGGTAATCCGTTTATTGAAATTTCAAGTTGATAATAATCACATTTACCTTCTATTTTTGCCTTTTCTTTTGTATCTGTATTCACGGATCAGAGTTTTAATGTAGCTGAAAATCATTTCAATTTTCGTTAAGAGCTTTTTCAATTTTCTCTCTCATAACACTGTCTCCGAAATAATTTGCATTATGGATTTGTAAGATAAATTGTTGGCTATTTTTATAGCCGCTGTTTTAATAAAGTCAACGTGAGAAGATTCTTTGTACTTATTGTATTCGTCGCGGATTCTTTGCTCTATCCACGCTTCGTTTTCCTTAAACCCTGTGGAGGGTTGGGATTGAAACTGGGAGGCGTATTCTTCCATTGCTTTTAAAATGCTTTCCTTACTCCAAAACTGTTGTCCTTTGCCTATAACTTTATAAGTGGTTTTGTTTAGCACTTCTTCCGTAGTTTTCATATTATTATGATGGCTAACCCCTTCGGTACTTTCAGGGATTTGGTCGAGATATTCGTCAACCCACTTTTCAAAATCAGTTACAATTGATCCATCCGTTTTACCTCCTACTTTATAATCTATAAATTGGCGGTAAATTTCTTTAATCCCTATTTTGTTCATGTTGTTAGTTTTTAAATTTTACAGGTTTCACAGGTAGAATCTTGCCCTAAATCTCTTCCGAATGTGGAATAAAATATGGCTTCGTCTCTTCCCCAGTATTTCATTAATTTTTTGCTTGTCTCCATTGCTCGTGCGTGATATTCGGGGAAATGCTTTTTTACCAATTCCATATCTTTTATGGACATGTTTTTGCAGGGCAGACAGTTATTGTGTTTAAAAACACGCTTTCCGTTTTCGTCTCGTATATCGTAAATTTTCGGATACCACCCTACGTGCTTTTTTACTATTTCAAAACACCATTCGTCGGAAAATTCACCGATAGGATATGTTTTGATTAAAGATTTGTTAGAAGCCTTTTGTCTCGATACTCGGCGTTTTAATTCGTGCTTTACATATCCGATAAGGTCAAGGTCTATTTTATGCTGCTCTATATACTTGTTTATAGGCTCAATCTTCAATTCCCGGCTGCACGGGCTTTGGATTGGGTGCGGAATCATTTTGTTAGCTTCAAAATATCTTAGAACGCTATCCCGATTAATTTTAACGAATATATTTTTAAAATTTGCTTTAGCGTATATAATTAAGGCTTCGACAAAAAACAAAGTGTCTGGAGAATGCTCAACAAGGTCAACTGCAAACAAATGCAATTCTTTAGGCTTTTGTCCACATTCAACAAGATTGCAAAGAACCGCTGCTGAATTGATGCCACCAGAAAGACCGATTAATACTTTTTTATTTTTCATCTTGTTATCCGTTATTAGTGGGGTGGGTTAATTTTAAGGCTATTTTATTTATAAGTTGAAGTACTGGATATAAGTCTTGCGCCGTTCTTGCTTTATTTTTAAATTCGATTATTTCTTTGATTCCGTTTTCCAGTTCTTCAATCCTCTTATCCTTTTCTTTAATGTCGGATAGTAATTGGGAGTTTTCAATAGTTTTGTTGCATAAATCATTTCTGCATTCATGTAATAATTCGGCTTCTTTTTGATACAAATGTTCCCATCGATCTTTTTCTAAAATTATAGCATCTGCTTCTTGGTCTATTTCATCAAGATTATGTGTAAATAATTCTTCTACTAAAGCTGTTTCACAAGTAATAAATCCTTCAGACCTGTCTACTCGTATTCTATTTGTCAATTCTTTCGTTTTATTCATTTTGTGGGAGGGTTAGTTAGATTTAACATGAGAATATGTATTGTCGGGGTTTTCTACCCACTTACGATTTTTATTTATTTCCAATTTCTCTTCAAATGCTTCAAATATATCCTGAACAGAAACACCTGCCCTACCAGCCGAATCAAAAAGGCACATTAAACAATCAGCGTATTCCATAGTAAGATCATCTAAACCATCATCACCGTCCGGAAATTTTTCAAGTTTTTTAATTTCCTTCAAAACCTCCTTAGCTTCACCTTGTAATTTCAACATACTACTTCGTGGAGTAGCTTTGGGAAAATTTTTTAAAGACCATTCATGTCTTTCTGCTTCTAATTCAAAAATTGTTTTCATTTATGTAGTTTTTAATTGTTTAAAAGGTTCGGATTAGTCGGTCTTTCCGGTGTGCCGCACCGACAGTTCATAAGGTTAGTTGAATCGAAGGATAGCTTGTTCACAGGCTTTGTATGTGCCTTCGTTCATGTTGCCTTTAGCTATTTCTTCAAAGGCAAGGAGAGCCTCCGCTACACCTTTTGTCTTGGCTATATGGCGGCAGTATTCTATAATTCTTTTTGTATATCTTTCAACGTCTTCTACATACATTATACCTGCTATGTGCGCATAGGCGTCGGTAGAAAAGTTTCCGGATTCATCTTTTATTTTACCTTTTATCTTGTCGGTATTTTCTGTAAACATAGGGTTAGGTATAAGTGTTGACATGCCGTCGTGGGTGGTTATTCGGTCAGGGATGACCGACAGCTCGGCTTCTATTTCGTTGAGCAGCTCTTCTTGTTCGTGTTCGCGCCTGGCATCCATAACAGGGTAGAACTCTTCGGCCACTCTTTTAAGAAGTGATTTGTATTTCTCCGTTTTGTCTTCCATAACATCGGAGGCGCCGAGGCTCAGTGATATTGTTGTCGCGTTGAGGTATTCTGTGCATTTGTCGGCCAGCTCTTTGTTGAAGAAGAAGCCTGCCTTCTCTCCTTTTTGGAAGATCTCGTAGACAGGTATTTTTTCGTCGCTCATAGTTTATTTATAATTTTAATTACTTGGTCTATCGGAAGCGAGCACAACATAGTGTCGCCATTAAAGTGTATGCGGGTGGCTACTACCTTGCCGTCTTCTTTGAACTCGGAGGCGGCCTCTATGTACCAGAAGTGCACGTCGCGTACCTCGCAGTCTTTTATGCTGAAGGGCATCTCTACCTTCTCGAAGGTCTCGGTCTGCTCGGTGTGGAAGTAGATGGGCAGGGTTATCATGGTTGATTTCATCCTATTTGTTTTAGTGTCTCCGGGTAAGTTATAAGTGGATGCACAAAGTTACACACCATGTTAAGGACTTTCACCAAGTCTTCTTTGGTTCTGAGCCATCCGTAGAACACTTTGTCAAATGCCATTGAATAATGGTAAGAGGCTTTAAGGGTATTAAGGTGACCGATTTCCACCAAGTCCGTTTCGTGCCGGGTTAGAGTAAGCACCACCATTCCGTCTAAGAAAAGGTTAAAACTTATCTGCGCACCCTGTTCACTCATCGGCTCGAAGCCCAATGATAGTATTTCTTCTTTTGTTATCATGCTGCTTGTTTTAGGTACATTAAAATTCTTCTTAGTTCGTTCGACACCGGTGTTATTATTATCTCTGCCCATTCCGGGGGCACGGCGTTGCCTATAAGTTTGGTCGCTGCCTTTTTCGATAGCTTCAGTTCCGGGTGTGAGAAGTATCCTTCCGGGAAGGTGCTTATGCGGGCTATCTCTTCGGGATCTAGGAACCTCATCTTGATGTCGAAGTCTATCAGCCCTTCTTTTATAGCGGTGATTAGCGACTTCTTGTTTGGGCCTGTGAGGACAGAGCCTAGTGGTGATTCGAGGTCGGAGTTTTGTGTGTCGGGTCTGCCGGAAGAGTTGAAGTGGCTGGAGATAAATTGGAATTTCTCCATTACTGTCGCCGCCCAGCAGGGTTCCTCTATAGAGAAATTATTCGCGGCGGGGTTGCCGTTGCTGTTGTTTTGCAGGCTGATGAAGGCATTAACTTTCTGGTGGCGCTGCTGTGCGGTGAGGGCGCTGCACGGCTCATCGACGGAGGTGTTCTTGTCTTCGGAGGAGAAGGTGCCGTCGCTTATAAATTGCGTCTCCAGCGTTTTCTTTTCTACTGTCACGAAGTGCTTTGTCTGCCAGGTGAGCTGTGGGCTCATGGGCTCGTTGACGTCATTGTATAGGTCGGCACCCCGGCAGTAGTCCTGTATGAACTGCATCTTCTCTATCTTCAGCAGTACATGGCGGTCTTTTACTGTGCAGGTGTTGAGAGGCGACTCTATGCTTTGCGCGTTTATGCCGCTGCCGTAGTACTGCATTATCATGTACATGTCGGGGTTGAATTTCTTCACACCACCGGCTATGCGTTTGAGGGTGTTGGGGCTCAGCGGTTTTCTGTGACCTTTGGCGACGTTCTCGTTGTCTTTGCGTCCGAAGATGCTGTTACCTTCTTTCTTGAGGTTTATGTATCCTTTGCAGGCCACCCACTTCTTCAGGCCTTCGGTACCGTTTTTGTTATGTGTAACGGGTGCCCACGGCACCTGCATGCCGAGTATTTTCTTGGTGAAGAAGCAGAAGAACCTTACGCGCCTGGTCGGTATGCCGTGGTCGGCGGCGTTGAAAATTTTCTCTGAGTAGTCGTATCCTAGGTCGCATATAGCCTGCTTCCACTTTTCAAATTCTTTACCTTTCTTGTGCCACAGCACGCGCATGAGGTAGTGACCGTTCTCATCCACTTGCAGGGCGGTGTAGGTGTCTGTTGACTTTTTCTTGTCTTTCAGCAATCTTATCGGCGCCCAGTGTTTGAACTCGGGGACGTTCTCTATGCCCACCACGTAGGGTGATATGTGGCGTATGTAGCGCAGCAGCTCCCACCCCAGCATGTAGCTGCCGATCTTCTTTGGCTTGTTCTTGCCACGGGCTCCGGAGTGCTGCGTGCATTCCACCGATGCCCATACGAAGTCCACGGGCTCCATCTCTTCGGCGTCCTGCTTGTAGAAGTCGGCCCAGTAGCACTTGACGTCTTTGTTGTTGAAGGCGTTGGTCCTGATCGCCGTCTCGTCATGATTCAATATCCAGCGGGGCTCCATTCCGGGAATATTTTTCATGGCGACGGTCACCCCGCCTCCGCCGGCAAAGAAGTCTCCGGATGTTATCTTTAGCTCTGGCATCATATCCCTTTCGTTTTAAAATTATTTCCTCTGCCTTTTATCCGGTTTACCGTCACCGCAGACACCACCGTAAGGTTGTCGCCATCTATCCACACGCGCTTGCCTTTGCTCGCCGAGCTGTAGTCCAGGCTGTAGTCCTTGCAAAGCGCCGCCAGGCTCACATAACCCTCTTTTTCGACCTTGCTATTCAGTGTAACTACGTAAATTTCCATTTTATGATATGTATTCGTGCAATAACTGGTACAAAGATACGGTGGGCACACCTCTTTTCCTAATATTTTAACAAAATAACCGTAATTTAGAACCATTCTAAATAAGCGCATGGCCGAAAACACACCTTTTCGTTTTAAGGGCACCGCACCCACCACAGGCTATGAACACACCGCCAACAGCTAAAAAGAGCCTATATCAAAGGTTTATACCCAAAAACAAGGGTACACAGTTCCACGCCTGCCCCTCCCCACCTGTTCATTCGGAAGTCGTAACACAGCCGGGAGGCCACCCAGACACAGGATCAATCGTATTGTATACACATCCCCCTGAAGAAAATTGACCTAACAGTTTCGTTAGTAGATTAGTATGGGTGGGGTATTATACCTCCCCAAGCTACCCTCACCCCTCCGAAAAAGGAAATTGAAAGCCATAAACACACCCCCACCCCATAAAATAGAGTTCCTTTTATGTTGGTATGCCGACCTGCTAAATAGGTTGTTTATCTGTTTTTTTTGCCATAAACAAAGCTAACTAATTAATTTTTAGATAGATGCTACTTAACATAATATAGATTATGTGCAAAAGGTCTGTTTGTCGGGGTGTTAATTGGGTTTTGGTCTGATTAACTGATTGATTATAAATAAAATAATCGAAATTTAATTGAGTGGAACGAATATTTATCTTTCTCTTTCCTTATTTAGAATCGTTATAAATATGATTATCAAGCACTTATTTCGCAAATCATAATGCGCTGAGAATCAACAACTTGCTTGTACAAATTGTTAATAAGTCTTTATTATTAGGTTTCGTTATTTGCAATGCGCTCAAAAAAAATGTATCTTTGTATAGAGGCAATTAGTTAAGTGGTTGAAAGAGATTAGAACGCTTAGTGAAGATTTAAAAATCGGGTTACTTGCTTAGTTCTTTGTTCTTACTGTCTTATTCCTTTAAAGCCTCTTTGCAGCTTGTTTGTCGGTGCCCTACGTTATTTTCGGGGTATTTAGCCAACAAGGGTGTAAAGTATCTTTAAAACGAAGTTTAGACGGTAAAAATAAGATAGTTCATTGACTTATTGAAGATACGCCCGCAAGTTGGCGTATATGTTACCACCGAAATATTGACGGATCAAATTGAGAGCTTTATTAGGATGCTGGTAATGTAATAGACTTAAGAATGTTAAAATAACATTAGTAAAGCCCTCAAAGCCTTTGTATCTTAAATGTAATGATCTTAGGCCGGCAAAAGGGTTTTATATACGTATCTATATCCTTATCTATGTATACGTTGAAAAAAGATAAGTAATTTAATATTAGTCGGTCCCGTACATTTTTTTGGTACTATTCAGCGAATGAAGGACCGACTACCAAAACACACCAAAATGATAACAAGAGATACAATATATACCGTATTAAGTCTTAATAGGATAAGTGGTAAAATAGAAACAGGACAAAGATATTGGATAGCTGAATATATATCTGTTTCCTATTCGCGTCCGGAACTAAATGAAACGGCTAAATTTTTAAGAGAATTAAGCGACTATTGTAACTATTCATTAGCGCCTATTTACCCAAGTCCGTTAGACCTTGGTAAAAGAGTACATGAGTTGGCTACATTGGCTTATGCAGATTATTTAACTAATAATAAAACGTCGATAAAATGATAATAGAATACACTTACAATGGTATTGTTGTTAGCGATATTATTGATAATAGAAGGGTTTGGCAACGGTATATCGGTATCCCTTTGAAACAATGTAAAAAACTATTTAAAGCATACATTAAAACCCTTTAAAATGAAGATACCAACTTTAAGCAATTACGAAAATTACACCATTATTTACTCATTCAATGATAGTAAGATGGGTTTTAACAATAGTGTAACTGTTCAG
>Ga0070696_100000259_pt1 | contig 32023 bp, 26 predicted proteins | sample KBSK1253metaG_FD_65474 | JGI IMG/M metagenome (GOLD analysis project Ga0070696, IMG submission 65474) | Corn, switchgrass and miscanthus rhizosphere microbial communities from Kellogg Biological Station, Michigan, USA - KBS K1-25-3 metaG | ecosystem: Host-associated > Plants > Roots >... | reverse complement strand
TTCGGTGCGGAACGTGGGCGGCGCCCCCTCCGTCGGGCGGAACACCGTGAACTGCGACAGGGCCGGTCCGCCGGCCCAGGCGGCATCGTCCACGCGGCCATCGATGGTCGGCGGCGACGTCACGCGACGCGCCTCGAGCCGCTCCTGCCCCTGAAGATCAGCCGAGATCGATGCCGTCAGGATGAACGCGTACTGCCGCCATCCCATCTATTTCATCACGTCGCGGCAGTTGTCCCGCCGCCGAGTGTCGGAGAGCTGCGTGACCTTCCACCCGGACGCGTCCTTGAGCAGTTCGAACGCGTCGATGCCACAGTGACTCAGCTTCTTGTCGAGATAGAACGTGTACGGAGCCCAGACCTGCGCCATGTTGCCGTCGACGCGAACCTGGACGTCATAGATCTGCTCGTCCCACCGATGATTCGAGCCCGCGATCGCCTTGATCCAACCGTCCACCGGCTCGAATTCGATGGCCGGCGGAGTGGCCCGGGCGTTGACGGACGCGAATCGCACGCCGGACGCGAAGGTGGCGCGCACCATTCCACTGTCCGCCGCGCGCATGCCGTCGAACACGCGCTGCACGACTGCCAGCACGGCCTGCTCGTCCGCGGATTGCGAGATCGCCACCGCGGGCAGAAGAGCTCCCACAAAAGACACCAGCACGATATGGCGCAGCAGCATCACGATCCTCATAAGTTGGACATCGTCAAATACGGAGAGACAAAACATGGTGGCCGCCATTCTCGAAGTGAAGTAACGTGTCGGCATGAGACGTCGCGAATTCCTATCGGCGACCGCGGCCTCGACCGCGGGATTTCTCGCCGGCTGCTTCAGCCTCGGACCCGTTCCCTCCGATCTCATCGGGGGATCGGGACGGCTCAAAGCGCGCGCGAAGGAGCCGACGACTCTCGCCGGTGCCGGGCTCCAGCCACTGGGCCTCGCGACAGGACGCGACGGCCAGTTGTACGTGCCGCAGGGGCACGTCCTCACCGAGAAACTCCCGCTGCTGATGCTTCTCCACGGAGCGGGCGGCAGCAACACCAACTGGTTCGGATCTTACGGCCAGCGCGCCGAGGACCATCGCATCGTGATGCTGGCGCCCGATAGTCGCGGGGCCACCTGGGATCTCGCGCTCGGCCGGTACGGCGACGACGTAGCGTTCATCGATTACGCGCTGGCCGCCGTGTTCGATCGCTGCAGCATCGACCCGACCCGGATCGGAGTCGCCGGGTTCTCGGATGGCGCGAGCTATTCGCTCTCGATCGGACTCACGAACGGCGACCTCTTCAGCCATGTGATCGCGTACTCACCGGGGTTTTTCTGGAATCTCGAGCCCCACGGCAAGCCACCGATCTTCATCTCGCACGGCACGAACGATCAGATTCTTCCGATCGACAGCGCGAGCCGCCGCATCGTGCGGATGCTGAACGAGGGAGCCTATCCCCTCAAGTACGTGGAATTCAACGGCGGCCACGAGGTTCCGCCGGACATCTCGGACTCGGCGCTGAACTGGTTTGTCGGTCTCTAGTTGACATTCTACCTGAAGGTGTGACACCATTCAGGTAGAATGGCTACCCAACAATCCGAGGACCGCGAAGCGCTCCTGCAGGGCACGCTCGATCTCCTGATCCTGCGCACCCTCGTGCTTGGCCCCCAGCATGGCCATGGCATCTCGCGCTCGATCGAGATGAACTCCCGCGAGACGCTGCTCGTGGATCATGGATCGCTGTATCCCGCGCTCCAGCGCCTGGAGAAGCGCAAATGGATCCGCGCGAAGTGGGGCACGTCGGACAACAATCGGCGGGCACGCTTCTACGAGATCACCGCGCTCGGCCGCACGCAGCTGCACGCGGAAGCCAGTCGCTGGCGGCGCATCGCCGAGGCGATGGCGCGGATCCTGGGGCCCGAGTTCTCGCCGGAGTAGACGATGGCTGCCTGGTGGAACCGCCGTGACGACCGCGATTTCCGCGAGGAGATCGAATCGCATCTCGCGCACGAGGCCGATCGCCAGACGGCACAGCGCGGGTTGGCCGCCGACGAGGCCAGCGCCGCCGCGCGGCGCGCATTCGGCAACGTGACGCACGCGCAGGAGCGCTACCATGAATCGCATCGGTGGGCATGGCTCGAGCGCATCGGGCAGAATGCGCGCTACGCCCTTCGCGCCCTCAGAACCCGTCGTGGATTCTCGTTCGCGGCGATCGTCACGCTCGGCGTCGGGATCGGATTCAATACCGCCATTTTCACGATCTTCTATGCGGTCGCCTTCCGCGACCTGCCGGTACGCGAAGCGGATCGACTGGTCAACGTCTATCAGGAGTTTCACGGAGAATACGGTCGCAGCGTCCACGGCATGCAGTCGATGGTCTCGTATCCGGAATACGAGAACTACCTGGCGGCGATCGATTCGACGCGCGCGCGCGGCGGAGCGCTGTCGGCCGCCGCCGTGTTCGCTTCGGTCGACCTCGCGTTCGATCGAACCGCGACTGGCCTGCGTGGCGAATACGTGTCCTGCAATTACTTCCAGGTCATCGGCGCGCCGATGCGGCTGGGACGCACATTCACACCGGATGAATGCCGCAATCTCGGCGGGCCTGCGGTGGCGGTCCTGAGCCATGACACGTGGACGCATGCGCTGGGCGCGGATCCCGCCGTCGTCGGCAGCACAGTGCGATTGAATCAGATCCCGTTCACGGTCATCGGCGTAGCGGAGCCGGGATTCGGAGGCCTGTCGTTCTTGTCGGCGGGGGTCTGGGTGCCCGTGACGATGCAACCCGCGATCGACCACGGGCGAGACAGCATCATCCTCCGCGACTGGAGCTGGATGATCATGGCTGCCCGGCTCGCGCCGGCGGGGTCCATCGACGCGGCGCGCGCGCAACTCTCGGTGGTGGCGCGACAGCGCGACGCCGCCCTATACCCCCGGCGAGAGACGCGGTTGGTCATCGCCAAAGGCGCGCTGCTCAACTTTCCCGAGGTGCGGAGGCAGGGAGCACTCGCCGCCGGCCTGATCACAGCCCTTGGCGCGCTCATCGTCGCCATGGTTTGCGCCAACATCATGAACCTGCTTCTCGCGCGCGGCATCGCGCGGAGACGCGAGATCGGGATTCGGCTCGCAATCGGCGCCTCGAGAGGACGACTGGTCGAGCAACTGTTGACTGAGAGTGGAATACTGGCGCTGCTGGGTGGTGCGCTCGGCTTCGTGCTGGCGTACGCGCTGCCGCAGCTCGTGCCGCGACTCATCCCTGTTCCAGGTTTGCAGCTCGACCTCGCGCCGGATGGCCGCGTGCTCGCGTTCAGCTGCGTGGTTTCTCTGATCACAGCGTTGGCGTTCGGCCTTCTTCCCGCTCTCCAGGCGACGAACGTTGATCTCGTCTCGGCGTCCAAAGGCGGCTTGAACGCGGGGAAGCGACAGCTCCGACCGTCACGCGTACGCGCGTTCATCGTTGGCGTGCAAGTCGCAGGAAGCGCGCTGCTGTTGATCGTGTCGGCCCTGTTCATCCGCGCCGCTTCGAGCGCGGCGAACGTGCATCCGGGCTACTCGACCAAGAACGTCGTGTCGTTCGGATTCAATCTGACGCAGCTCGGATACGGCGCGGAACGCATGCGCACGACGCTGGAGAGCCTTCGCGATCGTGTGGCCAACACGCCTGGCGTCGCATCTGTAGCGTTCGCGTCGCCTTTGCCGCTGCTCGGGCGAAGTACTGACATCGTTACGCCGGAGGACTCCGCCACCGCCCTGCGGTCCCGGATGAACGACGTTGCGATGACGCTGGCGTCAGGATCGTATCTCGCCACCATGGAGATCCCGCTGGTGGCGGGCCGCGCCTACACCGATGCCGAGGCCCAGCGGCCGGGCGACTATGCGCCGGTGGTGGTGAGCCAGTCGTTGGCACGCGGGTTGTGGGGAAGCGAATCCGTTCTCGGCAAACGGTTTCGCACGGGCAACCTGCGATATCTGATCGTCGGCGTGGCGGCGAACACGCGCGCGGTCTCTCTCGGCAATTCGACGACACCGTTCATGTACTTGCCTGCCGCCTTCGGTGGCGACCAGTACCGCCAAGGAAGACTGCGTCTCGTCGCGCGCGTGGACGGGTCCATGTCGGAGCTCGAACGGGTCGTGCCGCAGTGGGCGCGCGAGCTCGACCCGTCCATCGTCGTCGACGGACAACGGCTGTCGGAGCGGGTGGCGTTGGAGCTGACCCCCGCGCGTCTCGCAAGCGCCGTGTCGGCCACCATGGGTGCACTCGCCATGTTGCTCGCGCTCGTCGGAGTCTACGGCGTCGTGAGCTTTGCCGTCTCACAGCGAACTCGCGACATCGCAGTGCGCCTGGCGCTGGGGGCATCGCAGACCGGCGTCGTGCGATTGATGATGCGTCAGGGATCCAGGGCCGTGTTGATCGGACTCGTGGTCGGGGTTGCCGGCGCGCTGGTGGTCGGCAAAGTCATCCGACGATTCCTCCTCGGCGTCAGCCCGCTGGATCCCATAGCCTACCTCGCCATGGCCGCTCTTCTGCTGATCGCTGCCTTCGCAGCGATGTACACGCCGGCGCGCCGAGCCGCTCGGGTCGATCCCGCCCTTACCCTCCGGGACGAGTAGGCACTTCGTCGGGATAAAAAGGGTTGGCGCGATGCCAACCTTACCCGGACCGTGGGTGTCCAATTGGACGGATTTGGCGCTCACCCGGAGAGGCTATCGTGTCCCCCGCCCGTTCACAGGTCCCCGCCCCTATTCTCGTCGCACTTGCCATCACGCTGTTCGGCGCGAGCCCCGCGCTTTCCCAGCGATGGGGGGAGGATGCCGATGGAGCGGAAACCTGTCGCGCCATCTGGCGGGAATTCGGCCGCACGATGAGCGGCGAACCCCGGGCGGTCTTCTGCGAAGTACGCGAGGTCGGCGTCCTCCCGCGTACCGAAACGATCTCTGTGGACGGCGGTGCAAGAAACGGCGTGCGAGTTCGCGGTGAACAGCGCCAGGATGCTCGCGTGCGGCTGGTCATTCAAGCCCAGGGCAGAACGGTCGACGAAGCGCGCGACCTTGCCAGGAAGGTGACGCTGGATCTGACGCAAAGCCCGCTTCGCGTCGCTGGCATCGATCGCGAGGATACCCGCGGCGAACGCCGGTTCGTGGCGGCCACGATCGCCGTGGACGTTCCGCAGCGATCCAATCTCGCGCTCAGGGTGAGCTACGCGCCGCTGGACGTCGAGAACGTGACTGGCCAGCTCGATCTCCAGGCCGAGCACGGGCCCTTGACCATGCGTGACGTCGGCGGTGACGTGCGCGCACGAGTAGAGTACGGGCCGATCACCGTGGATCTGAGCGCCGCGAAGTGGCAGGGAACCGGTCTGGACGCCGAGGCCGAGTACGGACCAGTGACACTCCGCGTTCCGCCGAACTTCGGCGCCGAGCTGGAGATCGGCACGAAGCACGGTCCGCTCGACATCGATTTCCCAATCACGCTGCGTCGCTTCAATGGTTCCACGATCTCAACTACGCTCGGCAGCGGCGGTCCCCGGGTTCGCGCGATCGCGCTCTACGGCCCGATGTCGCTGAAGATGAGTCGTAGCGCGGACCGATAGGTGAATGCACGGCGCTCCGGTCGGAGCGCCGCCGTCAAAGGCTGAACAGCTCGGGGTCGCTCACGATGTCCGCAGCGCGATCACCGGATGGACCGTCGTTGCGCGTCGCGCCGGGATGTAACAGGCGATGAGCGCGGTCAGCAGCATGATGGAGCCAACGCTGACGAAGGTGATGGCGTCGAATGGAGTGACGCCGAACAACATCCCACGCAGTAGCGTCGTCAGGGTGGCCGCGCCTAGCATGCCGAGTGTCAGTCCAATCAAAGTCGACATGAGACCCTGGCCCACCACCAGACGCACGATGTCTCTCCGTTGGGCGCCGAGTGCGATGCGCACCCCGAATTCCTTGTAGCGCTCCGTCGTGGCATGGCTGATGACGCCGTAGACGCCGATGACCGCGAGCAGCAGCGCCGCGACGGCGAAGCAACCAAACAGCAGGAGCGTGAAGCGGCGGGCTTTGAGCGAGTCGGCGATGACTTCTTCGAGGGTCGTGATTCCGGTGACCGGGATCTGGGAGTTCAGCTCGGCGATCGCGCGCTTCATGTCCCGCGCATAGAGGCGTGGCTCCCCCGTCGTCCGCAGCAGAACCGTGATTCCACCGGTCGGCGCCTGAGCGTGCGGAAGGTAGATCGTGGGCTCAGGCGGAGCATCCAGTGCGCTTTGCCGGATGTCCGCGACGACGCCGACGACCTCCCGCTCGATGGGTGCGCCGTAGAACGCCACGGCGAGGCGGCGGCCAAGCGGATCAGTCCCGGGCCAGTACCGTCGAGCCATCGTCTCGCTGATGATCGCGACCGAAGTGCCTGACGAATCGTCTCGCGTCGTGAAAAAGCGCCCGGATCGTAGTTTCATGCGCAGCACGTCGAATGCGCCTGGCGTCAGCGCCGTGACGTGCGCCGACGGTTCCTCTCCGCGTGCGACCGGTTGGCCGACCACGGTGAACTTCCCCTCATCTGCGCCGATTGCGCCGCTGAGGGGCAGCGACGTCGTGACCCCGGCCGCCTGGATGCCGGGAATCCGCGCCAGTCGCTCGTCCAGGCGAACCACGAAGTTGCGGCGGGAACTCCACGTCTGATTCCACTGCCAGATGAACATCGTTCCGTTCAGAACGTGGTCGGACCGATAGCCACGATCGAGGGTTGCGACAGCGAGAAAGCTGCGCATCAGCAATCCAGCGCCGACCAGGAGTACCACGGCGAGCGCGACTTCGACACTCACGAGCAGTCCACGCAACCGGCGCTGAATTCCGCTGCCGGCCGTGCGCGCTCCCGCCTTGAGCTCGTCGCGGGAATCCGGATCGGCGGCGCGCAAGGCCGGGAGCATGCCGAACACGAGAGTCGTGAGCGCCACGATGCACATCGTGAAGAACAGCGCGCGTGCATCCACGTGCATCTCGTCGATCCGCGGTAAGGACGCCGGACTGAGCGCTCGAATCGATCCGACACCCCAGTGCGCCAGGGCCGTCCCTGCCGCACCGCCCGCGGCCGCGACCAGAAAACTCTCCGTGAGAACCTGTCGCGCGATGCGACGCGGACCGGCGCCGAGCGCGACGCGAACGGCGAATTCGCGCGAGCGGCGCGCCGTGCGCGCCAGCGTGAGGTTCGCGACGTTCGTGCACGCGATCAGAAGGACAAAGCCGACGGCACCAAGCAGCAGCAGCAAGCCTCGAGCGGCGTCGCCTACGATCCCGTCGCGGAGCGGAACGACCGACACGTAAATGCCGGTGTTCGTCGTCGGATACTCCTGTTCGAGTTGTGCCGCGATGCGATTGAGATCGGCGGCCCCCTGAGCGATCGTCACCCCCGGCCTGAGACGTCCGACGACGTTATACCACGAGGAGCTGCGAAGCTTTACCTCCGCCGTATCCAGCACCTTCGGCGAATACACCTCATATCGCTTGAGATTGCCAAGGTAGGCAAAGTTGCGTGGGAGAACGCCGATGATGACGGTGGGTGTGCCGCGCATGTTCAACGTTCTGCCGACGACCTTTGGATCGCCGCCGAAACGGCTGCGCCATGAGTCGTACGTGAGGATCAGAACGTTCCCCCTGCCCGGCGCGAAGTCGTCCGGCTGAAACAGGCGGCCGAGAACCGGCGAGGCGTCGAGCACCGAGAAAAAGTCCTGAGTGACGTTCCAGTTGCCGACCCGTTCTTCGCCATCCGGTCCCGAGTAGACCAGCCCAAACGGCTCGGCCGCCGCCATCCCCGAGAACGCGCTGGAGCGCTCGCGCCACTCCGCGAAGTTGCCGGGAGCGACGTCATCACGATCGATGCCCTTTCTTCGATCGTTCTGGTACAGAGTGACCAGCTGCTCGGTGCGTGAGAACGCGAGCGGCTTGAGGAGAACGCCATCGACCGCGCTGAAGATCGCGGTGTTCGCGCCGATGCCGATCGCGAGGGTCAGGACAGCGGCAACGGTGAAGCCAGGTGCGTTGCGTAACGTTCTGGCCGCGTAGCGCAGGTCCTGCATGATCGTGTCGAGCATCGCGCCGAACCGAACATCGCGCACCTGCTCCTTCACCTGCTCGACGCCGCCGACTTCGATCAACGCCTCGCGACGCGCGCGATCGGGGGACATGCCCGCCCGCACCTTCTCGTCCGTGATCAGGTCGACGTAGGCTCGGAGCTCTCGGTCGAGCTCCCGATCAGCTTTCCCACGACCGAACACTGGTCACCTCACGAGGTGCGGAGTGCGAGCGCCATGGCCTGGACGATGCGCGACCACTCTTCCGTCTCCTCTTCGAGTTGTCGCCAGCCTTTCTTCGTGAGCTTGTAGTACTTGGCGTCACGCTTGTTCTCCGACTTGCCGAACGCGGACGTCAGCCAACCTGCCTGCTCCATTCTGTGAAGCGCCGGAAACAGCGATCCCGCTTTCACCTGGAACGTTCCCTTGGTGATCTGTTCGATCCGACGGGCGATGCCGAGGCCATGGAGCTCGCCGAGGGTCAGCGTCTTCAGGATCAGGAGATCCAGAGTGCCTTGCAGCAAGTTGGTCTGCGTCATCTCGATCCAGTAGACATTCGATACGATCATAGGGTTTGAACCTATAGAATGTCAATACGTTGCCAGGAAAACCACAAAGGAGGCGCGCCATTGGCGCGCCTTCTCGTGCACCCGATCGGCCGGTCTATCTCACCCGCACACCGGGATGGCTATCGTCCAAGTCGGGAAATGGACCACTTCATCATTGAGAGCGTGAACAAACACGCGACGCGGGGAGTAAGCCACTGACGCACGGCGCCATCGGGCTCGTGACATACGAGAAGTTTCCGGATCTCACGGACGACGACCGTCCGCTGATCGAGGATCTCGCGCAAGAGGGACTTCGCGCCGCTCCGGTCCTGTGGGCCGACAAAAAGGTCCGGTGGACCGAGTTCGACGCACTCGTCATTCGATCGTGCTGGGACTACCACCTGCGCCCAGCCGAATTCACCAAATGGCTCCAACACATCGAGCACGCCGGAGTGCGGCTGTGGAATCCGTACGTCGTCGTGCGATGGAATTTGCACAAACGCTATTTGCGACAGCTGGCGGCGCGGGGCATCTCGATACCGGAAACCGTGTGGGTGAACCGCGGAAGTCACGAACCGCTCGCGGCCATCATGCAAACCGCCGGTTGGGCCGGGGCGATCGTCAAGCCCGCGATATCGGCGTCGGCGACCGAGACCTGGATCGCAAATGGTGACGATCCTCCCGACGAGAAGCGATTCACGGAGCTCGCACGGCAGTCGGACCTCCTCGTGCAGGAGATCATTCCCGAGGTCGCGACCGAGGGCGAGTGGTCGCTGATATTCATCGACGGCCGGTTCAGTCATGCCGCGCTCAAGCGTCCCAAAGCCGGAGACTTTCGAGTCCAGGGAGAGCACGGGGGATCTTCGGAGCCAGCGAGGCCGTCGAAAGAGTTGTTCGCGAATGGGACCGCGATCGCGGCCGAGATTCCGCCCGGTTGGCTCTATGCCCGCATCGACGGTGTCGCTACCAGTCGCGGATTCGTGCTCATGGAAGTAGAGTGCATCGAGCCCCATCTTTTCTTCAGCTTCAATCCGGATTCCAGGCGGCGACTCGCGGCGGCGTTGGCGCGACTCCTCCGACAGGCAGGCGCACGATGAATGGCAGCTTCCTCAGCAAACTGTACGAGATCAGTTACAGCGCGCTGTTCCGGAACCTCGAGGGCGTCACCCATGACGAGAGCCTCGTCGAGCCGCAGCCGGCGGGGAACGGCTTGAACTGGGTACTGGGCCACATCGTCGCCAACCGCAACCGATTGCTGCCGATGCTCGGCGAGCAAATGGTCTGGCCGCCCGAACACGCATTTCTGTACAGTGGACGCGAAGAGGCGCAATGGAACGTGGGCAAGGCGTTCCACCTCGATTCGATCAAGACCGACCTGGCGCGCTCGCAACAGCGGCTGATGGGGGTGCTCGAGCACATTCCCATCGCCGCTCTCAATACTCCGACCGACACTGGCCAGACCCTGGGAGAGGTCATCGGGTTCTTCCACTTCCACGAGTCGTACCATGTGGGACAAATCGCGCTGCTCCGGCGCGTCCTGGGGCGGGAGGGTGTGATCAAGCCGCCGCAGTTGCGGCGCCTGTCGGGCGCGCAGCGAGCGATCTAGCGACCAAGCACTGCTGTTCATCACGGACTTCTTCTGGCGCTTCGGACTCCGCAGTTTCTATAAACGCGCTATCGGATAGCGGGTATAATTGGATGTGCCCGATATCGAACCCCGGCTCCAGGCGCATCTAGGCGCGTCGTTCATCATCCAATCCGAGTTGGGTGGCGGCGGTATGTCGCGGGTCTTCATCGCCGAGGACGTCGCGCTCTCGCGCCGCGTCGTGGTGAAGGTGCTCAATCCCTCGCTCGCCGCGACGGTGTCGGTCGTGCGCTTCCAGCGCGAGATCATGATGGTGGCGAAGCTCAATCATCCAAACATCGTCCCCATCCTCAGCGCCGGTGAAGCGGACGGGCTCCCGTACTTCATCATGCCGTACATCGAGGGGGAGTCGCTGCGCGGCCGGATCATCCGCGGACCGCTCTCGCTGAGGGAGACCGTCGCCATCCTCAAGGACGTCACGCGCGCGCTGGCGTACGCGCACAGCGCCGGCGTCGTGCATCGCGATATCAAGCCGGACAACATTCTCCTCGCGGGTACCGCCGCCGTCGTCACCGATTTCGGCGTAGCCAAGGCCGTGTCCGCTGCCCGGGAGCGCGGCGTGACCTATCCGCAGCCGGGCCATACCATCACCGGCGTCGGTATATCACTCGGCACCCCCATGTACATGGCGCCGGAGCAGGCCGCGGCCGATCCCAATGCGGACAGCCGGGTGGACCTCTACGCGCTCGGCATCGTCGCGTACGAGATGTTGGTGGGCTCGCCGCCATTTCATGGGCGCACGCCACAGGCGTTGCTCGCGGCGCAGCTTACCGAGCTGCCGCCGCCGCTGTCCTCACGCCGGTACGACGTGCCGCTGGCGTTGTCCGATCTCGTCATGAAGTGTCTCGAGAAGGACCCCGCGGACCGGCCGCGGGCGGCGGCTGAGCTCGTGCGCACGCTGGAGAGCGGTGAAGCGATGGGTGGGCCGCTCGCGGCGCCGCCGAGAGCGAAGGCGAATCGTATGTGGCATCGCTGGCGTTCCGCGATGTCGATCGCGCTACCAGCGGCGGTCGTGATCGCGCTCGTGGCGTGGGCATTCTGGCCCCCAGCAACTGCGGCGCCCTCGAGGGTCGCATCCGAGCCGGTGATCGTCGTGCGAGTTCCGCCCGCCGACTCGATCGGCGCGGGAGCGGGATCGCTCGCCACGGCCATGTCCGCCGCGATTCAAACGGCGCTGGTACGATCGGGGGTGAGCGTGGTCGCCAGCGCGCCGACCGCCGCCGATTCGGCGAACCCCACGAGCTTCGTGGTGCACACGACGCTGCAACGCGCTGGGGCGCGAGCGCGGGCACAGGTGCGTCTGTTCGGCGCACGCGGCGACTCCTCGCTCTGGGCCGATCAGCTCGATTTCGCTGCGGACCAGAGCTTCGCGGCGCAGGACTCGATCGCCGCTCGAGTCGCGCGCGCCGTCCAATTCGCCGTGTCACGCCTGCGCGCCCCCCCGCCCACCCCCTAGCGCAACTTTGCGAGCATGTTCACGCTGACGAAGAAGGATTTCGAGGAAGTTCGCGCGCGCATCGCGCCGCACATCAAGCACACGCCACTGCTCACCAGCCGGCAGCTGAGCGAACGGACCGGCTTCGACGTGCGCCTCAAGGCCGAGATGTTCCAGCGTGTCGGGTCATACAAGATTCGCGGCCCATTGAACAAGTTCGCGCTGATGCCAGAAGAGCAGAAACGGCGCGGCGTCGTCTGCTCGTCCGCGGGCAACCACGCGCAGGGGGTCGCGTTGGCCGCGAAGATTCACGGCATCCGGGCCGTGGTCTGCATGGCGACGAACGCGACCCCCGCCAAAGTGGCTGCGACAAAGGCCTATGGTGCCGAAGTCGTGCAGCACGGCATGATCTGGGACGAGGCCAACGAGAAGGCGAAAGAGCTCGTGCGAACGCAGGGGCTGACCTACGTGCACCCGTTCGACGACGAGCAACTGATCGCGGGACAGGGGACCCTCGGTCTCGAGATCGTCCAGGACTGGCCTGACGTGGACGCCATCGTCGTTCCCATCGGAGGAGGGGGACTGATCTCGGGTGTCGCGATGGCGGGCAAGAGTCACAACCCGAAGATCAAGATCATCGGAGTGGAATCGTCGGATGGTCCCGCGATGCAGGCGAGCGTGAAGGCCGGCACGCTGCAAACGATCGAGTGCAACACGATCATCGATGGCCTCAGAGTTCGGCGGGCCGGAGAGATCAACTTTTCCGTCGTGCAGCGCTTCGTCGACGACATCGTCGCGCTGCCGGACCGGGACATCTTCGACGCCATGGTCTGGGTCATGGAGCGGTGCAAGCTCGTCGTCGAAGGCGCCGCCGCCGCGCCAGTTGCCGCCCTGCTCCACGGCCTCGTGAAATTGCCGCCGAGCTCGCGAGTCGCGGTCGTGCTGTCCGGCGGCAACGTGAACCTCGATCAGCTGCGCGGGCTCCGGTGGAACTGACGCCCGCTCCTTGTGCGGGATCCCCTTAGCGACACGGCACGATGCCTGACAAAGGGTTTCGCGTTCGACGCGCGGCTGTCGCCGACGCCTCGCGCATCGCGCGCGTCGGCGCGACGTTGTTCGCACAGGCGTTCTCCGCTCAGAACCGTCCGGACAACATGTTGGCATACCTGTCGACGACGTTCGGCGAGCGGCAGCAGAGCAGCGAGCTCGCGAACGACGCCAACGTCTTCTGGATCGCGGAGGACCAGGAAGGGAATCCGATCGGCTACGCGCACGTCAAACTGGACTCCAAGCCCGGCATCGCGTCTCTTCCGGCGGGCCGGGCGGCCGAACTGGCGCGCATCTACGCCGACCGACACTGGCACGGCCGCGGGGTCGGCGCCGACCTGTTACGGATCTGTCTCGACGCGGCGATGAAGGCAGGAGCGGACATGTTGTGGCTCGGCGTGTGGAAGGAAAATCCGCGAGGAATCGCATTCTACGAGAAACACGGGTTCCGCATCGCCGGCGAGCAGACATTTCAACTTGGCGACGACCCCCAGCACGACTGGATCATGGTGCGCGATCTGGATCAGCGCGCCGCCGCCTCGAGCTGATCGAAGAAGAGCTGCACCCCTGGCCAGTTGCCAGAGCCGAGCGCGCCCGTGAGCACGACGACGAGGTTCTTGGCGCGATCGATGAACATCCATTGGCCACCAGTTCCCGATGCGGCGATGACGTAATCGTCGCCGCTGCCCGGCCCCGTGACGCCATTGCGCGGAAAGAGCCACCACAACAATCCATAGTCCGTGTCTCTGGGGAAGTACCTCGGCGTCTTCGTGGTAACGCGCGTCGTGGACTCATCGAGCCAGTGCTCCGAGACGATGCGTTGCCCGTTCCACGCGCCGCGCTTGAGGACGAGATACCCGATGCGCGCGAGGTCGCTGGTTCGGAGCGAGAGTCCGCCGCCCATGTGCGGAAGACCATTCGGCTGTCCCTTGAACCAGCTCCACTGCGTGATGCCAAGCGGGTCGAAGAGCACGCGGCGCGCAAAATCGTCCGCGCTCGTGCCCGCGACGGCGCGAATGACCCCTCCAAGGACGATGACGCCACCGCTGTTGTACGCCCAGCTCTGGTCCGGTAAGCCCGACATCGGACGATCGAGCACCAGTCGCAGCCAATCGCACGCGCAGGAGTTGAGCTGTTGCAGCGGAGAACCGTCGTACGGCTCTTCCCAGAACGACATCCCCGTTCGCATCGCCAGCAAATCCCGGATGCGCAGGGATCGCTTCGCGTCATCCAGGGCGGCGAGATTGGTGTACTCGGGAAAGAAACCAAGCACTGGAGCGTCGATGCTCGCCAGCAGTCCACTATCTCGCGCGATGCCGATGAGAAGCGAGGTGACGCTCTTCGAGATCGACTGCAGCGTGTGGGTCTGCGCGGCACTGGCGCCCGCGAAATACGCTTCGGCGAAGACATAGCCGTGGCGGATTGCGAGGAAGCTATGGATGCCCGGGACAGTACCGTCGTCCAACTGCCTCAGCAGCGAACGCACGGCGGGCCCGTCGACGCCGACCGCTTCGGGTTGGGCGACACGCCAACTTGCGGCCGGCCAGTATGCTGTGGTCGTGTCGACCGGAACGACCTCGGTCGGATCGACGCAGCCCGCGACCAGCGCGAGAGAGAGCACGATTCGGGAACGCATCGCCGATCAGCGGTGAAAATCGAAAGTCGCGCCGGGTCGCGCCTTTGCTTTCTGATAGGCCATCCATGCCGCCGGAAGATCCTGACAGGGAAGTCCGACGCTCCCGAAGATCGTGATGTCCCGGTCATCAGTACGCCCGGCGCGGGTGCCCGACAGTACTTCGCCCAGTGATGCATGGACGGCGCCCCCATCGAGCCCGACGCCATGGAGGGCTCCCATCTCGACGGCGAGATTCCGGTCGTCGCAGACGAAGATCGATCGCGAGATGAGCTCCGCGCTCAATTCCGCTTTCCCGGGCTCGTCGGCGCCGATGGCGGTGATATGCGTTCCGGGCGCGATCATCTGGCTCGACACGATCGGCGACGTCGCCCACGTCGCGGTGATGACTATGTCGGCATGATCGACGGCGGCTGCGACCGACGGAGCGACCACGAACTCAACCGGGAGCTCGTCGCGCAGGTCGGCGATCAGGGCCAGAGCGCGCTCCGGCCGCGAGTCGTACACGCGGACCGACGTGAAATCGCGCACCAGGCGCAGGGCGCGAAGCTGTGCCCGTCCTTGTACTCCCGCGCCGATGATCGCGACGCTGGCGACATCCTCGCGCGCCAAAGCGCCTGCGGCCAACGCGCCCACGAGTGCCGTCCGGACCTCCGTGATCGCGATGGAGTCCATCACCGCGAGTAGCCGCCCTGTCTCGAGATCGTGCAGCGCGATGAGTCCACGAACCGACGGGATCGACTGCGGCAGCTTCGCGTTGATCTTCACCGTGTACGCCGGAATGCCCGGAACGAGGCCGGGGAACACGATCATGACGGAATGCGGGGAGGCGGCGGGCACAGGGCTGTGCGCGCGACGTGCCGGCACTGGTGATGCCTCATACGCGCACATGGCGACGCGCAGCGCCTCGAGCAGCGCGCGATGATCCAACAGCTTCGCGACATCCGATGCGCCGAGAAGAATCGCCGGTTCGTGCATCCGGTGAAATTGCCATTCTCGCGCGCCCCGCTGCAACTTGATGCCATGCAACTGCGCACCGCGCGGCCAGACGACATTCCCCGGTTGCAGGAGCTGATCGCTGCGTCGGTGCGCGAGCTGAGCCATGGCTTCTACTCCGAGCAGCAGGCCGAGAGCGGACTGAAATACGTCTTCGGCGTCGACTCGCAGCTCATCGCGGACCAGTCGTACTACGTGATCGAGGATGAGCAGGGGTTCGTCGCCGCTGGCGGATGGAGCCGCCGCCGCACGTTGTATGGCGGCGATCAGATGAAAGGCGCGGACGATCCGCTCCTCGACCCGCTCACCGAAGCCGCCCGCATCCGCGCGTTCTTCGTCGCGCCGCGCGCGGCGCGGCGCGGGCTGGGCCGCCGGCTCTACGAGGCGTGCGCGGCCGCGGCGTCCAGCGCCGGATTCTCCAGCCTCGAGCTGGTGGCCACGATGCCAGGGGTTCCCCTGTACCGCGCGCTCGGATTCGAGTTGGGCGAGCAGTACTCCGTCGCCCTCCCGGACGGGGTGAATCTTCCCGTCGCGAAGATGCGTAGGCAGCTGTGACGGCTTCCCCTTGACGGTTGAGGGTTAACGCAGTACGCTACCCCAAGCCCTTTAGGGTAGACCCCTTTCCCTGACGACCACGTGGCTTCGATCGACCTGCTGCAGGGGACACTGGAGTTTCTCATACTGCGGACCCTGAACTGGGGCCCGCAGCACGGCTTCGGCGTCGCGAAATGGATTCGGACCGTCACCGACGATCGCCTCAAGATCGAGGACGGCGCGCTCTATCCCGCGCTGCATCGGATGGAGCAGAAGGGATGGATCACCGCCGAGTGGACGCTGACGGAGAACAATCGGCAGGCGAAGGTCTACGAGCTCACCGCCAAGGGCCGGAAGCAACTGACGGCGCAGACCAGCGCATGGGTCGGATATGTCGACGCCGTGAAGCAGATCATCGCGGCGTCGACCATCAGGCCGGAGGCCAAGGCCCGTGCCTGAGTCGCATTCCTCCACCCCGCCCGGTTGGCGGCGACACCTGCGCTTCTGGGGGACGAACGTTCGCCAGGATGTCGACGCCGAGCTGCGCTTCCACCTCGACGCTCGAGCGGACGAGCTGATCGCCGACGGCATGCTGCCGGAGCAGGCTCGCCTGACCGCCGAGCGAGAGTTCGGCGACGTCGGCAGCGTACGGCGCCTCGTGCGCGCCATGGACGAACAGCACGCGCGCCGTCGACGGATGCATGAGTGGTGGGGCGACGCGTGGGGCGACGTCCGCTACGCCGTGCGCTCACTACGCCGCGCGCCGGGCTTCGTGTTGGTCGTCGTGGCCACGCTGACTCTGGGCATCGGACTCAACGGCACCATCTTCAGTCTGGTGAACGCGTATCTCATCCGGCCGCTCCCGCTCCCCCGCGCGGAACGTTTCGTCGTCATGGGATCTATAGATCCGGGGATCGGCATCCCCGCGGAGATGTCATATCCCGACTATCAGGACTATCGCTCGCTCAAGGTTTTCAGCGACCTCGCAGCCACGGTCTCGACCACGGCGAGCCTGAACGAAGCCGGGCGCGCCGAGCGTGTGTGGACCGAAAATACCACGGGGAACTATTTCCAGACGCTGCGTCCGCGCATGCTCCTCGGTCGTGGGTACACGGACGACGAAAGCACCCGCGGCATGCGCGTCATTGTGCTGAGTCACGAGTACTGGCGGCGTAAGTTTGCGTCCGACTCGGCGATTGTCGGGAAAACGATCCGGCTCGATGGCATCGGCCACGTCGTGCTGGGAGTAACGGCGAGCGGCTTCCGCGGCTTCGCGCCCATGATCAGCTCCGACGGATGGACTCCGCTGGACGAGTCGCCTGGTGCGCGGGCGGCGCGTCTCTCGCGGCGCTCCGACGGCTTTCTCAACGTAGTCGGAGTCCTCGCGCCCGGCGTCTCGATCGAGCGCGCGCGCTCGGCAGTCGCCGCCAGAGCGGCGCATATTCGACGCGATCATCCCGAGACGAGCAAGAACATCGAGGCCGTCGTCGTGCCGGAAACACGAGCGCGTCCCCTGCTCGCGATCGCGCAGCCCGTGCCGCTCATTTCGCTCGTGCTCATGACGCTCACGTTGCTGGTGCTGGTGATCGCGTGCGTCAACGTCGCCAACCTCCTCCTGGCGCGCGGCACCGTGCACCAGCGTGAGCATGCGATTCGATCCGCGCTTGGAGCGGGCCGCTGGAGACTGGCGCGCCAGGCGCTCACGGAGGTCGGCCTGCTCTCACTGGCCGGAGGGCTCGGAGCGTTCTTGCTCGCGCGGTGGGCAGCCGGCAGGATGTCTGGAATTCGCGTCGCGACCGATGCGCCGGTGTCCTTCGAGTTCCCGACGGATTGGCGAGTGTTCGTCTTCACGCTCCTGGCCGCGCTCGCGACAACCGTCCTCGCGGGCTTGCTGCCGGCCCTGAAGAACGCGAACGCGCCGCCACAGTCCGTGCTGTCCGGAGGCGGGCGCGCGGTCACCGACCGAAGCCAACACCACGTCCGAAGTGTGTTGGTGATCGGCCAGATCGCCGTGTCGGTGCTGGTGCTCGTGGCGGCGGGCCTCTTTGCCCGCAGCATGCGCGCCGCGCAATCCATGGAATTGGGATTCCGGACGCGTGGGGTGCTCACGGCCGCCTTCGACGTGAGCATGGCCAATTATGACTCGGTGCGAAGGCGCAGCTTTCAGCGTGAGCTGCTGGATCGGGTGCAGCGGCTCCCCGGCGTCGAAGGGGCTGCACTCGCTGCGCGCATCCCGTTTGGCTACAGCAACAACACCTGGCGCGTGGCGACCGCGGACCGGCGGAGCGAGCTGCCGGAAAGCGGGCTTTCCATCTTCGACAACGTCGTCACCCCGGAGTACTTCCGTATCATGGGGCCGCCGCTCCGGCGCGGGCGAACCTTTGACGCAGACGACAACACCAGCGCTTCACGGGTCGCCGTCGTCAACGAGACAATGGCGCGCCGCTTCTGGCCCGGCGGGGACGCGATCGGCAAGACGTTCACCACCTTGGAGAACAAAGCCGAGTATCGCGTCGTCGGCATCGCGGGCGACGCCAAGTACATGTTTCTTGGCGAATCACCCCGTCCGTTTTTCTGGCGATCATTGTCGCAAATCGACCGCGGCGGACTCTTCGTCGAGATCGCGACTGCTGGCGATCCGAATGCGCTGGAACAGCCGCTGCGCGCGATCGTGCATGACCTGGATCCGGATCTTCCGCTGTACGACGTGCGGACGATGGAGGAACACCTCCGGAACGGCCGCGCGATGTTCGCCGTGAAGCTCGGCGCAATGTTCGGGGGCGCGTTCGCCCTGCTCGCACTGTCGCTGGCGGCGGTGGGCGTGTATGGTGTCATCTCATATTCGGTGAGCCACAGGACGCGCGAGATCGGCATTCGGATCGCGTTGGGTGCCCGGGTGGCCAGTGTGATGCGGCTGGTGGTAGGACAGGGGCTCGCGCTCGCGGCCGTCGGCGTCCTAGTCGGTGCGGGGCTCGCATTCGCGGTCACGCGCGTCATGGCCACGCTGCTCTATGGAGTGCGGCCCAACGACCCCATCGCGTTCGGAGGGGCGGTCCTGGTGCTCGCTGCCATCACGGCGATCGCGAGCTGGGTGCCCGCCCGCCGGGCGGCTCGCCTGAATCCCGTACGGGCCCTGCGCGCCGAGTAGATCTGCCGTTACTCCGCGCGCAAGGTGAGCGCCGGATCCGCCGCGCTCGCGCGTCGCGCGGGCCACCACGCGGCCAGCAGACCGATCGTGGCGATGAGCATCCCCACGACCGCATACGTCAGCGCGTCCGTCGGCTCGACCTCGTAGAGCAGGGTTGCCAGGACTCGAGTCGCTCCGAGCGCGGTGAGCAGCCCAATCGCGATCCCGCCGACGAGCAGCGACATGCCGTGACGCACCACGAGCCATCTCACCTGCGCTTGTTGCGCGCCCAACGCCATGCGGATGCCCATCTCGCGCTCTCGCGTTTGAACGAGCTGCGCCAGCACGCCGAACACCCCGACGACGGCGAGGACGATGCCGGTCAGCGCAAAGACCAGCACCAGCAGGCTCGTGAATCGCTCGCGGGACATGGCCTCGGCGTGCACACCAGACATCGGCCGCACGCTCGACAACGCCAGCAGGGAATCCAGGTCGCGCACGGACTGACGCAGCGGTCCGATGAGCGACAGCGGATCTCGGCCCGGAGCGGCGCGCAACACGAGCGCCATTCCCCGCGTCCAGTCCTGAGCCATCGGCGCGAAGACCTCGGGCCGCGCGGGAATCGCGAGGCCGCCCTGATGTTCCGCTCCGACGACGCCCACGATGGTGCGCCAGAACGATGTCGAATCGGGCACGCGATCGAACGAAATACGCTTGCCGATCGGATCCTCGTTGGAAAACTGCTGCTTGGCGAGAGTCTCATTGATCACGACGACCAGTGGCGCATTCGCGACGTCGGCGTCCGTGAACGACCGACCTCGAAGCAGTGGCACCCGCATCGTGCGAAAGTAGTCGCCCATGATTTCACGATGCAGGACCTCGGTGATGACGCCATCGGTCCCGCGTCCCTCGACGCTGATGTCGCTCGACCAGGCGTTCACCGTCACCGGGAGCTGTCGCACCGCCGCCGCGCGCTCGACACCGGGAATCTCGTTCAGGCGTCGCACCAACTGCGTGTAGAAGCTCGTGACCTTCGTCCCGGAATCGTAGCGCGCTCCCGGAAGCGCAAGCGATGCAGTCAACACCCCCTGTGAGTCGAACCCCGGTTCGACTTTCGACAATCGCTCGTAACTGCGCAACAGCAGACCGGCCCCGACGGTGAGCGTTACGGCCAGGGCAACTTCGGCGAGCACGAGGTGCCTTCCCCAACGTCGCACCCGACCGCCGGTGAACGTGCGTCCGCCGGCGTTGAGTGCCTGTGCCGGCGACTGCCGCGTGGCGATGACGGCTGGAGAAATGCCGAAGACGATCCCGCTCAGCGTCGTGATCAGGATGGCGAACGCCAGAATGCGGTAGTCGATGGAGATGTCGTTGATGGGGAGCATGCCTGTCGGCTGCATCGCGAGCAGCGCTCGCGCCCCTGCCCATCCGAGCGCAAACCCCAGCAGTCCTCCGGCGGTCGACAGCACCAGGCTCTCGGTCAACGCCTGCCGCGCGACGCGCGACCGGGTGGCGCCGAGCGCGAAACGCAGCGAGACGTCGCGTCCCCGGCTCAACGCGTGCACGAGCAGCAGATTCCCGACGTTCGCGCACGCGATCAGCAGGAGCACGGCGGCCGCGGCCAGCAGCACGAGCAGTGGTCGCTTCGTGTCGCCGACGATGAATTCGTGCAGCGGCGTGATACCGGCGCCCATCCGGGTGTTGAATTCCGGGTATTGCGCCTGCAGCCGTTTCACGACGGTCTGCAGCGATGCGTTGGCTGCGTCCCGGCTTACTCCGGGCTTGAGACGCGCGACCACGCGAAGCCAGTGCGCCCGCCGAAAGCTGGCTCGCACTCTGTCGTCTCGGCTAAACAGCGTCGGCAACCACAGGTCGGTGCTCGGCGTCGGGAACGCGAAGTCTTTCGGCATGACGCCGACGATTTGCCTGGGCCGACCGCCGAGCGAGAAGGATCGACCGATCACGGACGAATCGCCGCGAAAGGACGTCTGCCAGACACGATGACTGATCATCGCGGGCCGCTGTCCCTCGTCCCAGGTATCCGCATCGGTGAAGCCACGACCGTACAAGGGACGCACGCCCAACACCGAGAGAAAGTTTCCCGTCACGACGGTTGCGACGAGAATTTGCGGCTCGCCCTGACCCACCAGCGTGACGTTGGAGAGCCAGTCGGTGTACGCCGCCATCCCCGCGAACGCATTCGCTTGCTCGCTCCAGTCCATGTAGTTGGCAGGGGCGACCACGTTCTTGTACCATCCGCGATCCGGATTCTCTTCCCACAGCTCGACGAGTCGACCCGGTTCGGCGAAGGGCAGCTGTCGCAGCATGACGGCGTTGACCGCCGAAAAAACGGCGGTCGTCGCTCCGATTCCGAGCGCGAGCGTCACGACGCCGGCAACCGTCAACGCGCGGTCGCGCCACAGCGTTCTCAGCGCATAGCGCACGTCCCCGACGAAGTCCTCGAAACCGCGCGTGCCGCGCTGGTCGCGGTAGGTCTCCTTCGTCGCCTCGACACTTCCGAACGCGAGCCGTGCGCGCCGGTAGGCCTCCTCCGGCGAAAGTCCCTGGCGCACGTACAGCTCGGCTTCGCGCTCGAGATGATAGCGAAGTTCCTCGTCCAGATCGCCTTCCGCGCCGGCGCGGTCGAACAAAGCGCGCAGCCGCAGGCGAATCGCGTTGAGCGTCATGGTCGCCTCATGTCACGGCGAGAATGTCTTCCACCGCGGTGACATAGCGACGCCAGGTCTCCGTTTCGGTGCCGAGTGCCCGCTTTCCCTTCGAGGTGAGTCGGTAGTACTTCGCGCGCCGATTGTTGTCGGAGGCGCGCCATTCGCTGTCGATCCAGCCCTTCTGCTCGAGTCGTTGCAGGGCGGGGTAGAGCGACCCCTGATTGACGTCGAGGACGCTGCGCGAGTGCTGCTGGATGCGCTGACTGATCCCCCAGCCGTGCATCGGCTCGAGCGTCAGCGTCTTGAGGACCAGCAGATCCAGCGTGCCACGGAGGACGTCCGAGGGAGCGTCTTTCATCGTCCCTTCCTGTCGGATTCAGACAGGAGAGTGGCTCGACTCCTGTCGGAACACAAGAGGAAGGTGATGAACGGGCAGGAACCGGCCGCGGGGCGATCCCAGGGCGATTCCTGTTGGCCTACCCGATAGATTCACGCGATCTCCGGACAGTCATGACTCAGATTTCGTTCTCGAACGTCGGTGTGGACTTCGGTTCAACGATGCTCTTCTCGGGCGTCACATTGACCGTGGCCGCCGGAGAGCGCTGGGGCATCGTTGGGCGCAACGGAACGGGCAAGACGACGCTGTTCCGGTTGCTCACCGGAGAGATGCTCCCGACGCGCGGCATCATCGCACGACAGCCCGGGCTGCGTGTCTCCCTGCTGGAACAGCATCGCGATTTCGGTGACGCGGCGTCCGTTTGGGAGGCGGCCGCTGGCGAGCTCGCCGAGCTCCTCGCGCTGGAGCTCTCGCTGGCTGAACAAGCGATAGCGCTGGCAACGGATTCGTCCGAGGAAGCCATGAATCGCTATGGACGCGATCTGGAGCGCTTCGAGCACGAAGGCGGCTACGCGGTCACGTCGCGCATCGACGCCGTGTTGCACGGCTTGGCGTTCGATCCCGACAAAGCGCGCGAGACGCCGGTCAGCGCGCTCAGCGGCGGGGAGAGAGGGCGCCTCGGACTCGCGCGGCAGCTCGTGAGCTCCGCGGACGTTCTGTTGCTCGACGAGCCCACGAACCACCTCGACCTCGAGACCACCCGATGGCTCGAGGAGTATCTGAGGGAGATAGACAAGACGGTCCTCCTCGTGAGTCACGACCGTGCCTTTCTCGACGCCACGGTCGATCACGTCCTGCATTTCGAGGGAAACACCGCCACTCCGTATTCAGGGGGATACCAGGCGTTCGTGGCGCAGCGCGCCGAGCGGCGGCTGACACAGGCGCGCCAGTTCGACCAGCAACAAAGGAAGATCGCCAGCGAGAGCGACTACATCGCGCGCAATATCGCGGGCCAGAATAGCAAGCAGGCCAAAGGGCGGCGGAAGCGTCTCGAGCGGATGCCGAGACTCAGCGCTCCCGTTGGTGATGAAGACACCATGTCGGTGCGCTTCGATGTCGCCGAGCGCGGCGGTGACCGCGTCGTGTCCGCCGTCAATGCCGCGGTGCGAGTCGACAACAGGACGCTGGTCGAGAAATTCACCGGAACGGTCAGGCGCGCCGACGTGTTGGGGTTCATTGGACCCAATGGGACCGGAAAGTCCACGCTGCTCAAGGCGCTCTTCGGCGAACACCCACTGGCCTCGGGAGAATTGCGAATCGGCAGCTCGATCACCGCCGGCTTCTATCGGCAGGATCTTTCCCAGGTCCCTTTGGACCAATCCATCTACGACGTGATCAACGATCTGCGGCCGACCTGGGACCGGCGCCTCGTACAAGGGCACCTCGGCCGGTTCGGGTTCTCGGGCGACGAAGTGCAGCGTCGCGCCGATACGCTGTCGGGTGGCGAGCGCGCGCGCGTTGGGCTGGCCATGCTGATGCTGTCGCGCGCCAACCTGTTGGTGCTCGACGAACCCACCAACCATCTCGACGTGGAATCGATCGAGGCCCTGGAGGATGCCATCGAGCGTTACGACGGGACGGTGGTCCTGGTGAGCCACGACCGCGAGCTTCTCCGCGCGCTGACGACCAAGCTGTGGATCTTGCACGAGCGTCACATCACTGAATTCCCTGGCGGCTTCGGCGAATGGGAAGAGGTGAGCGCGGAGCGCTCCCACGCGGCGTCGGTACGTGCAGCGGAGGAAGCGTCTTTGCGCAAGATGCACGAGCGGCAGAAGGTGGCGGCCCGCCAGAAGAGCGAAGCGCCTTCCTCCAGGGAGGTGCGAAAGAAACAACGTGTCGCGCAGCGCGAGCTCGATGAGCACGAGGCGCGGATCGCGTCGCTCGAAGCCCGCATCGCCACCCTCACCGCCGCGCTCGAAGACCCGGAGCTCTACACACGAGAGGGCGGCGTCGAAGACGCGAGGAAGCTCGGATTGGAGCTCGAGAAGGTAAAGCGAGACCTGGACGCCGCCTTCGCCAAGTGGAGCGCAGCCAGCGACGCTGTCGAAGCCGGTTCCTGACCGCCGCTAGTCGTATCGCAACGCTGTCACCGGATCGATCGCCAGCGCCCGCCTCGCGGGTAGCCAGCTGGCGAGCAGCGATGCGCCGAGGAGCACCGCGACGACCTGGACGAAGGTCATCGGGTCTGACGGCCGAATGTCATACAGAACGCTCTGCATCGACCGCGTGAGCACAGACGCACCGATCAGTCCGACGATCACGCCCAGGCAGGCGAGGAGCATGCCGCGCCCGACGATCAGCGATAGCACCGACCTCGGCGTCGCCCCAAGCGCCACCCGGACACCTATCTCCTGTCGCTGCTGATTCACGGCATACGCGAGCACTCCAAAGATGCCGAGCGCGCCGAGCGTGAGGCCGATGGCTCCGAAGAGCGCGAGCAACCAGGCGAGCAAGCGCGGACGCGCGACCGCGGTGCCGAGCACGGACTCGAGCGTCGAGATTTCGGTGATCGTCTGATTCGGATCGACCGACCAAATCGCCTGGCGCACGGCGTTCGCATATCCAAGCGGCGCGCCCGTCGTCCGCACGGCGATGCTCATTCTGACGCGCATGTTCTGAAGGACGTGGATGTACATGGCCGGATCGACTGGCTCCGCGAGTCCACGCTGCCGCACATCGCCCACCACACCGATCACGTGGAGCGGAGTCTGCCCGAAGAGGATGGCTTTGCCGACTGCTTCCTCGCCGGGCCAGAGGCGGCGAGCGAGCTCCTCGTTGATCACGATGACAGGCGGCGTGTTGGATCGGTCGCTGAGCTCGAAGGTTCGTCCCGAGCGCACGGGGATCCCCATGGCCTTGAAGTAGTCGGTGCTGACGTGGTGAAACTGTGACGACGGTTCCTGTCCTGGTGGAGCCGGCGCCCGGCCCTGCACGTTGAAGCTCACCCCCTCGCCGTTGCCGCGAAGCGGGAGATCCCGGATCGATCCGGCTGCCTGAACGCCGCGCACGCGCCGAATCGCGTCCAGGACCGAGTAGTAGTATCCGGCCCGTGCTTCGGTTGTCGGGTATCGCGGTGGCACGGTCATCGTCGCGATGAGCGCATTCGCGGCCACGAATCCGGGTTTGACCGACAACAACCTCGCAAAGCTCTTCGTCGCGAGGCCGGCGCCGACGACGAGCATGACCGCGAGCGCGACCTCCACGACGACGAGGACGCTCCGCGCTCGTTGTCCTGCGCCACCGACGGATCCCCGCGCGCCCGATCCCGACCGCAGCGACCGCTCCAGGTTCAGCGCCGACGCGCGCAGCGTGGGCACGAGGCCGAAGAGCAAACCGGAAAAGATCGAGACCGCGACCGTGAATGCCAGTATGGGGCCATCGACGCGGATGTCGCCCGCTCGGGGCAGCTCGCGCGCTCCCGCCGCTGCGATCGCGCGCACGGCGAGCAGACCCAATCCGACACCGAGCACGCCGCCGAAGGCCGCCAGGGTGAGGCTCTCCGTGATGAGCTGGCGTGCGATGCGTCCCCGGCCGGCACCCAGCGCAGCGCGTACCGCCATTTCACGCTGGCGACCAGTCGCCCGAGCGAGCAGCAGGCTCGCGATGTTCACGCAGGCGATGAGCAGCAGCATTGCCACCGCGACCATCAGCACGACGAGCGGCCGACGCACCTCGCCGAGAATCGAGTCCCGCAGGCTGACGATCGTGACATCGTCCCACCCGACATTCTCCGGATGCTCGCGCGAGAGGCGCGCGGAAATCCCCGCGAGCTCGGCATGGAGTTGCGCCGGCGTGACTCCCGGCTTCATGCGCGCGATCGCGGACAGAAAGTGAACGCCGCGGCCGCGCCCGATGGCCTCCGGTCCAAAGAAAGACAGGGGAATCCACGCGTCGACCGACCGGTCCGCCGGATAAGTGAGGCCCGGCGGCATCACCCCGACCACGACGAACGGCTCCCCATTCAGGGACACCGCGGTGCCTACGATGGATGGATTCGCACCAAAGCGACGCGTCCAGAGTCCATGACTCAAGACGACGAATCGATCCCGTCCGGGAATGTGCTCGTCAGGGACGAGCGTTCGGCCGAGCATCGCCGGGGTGCGCAGCGTTTGGAAAAACCCGTCGGTGACGAGAGCGACCGACAACCGCTCCGGATTCCCGATGCCCGTCAGATCCAAACCGGTCATTCCGTCCGCATAGAAGTAGGCCCCGATCGACTCGGCCATCCGCGTCTCTTTTTGCCAGTCGAACAGGTCGGGCTCGGTGACCGCTCCCTTTTCCGTACTCGTGGTGTGATTCGCATTCCAGACGCGGACGACGCGGTCGATCTGGGGAATGGGAAACGGCTCCAGCAGAACGCCACGGACGACGCTGAAGATCGCCGTGTTCGCTCCGATCCCGAGGGCCAGGGTTAGAAGCGCGGTAGCAGTGAATCCCGGCGAAGCGCGCAGCGAGCGCACCGCGTACCGCAGATCCTGTTTCAACTCAGCGAACAGCGTCATGCGTCTTTTCTCCTGCTCGCGCCGCACGTCCTCCGCGCGGCAGTAATGGCGTGTGAACTCGAGATCCCCGAAGCGGCGGGCGGCTTCGGCGCGCGCCTCGGCGTCGGACCAGCCCTGTCGTCGCAGATCATCTGTGACGTGCTCGAGATGAACGCGAAGCTCCTCGTCGACATCCTCCGCGACTTGACGACGCGATCGCCATGGAAATCGGAAGCGTTTCCGAACGCCGGGCGGCCGATCGTCGGTCACGTGGTTTGCAGCACCTTGAAGAGCGCTTCGACGTAGCGACGCAGATCTGCGACATCCGACTGCATTTGCTTGCGTCCGTCTTTGGTGATGCTGTAGAACTTTGCTTTTCGATTGGTGTCCGAGACCCCCCACTCCGACTCGACCCACCCTTTTCGTTCGAGACGGTGTAGCGCCTGGTAGAGCGCGGCATCTTCGACGGCGAGCGCCCCATCGCTCCGTTGTCGGATCCATTGCGCGATGCCGTATCCGTGCATCGGCGACCACGCCAGCGTCTTGAGGATCAGAACATCGACGGTGCCCTGGACGAGACCAAGTGATTCACGGGCCATGTACTCCCCTCACGGTGTGAGTCCTCATCATGTGAGGGGAATCTAAGCCGGAGCACGCGAGGCACAAGCCGATTACACCCGTACGTCTCTCAGCGGCGCAGGTCATCGCGGAATACGCGGAACACACAGACTTTGCGCGGAAACGCCAATTGTCTGGTTCTGGAGCGAGCGATTCTCTCGGCGATGAAGCAACCAACGTTCTCGCGCTTTCCGCGTGCGTTTTCAGCGTCGTCCGCGTACTCCGCGATAAACCGTCGCCGCTGAGAGGCGTCCAAGGGTGCACATCGGCTACGTAGACGCTCAGAAAGGATTACGTAGGCCAGGAGCCGTCATTCTCTACGTGCTTGTGCGGATGGGCCTTCGACGACGAGCGCCGCATCATGGCGCGTCAACCTTTCGCCCTGGAGGTCACCATGCTTCACCGGACATTGGCCGCGTTGAGTTTGTGCGCGACCGCATTTGTGCCCGCTTCGCTGGGCGCGCAACAGCCCTCCGAGCTGGTGCACGCGCTCAATCGCTCTGGTCCTCGTTTCGGGGTCACGTGGCTCGGAGGGAGCATCACCGATACGCTGAAATCGAAATACAAGATCGACGTCGCTCCCGTCATCACCCAATTCGGCTGGCAGTACGAGCGGCAATTCGCCAGCCTCGAGAATGGTCCCGTCGCGCTCAACGAGTGGGTGTTGCTGATCGGTGGGCTCGATCAGGGCGTGTTCATTCCGAGTCTCACGTGGCTTGTCGGCATTCGGACACCGGGAAACTTGGAGTTTGGCGTTGGACCCAACGCGACGCCGGCTGGAGTTGCGCTCGCGATAAGCATGGGCGTCACGTTCCGGACCGGCGCACTCAACGTCCCGATCAACCTGGCGATCGTGCCGTCACGCTTCGGCGCGCGCGCGAGCATCCTGACGGGCTTCAACCTCTATAATTGACGTCCACCGAGTGCTTTCAGATGAAACTGCTGCGTAACGTCGTCCGAGTGTTTGGTCCTGCAGTTGTTTCGGCAACGATTGGCTGCAGGCCCAACCTCGCGCCCCTCGCACCGAAGGCGATCGTGCCGCCGGTGGCGCTCTGCGCGGCGGACTGTCGCGATTCCGTGGAGATCACGTATCTCGGCGCGGGCGGTTTTCTCATTCGCCATGGCGCCAACGCGGTGATGACGTCGCCGTCGTTTACGCATCACGGCCTCCTGCGCACGTTTCTGCCATTTTTCTCGATCGCCCCGGACACCGCTCTCGTACGATTGATGTTGGCGCGCGAGCGGCTCGATGGCGTTTCAGCCGTGCTCGTCGGCCATGCGCATTACGACCACCTGCTCGACGCACCCTTCGTCGTATCGCTGCTTCCGCGGTCCGCCAAGCTCTATGGCGGGCCCACGGCGGGCAACATTCTCTGGCCGGTGGAGGAGCTGCGGGGTCGCTTCGTCTCCCTGACCGGTGCGGCGGTGAGCGACCAATTCCACCGTGGTGACTGGCTGCCGTCTGCCGATGCGTCGATCCGATTCATGGCCATGAGGAACAATCATCCGCCCAACTTCTATTTCTTCGGAACGTTCCCGTACACATATGCGCGCGGAAGCGTCACCAAGCCTCGTCGGTCGCTGCCGCGAACTCCACGCGGATGGAAACTGGGAGAGACCTACGCGTATCTCATCGACATCATGGGTCCGGACAAGAAGCCCATCTTCCGCATCTTCTACCAGGACGCCGCCGGCGAGCCGCAGTACTCGACGCTGCCGCCCGTGCTTGGCGACGATGAACGGCCGGTGGACGTGGCGATCATCTGTGCAGGGAACTATGGATATGCCACTGGTTATCCCACGGCCCTGCTGCGAGCGCTCCATCCCAAACACGTGATCGTCGGACACTGGGAGGACTTCTTTCGCGCGCCGCTCCCGGTGTATCAGGCCATTCGCCTCACCGACACCTATCGTCTCGCGGCGCGCATCGAGGAGACCCAACGGGGAGCTTGGGTGACCCCGGAGCCTCGAGCGAGAATCGTCTACGCGTTCTGATCCCGCGTTCCTCGCGTCCTTCACGTGTGCTCAGGGTTTCCTGTCCTCCCCCGGTCGCGCGCCCAGGAACCGAAAATCGGAAATGCGATGCTCTTCGAACGTCAAGGGAAACGCCACGCCGCGCACTTTGGTGTCGAACGTCTTTCGCGATGAAACCTTGGCGACCACCGGAACGGACGGCAGCGCTTCCTCGAAGTCCGTCGCAACTTCCATGTGCGTGAGCCCTCGCACCCTCGGCAACGGCGTCAGGCGCAACACGGATCGCCGAATCTGGTAGGTCGCCGTGTCGAGGTAAATCGATCCGTCGATGTCGGGCGTCTTGATGCGCGACGCCGCAACGAGGTCGATCCTGAGCAATGTCGCGCTGTCCGTCGCGACCAGCCCACCGTTGTGGAAGCAGTGGCTCTGGATGAATGTCGGATCGGCGAAATCGATGAGCGTTGGAAGGTTGAAGAACACCGAGTTCCGGTTGAACGGGTCGACCGTCACGAGCCGCCCTGGCTTGTACCGCCACTTCGGCAAGCCGTCCAGCCGGAAGGTGTCGACGCGCTCGACCACCGCCACCTCCTCCGTCGAGACATGCCCGAGATACGCGATCACGAGAAAGGCAAATGGATAGGACGTAGCCAGAACTCGAAACTGATCGGCGTTCATGCGTAGCTGCGTGAACACCGTCGCGAGCACCGAATCACGTTCGAGCTCCGCGACGCCCGGTCTCCTGCATTCTGGATAGGCGCGGACTTGCATCGTCGCCAACTGCACCGCGACTCGCGTGAGCTCGACCCGAACCGTGTCCGTCATGCCGGCGCGCACGGTCACTTCCAACTCGCGAGGGACGTAGCCCAATCGGCGCACGAGAAACCGCACTGGTCCGGCGGGGAGGTCGGCCCAGAGGAACGAACCCGCGACGGTGGTAAAGCGCTCGAGGCCGAGCGCCGGGACCGAGACGACTCCGTACGGCAGCGACACTCCGCCGTCCGCGACAACCACGCCATACACGCTTCCCACCGCCGGCTGCGCAAGCGCGGTCGTCGTGCGCGTCGCCCACATGCAGGCGATGACGAGACTCGCCAGCGGCCGGCTCATCTGTCTACCGCAAAGTCTGCTCGGACGTGTTCCGCGGCCGCCACCAGAAGTACGCCGGCACGCCGATCAGCGCCAACCCCAGCCCCACCAGCGATTGCTTCGGCTGCGCCACGACGGTATTCACGACGATCACCAGCGCAGCGAGGACGAAGAGGATGGGCGTCACCGGATATCCCGGCGTGCGAAACGGCCGGGGCGCGTCGGGCTCGCGGCGGCGATAGGCGAAGATCGCGAGCGCGGCCAGTGCAAACCACAGCCAGGACATGAACACGACGTAGGTCAACAGCTGCTCGAATGAGCCGCTGAGCACGAGCACCGATGCCCACACCGCCGTGCCGATAATGGATCCAGCCGGGGTGCCGAACCGCGGATGTACTTCCGCGAGACGTGCGAAGAACAGCCGGTCGCGCGCCATCGCGTAGAAGAGGCGAGGGAGGGTGAGCATCATTCCATTCGCCGCGCTGAAAATGGACACGAGAATGACGCCGGCGAGTATTTTCGCGGCCCACGGGCCGAGCGCCGAGCTTGCCGCGTCCGATGCCACCGTCTTGCTCGCGGCGACACCGTCCACGCCGAGCGCCGCGAAGTAGCCGACGTTCGCGAAGACGTAAATGGCGATCAAAAGCAGCGTCCCCACGACGATCCCTCGCGCGAACGTCTTCTGCGGATCGACCGTCTCCCCCGCGGAGAACGTGACGTACTGCCAGCCCTCATAAGCCCAGAGCACGCCGATCATTCCAGTGATGGCGCCGGTGAACGTCGCGGCGGAGAAATGCTCGGGCCACCACGTACCGGTGTGCCCGGTACCGCGCGCCGTAACGACCAGCACCGCGGCCAGCAGTACGATGACGCCAGCCTTGATGAGCGTCGCGACGCCCTGAACGTCGGCGCTCTGTCGGGTGCCACGGATATTGAGCAGCGTCACGGCGATGATCATCACCACCGCGATGACCTTGGCCGCGATCGGGGACAGCGGCACGAAGACGGCCACGTATCTGGGAAACGCCGCACCGAGCGTCGCCAGCGAGCCGCTTCCGATGACGAGGAACATCGTCCAACCATAGAGGAACGCGAGGGCGGGTCCGAACGCGTCCTTGAGGTAGACGTACAGCCCGCCGGAATCGGGCCTGGCGGCGCCCAGCTCCGCGAAGGTGAGCGCGCCGAGAAGCGACAGGATCCCGCCGACGGTCCACACGATCAGGGCCATCCCGCCCGACCCGGCATTCTGCACGACCGCGCCCGGGGTGAGGAAGATCCCGGACCCGATCACCGTCCCGACGACGATGAAAATGAGGTCGCGGAACGACAGGGTGCGACGGAGCTGTTGAGTCATGAGCCAGAGTATACGCCAGGACCTTGGCAATCCGCTATTGACAATCATTTTAGTTATATCTAAAATGATGGCATGCACACGTCGGTCCTTACCGCAATCGCCTCCCCGCGACGCCAGGAGATCCTCCGGCTCGTCTGGGACGACGAGCTCAGTGCGGGTGCTATCCATCGTTCGCTCGGCGATGTCACTTTTGGGGCGGTGTCCCTCCAGCTGCGATCGCTGGAGCGCGCCGGGCTCGTACGCGCGCGCGCCGACGGCAGGTTCCGACTTTACCGCGCCCAGCGCGAAACGCTCGGACCGATGGGGAACGTGTTGAAGCGTATGTGGGATGACGCACTCTGGCGGCTCAAACTCGCCGCTGAACTGGAACAGACGCGCCGTGGCCCAAGGCGGCGCAAAACCGCCAAAAAGCGGAAAGGGGGTGGAACGTGAACGCCACGTC
>Ga0070696_100000258_pt1 | contig 32042 bp, 32 predicted proteins | sample KBSK1253metaG_FD_65474 | JGI IMG/M metagenome (GOLD analysis project Ga0070696, IMG submission 65474) | Corn, switchgrass and miscanthus rhizosphere microbial communities from Kellogg Biological Station, Michigan, USA - KBS K1-25-3 metaG | ecosystem: Host-associated > Plants > Roots >... | reverse complement strand
CCGAAGCACGCGGCACATGGGGCAGCACGCTTCGAAATGCGCGAATGGCCGATCGTGTGCCGCCGAGCAGCGTGTTCGCGCGGGAGACATCCGCCATCGACCGGTCGCGCGCGGCGCTCGGGATCGCCCGATCGTCGAGGAACTCGAAGCCGCGGCGACGCGCTGGCGTCAGCCGCCACATCAGCGTTCCAGTTGAGCGTAACCGCCGCGATAGTAGAGCAGGGGCCGGTCGTTCCGCGAGCTCGCCCACATTACTTCACCGATGAAAATGGTGTGATCGCCCGCGTCATGGCGATCGATGCTGCGACATTCGAGATGGGCCAGCGCATCGTCGAGGAGAACCACGCCACTCTCGGCGCGCGTGTATCCGATCCCGTCGAATCGCCCCGTCGGCAGCTCGGCGAAACGGCGCGCGAGCGCTTCCTGACTTTCCGACATGATGCTGATACCGAAGTGCGACGCTGTCGGCAGAATCCGATGCATGTCCGTCGAATGGTCAATGCAGGCGAGTATCAGCGGCGGCACCAGACTCACCGAACAAAAGGCACTGACCGTCATTCCGTGATCCAGCTGGTGATCGTCGCGCGCGGTGAGGATCGTGACGCCGGACGCGAACCGTCCGAGAATGGCGCGGAACTCGTCTGGCCCTATTCCCATGCGACCGTGTCGGCGGGGAGGGAGGAGCCCGACACCGGAAGGACGAGAAGCCGCGCGAGGTATCCCGCGCGGAGCACTTCGCGTGCTGGAACGAAGTCGCCGGTCACTCCCACCAGCAGGTCGGCCAGCCGTTTTTGCGCGGCGAGGGCCCGTGCCGCGCGATTCACGATGGTCGGCACGGCGACGCCGATGCCGATCAAGCGTTCCACCCACCATTTCCCGCCAAATTCCCGGCGACGCGACCGTTCGTACGTCTCGAATGCGTCCCGCTCAGTCGACGATCCAAGAGCCGCGAGCACGGTGTCGGCGACCAGCTCGCCACCTCGAAGCGCGGCATAGATCCCTTCGCCGGTGAAGGGATCGAAGAAGTCGGCGGCGTCACCAACCAGAAGTGCACCTGGGTGCGAGGCGCGCCTCGCGTGGGACGCGAAGGGTCCGACCGCCGTCGCGGCGCCGGTGCGCGTCGCCGCTTCGAACCGGCGGGCGAGCTGCGCCTTGCCCGAAAGCCAGCGATCGAGAAAGCCAGACCGATCCGCTCCTCCGCCTGCACCGTGGGCGATCTCGCGCGCGCGCCCTGCTGGGAACACCGCCGCGACGGTCGTAATGCCATCGCCCACGTCAGCGATCCCGACGAACCCGTCGCGCTCGACGTGCATCTCGCCGTACTCGCCGACGTCGCGAACGTCGCGGTAATGGCCGATCAGCGCGATCCGTTTCGGCCAGATCGAGCAATGCGCGAGGCCGAGACGCCGCGCGATCACGGATCGGAGTCCGTCCGCGGCTACGACGATCGGCGCGCGCATGGTCTCGTGTCGCCCGTCGGCATGGAGAACGGAGACCCCACCCACGACGCCTTTGGAGTCGCGAAGCGGGTCGGTGACCCGCACCCTCTCTTCGACGTGCACTCCGGCCTCGCGGGCGCGCCGCAACAACACATCATCGAGCAACTCGCGCCGAATGGCCAAACCGCGATCGCGGAAGGCCCGAAAGCCGTGCGCTGCGGCGTAGTCGCCGCGCGCGGACGCGCCGTTGGGGGCGCGCACCATCATCCCGCGAAGGTGGGCGCCCTTGCCTTCCAGCTCCTCGAGCACCCCCATGTCGCTCAGAATTCGCGACGCCTGCGGGCTCAAGCACTCCGCACACGGCTTGGAGCGCGGAAACCTGCTGCGCTCGAGCAAACGAACCGACACGCCCCGACGCGCGAGCTGAAATGCCGTCGATGCTCCGGCGGGCCCGCCGCCCACCACCAACACGTCAACGGCCATTCGTCACCGACATCTCTCAGAAGTAGCTGGCGACGGTCGCGCCGAACAGTGCCCCGCCTACCGTGCTGATAGCGTTGACTCCGTCGTTATCGAGCCAGCGAATGCCCCCCGTCACGGTCGTCGGCGAACCACAGTTGTGGCGCCGCCGTTCCGTAGGAACGCCGCAGGTGGCGCACCAGCGGCGGGCCTGGAGCGATGCGCCGATCACCGAGTCCAGGAGACAGCCGACCACTCCGCCGATGAGAGCGGCGACGATCGCGATGCGTGGCCAGCCGACCAGCCACGTCATCAACGCGACCGATCCTGCGCCCGCCAGTGCAGCGGCAAACCCCAGTAAGGTGACACCACCAGAGGTGCCGACGGCGACCGGAGTGCCCTCCAGAATCGAGCGCGGTGCGGCACGCGAAAGCGTCCCGATCTCGGTCGCCCAGGTGTCCGCCGCCGATGCCGCCAAGGCGCCAGCGCCGAGCGCCTGCCAGATCGCGTCTGGACTCGCGGCATGCCCGACCGCAGCGAGCGCAAAGAGTCCCCCATTCGCCAGCACTTGTGCCGCATCGCGCGCGCCACTCTTCTCGATGCGTCCGGCCGAGCGCGCTGCCTTCTCGGCGGCGCGAAAGCGCGACAGCACGCTGGCGGACACGAAGTACGCGATGAGCACGATCCCCCAGCTCCAACCGGCGGCCACCGCCATCGTTCCGACCAGCGCCGCCGTGACGGCACCCGATCCGCTCAAGCTCCTCGTGCCTTTCGCGGCAAGAGCGATGGAGGTGGCGAGCGCCAGGCCAACGGTCACAGTTTGGAAGGAAATCACGTTTCCAACGTTAGCTCTCTGGAAAAGCGCATTACAGCCAGTCAGCTTTCGAGGATGCTCGCGACCGTAGACGCACTTCTGCCACTCAGTCTCCTCGAGGCCGTCCGCAACGTCGACACGCCGGAGGAGCTCGACTCCGAATTCGTCGACGAGCTTCGCAACAAACGCCTCGGCTTGAGTGATACCGTATATCTCCAGATCAAACGCTACGCGGACGCCGTGCGCAGACGGCAGCGTACCGCGCACGACGAAGCGGTCGCACTGGCGCGGCTGATTGGACGCCGGCCGGACGCGGAAGCCGTGTTCCGAGCCGCGGGGCGCTATCTCGCCCGAGAATCGTACAAGACGATCAATCCGTTCACGCGACGGATGTTGCGCCTTCTCCCATCGGTGATCGCGCGTCCGCTGGCGCTGCGCCGTACCCGAGGAATCGCCGTGCGGTACGCGAACGGTTCCGTGCGCCGCGTGGGCGGGTACGTGCTACTGGAGGTGCCCCGGTCAGTCACATTGAATACCGCACCGGGGAGCATCGGTTGCGCGTACTATGAAGCCATGCTCCGGGAGATACTCGGTCTGCTGGTGGGTGGCATTGGATCCGTCGATCACGTCCATTGCGCGGGCCGGTCGGAAGGAACGTGTGAATGGCGCGCCGACTGGAAAACCTTCGAGGCAATTGCTTAACCCACAGACGCTCCCAGCCATCCAGTCGGCGCTCCGCGAGCTCGATCTCGACGGATGGCTGCTCTTCGACTTTCACGGACTCAATCCCGTCGCGACCGGGATGCTGGGGATGGAAGGGTTGCTCAGTCGGAGGATCTTCGCGCTGGTACCGCGTGAGGGGATGCCCATCGCGCTCTCCCACGCCATCGAGCAAGGCCCATGGAAGCGCTGGCCGGCTGAGTGGCCGAAACAGCGCTACAGCTCGTGGCGTTCGCTGGAAGAGCAGCTCGCCGACCTCGTGAAAGGAAAGAAGCTCGCGATGGAGTATTCACCGGGGGACGCCGTCCCGTACCTCGATCGCATTCCCGCTGGCGTTCTGGAGATGGTGAAGAACGCCGGCGCCCAAGTCGTGACGTCGGGAGATCTGGTGACGCGCTTCTACGCGGCCTGGTCGCCAGTCCATGTCGAATCCCACCGTCGAGCAGCAGCCGCGATCGCACAGATCGCCAAAGATGCATTCACGGTCGCCGGGAAACGGGCGCGGGGCGGCGCCCCGCTCGCGGAGCATGAGCTTGCGCGGTGGATCCTCGATCGCTTCGCCGAACAGAAGCTCTTCTGCGATCACGGGCCCATCGTTGCCGCGGGCGCCAATGCAGCGAACCCGCACTACGAGCCGGCGTCGACGGCCGCTCGACTGATCAACCGCGGTGAGATCCTGCTCATCGATCTCTGGGCGAAGGAGCAAACCGACGACGGGGTCTACGCGGATCAGACCTGGATGGCTTCGCTGGGCCAGCCGTCGGAACGCGCGCTCGCGGTCTGGACAGCGGTGCGCGACGCGCGTGACGCGGCGATCCAGATCGTTCAGGAGCGGGTCGGCAAGGGCGAGCTGGTTCGCGGCGGCGAGGTGGACGACGCGGCGCGTGACGTCATCAAGGATCGCGGCTTTGGCGAGTATTTCACCCACCGGACCGGTCATAGCATCGATCCACGCGATCTTCACGGCAGCGGCCCGCACATCGACAACCTCGAGACGCGCGAGGAGCGTCTGCTCGTTCCCGGCGTTGCCTTTTCGATAGAGCCGGGACTCTACTTCCCGGGCGAGATCGGAATGCGGAGCGAGGTGAACGTCTATCTGACGCCCGGAAAGGCGGTAGTGACGCCGGAAAACCCGCAGCGAGATCTCATCGTCGCGGAGTAGCGGTTTTTGGCGCAACGCTTGCCTTTTCAAAAGGCATGAAGCTCTCAGTAATCAGCGTTATCGCCCTCCTCAGCTCGCTTTCAGCCTGTGACCGCAGCGACGCGGCGGTGCCGGCAGGTTCGCGGGGCCGGACGGTGGATTCCAGCGGTGGTACGGTTGCGCTCGGAATCGGATCAGAAGTGGCGTATCGCCCGACGGGCCCGGCTGGTGGGGCCGTGGCTGGTACGATCACTCTCCAGGGGTCTGCGACAGACTCGGTTGTCGCGGTCGGCAAAGACGCCAAGGTGTGTGGCGACAGCGCGTCCGTAAACGAGACCGGGGCGAGCGGCAGCTCCTTCGCCAACGTCTTGGTTTGGGTCGACGACGTGTCGGCGGGCAAACCGTTGCCCGAGCTGAGGCGCGAGACCCTGACGATCGAAAAGTGCCGGTTCGAGCCTCGGGTCATGGCGGTGGTCGCCAAGTCCACCATCAACTTTTTCAGTCGCGACCCCACCGGCCACGTCGCAAAGTTCTTTCGTGAGGGTGCGGAGGAACCGATCGAGACCATCCACACCGTCGACGCGGGCCAGGTGGTGCCGAGTGAGAAGATCGCCGCACTTCCGGGAATCGTCGAAGTAAGGTGCGCCGAGCACCCCTTCGCTCGCGCGTACATCGCAGTCTTCGATCATCCGTACTTTGCGATCACCGACGACCGCGGCGCGTTCAGAATCGACGGCTTGCCGGAAGGGACGTACAACGTGAAGGTTTGGCACGAAGGGCTCGCGAAGCCGATGGAACAGCGGATCGCGGTGGGTCCCGGCGGCGCCGCCCGTCTCGATGCGACGCTGGCGCTGAAATAGGTGATAGGTGATAGGTGATAGGTGATTGGTGATAGGTGGTGGGTGATACAGACGGTCCCACCACCCACCACCCATCACCCACCACCCACACCCACCACCCATCACCCATCACCACCACCGATCGACCACCATCGCCGCGAAGAGCAGCGCGAGATACAGCAGCGAGAACTTGTAGACGGACCACGCGGGTTGCACGTAATCCGTGGCGCGCAAGACACGTATGACTCCGCGCAATAGCAGGACATCCAGGATCAGCGCGCTCGCGAGATATACCCAACCCAGCGCGCCCATCGCCCAGGGAAGCACGGTGAGCGCCGTGAGCACGACCGTGTACCAGAGCATCTGGCGCTTGGTCTCGCGTTCGCCCCACACGAGCGGCGCCATCGGAACTCCGGCGCGCCCGTAGTCGCGCTGCTTGTTGAGTGCGAGCGCCCAGAAATGCGGTGGAGTCCAGTAGAAAATGATCAAGAACAGGTATACGGACATCAGATCGAGCGTTCCCGTCACCGCCGCCCACCCAACGAGTGGAGGAAACGCGCCCGCGGCGCCGCCGATGACGATGTTCTGTGGCGTGCTGCGCTTCAACCAGCGCGTATAGAGAAACACGTACGAGTAGAAACCGCCGAGCGCGAGCGCCGCGGTGAGGACGTTGGCGAAACGCGCGAGCAGGAAGGTGGCCGCCGTCGCGCAGAGCAGCCCGAATGCCAGCACTTCGCGTGGTTGCATGCGTCCGCTGGGGAGCGGCCGTAGGCGCGTTCGCGACATGCGGTCGTCGATGTCGCGATCCAGATACATGTTCACCGCGTTCGCGCCGCCGGCCATCAAATAACCGCCGATGAACACGACGAGCACCAGTTCCCAGCCGGGCCGGCCGGCGACGAACATCGGCGCGATCGTCGTGACCAACAGCAACGAGATGATCCGTGGCTTCGTGAGCGCCACGAAGTCGGCTGCAAGCCGGCGTGCTCCAGTGGCGGGGAGGGCAGCGTGGCTCATGTGAGCTTGGTTCGGGCTGCCGTGCGCGCCAGGTACGTCGCGAGGAACAGCGAAAGCCATACGGCGATCCCTATAGCCTGATGCACCGAGCGAAGACCGGCCGGCAGCTGCGACAGCACCATCGCCGCGCCGATCCCCAGCTGGAGCAGGACGAGGCCGACCGCAATCTTCGCGGCGCGCTGGACCGGCCGCGCCTCACCCGCTCGACGGCTGATGGCCGTAGAGACTCCGAGGACGTGAAAGAACAACACATACGCGAGGATGCGATGGCTGAGTTGCACGTGCGATGCGCCGGCCGGTACTCCCGCCGGCGTGGTGCCACAGAGGGGAAAGCTCGGACAGGCGACGGCGGCCCCCGGCAATTTCGCGACGAGTCCTCCCATCACGACGGTGAGGAACGCCAGCGCGGCTCCCGCGCCCAGGGAACGCATCGCGCGCGGAGTCCCGCCCTGCGCGCGAGCTTCGGATCCTCCGAGCGCGCCGGCGCGAATCGCCGCGGCGACAACGACGCCAAGGAGCGCAAGCGCGAGCGTCCAATGGGCGATGGTGGCGATCGGACGGTTGCCGAGTTTCACCGTGACCATCCCGAGTAGCGCGACGGCGACAACCAGCACCAGCGCGGTCACCGCGGGACCAAGCACGCCGCCGGCCTCCCCTCCCGCCCCTGCCCCCACACCCGGCTCGGCGCGCCGGCGATATGCGACGATCGCAAGCAGGGCAATCGAAACGATCACGAGCAGCGCCAGCAGCCGATGCGTGTACTCGATCATCACCGTGGGATTGTCGAACGGCGGTACCCACGAGCCGTTGCAGCGCGGCCAGTGATCGCCGCATCCCATACCAGAGCCGGAGATGCGCACGATCCCGCCGAACACGAGATGCAGGTACGTCAGCACGACTGACGCCGTGGCGATCCGAGCCAGCTGTTTCATTTCGCGATCTTCATCATGACGTCAGGCCTGGGCGTCGCGTTGTTATTGACGCGGCTCCACGTGGCAGTCAGCACGAGGGCGAGCGCGACGATCGGGATCAGCGCCCACGTCACCTCGACGAGCTGGCGCGGCCGCGGAACGTGTTCGGCGACGACGGACGCCGCCGGACGTGGGCGCCGGAGGATGGACACGAGAATGGCGACATGAGCGACAGCACAGGCGATCACGCCGATGGCGAAAACGAAAACGGCCGCCCTCATCAGAAGACCCGGAGGTTGATGTACTTCCGGGGGTTCTTCTGAAAGTCGGTGACCAGCGAATCTACGCGGGTCAGCAGATTGCGCGCGTCGCGGTACAGGCCGGTGTCGGTCATGAACTTTCCCGCCGTGCCCTCGCCCCGCTCGAGCCGCGCCAGGATCGCCTGCAGCTGCGTCGTATTGGACGAAAGCCGCAGCATCAGTGAATCGGCGTTGGAGCTGGTCTCGCGGAAACTCTTGAGCGTCGACGCGATCTGCGCCGAGTCGACAGCCTTCGCGGCGCCTTTGAAGGAATTCAGCGTCGCCGTGAAGTTGCGATTCTGCTCGGCGACCACCCCCTGCATCTGTCCCATCAGACGATTCATCGATGCGACGGTCTGCCGGATGTCGCGCAGACCGCCCGACTGAACGAATTCGCCCTCGAGTGCTTTCGTAATCCGGCTGACGGATGCCACGACCGTGTCGGCGCGGGCCTGGAGCGCGTCGAGCCCGCCCAACGCCGCGGTCGCCGGCACGGTGTCGCCCGGCTGGAACGAGATCGGGCTCGGTCCCTCGGGCTTCAGCGCGACCGCGACGTCTCCAAAGATGCCGACAGGGTACACCTCGGCGTGCGACGTTCTCGGCACCTTGTATTTCTTCTGGATCGTCAGGTCGACGTCGATCACCCCCGCGTCGTTCAACTTGACGTCGCTGACATAGCCGACGGTGACCCCTGCCAGCATGACCGCCTGGCCCTGCTTGAGGTTCTGCCCCCACGGGAAGCGCGTGTACAGCGGATAGCCGCGTTTGAGGCCGCCGCGCACGAGCCAGAGCGTTCCGGTGATCAATACGATCACCGCGACCGTGAGCAGAATGCCAACGGTCACTTCATCACGTCGTTTCATGCCTGGAGGAACGGGGCGAACAGGAAGGCAGTGATTGCGTCGAGCACCAGAATGGTCACTGAGGTGATGACGACGGCGCGCGCCGTCGAGCGACCGACTCCTTCCGCGCCAGCGCTGGTAATGTAGCCCTCGTAGGTGCAAACGAAAGCGATGGCGATTCCAAACAGCGTGGCCTTCATGAGGCTGTACACGACTTGAAAGGTGCCGAAGGCGAGTCGCACCCCTTCCCTGAAATCCTGAGACGTGATGTCCGTCGCGGTGACCGCGATGAAGTATCCCATCCCGACGCCGACGGCGTCGGCGAGGACCGTGAGCACGGGCAACATGATCGTCGCCGCGATGAGGCGGGGGACGACGAGGAACGCCAGCGGATCGTAGGCCAGCGTCTCCAGCGCGTCGATCTGTTCCGTCACGCGCATCGTCCCGATCTCGGCGGTCATGCGGGCGCCCACGCGTCCCGTGAGCACGAGTCCCGTGATCAGCGGGCCGAGCTCGAGGATGATCACTTGACGCGTAGCGAGTCCCACGAGCGACAGCTCGACTCCCGCGAACAATTGGTAGCGCGTTTGCAGGGCCATCACGCCGCCGATGAACGCCGCGACGATCACCGTGAGCGGGACCGAGTCGACGCCGATCACCCGCATCTGGCGAATCGTCTCGTGCGCGACCGTATCGAACTCCCCGAATCCCCGCAGCGTATCGCGCATGTAGTAGCCGCGGGCGCCGATCTCGAAGAACAGATTCCGCCAGATCACGGTCATCCGCCGGAAAAAGCGGATGCTCGTGCGCTGCATGACGGGGAACGTCTCCGTCGGACGATGATCGGGGGGCAGCGAGTGCTGATACCGGGCGGAGTAGCTCACGTGCGCACTCTGGTGAGCAGGATGACGCCGAACGCGGCGAAGACAGCGCTCGGGACCCACGCGGCGAGATCGGGCGACATCAGTCCCTTGCTCCCGATGGCTTTCGTGAGCTGCACCAGCATGAGAAAAACGACGGTGATGGCGAGACTGATGCCGACGCCGTACGCGGTGCCGCCGCGCTGCGTGCTCGTGGCGAGCGGCGCTCCGAAGAGCGCGATGATCACACAGGTCACGGGAATCGCGAGCTTGAGAGCCCGCTCCACCCGGAGTTGATTGGCGTCGCCTCCCGACCGCTCCAACGCTCGGATGAATCGCGTGAGCTCCCGATACCGCATTTCCTGAGGACTCCGCGGCTTGGCCATCATGTCGCTCGGGCGCTCGGCGAATCGCTTGTCGCGCATGCGCGCGAACGACACGGCAAACTCGGGCGACGAATCCGTCACGAGCTTCATGTCGCCTTTCCCCAGCGTCCAACCCGTCGCCGGCTTCCACTCCGCGCGCTCGGCGGCCACGATCATCGTCGGGTAGTCGCGCCCGCTCCCTCGCCTCTCGATCTGAACCTGATCGAGGGCGCCTTCCGCCGTGTTCAGCGTGCCCACCTTGTACACCCGCCCGCCCTCGCCGGCGAACGCGAAATTGAATCGCGTGGTCGTGCCGCGGAACTTGTCTTCGGCGAGAAGATCGTTGCGGCGCGAGTTGGTGACCGGGACGATTTCACCCAGCACGAGGTCGGCGCACGCGGCCAGCACCGCACCCATGAAGATCGGGAGCGCGATGCGATAGAAGCTGATGCCCGAGGCTTTGGCCGCCGTGATCTCGGAATGCCGCGTGAACGTGCCGATCGAGAAGATCGTCGCGAACAACACGGCGGCCGGCAGCACCATGAACATGGATTCGGGAATCCAGTACAGGTAGCTGAGGGCGATGTCCTGACGAGGAAGGTTGCGAGCGAGGTATTTCTCGAGATTGTCCGTGAGATCGATGATCACCAGGAGCAGCGGAAACCCGAGCGCCGTCGTGACGAGGATCTTGAAGAACTCACCGAACACGTAGCGGTCCAACGGGCCGCCGACTTTCAGACGCCGTGCGCTCACCTCCGGCGCCGCTCCACCGGAATACCGAACGCGCGCAGCCAACCGAAGACACGCGTCCGCGCGGTCGCGAGGAGCTCGTGGAAATCGCCACCGCGCGCCGTCGTTGCCTCGCGGCCCATTTGCGAGGCTAGCGCGATGCCGATGCTGAGCAGGATAATGTTCGCGGCCCACATCGCGACCCACGGCCGGAGGAACCCCTTGTCGGCGAGCGTCTCGCCTCCGATCAGTCCGACGTAGTACAGGCCGAAGATCGCGAAGCTCACCCCGATCACGAGCCCGACACCACCGCGCGGGAAGCGCAAAGCAATCGGCGCGCCCACCAGCACGAAGATCACGCACGTCGCCGCGAGCGAGAACTTCTTCTGGATCTCGACGTCGTATCGGTTGCGTTCGCGTACTGCTTCCGTGCGGCGGAAACCGGCCTCCTGCAACCTCGCCTGGTACGCCATCTCGCTCTCGTAGATCGGCTGCTTGACCAGATTCCTCGCCGCGGGCGGCGGCGTAGCCTTCCTTTGTGTCGTGTCGGTGCGGGTGGCGGCTGGCGGAGCCTGCGCGGCGGCCGCCTTCACTTTCACGAGCGACAGCAGTCGGCAATACACCTTGGAGATCCCGCGTCCCTTCGCCGACACCGGCGGTTGCGGCTTTTTTCCTTTGCCTCCGGCCCGCTCGTACTGCACCATCGCGATCTCATAATCGGTCTGTCTGACCTGATACTCGCCGCGCGCGAGCTCCCGGTTCATCTCGCAGATGGACATCTCGCGGTCGCCCTTCGAGACCGTGCCCGAGCGAGACTCCTGATAGGAGCTGAAAACATTCTTCACGCGCAGACGATCCTTCTTGTAGAACAAGCGCGTGAGCTGCGCCGGCTTGTTGTTTGGGACTTCCATCATCACGCCGTGGTATAGCGTCAGATCGAGATCCGCGCGGTTCGACGTGAGGTTCCCGCTGTCCGCGATGATCGTGCGACGACGGAGCGGATCCGACAGGTCGTAGATCACCACGTCCTTCATGTGCGACGAGCCCTCGTCCAGATCGCCGGCGCGGAGATACAGCTGTCCCGGTTTGACTTCGTTGATGACCTGTTCGCGCAGCGCGAAGGTCGGCTTGGTGCGGAAGATGTCGAGTTGCAGCACCGCGAGCCGGTGATTCGCGCGCGGGAGCACCTGGTCGTTGAAGGCCAGCATCACCAGCGACATGGCGAAACCGCCGAGCAGGACGGGGCCAAGGACGCTGCGCATCGCGACCCCGCTCGCTTTCAGCGCGGTCATCTCGTTCTCGGCGGCGAGGCGGCTGAAGGCGTACAACACGGCGACGAGCACGGCCATCGGCATCGTCATCGCGACCGTGAACGGGACCGAGAGCGCCATGAACTCCGCGATGACACTTGCCGGCAACCCGCGTCCCACGAGATCGCCGAACTTCTTCGCGATGTATTGCAGCAGCATGAGCGACGTCAGCGCCGTCGACGCGAACACGAACGGGCCGACGTGCTCCTTGAGGACGTATCTGCCGATTATCTTCACGCGATGAAAGCGGCTCTGGGCTCGTGGTTTTGAGCTGTGGGCTTCAGCGTTCGAGTCGGGATGACTTTTCCAGAGCCCAAAGCCCACAGCCCATAGCCAGTCGTGAATATACCCGGCAAGTTCTCTCCAGTGCCTCCACTTCCGCGAATGCTGGGTGCCTCACTTCTCCTGTGGTCGACGCTCGCCGGATGCGATACGGTCGAGCGTTTTCGAGGCCCGAAGACCGCGTTCAGCGGGGACAGCGCACTGGGGTACGCTCGCGCTCAGCTCGCATTCGGTCCACGCGTACCCGGGACTCCCGGACACCAGCGCGCCGGGGATTGGATCATCGCGCAAATGCGTGCGCGCGCGGACTCCGTCGAGGTGCAGGCGTGGAAGCACGTGACGAAGTCGGGCGTCACCCTCCCGATGCGGAACATCATCGCGCGTTTTCGTCCCGGGGTGCCGCAGCGGGTGCTGTATCTCACGCACTGGGATACCCGTCCGACCGCCGACCAGGACCGCAACCTCGGTGCGCGTCAGCGGCCGATCCTGGGTGCCAACGATGGCGCGGCGGGGGTCGGGCTCTTCATCGCGCTCGCGGACGCCTTCAAGAAGACGCCGCCGAACGTCGGGGTCGATCTGCTGTTCGTCGACGGCGAGGACTACGGCGCGTTCGAGGACTGGTCGGACACCACGAAGAACAAGGACGTGCTCATCGGTTCACAGTATTTCGCGAACCATCTTGCCCCCTCGGGCTCCGCGCCGATCTTCGGCGTCCTGTGGGACATGATCGGCGACCGATCGCTGCAGTTGTACCAGGAGGCGCATTCCGTGGAGGCGGCGCCGGAGGTCGTCGCGCGTGTATGGGCGGCGGCTAAAGAGCTCGGCTACGAAAAGACGTTCATTCCCGAAGTAAAGACGCAGGTGACTGACGATCATCTTCCGCTGATTCGGAAAGGGCTCCGCGTGATCGACGTGATCGACCTCGACTTCTGCTCCGATGGTGGGATCAATTGCGAGCAGGATGAAAGGAACTTGCATCACACGCTTCAGGATACGATCGACAAGATCAGCGCCCAGAGCCTGCAGATCGTCGGAGATGTCGCGCTGACGCTCGTCACGAAATAGGGCCTTCGGCCGCAGGGACTGCACACCCGTATGGCTCTCAGCGCGGCTGTTTTATCGCGGAGCACGCGGACCACGCGGAGATAGCACACGGAAACCGCAAATGCTGGCGTTGTTGGTTTTTGGCGCGACGGACTCTCGTGGCAACGAAACACATCAGAGATTTCGCTCTTTCCGCGTGTCGTCTCGGCGTGGTCCGCGTCATCAGCGAATAGACGAAGCCGCTGAGAGCAGTACCGGTGTGCACTTCTTCGCGCGCGAAAATCGTTATTCGGGCGGTCGAGTGGTGTGACCCGTAACGGCGCTCGAGTGCACTAGTCGGCAATGCCGACCGCGAACGAGATGAAAGCTCTCTGGTTTCTCGCCATCGTCACGCTCTCGGGAAGTGCTGTCCGACTTTGGCGCGCTGGTTCTCCTCACGTGTCGCCCGCGGACTCATCGGCCTTGGAGCGCCAAATCGTACGGGTGGATTCGGTGCGTGCGCTGCGTCACGGCAAATCCCAGCCGCGCGCGGAGCGCGCAAGTGAGCCCACGATCGCGGCCGCAATCGACCTCGATCACGCCACGGCCGCCGAGATCGAGCGGTTGCCGGGCATCGGTCCGGCGCTGTCGCAACGAATCGTTGCGGCTCGGGATTCCCTCGGCGGCTTTGGCCAAATCGAGGCACTCTGTGAGGTGAACGGCATCGGCGCGCGACTCGTGGAAAAACTTCGTCCGCTGGTGACCTTCACAGGGGCCCGCCGTCCTCTAAGTAGCGCGTGTGGCGATGCCCCGAAAAGGTCTCGCAAGTCACGCGTTACACGTAGCCAGGAGTCACGCTAAGCTGTTCTTGACAGCGGGCTTACGGCGGGGCAGGTTCCTGACTTGGACCCGCCTTTTGGACCCAGGTTTTTCGCAAAAGCTCCGCCCTCCGCCTCCAGCCCACCACTCCGCAAAATATGGCCGCACCAGCCGCCACCAGTATGCGTATTGGTGACCTCCTCATTCGTGAGGGGCTGATCACCAAGGAACAACTCGACAGGGCACTCCAGGAGCAAAAGCAGAACGGGACGCGAGTGGGCTATAACCTCGTGAAACTGGGGTTTGTTCCGGAGTTGGAGCTCACCAAAACGCTGGCGAAGCAGTTCAAGATGCCCGCGGTGGATCTCTCGAAATTCGAGGTCGATCCCAAAGTCGCGAAGCTCATCCCCGGCGAGATGGCCATCAAGAATCTCGTCCTGCCATTGAAGCGCGATGGCCGCACGCTCACGGTAGCGATGGCCGATCCGACGAACATGGGCGTCGTCGAAGATCTGAAATTCATCACCCGCTACGACATTTTCCCCGTCATCGCGGGCGAGTTTACGCTCCGCAACGTTCTCGAGAAAATCTTCGAGTCCACTGAGGCGCAGCTTGGCCAGATCCTCAAAGGGATCGAGACCGCCGACGAAGCCGAAGTCGAGGTCATGGACACGAAGGAAGAGGAGATGTCGGCTGCCGCTCTCGCGGCAGCAGTCGACGACGCGCCCGTCGTGAAGTTGTTGAACGGCATTCTCACGGACGCCGTCAAGCGCGGTGCCTCCGACATTCACTTCGAGTGCTTCGAGCACGAGCTGCGCGTACGATACCGCATCGACGGCGCGCTCCAGGAAATCATGAAGCCGCCGATGAAGCTCAAGGCGGCGCTCATCTCCCGCTTCAAGATCATGTCCGCGCTCAACATCGCCGAGCGCCGCGTGCCGCAGGACGGCCGCATCAAGCTGAAGGTGGGCAACAAGGTCATCGATTACCGCGTCTCGACGCTTCCCACGATCTTCGGCGAGAAGGTCGTGCTCCGAATTCTCGACAAGGGCAACCTGACGCTCGATCTCGCGAAGTTCGGCATCGAGCCCAAGGCCGAGAAGGACCTGATGGAAGCCGTCGAGAACCCGTACGGCATGGTGCTGGTCACCGGCCCGACGGGCTCGGGCAAGACGACGACGCTGTATTCGTGCATTTCCAAGGTCAATCACATCGACACCAACATCATGACCGCGGAAGACCCTGTCGAATACAACATGTACGGGGTCAATCAGGTGTTGGTCCGCAACGAAGTCGGCATGACCTTCGCCGCCGCGCTGAAGGCGTTCCTGCGTCAGGACCCCAACATCATCATGGTAGGCGAGATCCGTGATCTCGAGACCGGCGGTATCGCCATCAAAGCCGCGCTCACGGGCCACCTCGTGCTCTCGACGCTGCACACGAACACCGCGCCGGAAACGGTGACTCGTCTCCTCGACATGGGACTGGAGCCGTTCAACGTCGCGTCCGCGCTCAACCTGATCCTCGCGCAACGCCTTCTGCGTCGCATCTGCAGCAACTGCAAAGAGAAGTACTCGGTGAGCGACGAGGAGCTCGCGGCCGCGAAGGTCACGCGCAAGACAAAGCTGAAAGAATTGAAGTTCACGCAGGACACGATCGACAACGCGAAGAGAACGGCGACCCCTGAAGCGATGCCGTTTCTCGAGAAGCTCACGATCGAATCGACCATCGCCGACGTGCCGTTCTTCCGGGGTGCCGGCTGTGACAAGTGCGCCGGCACGGGGCTGAAGGGCCGCCAGGGCGTCTACGAGGTCATGGCGATGACTCCCCGGGTCCGCAAAGTCGTGATGCAGAATGCGGGCGCCACGGAGATCAAGGACGCGGCGATCGAAGAGGGAATGCTCACGCTCCGAATGGACGCGTGGATGAAAGTGATGAAAGGCATCACCACGATGGAACAGATGATCAGAGAGACGAGCGCCTAATGACCGCACCTACCGCTGCACCGCCGACGTCTGCACCTCAGAACCTCAATCTCAAAATACTGCTCGAGGAAGTGATCGCTGCGGGTGCGTCCGACTTGCACATCACCGCGGGCGAACGTCCCAAACTGCGCGTCGACGGCGACATCGTGAACTCCAGGATCGACTACGTGATGCAGCCGAAGGACACGATGCAGCTCGCCTATTCCGTGCTGACGGAAAACCAGAAGAAACGGTTCGAGATGGAGGACGAGCTGGATTTCTCGTTCGGCATCCAGAACCTGGCGCGCTTCCGCGGCAACTGCTTCAAGCAGCGCGGCTGTGTCTCGATGGTGATCCGGCAGATCCCTTTCAACATCAAGAGCTTCGAGGAGCTGAAGCTCCCGAAGGTGATCGCGGATCTCTCCGACAAGCCGCGTGGAATGATTCTCGTGACCGGTCCGACGGGGTCGGGAAAATCGACGACGCTGGCCGCCATGATCGACCGGATCAACAAGAAAATCCAGGGTCACATCATCACGATCGAGGATCCGATCGAGTTCATCCACAAGCATCAGAGCTGCATCGTCAACCAGCGGGAAGTCGGCTCGGACACCAAGAGCTTCGGCGGCGCATTGAAGTACGCGCTGCGTCAGGATCCTGACGTCGTCCTCATCGGCGAAATGCGGGATCTCGAGACGATCGCGGCAGGGCTCACCATCGCTGAGACGGGACACCTGTGCTTCGCGACGCTCCATACGAACTCAGCCGCGGAAGCCATTAACCGCATCATCGACGTCTTTCCTTCGCACCAGCAGTCTCAGGTACGGGCTCAGCTCGCCTTCTCCCTCGAAGGCATCATCACCCAGACCCTGCTGCCAAAAGCGAAGGGAAAGGGACGTGCCATGGCGGCGGAGATACTCGTCTGTACTGCAGCGATTCGCGCCCTGATTCGCGACGACAAGATCCATCAGATCTACTCGATGATGCAGTCTGGAAAGAAGCACGGCATGCAGACGATGAACGACGCGCTCTACCAGCTCTACATGTCGCGTGAGGTCGCGTGGGAGGAAGTGTTGCGGGCGTCGAGTGATCCCGTGGAGCTCGCGCGCATGTGCGGTATGCAGCTCGAGGGCGCAGAGGCGCCTTCGCCAGGCAAGAAGTAGCAGCGGTAACCGGAGGAGCAGGCAATGGCGTCATACACATATACGGCTCGCGATGCGAAAGGGCAGCTGAAAAGCGCCACAGTCGATGCCGCGAATCGTGAAGAAGCGATCAGCCAGCTCAAAAAGCAGCGGCTGAACGTCATCAAGATCGACGAGTCGACGAGGAAGAAAAAGCCGGGCAAAGTCGGGATGCGTGATATCGTCATCTTCACGCGTCAGTTCTCGACGATGATCAACGCCGGTCTCCCACTCGTCCAGGCGCTCGGCATCCTCGCGGAGCAAAGCGAGAACCCGAATCTGCGTGAAGTCACCAAGCAGGTCGTGTTCGACGTCGAGTCGGGAAACACCGTGGCCGATGCGCTTCGCAAGCACCCCAACGCGTTCAGCGACCTGTACGTGAACATGGTCGCGGCCGGTGAGGCTGGCGGTATCCTCGACACGATCCTGATGCGGCTCGCCGTCTTCATGGAGAAGAACGACGCGCTCGTCCGGAAGGTGAAGGGCGCGATGATCTATCCCGGCGTCATCACGACGGTCGCGGGCGGCGCGATCACCGTGCTGCTCATCTTCGTGATCCCGACGTTTCAAAAGATGTTCAAGGAAGCCGGCATCCCGCTCCCGCTGCCCACCCGCGTCGTCATCGCGCTCTCGCAGGCGCTGCAGACGTATTGGTGGCTCGTCATCGCCGTCGGCGTTTTCGCGTTCTTCTCGCTCAAGAAGTACTACGCGACCGACGCGGGAAAGCTCACCATCGACCGGATGATGCTGAAGGCGCCGGTGCTCGGCGACGTGCTGCGCAAGTCCGCTGTCTCGCGCTTCACCCGAACGCTCGGCACCCTGATCGCGTCCGGCGTCAGCATCCTCGATGGACTCGAGATCACCGCCAAGACATCGGGCAACCGCGTCATTCAGGACGCCATCATGGAGTCGCGTGCCTCGATCGCCGGCGGTGAGACCATCTCCGCGCCCCTCAAGAAGTCGGCGGTGTTCCCGCCGATGGTCATCTCGATGATCAACGTCGGCGAGCAGACCGGTGGTCTGGACGAGATGCTGACAAAAATCGCCGACTTCTATGACGAAGAAGTCGACGCGGCGGTCTCCGGACTGCTCGCGTTGATGGAGCCGGTGATGATCGTCGTCCTCGGCGTCGTCGTCGGCGGCATGGTGGTCGCGATGTATCTGCCGATCTTCGACATGGTGAACGCCGCCGGATAAGGCGGGGAAGAGGGAACGGGGACCGGGGAACGGTCTAACCCCAACGGTGGGAATGGATCAGGGGAAAGGAGCATGGGAACAGCTCCTTTCCCCTCTTCTTTTCCCCTGATCTCGTCCCGGTTTTGCGGTTAGACTGTTCCCAGTTCCCCTGTCCCGGTTCCCCGATTTTGCCTCCGGCCCCAGACCGCACGTATCACGTCATTCGATTTCAGGATGCCACCGAGACCGACGCGTTCGTGCGCGCGCTGCAGCGTTTTCTCGACGGCCCTCGCGGCGCCGGCTTTGCCCGTAACGCGAAGGAGACCCAGGTCTGGGCGCCGCGTCCATTGTCCGATGCGCCACTCGAAGTGTATCTCAGCGATGGCGCGCTCCTCGCCACGGAGGCGGGCTTCGCGCCAGTGCCGGACGTCGAACAGATCCGCGGAGAAGAGGTGCCCGCGGGGTGCGTCCTTCTGATGCAGGGCTCAGTTCTCCAAACGAAGTAGGCGTCTGTGAGTCCGATCGAATGGCGTGTTGCTGTCGGCGCGGACGAAACCGCGGCCCTCTACGAGCCTGCCTCGGGCAAGGAGAACGCGGTCTTCGTCTGCGCGCACGGCGCCGGCGGGAACATGTCAGACCGCGGGCTGCAGAAGGTCGCCGAGGTTCTGCGCACGGTGGGTCTCGGCGTCGTCCGATTCAACTTCCTGTATCGACAGAAGAAATCGAGTCGGCCGGATCCGATGCCGCGACTGCAGGAATGCGTTGCGGCGGTAGTGGCGCGAACCCGCGAAGAGGTGGGGCCAGTCCGGTTGATCATGGGCGGCCGCTCCATGGGAGGCCGTGCCGCGTCGATGCTCGCCGCCGACGGCTTCGCGTGCGATGCACTTCTGCTGCTCGCCTATCCGTTGCATCCCGCGGGAAGGCCGGAACAGCTGCGCGACGCGCACCTGCCGGCGATCACCGTCCCGGTACTGTGCCTCAACGGCACACGCGATCCGCTGTGTCGGCGGGACCTGATGGACGCCACCTTGAAAAAGCTGCGAACGCCGTGGACTATGCATTGGCTCGAGGGCGCCGATCACTCCTTTCACGTGCTCAAGTCATCGGGACGAACGGACCCCGAGGTGCTCGATGAAATTGCCACTGCGACGCAGCGTTGGACTTCCGGTTTGGGCATGCGTGCTTAGCGCGGTGGTCGTGTCGTGCAACCTCGACACGACCTTGCCGGGCGGGCTCCCGCCGTTCGCCCCCGCGTGGCAGCTCGTCGCGATCGATAGCCAGAAGCTCCCGGACACCGTGATCGTTCCGAACCTCGCGGGAGGCGGGAGCACGCCGCACCGCGTCAACGCAGGGGCCGTGGAGTTCTTTTTCCCGCGCGGCGGAGCGCGCGCGCTGCGATGGACGCTGCTGACGCAGGAAATCACGACGTCGCTCCAGCCGCAGTTCGTTCGTACCTTCGATGCCAACTACGCTCAGTTTGGCGCCGACAGCATCGCGTTTCCCGCCTCGCGCGTTCTTCTGCCGGAATTCTTCGGCAGCAAGGTGGCGGACACGCTCACGATCGTGACGATCTGGCAAAGCGACGTCTCAACCCCGGCCGCGCAAGTTGGCGGATCGCACGTCTGGCGTTTCGTGAGAGACACCCTGATCACACAGTGATCGGCGTGACGCGAGGGTCCGCGCCTGGTATCGTCAAGTCATGTTTGATCGCGAGCGAGATGAAAAAGCGGAGCGCCGGCTGAAATCGCTCCTGGCCGATCACGATCTCGCGGTGCGCGAGTACGCCACGCGCGCGGGCGCGATCCCGGAAACTCGGTGGCTCGCGCCGCGTGCCGACGGCAAATGGACACCCGCGCAGGAGACCCAACACCTGATCCTGGCCTATGAGGAATTCCTCCGCCAACTGACCCAAAGCACGCCCGTGCGCCTGCGCGGTAATCCGGTTCGACGTCGTATCGCGCGCCTCATCGGCCTGACCTCGATCCTCTGGCGCAAGCGAATACCGGTCGCCGTCAAGGCGCCGCGCGCGGTGCGCCCCGAGGCCGTGATGGCCGGACCCGAAGAGCTCATCCCCAGGCTGCGATCGCGTGCCGCCGACTTCGAGTCGGCGTTCGCGAATGAGTGGCGAACCAACCCGGCCCGCCGCATGTCCCACTTTCTGTTCGGAGCCCTGACGCTCGATCAGGGGATTCGGCTGATCTCGGTCCACACGCGACATCACGCTGCTTTTCTTCCACTGCAGCCAGCCTCCTCCGCGCTCTCCCCTTTCCCATCGTCCTCTACCAAAGGTGCGCGTTCATGACGTCGATCGATCGCCGAGAGTTTGTCCGACGCAGCGCCGCCGCGGGGGCGGTGGCGCTAACAGATCCCAAGGCGCTCGTCGCGGGTGAGGCCAAGACCAGCCCGCTCCCGCCCGGCAGAGTGGCTCCGTTCGAGCTCGAGGAAGTGACGATCACGCAGCTGCAGGAAGGGATGAGCTCCGGGAAGTACACGGCGCGATCGTTGGCAGAAGCGTACCTCTCTCGCATCATCGAGATCGACTCACACGGGCCAACGGTGAATTCGGTCATCGAGACCAATCCCGACGCGCTGGCAGTCGCCGACGTGCTGGATCGCGAGCGCAAGGCGAACGCCGTTCGTGGTCCGATGCACGGCATCCCGATCCTCATCAAGGACAACATCGACACCGCGGACCGCATGAAGACGAGCGCGGGCTCGCTGGCACTCGCCGGGGTCACCGCGTCACGGGATGCCTTCGTCGTTCAGCAGTTGCGCGATGCGGGCGCGGTGATTCTGGGGAAGACGAATCTCAGCGAATGGGCCAATTTTCGGTCGACGCATTCGGTGAGCGGATGGAGCGGGCGAGGCGGCCAGACGCTCAATCCATACGCGCTCGATCGCAACCCGTGCGGCTCGAGCTCGGGCACGGGCGCGGCGGTTGCCGCCAACTTTGCGGCTGTCGGCGTCGGCACCGAGACCGACGGCTCGATCGTCTGTCCCTCGTCCGCCAACGGGCTGGTGGGTATCAAGCCGACGGTGGGGTTGGTGAGCCGATCGGGAATCGTGCCGATCTCGCACACACAGGATACCTCCGGCCCGATGGCGCGGACGGTGACCGACGCGGCGATACTCCTCGGCGCGATGGTCGGCGTCGATTCGGGCGACGAAGCGACGCGCCCCAGCCGGGGCAAGTCGTACGAGGACTATCGTGAGTTCTTGAAGCCGGACGGCCTCCGCGGAGCGCGCATCGGCGTCAGTCGCAACTACTTCGGCTTCAATGCGCGGGTGGACCACATCATGGACGAGGCGATCGCCGCGATGAAGAGCGCGGGCGCCATCATCGTGGATCCGGCGAACTTGAGCACCAAGGGCCAGTTCGACGACGCGGAGTTCGACGTCCTGCTGTACGAATTCAAGGCCGACGTCAACGCGTATCTCGCCGCGTCCAACGCCCCGCACAAGACCCTCGCCGCGCTCATCGAGTTCAACGATCGCAACCGCGAGCGGGAAATGCCGTTCTTCGGCCAGGAGATCTTCGAGATGGCGCAGAAGAAAGGCCCACTGACGAGCGCGGGCTACAAGACGGCGCTCGCGAAATGTCGCCGTCTGTCGCGGACCGCCGGCATCGACGCGCTGATGGCCAAGCATCGACTCGACGCGTTCGTCGCGCCGACCGGCGGGCCGGCATGGGTCATCGATCTGTTGAACGGCGATCACTTTACCGGGGGAAGCTCCACCCCGGCCGCGGTCGCCGGGTACGCCAGCATCACGGTTCCTGCCGGCTTCATCCATGGGCTCCCCGTGGGAATGTCGTTCATCGCCGGTCCCTGGAGCGAACCGACGCTGATTCGTTTAGCGTTCGGATTCGAGCGGGCCACGACCATTCGTCGCCCACCAAAGTTTCTTCCGACTTTCACTGCGGAGTGAACATGAAGCAGCTCATCCTGGTCGCTTCGGCGCTGGCCCTCGTGGGTTGCGCCAAACGCGATACCGCGAGCGACACCACCGTGATGGCTGGGGTGGACAGCACCCGCATCGGCGCGACGACGCAACCCGCGCCGACGCAGACCGCTACGGGCGGCGACGTCACGCATACCGGTTCGGGAACACTCGTCGATCCGAACACCGCGACCCGCGAGCAATTGGTGGCGGCCGGGGTCGATTCCGCGACGATCGCCGTGCTCATCAAGGGGCGGCCGTTCGCGGACATGGTGGCTGTCAACGCGGCGGTGGGGAACAACCTCAGTACCGCGCAGCGGAACGCGCTGTACGCGAAAGTCTGGAAGCCCATCGATCTCAACACGGCGAAGCCGGACGAGATTCTGCTGATCCCGGGCGTGGGTCCCCGGATGCTGCATGAGTTTCAGGAATATCGGCCGTACAAGAACATCGATCAGTTCCGCCGCGAGATCGGCAAATACGTCAAGAAGGACGAGGTCGCGCGGCTCGAGCAGTACGTGACCGTGAAATAGAGCGTCCCGCGGGGCCGCAGTTGCAAGGCGCGATCGGACGCGCTAGCGTTAATATCGTTAACAAAAACCTAAACGCTAGCTAAACCGTGTCCGATCGCGCTCCGAGTGCGAGAACCAGGGCCTTCGTCGAGCAGCTGGCCGTCCTGCTCGAATCCGACGGCATGCCGCGCGTCGCCGGACGCCTGTTCGGACTGCTGCTCGTGTCCGCGGAGCCTCGGTCGCTCGACGAGCTCGCGAGTCAGCTCGGCGTCAGCAAGGCGAGCATCAGCATCAACGCGCGATTCCTCGAAGAGAAGGGTGTCGTCGAGCGCGTCGGGCGCCAGGCGGATCGTCGCGATTACTACTGCATCGCGGATGACATTCTCGAGCGCACCCTCGAGCAGCGTATCGCCAAGATTCGCCGCTTTCAGCAGTCCATCGCCGAAGCCCGCAAATGCTGCACGGTCGAACACGAAATCGTGCGCGCTCGACTCGAGAACATGGACCTGGCGTACAATCACCTGATCGATGCCACCGGCCAGGCGCTCAACGCGTGGCGCGCGCGGCGCGACAAGCGGACCACTCCTTCTCTGACGACCTCTCGATGACCTGTTTCCGCAGCATCGCCGTGACGTTGATGCTCGGCGCGGCCGGAGGCCGCGCGTGGGCACAAGGCGATTCGGTGCAATCGTTGTCGCTCGGTGACGTCGCGCGGCTCGCCGCCAAACAGAGCGGCGCGTCCGTCGCGGCGCAGTTTCGCGCCGAGCAGGCGCGCGGGCGCGCTCTCGAAAGCCGGTCGTCGCTTCTGCCCCATGTGTCCGGCAGTTTCGCGGACGGCCAACGCACGTTCAACACGGCGAGCTTCGGGTTGCCGCTACCCGGCTTCGATCCGCGTGGTCAGGTGATTGGTCCCGTCCGGACGGTGGACCTTCGGGGACGCGTCGTCGCGAACTTGATCGATCCCGCGAGCTTCGGCCGGTATCGGAGCGCGCAAGCGGCGGCGTCGGGTGCGGAGGCCGAGGCGGCGGTCGTCACCAATCAGGCTGCTGCGATCGCGACCACGACCTACATCCGGGCGCTGCGAGCCGCAGCGCAGGTCAACGCGCGGGCGGCCGATTCGTCACTGGCGACGGAGCTGCTGGGCATCGCGCAACGGCAGCTTCAAGCCGGGGTCGGAGTGGCCCTCGACGTCACGCGCGCCCGTGCGCAGCTCGCCGGCACGCGCGCGCAGTTGATCGGAGCGCGCAACGAGCGGGATCGCGCCAGGCTGGATCTCGCGAGAGTGCTCGGGCTTCCCTTGAGCACGTCGGTCGTGCTGCGGGATACGCTCGCGGCGGTGCGGTTGACCGAGGTACCCACGGAGGCGGATGCGGTCGCTGCCGGCCTGCGCGACCGCGCCGATCTTCGCGCTGCTCTGGCAGCGACGGAAACGGCGCGCCGCGCTCTGCGAGCAGCGAAGTCCGAGCGCTTGCCGACGCTCGGCGTCTTCGGTGACGACGGCGCCACGAGCAATACGTACACGCATCTCTTGAACACGTACACGTATGGCCTGCAGCTCACGCTGCCCATCTTCGAAGGCTTCCGCACCAGCGCGCGCGTTCAGCAACAAACGGCCGCACTGCGCGAAGCGGAGGCCCGGCAGCGCGATGTCGAGCTCCAGGTCGTCATCGACGTGCGCAGCGCTCTCCTCGATCTTGCCGCGAGTCGGGAACAGCTCGCCGCCGCGCGCGAACGGCTCGCGCTGGGCGAACAGGAAGTCGCTCAGTCGCGCGAACGCTTCCGCGCGGGTGTGGCGGGTAATGCCGATGTCATCACGGCGCAGTTGAACCTCGACGGGGCGCGCAGTCTCTACATCGACGCGCTCGCCTCGCTCGAAATGGCGCGGGTGTCGCTCGCGCGTGCGCAGGGTCACCTGCTGGAGCTTCCATGAACCGCCGTACCATCACATTCGTCGTCGTTGGCGTCGTCGCCCTCTTCGTGCTCGTCTGGGGCGTGCGGAAGTGGCGCTTCGCGCGCAGCCACGAGAGCACCGACAACGCCCAAGTCGACGGACACATCGTGCCGGTGCTCGCCAAGGTGGGCGGCTACGTGCAACAGGTTGCCGTCAGCGAGAATCAGTCCGTCCAGGCCGGCCAACTGCTCGTACAGATCGATGAGTCCGAATACCGCCAGCGGCTCGCGCAGGCAGAGGCCGACCTGCAGGCCGCGCTGGCGACGTCGGGCGGCTCGAACGGCTCCACGGGTCAGGCGCAGGCACAGGTCATGTCCGCCAGCGGCCAGCACTCCGCGCTCGAAGCGCAGATCGTCGCCGCGCGGGCGACGGCCCAGCGGACCGCGGCCGATCTTGGTCGCGCCGAAGATCTCGTGAAGCAGCAGATCATCTCGCGCGCCCAGCTGGACGCCGCGCGCAACGCCGCCGAGGCCGCGCAAGCGAATGTGATCGCGCTCGAACGACAGTCGTCGGCCGCCGGTGCTTCCGTCACGAATGCGCAGGCGGGGGTGAAGCTCGCCCAAGCGCGTGTGCACGCCGCGCAGGCCAGCCGCGACTTCGCCGCGCTGCAGCTGCAGTACGCGAAAGTCACGACACCGGAAGCCGGGATCGTGTCGCGCAAGCAGGTCGAGGTCGGTCAGCTCGTGCAGCCTGGTCAGCCGATGATGTGGATCGTCGCTGACACGGGTGCCTGGGTGACGGCCAACTTCAAGGAGACCCAGCTCGCCGCAATGCACCCCGGCCAGGCCGCCGATGTCGAGGTCGACGCGTACAAAGGCTGCCGCGTCGATGGCAAAGTGCTGAGCATCAGTTCGGCGACCGGCGCGAAGTTCGCCCTGCTGCCGCCGGACAACGCCACGGGAAACTTCACGAAGGTCGTGCAGCGTATTCCCGTGCGAATCCAGGTCGTCGGCGGCTGCGGCAACGATCGGCCGCTGCGTCCGGGGATGTCGGTCACCGCGCACGTGAAGACGCGCTAGGATGGCCACGGCGACCGTCAGCAATGCGGAGATCTCCTCTCCGCCCCCGCCGCCCGAAACCCCGGCCGGCGCGAGCGTCGCTGCGGAGTCCGCGGCGCATAAATGGCTGATCGCGGGCTCGGTCATGATCGGCACGATCATGGCGGTCCTCGACACCAGCATCGTGAACGTCGCCCTGGCGGACATGAGCGGCACACTCGGCGCGACCATCGAGCAGATCACGTGGGTCGTGACCGGCTACATGTTGTCCAACGTGCTCGTGATGCCGATCATCGGCATGCTCAGCACGCGCTTCGGTCGCAAGAACCTCTATCTCTGGAGCCTCGCGCTTTTCACGGCGGCGTCGATGCTGTGTGGACTCGCGCGGTCGCTCGAGACAATGGTGCTGGTTCGTGCGTTTCAGGGCATCGGCGGTGGCGTGCTGATGACGGTGGCGCAGGCGATTCTCCGCGAGACTTTTCCGCCGAAGGAACAGGGACTCGCGATGGGAATCTTCGGGATGGGAGTCGTGCTCGCGCCTGCGTTCGGGCCGACCCTCGGAGGCTACATCACGGACAAGTATTCCTGGCCGTGGATCTTCTACATCAACGTTCCCATCGGGATCGTGAACTACATCCTGGTTCAGCGGTTTGTGCACGACCCGTCGTATCTGGTGCGCGACAAGGGAAGGATCGACTGGCTCGGTCTCGCGCTCATGATCACCGGTCTTGGCGCGATCCAGCTGATGCTGGAGGAGGGCTCACGGCACGACTGGTTCTCCTCGAGCTTCATCGTCCAGCTGACCACGGTCGGAGTCGTGGGGCTCGCGCTGTTCGTCGTGCGCGAGCTCAAGACCGACCGCCCGGCCGTCGATCTGCGCATCATGAAGAACAGCGCCTTCAGCTCCGCCACATTGATCGGCGGCGCGCTCGGCATGGGTCTGATGGGGAGCATCTTCCTGCTCCCGCTTTTCCTCCAGAACATCCTGCGATTCAACGCCACGCAGGCTGGAGTTGCGCTCATGCCGCGCAGTCTCGCGATGGCGGTGCTGATGCCGATCGGTGGAAAATTCTACAACAGACTGGGACCGCGGATCATGGTGGCCGCGGGACTGATTCTGTCGGCGGTGTCGTTCCTTCAGCTTGCGCACATGACCGTGGACACGGGTTTCTGGGATCTGCTCTGGCCGCAGGTGCTGCAAGGCGCTGGGTTCAGTCTCGTGTTCGTCGCGCTGACCACGGCAGCGCTCGCATCCATTCCCAAACCCAAGATCACGGCGGCGTCGGGCCTGTACAACGTGGTCCGAACCGTTTTCGGAAGCATCGGGATCGCCATCGCCGCGTCCCAATTGAGCAGCACCGCCGCGGCCAATCACGCGGTGCTCGCCGAGCGTGCCGGGATGGCGAATCCGGCAGCGATGACCTGGATCTCCCAGGCGACGGCCGGCATGATGCGCACCGGCGTGGACGCGTATACGGCCCGGATGCGCGCGCTGCGTCTGTTGGATCTCACGATCACGCGGCAGTCCGTCGTGCTCGCGCTCAATCACGTGTTCGTGTTGATCGCGATCCTCTTTTTCTTCGCGCTTCCGCTCGTGCTGCTGCTGCGAGGTGGCCACGCCGAGGGCGAAGGAGAGCTCGTCGCAGAGTAAACCACACACTGTGAGAGCCATCACAGTGTGCAATTTCGGGTTGCGCGACGAATCGGACGGTCCCAACTTGCGCGCATGTCCAAAGCGCTTCGCGTCGCCTTCGTCGTGATCGTTGCGATCGTCGCACTGGGGTTCGGTGGACGCGCGTACGCGAATCGCGCGATGTCCACGAAGGCGATGACGCCGAAGACGCTGGGGTCCTCTACGCCCGCCAACGCGGGAATACCGTTTTCGCGCGTCGCCGTGCAGAACGGGGATCGCACGCTGATCGGCTGGTGGGTGCGCGCCCGCGCGGACTCCGGTAAGACCCCGCCGGCGATCCTGTTTCTCCACGGCAATCGGTCGGCGATCTCGGACTACGTCGATCTCCAGAAGTTTTTCTATCGACAGGGCATAAGCTCGCTCGTATTCGATTACAGCGGTTTCGGCGCGAGCGGCGGTTCTCCATCGCTCGCCAACGCGGTCACCGATGCGGCGAGCGCCGCGCGCGTGTTCGCCGACAGCGCGGGCGCGGACGCGAGAAAGACGGCGATCGGCAGCGCGCTGGGTGCCACGGTGCTGCTACAGGCCATCGACAGCGTTCAGCCGCATGTGAACGGCGTCGTCATCGAAGGTGTCACTGCTTCCGTCAAGGAATCCGCGGTGCGCGACGGGCGGCTGCCCAAGCTCGTCGCTCCGCTCGTGGTGGACGTCGGCGACAACATCGCGGCGGCGAAGCGAGTGAAAGTCCCGCTGCTCGCCGTCCATAGTTACGCGGACGAGCGTTTTCCGATCGCCGAGGCGCAGCGCGTCGTCGCGGAGGTGCCGAGCCAGAGCTCGCTGGTGCGGCATTGGCGAAAAGGCCATTCCGCGCTGCTCGCGTCGAGCAGACCGTGCGATTGGGATCCAGTGTTGAGGTTCGTGAGAGAGGGCACGTTACCAGCGGCCAAGCTCGACACGACGGATCAGTGCGTCGTTGCCGCGCGTCTCGCGGCCGCGCAAAAGGCGAACATCACGCCGGCCGGCCTCGCGGGGCCAGCCGCCAAGCAGCCGACGCCTGTGCCTCCGAAGGACGTGGCGACCTCGAGCAAGGGTACGCCCGCTGGCTCGAAGACCGGCGCGAAATCGACGACGACGAAAACCGGAGCGAAATCGAGCGCCACGAAATCGACTCCTGTGTCCACCAAGACCGGTACAACCAAGACGACGTCGACCAAATCAACGTCCACGAAGAGTCCGGCGACGAAGACCACGACGACCAAGTCCCTGATGACCAAGGCGCCGACGACCAAGACCTCGACGACCAAGACTTCTACGACGAAGACGCCGCCGACCAAGAAGTCGACGGCGCCCTCTGTCAAGAAACCAACGACGACGACGAAATCGCCGTCGACCGTCAGGCCCTAGTCGGCGAAGCCGTACCGCGCCGGATTGGTACCGATGCGCGACGCCGCGACAAGCTTCGGCACGTAGTCACGCGTCTCCTTCGGGAGCCTCGGAGAAATACGGTAGTAGTCCGCGTCAGTGCCGCGCGTCTGGCCGGTCACCGACTTCAGCGCACGCAGGACGGTGCCTTCCCCGCTGTTATACGCTGCGGCCGCGAGATACCACGAGCCCAAACGGGTGTGCAGCGACGACAGGTACTTGAGCGCCGCATCCGTTGCGCGCGCCGGATTGACGCGCTCGTCAACCTTGCGATTCACCGTCAGGCCGTACTGTTTGGCCGTGGGACCCATGAACTGCCAAAGACCGCGCGCCTTCACCGGCGACTTCGCCGTCGGATTGAAGCCCGACTCGATCATCGCGAGATAGATCAAGCCCCGCGGCATACCCCGGGCGGCGAGCTTCGACGTGATCATCTGCTCGTACCGGCCCATCCGGCTCAGGTACGTGGCAAAGCTGCCACGCTGATCGGTCGTGAACCGTTTGATCCACGAATCGACGCTCGGGTGGGCTAGATTCGGCAGGCCCGCGCTCGCCGTCGTCGCGCCGACTGCCGACGGACGCTCCATGGACGCCATCACGGCGGCTGCGGGCGCGCTCACCGCGGACGCGACGGCTGCCAATGGAGCGGCCGTTCCGTCGTGGCGCACGATTCCTACAGCCGAGACTGCTGCGACCAATGACAGCGTCAGCGTCTCGATCTTCCTTCTTCCCAGGACGCGCGTGATCGATGACTTGAACATGAGCCTCCTCCACCGCAATGCGCCGCGGACGTGCGGCGCTCATGCATCATAGAGGTCCCGAGGGTCGGGTAGTGCGCTCATGCACCGGGGCGTCACGACTGGCACCCCACTGTCATGAGCGGTGCGCGACGTGCGCAGCAAATGGCTGATATTTACAGTTGCCATGGCGAACTCAACCGATAGCGGAAGCAGGCGCGAGTATTACCCGCTACGAGCAGTGGATCTGCTCGCTATCGTGCTGTTCTGGGGGGTTCTGGCCGTCATCGCCACGGTGGGTCGGGAGCTCGATCCGCGGATTCCAGGAATTCCAGCGCGAGTAATGGCGGCGGTCGTGACGGCAACCTACGTCGAATACGCGCTCTGGGCTCTTATCACGGTTCCGATTCTTTGGCTGACGAGTCGCTACAGCATCGAAGGCGGCCGTCGGTGGGGACGTTTGCTGCTTTTTCTCGTGCTCGGCATCGCGATCGCGATCCTCATGGATTCATTGCTGGCCAGAGTACGAGAAATGTTGATGTCGCCGGAAGGCAGGATGCGCCGGCGACCGCCGCCGTCACTCGTCGGTCTTGGATTCTTCGACGACCTCATGGTTTTCGTCGCAGTGCTCGGCGCTGGCGTCGCTCGCGACTATTTCCTCAGATATCGCACACGCCTCGAGGAAACCGTGCGGCTGCAGGCGCAGCTCACGCAGGCGCGGCTCGATGTCCTCCGCAACCAGCTCAACCCGCATTTTCTCTTCAATACGCTGAACGCGGTCTCGGCGCTCGCGGAACGCGATCCCAAGGGCGTGAGACGGATGATCGCGCGGCTGAGCGACCTGTTGCGCTACACTCTCGAGGAGAGCACCGAGCAGGAGGTGCCGCTGCATCGCGAGCTCGACCTGCTGGGTGAGTACATCGAGCTGATGCAGATCCGTTTCCAGGGCAAGTTGAACGTGGAGATCGATGTCGAGGACAACGTCCGCGAGGCGCTCGTTCCCAATTTGATCCTGCAACCGATCGTGGAGAACGCGCTCAAACACGGTGTGGGTCAGATCTCCGGCGCAGGACACATCACGCTGCGCGCGGGCCGCACGGCTGAGAATCTCGTCATCGTCGTCACGGACAATGGGCCTGGTCCAGGTGGCGGTGAGGAGGGGGTGGGGCTGAAGAACACGAATGCGCGGCTGCGCGAGATGTATGGCGAGGTATATCGGGTCGTGCTGAGGCCGACGAGTGGGAACTCGGGAAGCGGCGCCGCCGGCACCCAAGCGGAGATCGTGTTGCCATTTCACACGGCCGCGTTGACGGCCCGCGCGAGCTGAGCGTGGCCGACTCCACTCCGCTGCGAGTCCTGATCGTCGACGACGAGCCGCTCGCCCGTCAGCGGATCGCCGACATGCTGCGGGAAGAGCGCGGCGTCGAAATCATGGGCGAGCGCGACAACGGCACGGATGCGATCGACGCGATCCGATCGCTGCATCCGGACCTCGTGTTTCTCGACATGCAAATGCCCGGCAAGACCGGGCTGGAGGTCGTGCGTGATGTGGGTGTCGATGCGATGCCGCTCACCATCTTCGTGACCGCGTACGACCGGCACGCATTGGAGGCGTTCGAGGTGGCCGCCGTCGACTATCTCGTGAAGCCGTTTGACGACGAGCGGTTCGAGCAAGCGCTCCAACGCGCCCGCCGGATGATCGAGCTGCGCGAAGTGGACAAGCTGCGCTCGCGGCTGTTGTCCGTGTTGCAGGGCGGAGGAGAACGCGCGTCGGATCAGGAAGCGCCTCTGCCCTCCTCTGCGCCACAGCGTGGCGACTACCTCGAGCGGATTCCGGTCGAGATGCGCGGCAAAGTTCGTGTGGTGCCGGTCTCGGAGATCGAGTTCATCGTGGCGAGCGGGCCGTACGCCGAGCTGTACTCCGGCGACCGGAAGTACGTCATTCGCGAAGCGATGCAGAATCTCGAGGAGAAGCTCGACCCCAGCGTCTTCATTCGCACGCACCGCTCTGTGATCGTACGGCTGGATCTCATCGAGACGCTGCACAAGGGTGCCGGCGGCGACTACGAGGTACAACTCAAAAGCGGCCGACGCTTGCGCGTCAGCCGCTCTCGATTGGAAGCGTTGGAGAAGAAGCTGGGCCTGTCATCCTGAGGAGTGAAGCGACGAAGGATCTGATCGAATTTGAGTAGATCCTTCGCTGCGCTCAGGATGACAGCGTCGCGTCAGCCCTGGCGTCCGGGCTTGCCGGCTTTCCCGCCCCGGAAGCCACGCCCGTCGCGCGGACCGCGCTGTCCGCCCTGACCGACGCGCTTCTCGCGCTCGGCCTGACGCTGCTTCAGCTCGGCGACGTTCTTGTCGAACTGCACGCGCTGGTCGGCCGTGAGGATGTTGCGAAGCGCGGCGACTTCCTGCGCGCGTTCCGCTTCCATCGCCTGACGGTTGCGCTCCATGATCGCGCGAGCCGCCGTCGTGTCGCCACGCTGGCGCGCCGCACGGGCCTCGTCGAACTGCTTCTTCATCGCATCACGGTTCGCTTCCATCTTGGCCTTCTGCGATTCGTGAAGCTGCTTGACCTGGGCCTTCTGCGCGTCGCTCAGGGTGATGTCCTTGAGCAGGAACCCGCCAGGTCCACCGCGGCCGCCGAAACGGCCGCCGGG
>Ga0070696_100000254_pt1 | contig 32244 bp, 31 predicted proteins | sample KBSK1253metaG_FD_65474 | JGI IMG/M metagenome (GOLD analysis project Ga0070696, IMG submission 65474) | Corn, switchgrass and miscanthus rhizosphere microbial communities from Kellogg Biological Station, Michigan, USA - KBS K1-25-3 metaG | ecosystem: Host-associated > Plants > Roots >... | reverse complement strand
TCTTCACCCAAGAACGTCGTGTTCTCGCCGATGACGACGCGCGGGATTCCGTACAGCAGAATCGCGCCGCTGCACATCGCGCACGGCGACAGCGTGGTGTAGAGCGTCGCGGCACGATACACCGCCGCGGGCTGGCGGCCGGCGTTCTCGAGCGCATCCATCTCGCCGTGCAGCACGGCGCTCCCTTTTTGCACGCGCCGGTTGTGCCCCCGACCGATGATCTTGCCGCCCGCCACGATCACCGAGCCGATCGGAATGCCGCCCTCCCGCAATCCCAGCTCAGCCTCCGCGATGGCGGCGGCCAGGAAGGGGTCGCCGCTCACCGTCCCGCGCTCGCGATCATGGCGTCGTACTCGAACACGGTCAGGCCGGGCGGCGCATCCCGCGCGACGCTGACCATCGCCCGTGCGACGGTCTCGGCCTTGATGGGGCGATAGCGCCGCAACCCGCCAACGAGCGGCGCGGAGAGCACTGGCGCGACCAGCATCGCAATGCGCTCGCCGAGGCGGAACTCAGTCCGTTGGCCCAGGAGCAGGGAAGGGTGAAAGATCTGCGTGCTGCGATAGCGCAGCTGTGCGATTGCGGCCTCGGTTTCGCCTTTGACGCGACTGTAGAACACTCGCGATGTCGGACTCGCGCCGATCGCGCTGATGAGCAAGAACTGGTTTGCTCCGGTGCGCACACCGGCACGGCCCAGACCGACGAGAAACTCGTAGTCGACGCGGCGAAACGCTTCCGGCGACCCCGCCTGCTTGATGGTGGTGCCGAGGCAGCAGAAGACATCGTCGACGTGCGGCAGGTCGCTCACGCTGTCGAGCGCGCTGAGGTCGACGACGCGCTGCGCGAGTTTGGGATGGTGCAGCGGTGTGGCGCGGCGGCCTACGGTCACGACGCTCGTCCACGCCGCGTCGGCGAGTAGCAGCGAGAGTACCTGATTGCCGACGAGGCCCGTCGCGCCGGCGAGGAGAGCGGTGCGGCTCACGAGGCCTAAACTAGTTATTATCCCGCCCGTGGGAATCTCCGAAGCGTTGCAACACAATCCGCTGGTGGCGATGGCACTGCTGTTCGTCGCGGGACTCGTGACGAGTCTCAATCCGTGCATCTACCCGATGATTCCGATCACGGCGGGAGCGCTCGGCGGGGTCAATGTCGAAGGCCGAACCCGCCGCCGCACGATCGGGCTGACGCTGACGTACGTCAGCGGGCTCGCGCTGTTCTACGCGCTGCTCGGCATGATCGCGGGGATGACGGGGTCGTTGTTCGGCACGATCGGCGCGAGCTTCTGGGCGCGGCTCATCATCGGCAACCTGCTGCTCATCTTCGCCCTCGCGCTGCTGGACGTCATCCCCGTCCGGCTCCCCGCGCGCCTCTCCGCCTGGGCCGGCAGCCTCGGTGGCGGCTCTTATCCGGCCGTGTTTCTACTTGGCGCAACATCGGGACTGGTCGCTGCGCCGTGCGGGGCGCCCGCGTTTGCGGCGGTCCTCACCTGGGTCGCGACGACGCGGAGCGCGGTGCTGGGATTCGTCTACTTATTCGTATTCTCGCTCGGTATGACGGCACTGCTGGTGGTGGTGGGATTGTTCTCCGGCACGCTCAGCGCGTTGCCGCGAGCCGGCGTATGGATGGCGTGGATCAAAAAGGCGGCCGGCGTGGTTCTCCTGCTGATGGCCCAATACTACTTCGTAAAGGCTGGCCAAGTATGGTAAATGCATGCGTCGTGCGTCGTGCGTCGTTCGTCGCGGCGTTGCTGTTTGCGCCCCGGTTGCTACACGCTCAAGACGTCATCGGTATTCCCGTCGGGGAGACGCCGCCGCCCGTTACGCTCGAAAGCCTCAACGGCGACTCCGTCCCGCTGTCGCAGTGGATCGGCAAGAAGCCGGTGATCGTGGAATTCTGGGCGACGTGGTGCCCGATCTGCGCCGAGCTGTTGCCGCGGATGGAGGCGGCGCAGAGGAAGTACGGCGATCGCGCCGCCTTTCTGGTCGTGGCCGTCGCCGTGAATCAGAGCAAGAACAGCGTGCGCCGGCATCTCGAGCGCGACCCGATGCCATTTACGTTCCTGTGGGATGGCAATGGCGCGGCGGTGCGGGCGTTCCAGGCTCCGAATACGTCGTATGTCGCCGTGCTCGATGCCCATGGGAAAGTTGTCTATACGGGCGTCGGTGCGGACCAAGACATCGAGGCGGTTCTAGAAAGGACGGTAAGAGACGGTAAAGGACGGTAAAGGTCTGACCCTTACCGTCCCTTACCGTCCTTTACCGTCTTTTACCGTCGTTTAGTGCGCCGTCGTATCCGCGGGTACCAGCTTCGCTAACGCAGTCCCCAACTCCGTGTAAGCCGTCGGATCGATTTCCCGGAACGGCGTTGCCCGGTACGCGATCTTCCCGTCAGGACCCACGACGAACAGGTTGCGATTGGTGATGCCGGGGAAGCGTGACAAAGCCCCGTACATCTTGGCTACCGCCGTCCCCGTGTCGTTGGCGAACAGGAACGGGTACTCGCCATCGCGCGCCCAGGAGGCGAGCGCCGTGTCGGGATCCGCGCTGATCGCGATGAGGACGATGTTGCGGCCGTCTTTGAAGAGCTGTGCGTACTGATCACGGTACGCATTCATTTGGATCGTTCAGCCACGCGTTCGCGCTTTGAAGAAGAACGCGAGCACGACGGTCTTCCCCTTGTAGTCGCTCAGCCGGACCGGATTCTTTAGCGTGCCGTAGCGCGTCGCGCCGGGCATCGCGAAGTCGGGCGCGACGGCGCCAACCGCGATGGGCGGCGGACCGGGTGGTGGCGGTGGTGGAGCGGGTGCCGCGGTCGGTTGCTGCACCAACGCGGCAAAAACGAGTGTCGCGAGCACGACGTGTCCTTGTGTGTAGGCGGTAGGTAATCTACGTGGGCAACCGCGTCGTCGTCAGGCGGCGCCGGCCGCGCCTCCCACGTGCGCGCCGCCAACACCATACCGCGTTCTGAGTATGTCGACGTGATGGCGCTCATGGCCTGGAATCATGAACGCGAGCGCGCGGACGCTGACCGGCTTGCCGCTGGCGGTCCCGCGGCGGAGCCACGCGTCGGCATCGAATGTTCGCAGCAGCGCCAGCGTTGATGCGCGCGCGGTGCGCAACTCCCCAACGAGATCGACGAGCGACCGGCCGTCAAATTTTGCAACCGGGACGTACGCGTTCTCATCGAAGCTCGGCAGCGGGGTGGTGTCGCCGCGCGCGATCCGCAGCGCCCGGTACGCCATGATACGCTCGATGTCGCAGAGATGGCCGACGACTTCCTTGATGCTCCACTTGCCCCGGTCGTAGCGGTACATCGCCTCCTTCTCGGAGAGGCCGCGGAGCAGGTTCGCTGTCTCTTCGATCTGCTCGGCGCACACCATCACCGGATCGGACTCCGGGACGCGTTTGATGTAACCGACGTAGTGCGATGGGATCTCGTCGGGCTCGGGCCGTCCGAGGGTTCTGGTGTTCATGGGGATTTCGCTCCGAGCTCCGTAAGGGTCATGGCCTGCACGGTCTTGCCCTCGCCGGTCATGATACGCCGGTGGTAGTCGACCTGGCCGAGATGATACGCGAGATGCGTCGCGAAGTGGGCGAGAAACGCCCCGGTCGTCGAGCTGACGCCGCCGACCTTCTCGGGAAAGGGTTTGGCGAGATCGGCCTCGCTGACGTTACTCATCCCTTTCTCCACCGCCGCGATCGCGTTGTCGATCTCGCGCAGCAGCTCGGCGCGCGGCACGTCGCGGCTCGCGAACTCGGCGTCGCGATTGCGCACGTACCCGTTCTTGCCGAGCACGTTGCCGACGAAGTACTGGAGATTGCCGGCTAGATGGAGCGCGAGGTTTCCGCCGGGGTTGGCGATGCCGGCAGGAATCTCCCACAGATCCGCGTCGCTGGGATAGGACTCGATCTCGCGCCGCAGCGCTTTCAGCTCGCGCACGATGACGTTGGTGATCCACTCTTTCATCAGACCCTCCCCACACGCATGGCGATGGGCCAGCGCGCGAGCCGTGTTTGCCCCGGCGGTCCCCACACGATCCCGAGCTGCACGATGAGGGCGTCGACCGGATCGATCTGGTGCCGTTTCATGAACGCTCGTGTGGCCGACCAGGTGCGGATGTAGCCGGCCACGTCGTCGAGCGTCAAAGCCTGCTCGATCACGAAGTTGGGCGCGGCGAATTCAGCGAATGGAAACTCGATGGTCTGGTAACGCTCTTCCGTAATCCGGCGTTCCGGCGGCCAGAACGGTCCCACGGTTCCGTTATAGAACCGTCGTACGATGGCGTCGATCGGTGGGGCGATCTCGAACAGCCCGTAGGTCCAGACCGCCAGGACACCACCGGGGCGGAGCACGCGCCGTGCCTCCGCCCAGAACCGCGGCCGATCGAACCAGTGCAACGCCTGCGCCGCGGTGACGAGATCCACGGACCGTTCATCGAGGCCGGACGCCTCGGCGGGGGCGACGCGATACGCGATGCGGTCGTGCGGGATCGCGTGCTCGATCTGGCTGGCGCTCGGGTCGGTCGCGATGACGCGAGAAAAATCCCGGGCCAGCCCGATGGCTGCCTGGCCCGACCCCGTCCCGGCATCCCAGACGGCGTCGCGCGCCGGCGCGACGTCGCCGAGGAAGTCGAACAGCGCGTCCGGGTAGCGCGGCCGAAAGGCCGCGTAGGCGGCGGAGACGCCGGAGAAATGATCGGCGAAGGTCACGGTCTCGCAGGTGCCGGCACGAGCGGCGGCGTCGTCCGCTGTGCGTCGCGACACTCGGGCCACGATCCGGGCTGGCCGGTCGGCGTCGCAGCGAACACGGTGCGCTTCTCGCGCGACACGCGGACCGTATCCTCTGACGCCAGGTAGACGAGCATCGCCGCGAGTGCCGCGTTGTTCTTCACATCGTCGAAACTGATCTTGTCGAACGTGTCGCGATTGGTGTGCCACGTGTAGCGGCCGTAGTCCCAGTCGCCCGCGCCGAGGTTGAACCCCGGCGCGCCGCAGGAGACGAACGACGCGTGATCGGTCCCGCCGCCGCTCGGGCCGCCCGGGAAGCTGAATTTGATGTTGCGGGTGATGTCCGCCGGTACGCGGGCGAGATAACGCGCCAGGCTTGCCGAAGCGTCGGGGAATCCGGACGCGCTCATGTTCTCGATCCGTCCGGTGCCGTTGTCCTGATTGAAGAGCGCTTGCAGGCCGTCCACGATCTCGGGGTGGTCTCGGACGAAACCGCGCGAGCCGTTCAGGCCCTGCTCTTCGCCGCTCCAGTGGCCCACGAGAATCGTGCGGCGCGGGCTGGGATAGACGACCTTGAGGATGCGCATCGCCTCGAGCATCGTGAGCGTGCCGGTGCCGTTATCGGTCGCGCCCGAGCCCCCGTCCCACGAATCGAAGTGAGCCGAGAGCATGACGAACTCGTTTGGGAGCTGGGCGCCCTTCATCTCGCCGACCACGTTGAACACCGGCACTTCTCCCATTGCCTGTGCATCGGCGGTGACTTCGATGACGGGTCCCTGTTTGTTCTCCGCGAGGCGATACAGCAACCCGTAGTCCTCGCATGCGACGTCGAGGACCGGCGCGCGGTCGGTGTAGGCCTGGAAGATCTTCTGCACGCCCCAGCCTTGCGACCAGAAGCTGCCGATGACGCCCACCGCGCCGGCGGCCTCGAGGCGCCGCGAGAGCGCCGCGGCAGCCGCGACGCCACCACCGGTGACGTATCCGGTCCGCTGCAACCGCTGCTGCCAGGCTTGCTGGGCCGCGGTACGGCGCGCTTTCAGCGTGTCGGCCGTGCTCTGCGTCGCCCACTTCTCCCAGCTGTCGTCGGGGCGGCACGTGGGTTGGGCAAAGGAGACGAGCACGAACTTGCCGCGGGCCTGCGGCAGCCACGCCGCGAAGGCGCTGCTGTCGGCGGCGTCGGGCAGAATCACGACGGGCGCCCGCACCGGCCTGCCGCGCGCCGTTCCCGGACTCCAGGCGAGCATCGTCGCTTCGAGCGAACGCACCCGTGGCGCCACGAGATCGACGTGCGTCGTGCCGCGCCGCCAGCCGCGCCAGGTGCCGTACTGCTCTTTGCGCCCTGTGATGCCCAGCGCGTTGTAGGTGGCGACGAGCCAGTTCTGCGCCGCGGTCATGCCCGGCGAAGCGGTCAGCCGAGGACCGAGAGAATCGAACAGCACCTGCGCGAAATGCGGCAGCTGCGAGCTGTCGTTTTCAATGGCCCAGATGCGACGCAGAATCGGATTCTCGACGGCGAATCCGGTCGGCTGGAACGGTCCCTGGGCATTGGCGGTGGTAACGACGGCGGCGAAGAGACAGGCGGCTGGCAGAGCGAGTCGCACGCTACAACTCCTTGTTTTCAGGATGTAGAAGAAAGTCTAACGCGATACCGCACCTCAGGCACAGTGGTGCGCGGGTAAACTCTCGCGCCACCGTCGAGCTGAAAGCCGCACGTCTCGTAAAACCGTCGCGCGCTCCGGTTTTCTTCGAGGACCCACAGCGTGACTTCGCTGAATCCCCGCTGCCGCCACGCCGCCAGCACGTGATTCATGAGCGTGCGGCCGTAGCCATGGCCACGCAAGTGCGGCAAGACATGGAGGGACGTGATGTGGCCGACACGCTTCGCATCATCATCGGCGTCGCGGGTGGGCACCATCTGGCAGAACGCGACCGGCTGGCCGTCGTCCTCCATCAGGAAGACGGGCCATTCACGATCGCCGATCCGCTCCGCCCAGAATGCCGTGCGGTACGCCAAGTCGGTTCGGGCGATCACGTCGTCGGGCATGATGCCGCGGTACGCGACGTTCCACGACTCGACATGAATGTGGCCTACGGTTGCGGCGTCCGCGTCCGCGGCGCGACGAATCTTCACCGTCCCAGCTTCGCTTCCCACTCCTCGAGCGAGCGCGGCCAATCCGCTTTGAGGAGCCGTGAGAGCGAGCGATCGGCGAGCACGCGGCCGCCGGTCTGACAGGTCGCGCAGTAGTTCGCTTCGTTATCGGCGTAACGAATCCGTTGGATCGGCGAGCCACAGACGGGGCAGGGCTGTTTGTAGCGGCCGTGCACCGCCATCCCGTCCTTGAACGCGCTGACCTTCTCCGGAAACTCGCTGCCGACCTCGGCACGCAGCTTCTCGATCCAGAACCGCGTGGTTCGCTGGACCGCCTGGTGCAGCCGGGCGATCTCTTCGTCAGTCAGTTTTCCCGTGAGCTGAAACAGCGACAGCTTCGCGGCGTGCAGGATTTCATCGGACAGCCAGTTGCCGATGCCGTCGAACATGTGCGGGTCGGTCAACGCCCGTTTCAGCGTGTGTGATTCCGATTGCAGCCGCGTCTTGAATGCCGCGAGATCCGCGGCCAAGATGTCGAGCCCGCCCGGATCGTGCGCGGCGAGGCCCGCTTCCCCAGCGACGACGTACAGCGACGCCCGCTTCTTCGAGCTGGCTTCGGTGAGTAGCAGCGTGCCGGTCGGAAAGTCGAACGCTGCGAGCCCAACTTTGGCGGGCGGTCTCGTCCCCTCCGGTCGCCACCTGAACCGGCCGGCGATCATCAGGTGGAAAACGAGGAAGAGCTGGCCCTCCATTTCCCACACGATGCGTTTCCCGAGGCGGCGGAGCCCTACGACTTTGCGTCCCTCCGCTGCACTGAGCGGCGGGTCGACCGTGCGCAGCAGCGAAGGACTGACGATGCGCGCGCGCGCGAGCGGCTGGCCCACGATGCGTGGAGCCAGCGCGTCGAGGTAGATCGTGATGTCAGGGAGCTCCGGCATTGCCGGATGCTATCTACTGAAAGACCTGGAGCGCTACCTCTACACGTCCGAACGGCGCGCTCACCTGCACCCCCTGAACCATCTGCTTCACCCGCGCGAACATATCGCGCGCGATGGCGACACCCTCGGCCAGCGCCGCTTCCTTTCCTTTCTCCTGCGCCTTCCTCATGCGCTGCAAGACTTCTTCCGGGACTGATACGCCCGGCACTTCGTTCGCGAGGAACTCGGCATTGCGCAGCGAGATGAGCGGCCAGATCCCGGCGACGATCGGCGTCTTGAACTCCTCGACCTTCTTGAGGAAGGCCTCGAGCTGGAGCGCGTCGAACACCGGCTGCGTCACGGCGAATTCGGCGCCCGCCTCCACCTTCCACGCGAAGCGCGAGAGCTCGCGGTCCTGATCGACCGCGCCCGGGTTTACGCCGACGCCGATCGCCCATTTGGTCGCGCCGCCGAGCGGGTTGTTGCCGGGATCGAGCCCCTGGTTCAGACGGTAGACGAGGTTCGTCAGCCCGATGGAGTCGATGTCGAACACCGCCGTCGCCTCGGGATACGGTCCCATCTTCGGCGGGTCGCCCGTGATGATCAGGATGTTGCGCAGCCCGGCCGCGTGCGCGCCGATGATATCGGAGAGCATGCCGAGCAGATTGCGGTCGCGGCAGCAGTAGTGGATGACCGTCTCGATCCCCACCTCGCGCTCGATCAGTAGCGCCGACGGCAGCACGCCCATGCGGCTCTGCGCGCGCGGGCCGTCGGGCACGTTCACGGCATCCACGCCCCCGGCCTTCAGCGCGCGACACTGCTCGAGCATCGGCTTGGGATCGACGCCTTTGGGCGGCACGATCTCGACGCTCGTCACGAGCTCGCCACGCGCGATCTTCGCTCCCCAACCCGACTTCTGGGCGAGGGGCGTGGGCGTCACGCCGGCGGGCGCGTGCACCTGCGCGCGCGCGACAACGACGCTGGGCTGGCGTGGCACCACGCTCGCGACGTAGTCGCGGATCTTCTTGATGTGCTCCGGCGTCGAGCCGCAGCAGCCGCCGACGAAGCGGGCGCCCGCTTCGATCATCCGGCGCGCGTAGGTCGCCATGTGCTCGGGCGACGCCAGGTAGATCTTCCGGTCGCCCACGTCCTTCGGCAGCCCGGCGTTGGGCTGCGCCGAGATCGGCTTGTCGGTCGCCTTCACCATTTTCTCGACGGCGTCGAGCACACCGGCGGGGCCGACAGAGCAGTTCACGCCGATGACGTCCGCGCCCCAGGCCGCGAGCTGCTTGGTGAGCGTTTCGGGATCGGTGCCGTAGTAGGTCAGGCCGTCGGTTCCGATCGTCATCTGGCAGACGACCGGCAGATCCGACGCCGCGCGCGCCGCGAGCAGCGCGGCATGCATCTCGTCGAGATCGCTGAACGTCTCGAGGACGAATCCCTCGACGCCGCCGGCGATCAAGCCCTCGACCTGGCGGGCGAAGAGCGCCTGTGCTTCGGCCTGCGATGTCGGGCCGAACGGCTCGATGCGGATGCCGAGCGGCCCGATCGCGCCGACGACGCTCGCATGGGTCCCGGCAGCGGCGCGCGCTAGCTCCGCGGCGGCGCGGTTGATCTTTTCCGTTTCGTCGGCGAGGCCGTAGTTGTTCAGCTTCAGCGGATTCGCGCCGAACGTGTTGGTCTCGAGGATCTCGGCACCGGCGCGCACGTAGTCGCCGTGCACTTCCTGGACGAGCCGCGGCTGCTTCAGGTTCAGCTCGTCGTAGCACACGTTCAGGAAGAAGCCCTTGCTGTACAGCATCGTGCCCATGGCCCCGTCAAAGACGTGGACACGGCCGTCGGCTAGGAGATCGCGGAATCTTGGCAGGGAATACCCCGGCTTTTTAGCGGTTTGTTTTACGTGGCCGCAATACGCCGCAAATCGCCACGAATCCCTTGTCCCTATTGAACGTAGCGGCTCCGAAAATAATAACCAGGGTGGCGCGTACTCTTAAGTGTTCATGAGCCAAATCTCAGTCGAGCAACTCCTGGCGGAGCACACGCCGGCGCTTCGCAACTTTCTGGGTGCGCGGTGTCGGGACGCGGAGTTGACGACGGAGCTGTTGCAGGAAGTCGCCTCGCGCCTGGTGGTTGCGGCGCCACGAATCTCGCTGAACGGTAACGCGCGGGGCTATCTGTTTCGCATCGCGGCGAATGTCTGGCGCGATCACCTGCGCCGTGAGGTCGTTCGCAGCCGGTGGGAGCGCGCCAATCGGGACACGGATCCGGCACAGGCGCCTGCCGCCGACGAGCGATTGATGGAGGGCGAGCTCCGGCTCGCGGTCCGCCGCGTCGTGAACGAGCTGCCCGAGGCGCAGCGCGACGTCGTGGAGCTACGCCACGGGCGCGGCCTCACCTTTCAAGAGATCGCCGACCGGTTGGGTCGTCCGCTCGGCACCGTCCTCACGCAAATGCGCTCGGCGCTTGCCCGCATCAGCACCGCTTTGGAGAGTTACCGATGAATCATCCAACGAACGACGATCTGCTGCTGCTCGCTTACGGCGAGCTGCCTAGCTCTCAGATCTCGCAGGTCGAAGCACACGTCGCGGCGTGCCCCGCCTGCCGGGAAACCCTCGCACAGCTCGAGCGCGGTCGAGCGGCGCTGGATATCGCGATGCCACGGTGGCGGCGACGCCCTGCGATTGTCTGGGCTACTGCCGCCTTTGCGGCTGCCGCGGTCGTCGCGGGGATCGTGATCGTGAGCTCCGGGCCTGTTCGTGGTTCCACGGAGCATTGGAAACCAACCACGAGCTGGTCTGCAACGGCGGGATATGTGACGGGCGGCAGGACGATGATGGACATCGATGCGCAACTCACTCGACTGGAACAGGAGAAGTCCAATGGCGGCCTCTAAGGTTCTCGCGGTTGCTGTTCTTGCGCTGGCGGTCGCCGGGCAGGTGCGTGCGCAGGAGCCGCCGTCGATGCCCAATCCGCAAGCGATGCAGATCCAGGCTCAGCGGATTGCTCAGGAGCGGCCACGCGAGGCGGAAGCGGCGGCGCGCGCATTCCTCCATGTCATCAGTCTGCAGCCCGGCATGCCTGCCGCGGATAGCCGGCTGTCCGAGCTCGACCAGTTGAAGGGCGCGATGCCGGACGCGTATTGGGGAGAGGTCGCGCAGCTGACAGTGCAGTTCGACATGGTGCAGAACCTCGCGCGTCGTGACAGCCTGCGGGCCAGCCTGGTAACGATGATGTTCGGCCTGGAGTCCATGGCGCGCACCCTGCAACGGGCCTACCGCTTCGGTTCCGAGGCGCAGCGCGACGTGTACAGGCCCCAGCTCGAGAAGGTGATCAGCAGTCACTTCGACATCGAAAACCAATTACGCTTGCTCGAGATAAAGGACATTGAGCGCCGTTTGGCTGATGTCCGCGCTGAAGCGCAACGCCGTCAAGACAAGCGCGCGGAGTTCATCAAGTTCGCGGTGGACGACATCATCCGGGACGCGATTCGCCCCCGATAGCGGCCTCTCGACGCGGTTGGTAGTTTTTGCGCCCATGCCCAACATCGGCGCGTATCACCCAGTCATCGTCCACTTCGCGATCGCGCTGCTGATTCTCGGCGTGGTCTCCCGCTGGGTCTCCCTCACCGGCCGGGCGCCGTTTACCGGCGGTTCCGCGGCGACGCTGCTGCTGCTCGGCACGGTCGCCGCACTGTTGGCGGCGCACTCGGGGCTGGATGCGCACGGGCCCGTCGAGCGCATCCCCGGCGTGCGGCAGGCGGTCGTGGATCACGAAGAAGCAGGTAAGTGGGCGCGCGATGTGTTCCTCGTTGTCGCGCTGCTCGAGATCGTCGCGCTCGCCGCAGGCCGCCGCCGAGTTCAAGTCGCGCGCGTGGCACTCTGGGCGTCCGCCGTCGTGGGAATCTTCGGCGCCGCGGCTATCGTCAAGGCCGCCGATCGCGGCGGCGACCTCGTTTACAGCTATGCGGGCGGCGTAGGAACGCGCTCGGGCGACAGCGCGGACGTCACGCGGCTCTATCTCGCCGGACTGTATCAGTCAGCGCAGCAGGCGCGCGCCGAGCACGACAGCGCTCGCGCGGCCGAGTTGTTTGGAAAACTGGAGCTGGAATTCCCGAACGATACGAACGTGCGGCTGCTCGCGATCGAATCGCTGGTGCGCGACCGGCGCGAGGGCCGTTTGGCGCTAGCCAGGCTCGCGCGGTTCCCGGTATCCCCGGACGATCGCCGGCTGCGGCTGCGCGTGGGGTTCCTGAAGGCCGACGCCTACGTCGCCGCCGGAAAACCGGACTCGGCGCGCGCGGTGCTCGAACAGCTGGGGACCGCGTTCCCCGACATGCAACAGCGGATCCAGGATCGTATCGCGCAGATCAAATGATCCTTATTGGAAAAAATCCATCCGCTGCGCCACCCACCACGCCGCCAGCGCCCCCGCAATAAAGCCGAGGATCGCGCCGAACGGGCCGAACAGCTTACTGCCCAGCGCGCCGGCCAGCGTGCCCACAATGAAGCTGACGAGCGCCTTGAGTAGTCTCATCCACCCTCCGTCAGTGAGTCAGCGACGACAGGATGATCTGTCGCAGGACGCTGAGTAGGATCATCGCGACAAGCGGGCTCAGATCGAGTGCGCCGGCGGTCGGCACGATGCGCCGAATCGGCTCGACGAACCAGTCGGTGAGGATGTAGGCGGGCCGGATCCACCGCGAATAGCGGAACATCCCGAACCATGACGCGATCACGCGGACCAGCAGCGCGAGGAACAGGATGCGGTATGCCAGATCGACCACCAGCCTCAGCGTGCCGCTAGGACCGCTGCTCGCCGCGGCATGGGCGGTCTGATAGGTCGATACGAACCAGCCGGCCAGCGAGAGGAACACGATCCCGCCGACCGCGGTGATGACCACCAGCCAAACGGCGGCGTGCACGGGATTGCCGCCCATCCGCACCAGCCGCCGCTCGACCGGCTTCACGATCGGGTCGCTGAGCGAGCGCAGCGCGCGGCCGAGTACGCCAAATGGCGAGACGCGGCGGGTGCGGACGAGCCAGGAGGCGAGTCCCACAATGGCCGCGAGCACGACGAGCCCGAATACGGTATAGCGGAGTTCGGCGCTATTCTCCACGGTGCCTCAACTACGAGCCGTAGGCAGCCGCGACGATCCGGTCCTGCTCGATCTTGTGCGCGGTGGGATATCCCTCGGCCGGGCTGGAACGCTCGGGCCTGGAGACGTCCAGCAACGTCACGCCCGGCGGCAGCAGATCGCGGATCTTGGGCAACACGAACTTCCGCGCGCCCATGTTGCGCGGCTCTTCCTGGACCCAGACGACCTCTTTGAGGTTCGGATAGCGGCGCGCGTACTCACCGATCTCGCTCCCGGGGAACGGATACAGCAGCTCGACCCGGCCGATCTTCACATGCGGCGCCTCGGCGCGGCGCGGGGACGCGATGATGTCGTAGTAAATCTTGCCGCTGCACAGCAGCAGGCGCGTCACCTTCTCGGGCCAGGTGCGATCGCGATCCCACAACACCGTCCGGAACTTGCCAAGCACGAGATCGTCGAGCTGCGAGCTCGCGGCCGGCAGGCGCAGCAGGCTCTTTGGCGTCATGACGACCAACGGCCGGATCTCGGTATGCAGCGCCTGGCGGCGTAACAAGTGGAAGTATTGAGCCGGGGTGGTGCAGTTGGCCACGCGAATGTTGCCTTCGGCGCCCAGAGCGAGGAACCGCTCCAGCCGCGCACTCGAGTGCTCGGGGCCCTGACCCTCGTAGCCGTGCGGCAGCAGGAGTGTGAGGCGTGACGTCTCACCCCATTTCGCGAGCCCGGCGATCAGGAACTGATCGATGATCACCTCGGCGCCGTTCGCGAAATCACCAAACTGCGCTTCCCACAGCACCAGCGCGTTCTGCGCCTCCACGGCGTAGCCGTATTCAAACCCGAGGCATGCGTACTCGCTGAGCGGACTGTTGTGGAGCTCGAACGGCGCGCGCGCATCGGAGAGGTGCTGGATTGGCGTGTGCGGCTTGCCGGTGTTCACGTCGTGCAGGACGAGGTGCCGTTGGCTGAACGTGCCGCGCTCGGTGTCCTGACCCGTTAACCGGATCGGTGTACCGCCGGCCAGCAACGATGCGAACGCCAGCGACTCGGCGTGGGCCCACTCGATGCCTTCTTTTGCCGTGAGCACGCGGCGGCGCTCGAGCTGTCGCAGCAGCTTGGGATGCACGGCGAAGCCATCCGGCACCGCGAGCAGCTCTGCGTTCAATTTGGTCAGCACCTCAGCACGCACGGCGGTGTCCGGCTCTGGCGCGCTCTTCGGCGGAGGCTTGATCCGCTGCGTGTCCTCGATGGGATGCGTCGCCGCCGACTTCACCGCCTGCTGCACTGTCGCGAGCTGCTGATAGGCCGCTTCGGCGTCGCCCTCCGCCTGCTCGGCGGTCACGATGCCCTCGCTCGCGAGCTGCGCCGCGTACTTCTGCCGCACCGGTGGCGTCTGCTTGATCCGCTCGTACATCAGCGGCTGCGTGTACGCCGGCTCGTCCGCTTCGTTGTGGCCGTAGCGCCGGTAGCCGACGAGATCGATGACGACGTCGGCGTGGAACTTCTCGCGATACATCATCGCCAGCCGCACGGCCGCGAGGCACGCTTCCGGATCGTCGGCGTTCACGTGGATGATGGGCGCGTCGAAGCCTTTCGCGAGGTCGCTCGAGTAGTCGGTCGAGCGTCCTTCGTTGGGGAATGTCGTGAATCCGACTTGGTTGTTGAGAATGATGTGCACGGTGCCGCCCGTCGTGTATCCGCGCAGCCGCGCCAGGTTGAATGTCTCGGCCACCACGCCTTGCCCGGCGAACGCCGCGTCGCCGTGGAGGAGTACCGGGAGCGCGATCTTCGAGTCGTGCTGCGACTCGGTTCCGCTGCGATCGGTCTGATTGGCGCGCGTCCGTCCCTCGACCACCGGATTGACGGCCTCGAGATGACTCGGATTCGGCGACAGCGTTACCGCGATTTCGCTTCCCGTCGAGGTCTTGTAGGTGCCTTCGGCGCCGTGGTGGTATTTCACATCGCCGGTGCCGGCGTTCCAGCCTTCCGATTCCGCCGTTTCTTCGCGATGGCCGCCCTCGAATTCCCCGAGGATCGTTTCGTACGGGACGTTGACGACGTGAGCGAGCACGTTGAGCCGCCCTCGGTGCGCCATCCCCATGACCGCCTTCCGCGTCCCGTGCGCAGCGGCGAGCTCGAGCGTGAAGTCCAGCATCGGCACCGTCATGTCGAGCCCTTCGATCGAGAACCGCTTCTGGCCGAGGTACGCCTTGTGCAGGAAGCGCTCGAGGGTGTCGACGACGGTGAGCCGCGCGAGCAGCTGCTTTTTGCCTTCCGGCGAAAGCGGCCGGCGGTGTTGGCCCGATTCGATCACCTGCCGGAGCCAGACGCGTTCTTCATGACTGCCGATGTGCTCGACTTCGTACGCGATGGTGCCGCAGTACGTCGCGCGGAGATGTGGTAGAGCCTCTGCGAGCGTGGTGCCGGGAACGTAGATGCGCAGCACGTCCGACGGAATCCGCGCCATGATTTCGGGCGTGAGTCCCAGACGCCCGACGTCGAGTGACGGATCGCCCGGCGGCTCGCTGCCGAGGGGATCGAGATGCGCGGCGAGGTGGCCGAAGTTGCGGTGCGCTCGAACTAATGCGTAAGCAGCCGCGACGTATTTGAGGTCCTCGACCGACTGGTCCGCGGTAAGCGGTGCGCGGTGCGCGGGCGGTTCCGAAGCCGCAGGCGGTGTGGTTTCCCGCGTACCGCTCACCGCGGACCGCGCACCACTCAGGCTCTCCGTCACACCCTCATAAAACCGCTCCTCTCCCTGCAACAGAGAGTCGAGAGTGCGGAGAAACATGCCAGACTCCGCGCCCTGAATGATGCGGTGATCGTACGTGCTGGTGATCGTGATGATCTTCGCGCCGGCGATCTCGCGGATCGTGCCGGTGGCGATGATCGAGCCCTGGCCCTTCATCAGCCGCGGCACCGAGGCCACGGTGCCCAACGTGCCGGGGTTGGTGAGCTGGATCGTGCCGCCGCTGAAGTCGTCAGGCATTAGACGGTTCGTACGAGCCTTTTCCACCAACGCCTCGTAGGCGCCGTGGAACGCGGCGAAATCCATTGTCTCTGCATGCTTGATGACCGGTACGACGAGCGCGCGGCTCCCGTCCTTCTTCTCCACGTCGACGGCGAGGCCGAGGCCAATGGCGCCGGGATCGACGCGATGCGGCTTGCCACCCAAGTCCTGGAACACGTGCGTCATGACGGGGAAGCGCTTCGCGGCTTGGACGATCGCGTACCCGATCAAGTGCGTGAACGAGATCTTCTTGCCGCTCGCAGCGAGCTGTGCATTGAGCGCCTTGCGGCGGGCGTCGAGCGTCGTGGCCGAGATGTCGCGGAACGAGGTCGCCGTCGGGACGGTCAACGAGTCCGTCATGTTCTGCACCAACCGAGCCGCCGGACCCGTGATCGGAACCCCGTGCGTCGTGCGTGGTGCGTCGTGCGTGGGTTCCTGAGGGGGTTTCTGCGGCGCCGCCGCGACCGTCGGCGTTTCCGACGTACGACGCACGACGGACGACGCACGGTCTTCCGGGAGTATCGGGAGCTCGGCCAGGCGGCCGTTGTCGAACAGCTCCCGCCACTCCTGGCCGACAGAGGCCGGGTCGCGCAGCCACTCTTCGTACATCACCTGTACGAAGGCGGCGTTATGGGTTCCGAAGACGAATTCGCTCACGCGCTGGAATCTAACGTATGTTATGTGCCAGAATGGCTTTGCTCTCGCTCGCGCTCATCCTGTTTCAGACTCAAGCCCCACGTCCCTCGCTCAGAGCCCAAATCGAAGCACGGATCGCGCAGACGCCGGCGCGGGCCGTCGGCGTGTACTACCGCGACCTGACTACCGGCGACTCCGTAACCGTCGGGTCGGACACGCGGTTCCATGCCGCGAGCACCATGAAGATTCCCGTGATGATTCAGCTGTTCCGCGATCGCGACGCGGGGCTGCTGTCGCTCGACGACTCGGTACTGATCACGAACACGTTTCGGTCGATCGCTGACAGCTCGCCCTACAAGCTCGACGTGACGGACGATTCCGATTCCTCGCTCTACAAGCGGCTGGGGCAAGAGGCGTCGATTCGCGAACTGATCGAGCTGATGGAAACGGTGTCGAGCAACCTGGCGACGAATCTGTTGATCGCGAAGGTCGACGCGAAACGGGCCAACGCCACCGCGCACGCCCTCGGCGCCGATTCGATCCTGGTGCTGCGCGGCGTCGAAGACAACAAGGCGTACCAGGCCGGCATGAACAACACGACGACCGCGCGCGATCTCGCCATGCTGCTGGTGGCGATCGCGAACGGGAAAGCGGCGTCGCCCGCGTCCTGCAATGAGATGCTCGCGATTCTGGGGCGCCAGCAATTCAAGGAGGGCATTCCCGCCGGATTGCCGCCTGCAGCCCGCGTCTACCACAAGACGGGCTGGATCGGGCAGGTGGTGTACCACGACGCGGCGTTGGTGGAGCCGCCCGGTGGCGGGCGCTACGTCCTCGTCGTGCTCACCGGTGCGATTCAGAAAGACGCAGATGCGCACGCGTTGGTGCGCGACGTCTCGAAGCTCGTGTTCGACGGTCGGACTAAGAGAGGACGCTAGCTGACGCGCCGAGTCTTCCTTCTCATGAAGTCCATCAGAATGAATTGCCCCAACGTCATCGTGTTCGTGAAGTAGGCTTTGCCGCGGCAAATCGCGGACACCTTCTTCACGAACTCGACCAGGCTGCGGTCCCGCGCCAGCATGAAGGTGTTGATCAGAATCCCCGAGCGCCGGCACAGCGCGACTTCGCGATAGGTCGCCTGCAGGATGTGCGGGTCCAGGCCCATCGAGTTCACGTAGATCCGGCCGTCGGGCTGCGTTAGCGCGGACGGTTTTCCGTCGGTGATCATGATGATCTGCCGCATGTCCTTGCGCTGCCCCATCAGGATGCGGCGCGCGAGCTTCAACCCTTCCGTCGTGTTCGTGTGATATGGGCCCACCTGTGCGTGCGCGAGCTGGCCGATCGGGATCTCCTCGGCGGTGTCGTGGAACAGCACCACGCGCAACGTGTCGCCCGGGAACTGGGTGCGAATCAGGTGGGTCAGCGCCAGCGCCACCTTCTTCGCCGGCGTGAACCGGTCCTCGCCGTACAGAATCATCGAGTGCGAACAATCGAGCATCAGCACCGTCGCCGATGACGAGCGATACTCGGCCTGGTGCACCATTAGGTCGTCGTACTCGAGATTGATCGGGACGCCGAGGCCCTCGCGCTTCAACGCGTGCGACAACGTCGCGTTGACGTCGAGATTGAGCGTGTCGCCATATTCGTAGCGCTTGCTCGCGGATTCGGCCTCGACGCCCGTTGCCAGGTGCTCCGTCTCGTGCGCGCCGAAGCTCGATTTCCCGATACTGCCCAGCAGGTGCTTGAGCGTTCTAAAGCCGAGAAAATCGATGCCCTTGTCGGTGAGATTGAACTGCACCTGCTGCGCCGCTTCCTTGGCCATGCCGCCCGGGCCGAGCACCGGCTGCTGCGCGCCGGGCATCTTGGGTGCCTGCTGCAGGTTCAGGTAGCCCTCGTCGATCAGCTTTTGGACGATCTGATCGAGCAGGTCGGCAAGCTGCTTCTGGAGCTGGGCATCCTTCTGCGCGTCGCCGGTGGAATCGCCGCGCAGCACGTTCAGCATGTCGGGCGTGAGCTGGCCCGAGTCCATCAACGCCTGGAGTATCGCTTGGCGCAGTGCGTCAAGTGAGCGGTCGGGATCTTCTTCGCCGAACTCACCCCAGAAGGGGTGGGAATACGGGCCGCCGGCGAACCCTGACTGCAGCAGGAAGTCGGCAAGCTGATCGAGCAACGCCTGGAGGTTGAGCGTCTCGAGCAGACCAGGGAGGTAGCGGCTGTACGTCGTGTAACGCATCGCTACCCAATCTAACTAACGGCACGAAAGGGTTGGAAGCGCATAACTTTCTGACAATGACCGAAGCGGCAGGAGCGCGACGCTACGGGTTAGGGGCCCTCTCCCACCGCAACTTCCGCCTCTTCTTCATCGGTCAGGGCATTTCCCTCGTCGGCACCTGGATGCAGAACGTCGGCGAAGGATGGCTCATCCTCACGCTGACGAATTCCCCGTTCTATGTCGGCCTGACCTCCGCGCTCAGCTCGCTGGGCGTGCTCCTGTTCAGCTTGTACGCCGGCGTCATTGCCGACCGGGTCGACAAGCGGCGCGTCATCATCTACATGCAGGTTGCCTTTATGCTCGAGGCGTTCACGGTCTCGATTCTGGTGTGGACGCATGTCGTGGCGGTCTGGCAAGTGCTGCTGCTCGCGACGGCCCTCGGCCTCGCGAGCGCCTTCGACATCCCGATGCGCCAGTCGTTCATCGTCGAGATGGTGGGCAAAGAAGACCTGATGAACGCGATCGCGCTCAACTCGTCGCTCTTCAACGGCGCCCGCGTCATCGGCCCCGCGATCGCGGGCGTGCTGATCGGCGCGCTGGGGATCGCGTGGTGCTACTTCCTGAACGGCCTGAGCTATATCGCCGTAATCGCGGGCTTGTTGATGATGCGGCTGCCCTACAACCCCAACCCGGCGCGAACCACCTCGGCGTGGACCGGATTTCGCGAGGTGCTGGCTTACCTGCGCGGCGACCGCCGGCTGCGGGTGCTCATGCTGCTGACCGCGATCCTGAGCGTGTTCGGCTTTCCCTACATTTCCATGATGCCGGTCTTCGCGCGCGACGTGCTGCATCGCGGCGCCGCGGGGTATGGTGCGCTCACGTCGTCGATCGGCATCGGCGCGGTGATCGGCGCCCTCGGCGTCGCGCTGGCGTCAGCCCGGATCCGCCGGCGCGGACGATTGATGCTGATAGGCGGCACGGCCTTCGGCATCCTGCTGATCCTGTTCTCGGCATCGCGCGCGCTCGGGCTCGCTATGGCGCTGCTGGCCCTCACCGGATGCGCGATGATCGTCAACAACTCCCTGACGAACACCCTGATCCAGACGGCCGCACCCGATCATCTACGCGGCCGCGTCATGGGGTTCTACTCGTTCGTGTTCGTAGGAATGGCGCCGTTCGGGGCGTTCATGTTCGGATTGGTCGGCGAGCATATCGGGGTGCCCGAGACCCTCGCGATTGGTGGGGCGATTGTGGCGATCGGGGTGACGCTTGCGGGATGGCTGGTTCCGGAGATTCGGTCGGCGTAGTGTCTACGTCCATTTTCTCCGCTTCACCTCGCCGACAATCACATCCGCCGCCCCATCAAACCCCAGCCGTTCCGCATTGAGCACGAGGGCATACTGCGTGAGGTCCTGCCGGTCGCGGCCGTAGTGCGTCTTGACGTACTGATCGCGGTGCTGGTCGGTCTCATCGATGATCTTGTCCACGCTTGCCGGATCGACGCCCAGGCGCTCGATCGCGACCTTGCGCCGGAACGGCTTGGACGCGACGACGTAGACGTGCAGCGCGTTCGATCGCGTGGCGAGAAGCGCCTGAGCCCCGCGACCAACGAGCACGACGCGTCCTTCCGCGGCAGCTTCCGCAATCACGCGCTCCGTCATCTTGACGAGGGTTTCTTCTTCGGTCTCGACGGGAACGGGGTGCTCGCCGCTGGTGATGAACATCTCCGGTGACGCGACGGTCAGCGTGCGGGCGAGGCGCTCCAGCAGGCCCGGAGCCCGCTCCTCGCGGCGCGCGACTTCATCCCGCGGCAACCCCGCCAGCTGCGCCACCTGATCGACGAACTCGTTGTCGACCAGCATCCACCGATCCCCCAGCCGCTCGACGACCAGTTGCGCGATCGCCGAGCCGCCGGAGGCATACTGTCGCGTAATCGTGACGAGGGGCTTTACGGCTGCCGCAGATTCCGTCGGAGATCTCCGATGTTCAGCATCGGAATACCGCCCGATGTCGGGACGAGAATCACGAGGTTGTTGGACGACTTCAGCTCCCGCAGCACGTCGAAATATTGCCGCGTGAGCGCTTCCGGTGTGAGCGTCGTATTCAGGAGCCGCTGCTGCTCCGCCTGCAGCCGCGCGACTTCCACGCGGTGCCGCTCCGTTTCGACCTGCTGCTCCTGCGCGATCTTGTTGTTGATCGCCTGGACGACCTGGGCCGGCGGCTGCAGGTCCCGCAGGAAGAACGCCGTCACGGTCGCGATGCGGAACGGCGGCCCGCCCACCCGAGGCTGCGTGACCAACGCGGAATCGACGAGCGCCTCCATGGTCCGGGCGATCTGCGTGCGCTTGGAAATGTCGTTTATCGAGTATTGCACCATGCCGTCCCGCACGCCCTTGCGGATGGCGTTGCGGACCGCGCTATGAATCTGGTCCTCGCTGCCGATTTCGGTGTAGATGCGCGATGCCTGCTGCGGGTCGATCTGCCACCGCAGTCCCACATCCACGGTCATACCCATCTGTTCGCTCGAGAGCGCCGCAATTTCTTCGACCTGCTCGCCCGAGAACGGATACTGCTCTTCCCGCGTGGTATAGCGCTCGACCGATGACCATGGTGAGACGAAGCGAACACCCGGCAACAGCGGCTTGGGATCGACGCTGCCGAACGCGTGCCGCACGCCCACTTCGCCCGCGTTGATGACCACCGCAGTCGATCCGAGCACGGTGATCACGCCGATCACCAGGGCGACATAACTGAGAATGCGGAGTATGCCCTGGACCGGACGGCCTGCCGTGCTGTCACCGCGCACCGTCGCGGCGCCGAGACGGAGGAAAAAGGCAACCCCGAGGAGTACGAGACCAAAGACTAGCTCGCCCATGGCGACTCCGGTATGTGGAGGAGATGGGGACTACGTGAAGAGGTTCGGTCCTGTTCCAGGTCCTCCCCCCGCGGGGCCCTTTCCGAACGGCGGCTTCTGCTCCGCACGTGCGCGCACGTAGCCCAGCTCTTCGCTTCGTGCGATCCGTTTCTCGGCGACCAGCCCTTCGAGCACCAGCTCACATGCCGACACCACCGTCGCCGGATCTTTTTTCGCGGCGAGCCCGACCTGATCGATGAGATCGAGGAGCCCGGGGACGACGGTGAAGCCCTTGAGCAGCGCCTCGGAGCGCTCGTCGGGCGTGACCTTGAGGGCGCCGCCCTCGTCGAACCAGTGGACGATGTCGTCCACGTTGGCGCCGCCCACGCGCCCCTCGAACGTGCGGCCGGCGGCACGCCGGATCAGGTCCTTCGCGATCGTCTCCGAGCCCTGCAGCTCGCCCTCGTACTCGAGCTCGAGCTTGCCGGTGATCGCGGGCAACGCCGCATAGACATCCGAGATACGCGGCACGACGGTCTTTTCTTTGGTGAGAATCGTACGTCGCTCGGCGTTCGACACGACGTTGTCGAGCACACTGATCGGCAGGCGCTGCGACACGCCGCTGCGGCGATCGACCCGCTTGTCCTCCCGTGCCTCGAACGCGATCCGCTCGATCAGCTCGGCCATGAAATCGGGGACGCGAACGGACCGCGCGCCGTTCCGCTCGACCCACGACTCTTGCTGGGTGATCGTCGAACCGAGCTCCACGGTGAGCGGGTAGTGTGTCGTGATCTCTGAACCGATCCGGTCTTTCAGCGGCGTGATGATCTTGCCTCGCGCCGTGTAGTCCTCGGGGTTCGCCGTAAAGACCAGCGCGACGTCGAGGTTCAGCCGGACGGGGTAGCCTTTGATCTGGACGTCGCCTTCCTGCATGATGTTGAACAGGCCCACCTGAATCTTCCCCGCGAGGTCCGGCAGCTCGTTGATCGCGAAGATCCCGCGGTTGGCGCGCGGCAGGAGCCCGAAGTGCATCGTCAGCTCGTCGGACAGGAGATGCCCACCACGCGCCGCCTTGATCGGGTCGACGTCACCGATGATGTCGGCGATCGTGACGTCGGGCGTGGCGAGCTTCTCGACGAACCGCAGCTCGCGCGGCAGCCACGCGATGGGTGTGCCGTCGCCCCGCTCGGCGATCAGCTCGCGGCCGTACTTGGAGATCGGATCGAAGGGATCGTCATTGACCTCGCTGCCGCCGACGATCGGAATCTCTTCATCGAGCAGCGTGACGAGCTGGCGCAGAATCCGGCTCTTCGCCTGTCCCCGCAGGCCCAGCAGAATGAAATTGTGGCGCGAGAGGATCGCGTTCACGAGCTGTGGAATGACGGTTTCCTCATAGCCGACAATGCCCGGGAACAGCGGTGAGCCGTTCTCGAGCAGGCAGATCAGGTTTTCGCGCATCTCGTCTTTGACGGTGCGCTGGCGGCGGGCGGGAGCTGCCCACTCGGTCCGCTTCAGCTCACCCAGTGTCGTCGCTTGTGTCATGGGTTCGACATTAACTGACTCGAGGCCGCCTTGACAGGGGGTGGGACGGGCGAGAGCGTCTCGTCATGCGAGTCTCATCCGTCCTCCTGTTCGCATTCGTAATTATCTCTGCGCGTGCCGTGGCGCAGCAACCGCCGGTGCCACGCGTCGACACCACTGCGGTCGTCACCGTGCACCTCAGAGATGGATCAGAGATCACCGGTCGCGTGTGGGCGGCGGACGACTCCTCGCTCACGCTGCTCACGTTCGCGGGCGCCCGCGTGATCCTGCCGCGAGGTTCCATTCTGTCATGGCGCCAGCAGGCGGGTCGCGTTACCCCCGGCGGCTTCCAGCGGCTCGACCCCAATGGGAGTCGTCTCTTCTTCGGACCGACGGCCCGCACGCTGCCGAAGGGAAGCGGCTACTTCGCCGACTATTATTTGTTCTTTCCAGTCGCGGGAGTCGGGGTCAGCAACCGCGTGATGATGTCGGGCGGCGTCTCGCTCATCCCCGGCTTGAGCAGCCAGCTCGTCTATGTCGCCGGCAAGGTTGGCCTCGTGCGCGAACGCCAGGCCGCCGTCGCGCTCGGCGGATTCTGGTCGACCGTTCCGGACGAGGCCAACGCGTCATTGGGAATGGGCTACGCGGTGACGACGCTTGGCGACGACGATCGTGCGCTCACGCTGATGGCCGGCCTCCCGTTCACGACTCAGGATGTAGCCCGCGAGCCGCTATTCATGGTTGGCGGAGAGACGCGCACGGGCCGGGGCACGAAGCTGATGACTGAGCTCTGGATGCTTCCGGAGGTGAGCGAGGTGCCCGCCTTGTTTGGCGTGCGCTGGTTTCGTGAGAAGCTGGCCGTCGATTTTGGTTTCGTGTACGTGTTCGGCGGCGGCCTCGAGGGTTGGCCGTTCGTCCCGTGGGTGGATTTCGCCGTCAACTGGTAGCTCAGCCCGTACTCTGCAATCCCTGAGCAATCCCCCGGACGCTGGCAATCAGCGCCTGCAGCACCTCGTCATCCGGTTCACCCGCCGCGCGCCACCGCTGGAGCAGATCGATCTGTAACAGGCTCATGGGATCCACATACGGATTCCGGAGCAGAATCGAGCGCTGCAGCGCGGGATCCGAGTCGAGCAGCGCCTGCTCGTGCTTGAGCGTGAGCACGTGCGTCACAGTCCGCTCGAACTCCGCGCGAATGACGGGGAAGTAGCGATCCCCCAGAGCGCCCGCGAGCCGGGCGTAGCGCGCCGCGATCGAAAGATCGGCCGTGCCCAGCACCATCTCGACGTCGTCGAGGAGCGCGCGCAGGAACGGCCAGTCGCGCGCCATCGCTGCGAGCGCGGCCGCGCCGTACTGCGCAGTCGCCCGATCCAGCGCGGTGCCGATTCCGTACCAGCCGGGGAGCAGATGGCGGCTCTGCGTCCAGGCAAAGACCCACGGAATCGCGCGCAGCCGCTCGATTTCGCCCCGCGAGTCTTCGCTCTCGCGCACGGCCGGACGACTGCCGATCTGCATCCGCTGAATGACGTCGATCGGCGTCGCCAAGTGAAAGTATTCCACGAAGCGCGGGTCCTCGAACACGAGTGCGCGATAGGTGGCGCGGCTACCACTTGCGATCGCCTCCATGATCTTGGCCCAGTCCGCCTCGCGCGGGTCGCGCGCTCGGGGCCGGGGCAGGGCGGTCGCGAGCATCACCGCACTGGCTGTCTGCTCGAGGGTGCGCAGCGCGATCCCGCGCAGGCCGTACTTGGCGTTGATGACCTCGCCCTGCTCGGTCACGCGGAATCGGCCTCGCACCGATCCCGGAGGCGCGCTGAGAATGGCGCTCGCGATTCTGCCTCCGCCCCTGCTTACCGTGCCGCCGCGGCCGTGGAAGAACGTGAGGTCGACTCCCGCGCGATCGATCGTTTCCACGAGTGCCCCCTGAGCTTGCTGCAGCGCCCAGCGCGCGGCACCGATCCCGGCGTCTTTGTTGCTGTCGGAGTAGCCGATCATGACGATCTGGTGCATCGCTCGCGCGCCGAGGTGCGCGCGATAGGACGGATCGCTGAGCAGCGCACCCATCACACGCGGCGCCCGCTCGAGATCGGCGACGGTTTCAAACAGCGGCGCGACGTCGAGCGGAATCTGTTCGCCATCGCCCACGAGTCCGCCCCACCGGGCCAGCACCAGAACGGCGAGGACGTCGTCCGCACCCTGCGCCATGCTGATGATGTAGGGTCCCACGGCGTTCGGCCCATAGCGCGCGCGGCACTCCGCGATCGCCTTGAACACGGCCAGCGTCCGCGTGGCCTCGGCGTCCGGCGATCCGGTGGGGTTCTCGCCGCGCTCGAGCACCTGACGGAGCCGCGCGAGTCGCTCCGCCGGGTCGCGCGCGCGCCATTGTGCGTCGTGCAACAGCGTGGCGAGCACGCCGCGGTGGATCTCCGCGTGCTGGCGGACATCGATCGTGGCGAGATGAAACCCGAACGTTTCGACGCGCCGGAGCAAGCGCCGGACCGCGAACAATCCTGCGTGCGCGCCGTGATGCGCGCGCAGGCTCGCGCTGACGACGTCGAGATCGCTCTCGAACTCCTGGGCCGTCGCGTAGCCGGTCGCCTCGTCGCGCCGCGTCGCATCGAGCCGTGCGGCCAGCAGTCCGAACAACACGCGATACGGCATGTCGTGATAGCGACTGGGGATCAGGGCCAGGGCTTTGGGAAACTGGGCGCCATAGGCCGCGATGCGGTCGAGTACCACATCGCTGACACCGGTGCGCGCGCCTGACTGCGACAACCGGCGCGCCAGATCAGCGGCTTCGCGGCGGTAGCGATCGAGCACCAGGTCGCGTTGCCGCGCGAGTGCCGCGCGCAACGTTTCGGCGCCGACGTTAGGGTTGCCGTCCATGTCCCCGCCGACCCACGAGCCGAACCGGAGCACCGCGTGCACCGGTCGCTCGATCTCATACGCCTGGTCGACTGTCTTTTCGAGCTCCTCGTAGAACGGCGGCACAATGCGATACACGACATCGGTCAGATAGAAGAGCACGTTCTCGAGCTCGTCCATGACCGTAGGACGCGCCGAGGGCGTCGGATCGGTTTGCCACGCGACGGTCACTTCTTCGCGGATGCGCGCGAGGGCGGCCCGCTCCTCGTCCGGTGTGCGCGATGGATCGAGCCGCTCGACGAGGAGCCGGCCGATCACTTGCTCCTTCTCGAGAAGGGTGCGCCGCGTCGCCTCGGTCGGGTGCGCGGTGAAGACCGGCTCGATCCGGAGCCGCTGCATCAGCGCGGCGGTTTGCTGCGGGGTTACGCCGGCAGCGGCGAGCTGCGTGACGGTCGCTTGGAGGCTGCCCTCCTGCGCCGTGGCGCCGGCGCGAAGGTAGTCGCGACGCCGCCGGATCCGGTGAATCCGCTCGGCAAGATTGACGACCTCGAAGTACGTGGCGAAGGCGCGGATCAGGCGTTCGGCCTCAGCGGCCGGCAAAGCTTTGACCTGCGCCTCCAGCTCGTCGTCCGCCGACGCGATCGCGGCGCGCCGGGCGCGCTCTACGCGCTGGAAGAATGCGTCGCCGCATTGCTCGCGCAGGACATCGCCGACGAGCGCGCCCAGTGTGCGCACGTCGTCGCGGAGCTGCGCGTCCTTCGGAGCAAACTCGACTTCGCGGCGGCGACCCCGGTCCGCGGTCGCCGTCAGGAGCCCTCTTGGGGTGTGAAGAGTCGAGCGGCCGCGATTCCCCAGGCCGCGAGATCGACCGAGGCCCGGCCGTCGCCGCCGACGGCGATGGGATCGCCGTTCTGCTCGACCAGGTTGGTGCGGCGCGCGAGCTTGAACTGATACGCAGCGGACCACACACCCACGGCGCGTGCCTGGCCGCCGACGTCGAGCCATTTCACGATGACGCCGTCGCCATCGTCCGCCGGCTTCGCGCCGGCGAGCATCACATTCTTGTCGGCATAGAACAGCGCGCGGTCTTTGGTGATCAACGGGCCGGGCTGCTGATTGCTGTACGACGGGCTGATGTACAAGGGATCACACGCGGCCCAGCCGCGGCGCACCGGTTCAGCCGCGTCACCGGGGGCGAGCAGCGAGATGCGGAAACGGAACGTCGCCGGTCCGCCCTGCGACGCCGCGTAGTTCGTATGCCAGTAGTTGTTCATCGCGTAGGCGAATAGCGTACCGTCGGGCACGATGCTGCGCCGCCACACACCACGGAATACGTCGTTCAACGTGAAGAGCGGCGTGTCCGGACCGCTCCACAGCACGCCGTCGGTCAGCTCGTGCAGCCATACCCAGTGCGCATGGCAATACCAGTCGCGGCAGCTTCCGGGTTGCTGATCGCGATCCACCGTCATGCGGCCGAGCGGGACCTCGACTTCCACGGTGGGCTTGGCGAACGCAAACGGGAACGCAACGTACAGCGCTTCCTTGGCGAACGAGGGCGTCTTTGCGATCCGGTTCTCCACGTCGACCCAGGGCAGCTCGTCGTAGAGTGTGACGATCGACGTGATCGCGGGAAAGCCCTCCAGCGCGCGCTCGACCACCAGGCGAACGCCGATGCCGCGAAGCCGTTCGCGACGGCACCGTACGAACTTCGCTTGGGTGAGCTGCAGCTGCGGCGGATTCTTCAGCTCGTCGCGGTCGTCCGACGTCCACAGCGCGCTGTGTTCGCCACCGCGCACGTAGACGAGTTGATTCAAGCCGGACCAGTCTGACGGCTTCACGCGCTCCTTGCCGTCGGGGCCGGTCAGCGACCGGATTGCCCCGGTGCCGGGATCGAGCTGCACGGTGAAGCCCCCCGCTTTAGCGTCGAGCGCCTCGCCGTCGGCCGCGGGCGGCCGTGCCTCGCCGTCGGTTTCACGCAGTGCGAGATAGCCGATCGGCGGCACATCGCGGAACAAGACCAACGCGTCGCCGTCGTCGAGATCGACGGAGGCAAGCTCTTGTCCGTCGCTCGACAGCCGTTTGCCCGCGCCGCCCGCGACTCGAGCCACATCGGTGCGTTCCCACGTTCCCGCGTTGAAGACCAGGCGGCCACGCCCGGCCTGGGTGGCGCGTCCCAACCGCAGCAGTCCGTCGCTCAGCTGATCACGCGCCGCGGCGGCCCCTGAATCAATGAAGCGTTTCTTGTACTCCCATTGCGCCACGGTCTGGCGGGAGGTGGGCGCTGAGACGCTCTCCGCCGCACCCCAGGTGTGCTCGCCGAAAAGCAGCAAATCGCGCCACATCGCCACGCGCGACTCGGCGCGATCGCGCCGCCGCTGGACCGCATCATCGTCGCGCGGCTCGATCCGATCGTCCCACAGCGCGACCATTTCGGCGGCACGCGCGGCGAGCTGCGCCGCGCGGAAAGTCGCCAGCTGCGCCGCGGTCGAGGCCGCCCCATCCTCCCAGTACAGCCCGGTGTCGCCCCGGCGCACCGGAATCTTCGTCCCATAGCGGCGCTCGACGTCGCGGAAGAAGTCCTCCGCGCGTCCGGCGACAATGCGGGGCCAGGTGTAGCGGCGGCCGAACTCCTGCACGTTGGCCACGATCTTTTCCTTCATAAGGGCATTGTCCTGCCAGTCGGCACCGTACAGCAGCGCGGTATCGTACGGCCAGTTTTGGGCCAGAAACGCTGGCTGAGTGAGGAGCCAATCGGACAGGCGATGGCCCATTTCGTCCGGGCCCACGTCGAAGCCGAAGCGCGTGCCGTCGCCGTAGTGATGCGCCCGCCAGTGCAGCACGCGACTCCCGTCGGGACCCTCCCAGTAGTAGAGCTGCGGATACGGGGTGCCATCTGTCCCGGGAAGCAGCGGGAGGGCGCGCTCGGGATTAGGGCCGCTGGCCAGGTATTTCACGCCACTCGCCGCGAGCAGCATGGGGAACGTCAGCGCCTGGCCGGGAACGTCGGTGAGCTGCGCGGAGAGGAATGTCAGGCCGCGCTCGCGCGCGAGCTTGCCGGCGGGCCAGACGAGTCGCGCGAATGTCTCGTGATCGAGAATGCCGGTGAGCATGTTCGCGAACAGCGCCTGCCATCCGACTTTGCCGTCTCGGATCGCCTGCACGAGCGCGTCGCCCGCGTCCGGCGAACGGTTCTCGAGATACGAGAGCACCTGCAACGCGCACTCGGCGGTGAAGTGGAAATCGCGATACTTCGTCGTCCAGGCGAGCGCCGCGTCGAGGTTCTTTCGATGCACTTCGAGCGCGCGTTCCTGGAGATCGGTGTACCCGACGTCGGTGTGAATGGACGAGATCCAGTACAACGTCCAGCGCTTCGCGGGCGTCAGACGCAGTCGCCGCCGCGCGGCGCGGTCGCGTCCGACCTCGACGTCGACTTGAAAATCGGACGGCTCCGACAGCGGCACCCACACTTCGCCGGTCAACGCCGGTCCTTGCGGAGCGGGCAGCAGTCCCGCGGTGCCGACGAGCGCGCCGCGCCGGTCGGTCACGCGCGCGCGCGCGGCGGGCGCGGCGAGTCCCGAGACGGTGATGCGTACGAGATTCTTCCGACCTTCGGGCTGTTGAAACAGCGCGGTCGGTCGGACCTCGATGACGGGCTGTTGCGCTTGGCGTCGTCCCGCGGCGATCCATCCCGCGACCGACGACACGAAGCCCAGGAATGTGCGACGATCAGAACGCAGCATGATTGCTATATCATAACGCAGCTTGACTGCGTAGGTCCCCTATGTACGTTTCGCCGTCCCCCGACCCAAACCTCAACAGGAGCGAGCATGAAGCGCATCGCATTTGCCGTGGCGGTCGTCGTCATGGCTGCAGGCGCGTGCAAAAAGGCCGAGCAAAGCAACACGACCCCGCCTGCTGACTCGTCGAAGATGATGGCGGACTCGATGAAGATGGCGCCGGGTGACACGACACACCCCACCACGACCACCACCACCACCACAACCACCACGACCACGCCACCTCCGGCGCCGGCACCAGCGAAGAGGCCGACCACCACGCGGCGCCCGTAGCGTCGGGCAGTAGCAGGGAATCAAGCCCGGGCGCTGCCCGGGCTTTTCATTTTCGTACCGACCGCTCGATCGCCGTTCGTGTGTCGAACGGTGGCGTCCACCCCAAATCGGTGCGAATCCGCTCGGTGGAATAGGGATTCTCCCCAAGCACGAACGACATTGCCGCATTGCCCAGCGCGCTGTAGCGCCCAGGCAACGCGACCCGCAATAACCCGCCCCAGGCGGCCACGCCGGCTCGAAGCAACGGCACGGGCAGCCGCGGCCGAATCGGCCGCACGCCAAGCGACTCGGCGAATGCATCGAAGAACTGGCGCTGTGTGAGCAGCGGTGGCGCGTCGCGCGTGACGTTGTATGCCCGAAACCCGGGTTGTGCCGGTGCGTCCAGCGCGGCGAGAATCGCCGCCGCCACATTGCCGGCATACACGCAGGAGAGATGATTGGTCCCCGGACCGAGCTGCGGGAGGAAGCGGAGCCGGAGATTCGCGATGACGCGCCGCGTGAACAGCTGGTCGCGTTCGCCGTAGATCACATTGGGACGAATCGCGATGACGGAAAGCCCGCCGCGGGCCGCCTCCTGCTGGAGGAGCTGATCTGCCGTCCGTTTGGTGCGCGCGTAGAAATCCCGCTCCGGGAGCGGTTGCAGCGGATAGTCCTCGGTGATGCCGGACGCTCCGGACTCGAACACAGCCCTGCGGCCATAAACCGCGACGGTCGAGACATAGATCAGCCGGGCGCCGCTGCGTCGCGCGGCGTCGATCGCGAGCCGCGTCCCCCCGACGTTGACCCGCGTGAACTCCTCGAACGAATCGTGAGACGCGACGAGCGCCGCGCCATGCATGATGGCGCGTACGCCTTCCGAGGCGCGGTTCCAGGAATTTGCGTCGGTGACGTCGCCGACGATCGCCTCGGCGCCGAACTCCTCCACGACGCCGCGCGACGGCGCACGGACCAGCGCCAGCGGACGCTCGCCGCGGCCGCGCAGCGCCTCGAGGACGTGAGTGCCGACGAGGCCGGCACCACCCGTTACGAGGACCTTGCCCGTCGTCACGCCGGTGCGACGCGTGGGGCGTCGAAGGGCAGGTCGACGACCCGCGCTTCGCGGCCCGCGGCCCGCACCGTCGCTCCAACCGGCACCTCATGCCGCAGGATCGCCAGGCCGATCCACCGGCCGAGCACCGAGCCGCCACCGTCGGGGAGCCAGGCGATGCTCGTGACGCGGCCGACATCCCGCTCTTCGTGCGTGACCGCGCTCCAACCACTCGCGGGCGCCGCGGGCGGATCGGTCTCGAACAACAGCCCTCGCAGCTGCCGGTTAGCATGGCCGCGGAAGTGCAGCCGGCTGACCGTCTCCTGGCCGGTGTAGCACCCCTTCGTGTACGACACGCCGCCGATTTCGTCGAAGCGCACTTCCTGCGGAATCGTCTTCTCGTCGACCTCCGAGGCGAGCCGTGGCCAGCCGGCGAGAATGCGCGCCAGCTCGAGCGCCGCGCTATCCGCGGCGTGCGCTCCGGCATCCACCAGGCGCATCCGGATTTGTTCGACATGCTCGAGCGGCAGCGTCAGCTGAAAGAGGAACGGCGCCGTCTCGGCCGTGCGTGCCACTTCGATCGTGATGTCGCCTACGGATGCCTCGATCACGCGGTTCGCGGCATGCGGCACAGGGATGCCCGTCGCGCCCATTACCGCGGCGGCATGAGCACCGGCGATGCGGAGAACGGCCGTGTCGTTCGTCCGATCGGCGGAGCGCGCCAGCCGGGGCGGCACCGAGCGCTGCAGGATCGCCAGCGCGCGCTCGCGGCCCTCGGCGGGGACCGTGTAGCGCACGCGGGCGCCGAACCGCGCCGCCCAACCGTCCACCACGATCATTCCTTTGGGCGTGAGCAATGCGCCGTAGACGAACGCACCGTCTCCAGGCTTCTCGATATCGTTGGTCAGCAGGCCCTGAAAGCAGGTGACGGCCCCTTCCCCGGGACCCATCAGGTCGATGACGCCGACATCCGCCGGCGCCACGATCGCGCCGGCCCGCAGCCGGTCGACGAGCTCGGCCGGCACGGCGTCGCGCTCGAGGCGCGTGACGGTCGCGGCCGGGGCGCCGGGGAAGACGTCGCTCATAGCTCTGCGAGCTCGTTCGCGCGATGGCCGGCGAGCGAGTCCCAGACCAGCGCTGCCCCGCGTCCCTGCAGCTTGTCGGACGCGTGGCTGGTCGTCAGCATCACACACGGCATTCCCGCCGCGCGCGCGGCCGCGAGCCCGTGCA
>Ga0070696_100000247_pt1 | contig 32511 bp, 33 predicted proteins | sample KBSK1253metaG_FD_65474 | JGI IMG/M metagenome (GOLD analysis project Ga0070696, IMG submission 65474) | Corn, switchgrass and miscanthus rhizosphere microbial communities from Kellogg Biological Station, Michigan, USA - KBS K1-25-3 metaG | ecosystem: Host-associated > Plants > Roots >... | reverse complement strand
GTTCCTCGAGTTCCGCATCGTGCGCAACCCGGCGCAGGCCGACCAGAGCCAGGTACCGCCCGTCATGATCCCGAACCCGGATCTGTCGAAAATCCCGATCGCGAGGACGCGCACGTTCGAGTTCGGACGCGGCGCGAACCAGACCACCTTCGACCCGGTCAGCAGCTTCTTCGGTCCATGGGGCATCAAGGTGAACGACAACGAGATGTTTGCCGCGGATTTCGGGCGGATCTCGGCGGCGCCCAAGTCGGGCAGCCGCGAGGTCTGGACCCTCAAGAACGGCGGCGGCGGCTGGGACCATCCGATCCACATCCACTTCGAGGAATGCCAGACGCTCAAACGCAACGGCTCCGCGGCCAACGTTCCGGCCTGGGAGCGCGGGCGCAAGGACGTGTGGCGGCTGCGCCCCGGAGGCGAGGTCACGATCACGCTCCAGTTCCGAGATTTCGGCGGCATGTTCATGGAGCACTGCCACAACACCGTGCACGAGGACAACGCGATGCTGCTGCGCTGGGAGATCGACGACAACGGCGCGCCATTCATGCGGCCGCTGCCGACGCCGATTCCGTTCCCGCAAGGGGTGAAGTTCCGGCCGCCGACCGACATCGAACCCACGGCGTTCAAACCATGATGAGGAGCGAGACATGAAAATACGCAGATCGTTTTTCCCTTCCGCTCCCGTCGCGCTTTTCCTGGCGATGACGGCGACGGCACTGTGGTGGGGCGCTCCCGCGAGCGCCCAGACCACGATCATGTCGAGCAGCACCCTGGCTACCTCCACGTCCTCGACGACCACCACCACGTCCACCGCCGCCCTGGTTTCGGTCATGGGCACAGTCAGCGGCGGGGCCGAAAGCGTGTCCTTCTCGGGGCAGGCGAAGGTCAGCGCGAACGTGGTGACCGATCCGGACTTCGGTGGCACGCCGACGATCGTGCTCTCGATCGACCTCTCCGGCCTCAGCGGCATCGGCGCGGCGAGCAGATCGAAGTACGTCACCGCCGCCGGGGACATCGTCAACAGGCGGCTCACCGCCGGCGACACGGTGGAGTACACGTTCCCGTTCTACCAGAGCGGCGCGAGCCCCACGTCGGCGCGCGTGGGCCTCGTGTCGTTCAGCCTGGGCTTCGACGTGAACACCCTGAAGCTCACCAGCGCCTCGGGGAGGATCGGCAGCCCCTAGGTCTCGCCTGAAGAGTGAGCGCCGGAGCGCCCGCCGAGGCCCTCCGGCGCTTGTTGTGCGTTCAAAGTGGAAAGAGAGCCATGCATACCATCGCAGCAGCATTTCTCGCCGCGTTTCTCGCCCTCTACGGGCCGGGCGTGCGCGCGCACGGCACGGAGCACCATGCCGCGCAACCCGCCGCCGCCCCGGCTGCACCCGCCCCCGTCGCGAACCGCTACGGCGCGGCGTACTTCCCCAACGTCCCGCTGGTCACCCAGGACGGAAAGACGGTCCGCTTCTATGACGACCTTCTCAAGGGCAAGTCGGTCGCGGTCAACATCATCTACACGAGCTGCAAAGACGAATGCCCGCTCGAGACCGCGCGCCTCGCGCAGCTGCAGCGCCTGCTCGGCGCGCGGATGGGGAAGGACATCTTCTTCTATTCGATCAGCATCGACCCCGAGCACGACACTCCCGCGGTCCTGAAGGCCTACATGGAGAAGTTCGGGGTCGGGCCGGGTTGGACCTTCCTCACGGGCAACGCCGCTGACATCCGCGCCGTCACCAAGAAGCTCGGCCTCTCGCGCTACAGCGATTCGGCCAACAAGGACGGACACACCGCGATCCTGATGGTCGGCGACGTTCCCGGCGGGCAGTGGGTGCGCCATTCCGCGGTCGACAACCCCGACTTCCTTGCCTCGAGCCTCGCGACGTTTTTCGGCTGGAAGGAGACGCAGGGAAGGAGCTACACCGAGGCGCGCCCGCTGAAGACCGATAACGGCGCCTACCTGTTCGCGAGCCGCTGCAGCGTCTGCCACAGCCTCGGCCAGGGCGACAAGATGGGGCCGGACCTGCTGGGCGTGACCGCGCGCCGCGAGCGCACCTGGCTCTTGCGCTACATCCAGGTCCCCGACCAGGTGCTCGCTTCGGGGGACCCGATCGCGAAGACGCTCTCCGAGAAGTACCAGAGCGTGCGCATGCCCAACGTCAGCCTCGGCGGCGCCGACGCAGCGGCGATCGTCTCGTATCTCGAGTCGCTCAGTCGCCCTTGATGCCCATCTTCGCGAGCGCCACCATCGCCTCGGTGCGAGAGGAGACGCCGAGGGCGCGGTAGGCGGCATGGGCGTGCTGCTTGACGGTGTTCTCGGCGATATTGAGCTGCCGGGCGATCTCGCCGTTCGAAAGGCCCTTGGCAAGGAGCCTCAGCACGTCGGCCTGGCGCTCGGTGACGCCCAGATCGGCGAGCGTGAGCGGCGACTTGGGCTGCGGCACCGCCCCCATGGCCTGCGGCGGAACGTAAGAACCGCCCTCGAGCACCGCGCGCAGCGCCTCGGCGATGACCTTTGGCGGCGAGGTCTTCGGCAGGTAGCCGACTGCGCCGGCGTCGAGCGCCGCGCGCACGCTGCCCGAGTCCTCGGTCGCCGACACGACGACGACGCGCGCACGCGGCACCATCTTGAGGAATTGGACCAGCGCCTCGATCCCGCTGCAGCCCGGCAGCATGAGATCGAGCAGCACCAGCTGCAGATCCTTCAGCTGGCGCGCCTTGGAGACTCCGCCTCCGAGGTCGGTCTCGCCGTGAAACTGCGCCTGCGGCGCGACCGAGGCGACCACGGCGCGCAGCGTCTCGTGGAGCATCGGGTGGTCGTCGACCAGCAGGACATCCATGGGCAGCGAAAATGCTACCGCGGATTCGCCGTTTCCCCGCAATTGCGGCGCGGTATTCGTCGCCGGATCTGTGAACTATCTGACGTTTCTAACGCGGAGTCTCACTGCGGCGGGGTGTAGGTCCCGCCATCCAGGATGGTGCGCAAGGCCTCCACCATCGCTTTGGGCCGCAGGGTCTTGGGCAGAAAGCTCGCCGCACCTTCCTCCAGCGCCGCCCGCACCCGCTCGCCGTCGGCATCCGCCGAGATGACCACCACGCGCGCGTGCGGCACGGCTTTGCGGAACTTCACCAGCGCATCGATGCCGGAACACCCCGGCAGCCCGAGGTCGAGCAGCACGAACTTGAGCTCGCCGAGCCGCTGCGCCTGGGCGAGGCCCGCATCGAGATCGAACTGGCTGTGGATCTCGGCGCCCGGGCGCAACGAGCGCACCATCGCGCGCAGCGTCTCGTGAATGATGGGGTGGTCGTCGACCAGGAGCACATCCATGGCGGCGCAAATCCTAGCTGGAATTCGCCCCGGGACAAATAGCGTGCCGGGTTAACTTTGATGTGTTCTAGAACGAAAACCGGCGCCGGCTCAGCGCGCATTTACCCGAATCTGCCGGTGATGTAGTCCTCGGTCTGCTTCTTCGTCGGCTTGATGAACAGATCGTCGGTGCCGCCGTGCTCGATCAGCTCGCCCAGGTACATGTAGGCGGTGAAGTCGGAAACGCGCGCCGCCTGCTGCATGTTGTGGGTGACGATCACCACGGTGTAGTCGGACTTGAGCTCGTGGATCAGCTCCTCGATCTTGGCGGTGGAGATCGGGTCGAGCGCCGAGCAGGGCTCGTCGAGCAGCAGCACCTCGGGCCGGATCGCGATGCCGCGGGCGATGCACAGGCGCTGCTGCTGGCCCCCCGACAGGCTGTCGCCGCTCTGGCGCAGCTTGTCCTTCACCTCGTCCCACAGCGCCGCGCGCATCAGCGCCCACTCCACCCGGTCGTCCATGTCGCGCATCGGCAGCCTCTCGAACAGGCGCACGCCGAACGCGATGTTGTCGTAGATCGACATCGGGAAGGGGGTGGGCTTCTGGAACACCATGCCGATGCGGGCGCGGATGAGCGACACGTCCTGGCGCGAGTCAATCAGGTTCTCGCCGTCCATCAGGATCTCGCCCTCGGCGCGCTGCTCGGGGTAGAGGGCGTACATCTTGTTCAGCGTGCGCAGCAGCGTCGACTTGCCGCAGCCGGAAGGGCCGATGAAGGCGGTGACCATGCGCTCCGGAATGTCCAGGCTGATGTTCTTGAGCGCGTGGAATCCGCCGTAGTAGAACTGCAGGTTGCGGATCTGCAGCTTGGGCCGCGGGACGGAATTCATCGCTTCGGCCATGGCGCTAGGTGCGCTTCCGGAAGACGACGCGCGCGGCGATGTTCAGCGCGAGCACCGCGAGGGTAATCAGCGCCGCGCCGCCCCAGGCGAGGCGGTGCCAGTCCTCGTAGGGGCTCATCGCGAACTGGAAGATCACCACCGGCAGGTTCGCCAGCGGCCGGTTCATGTCGAGCGACCAGAACTGGTTGTTGAGCGAGGTGAACAGCAACGGCGCGGTCTCGCCGCTGATGCGCGCCACCGCGAGCAGGATGCCGGTCACGATGCCGGTGCGCGCCGCGCGGTAGGTGACCAGCGTGATCACTTTCCAGGTCGGGCAGCCCAGCGCGAACGCCGCCTCGCGCAGGCTGTTCGGCACCAGCTTGAGCATGTCGTCGGTGGTGCGCACCACCACCGGCACCACCAGCAGGCCGAGCGCCACCGACCCGGCCCAGCCGGAGAAGTGCCCGACGCGCGCCACGTAGACCGAGTACACGAAGAGCCCGATCACGATCGACGGCGCCGACAGCAGCACGTCGTTCAGGAAGCGCGTCGCCGAGGCAAGCCATCCCGAGCGCCCGTACTCGGCGCAATAGGTTCCGGCGAGGATCCCGACCGGCGTGCCGATCAGGGTGCCGGAAGCCACCATGATCAGGCTGCCGGCGATCGCGTTGGCGAGGCCGCCGTCGGCGCCCGGCGGCGGCGTCATCTGCGTGTAGAGCGAGGCTCGGATGAGCGCGTTGCTGCCCTCGTAGAGCAGTGTCGCGAGGATCCACACCAGCCAGAACAGACCGAAGGCGAGCGCAGCCGCCGACACCGTGAGCATCAGCGCATTGGTGCGCTTGCGCAGGCGGTAGGTGGAGTTGGCGGCGCTGATGACGCTCATGGACGCACTCATGTGCGCGTGCCTTCGCGCCGCGCGAGGCGCGAGAGGAGCAGCTTGGAGGCCGCCAGCACCACCGTCGTGATCGCGAAGAGGATCAGCCCGAGCTCGATGAGCGACGAGAAATACAGATCTCCCACCGCCTCGGTGAACTCGTTGGCGAGCGCCGAGGCGATGCTGTTGCCGGGCGCCATGAGCGAGGCCGAAAGCTGGTGCGCGTTGCCGATCACGAAGGTCACCGCCATGGTCTCGCCCAGCGCGCGCCCCAGCCCCAGCATGATGCCGCCGACCACACCCACCTTGGTGTACGGGAGCACTACGCGCCACACCACCTCCCAGGTCGTGCCGCCGAGCGCGTAGGCCGATTCCTTCAGCATCGGCGGCACCAGCTCGAACACGTCGCGCATCACCGCGGTGATGAAGGGAATGACCATGATGGAGAGGATCAGCCCCGCGGTGAGCATGCCGATGCCCAGCGGCGGCCCCTCGAATAGGCGCCCGAGCCCCGGCACCCTTCCCAGGCTGCCGATCAGGGCCGGCTGCAGGTGCGCCTGGAACAGCGGCGTGAACACGAACAGGCCCCACATGCCGTAGATGATCGATGGAATCGCCGCCAGCAGCTCGATCGCGGTTCCGAGCGGGCGCTTGAGCCAGGGCGGCGAGAGCTCCGTGAGGAAGAGCGCGATGCCGAAGCTCACCGGCACGCCGATGGCGAGCGCGATGAACGAGGTGAGGAGCGTGCCGTAGATCGGCACCAGCGCGCCGAAGCGCTCCTTCACCGGATCCCAGTCTTCGTGCCAGAGGAAGGCCGCGCCGTACTTCTCGAGCGAGAGCGTGCTGCCCGCGACGAGCGAGAGCAGGATCGCCCCCAGGATGCTGAAGACCAGCAGGGCAAAGAGCCGGGTCAGCCACTCGAAGGCCTGGTCCTTCCAGCGTCCGCGCGCGGCGCGCCCGGGCGGCGTGACGCCGTTGCGCGGCAAGGCCACTGCGATGTCGTAGTCGGCTGGCGAGCCGGGCACGGCGCTCATCCGGAAACCACCCCCCGCGGATTCTAAAGAAAAAGCGGGCGGCCGCGCCCGCCCGCTGTTTCGCCTCGCGATCAGTACACCGGCCTGCCGGCAGCGTCCTTGATCTCGCTCTTCCAGGCGGACTGGATCATCGAGACCACGGCGTCGGGCATCGGCACGTAGTCGAGCTCGCTCGCCATCTTGTCGCCGTTCTTGAACGCCCAGTCGAAGAACTTGAGAACCTCCCTGGCCACCTCGGGCTGCGGCTGGCTCTTATGGATCAGGATGAACGATGCGCCGGTGATCGGCCAGGCGCCCTTGCCCGGCTGGTTGGTCAGCAGCACCGCCATTCCCGAAGCGCCCTTCCAGTCGGCTCCGGCCGCGGCCGCCTTGAACGCCCCGTCCTCGGGCGACACCGCCGTGCCTTCGCGGTTGACCATCTTCGCCGCGGCGAGCTTGTTCTGCTTGGCATAGGCATACTCGACGTAGCCGATGGCGCCGTCGATGCGGCCGACGTAGGCGGCCACGCCCTCGTTGCCCTTGCCGCCCACGCCGGTGGGCCATTTCACCGAGGTGCCCTCGCCGACGCTCTCGTTCCACTCCGGGCTCACCTTGGAAAGGTAGTTGGCGAAGAGGAACGTGGTGCCCGAGCCGTCGGAGCGGTGCACGACCGAGATCGCCTGGTCGGGCAGCCTGACGCCCGGGTTGAGCTTGGCGATCGGCGCGTCGTTCCACTTCTTCAGCTTGCCGAGATAGATGTCGGCGAGCAAAGGACCGCTCAGCGTCACCTGCCCGTTCGCGATGCCCTTGACGTTGTACACCGGCACGACCCCGCCCATGATCGCGGGGAACTGCATCAGGCCGTACTTCTCCAGCTCATCGGGCTTCATCGGCATGTCGGAGGCGCCGAACTGCACGGTCTTCGCCGTGATCTGCTTGATGCCGCCGCCCGAGCCGATCGACTGGTAGTTCATGCCGACGCCGGTCTCTTTCTTGTAGGCGTCCGCCCACTTGGCGTAAATGGGATAGGGAAAGGTCGCGCCGGCACCGGTAATGTCTGCAGCGAGCGCAGAAGCGGAAAACAGCGCCGCGGCCGCGAGACCGAGCGCACGGGCCCCTCTGACTTTGAGCATGTCCTTGAAACCTCTGGAAGTGGAATGGGAAACACTGCGACGGCGCAACGATAGGCGCGCAATGTTGCCGTTTCATGACAAGTCCGTCAGGTCTTGCGCGCGGCGGGTACACCTTGCGTTTCGAGTGGAAGAAAGGAGTTCCGCGCATGCCTGATCCGGAAAAGAGCGTGGCCATCGATCTTGAGCGGCTCGACGAGCAGTTGCTGAACATCCATGTACAACTCGCGAAGCTCGGCGTGCTAGTAAGCAGGGCGGCGCGCAACGGCGAAGCCGGACGACATCCCAACCTGGTCGACTGCATCCGTCGCCACCGTGACGGCATGGTGGAATGCTCGCGGCTCATCGCGCAGCGGATCGACGCGATCGGAGATATCCACAAAAACTGTGGATAACGAGTGACGCCACATGGCGACAGCGCGAGCGTGCGCGCGCCGCAAAGAGGCTTGCCTAGATTTTGTGCGGCAAATTCGATCGTCGCTGCGGGCACTTACGCGAAAGAATCGGGGCGCGCGCGTCGGTTCGCGCATGCTTCTAGGCGGGCCCTTGAAACTGCGGCAAAGTACACACATGACCCGGATCGATTTTGAGCAGGCACGCGCGGCACACCGCGCTCTTGAGCAGTTTTTCGCCGCGCATCCCAAGGGCCGGCTGGAAGCCGACGCACTCGTCGATGTGCAAGCGCTCTGCCGTGCAGCCAGCTACGCGATTTCCGACGTCGAGTGCCGGCGCGCCATCCGCAGCATCGAGAACTACAGCGAGCTTCTTTCCTCTGCGGACATGGCGCGCGTGCGCGGCGCCGATTTCGTGCGGCTGCGCGTGCAGAACGCGCTCGCGTCGCTCCGCAGCAAGCTGAAGGCGATCGAGGCGGGCGAAGCGGTCACGCCGTAACCGGCGGCCCCGCTGCTAAGTCACGCTGCCTTTTCGCTGGCGGCGCAGCCTTCTTGTGTACCAGTCGACCCAGGCGTGATTGAGCTTCTCGGCCAGGTCCTCGCGATCGACGAAGTTCACGAGCTGGATCGGGTTCGCTCCGGCGTTGTAGGCCTCGCGCGCCGGATGATTCTCCGGCAGCTCGCCGAGAATCGCCTGGATGGCAACCCTTTCTTCTTCGTCGTGGGCTTCGTGTGGTCTCGCCATGGACTTCCCTTAGGCTTTGTGACCACCAAGTTACTCGCGGACCGAGGGCGAAGGGTTTCACATTGGCGTATTGCGATTTTGTGACAAGTCGTCCGCGCGCCTTACGGGCGCAGCGGAAGAGCCGCGAGTCCCGCCGTTTCTGGTTGTCCCATCATGAGGTTAGCGTTTTGCAGGGCCTGCCCGGCCGCGCCCTTGCCCAAATTGTCGATGGCGCCGAGCGCCACCACGAGTCCCGTCCGCGCGTTGATCGTGTAGGACACGAAGGCGAAATTGGATCCGGTGGCCCAGCCGGTATGCGGCCCGGCGCCAGAGCGCATGCGGGTCACCTGGATGAAAGGCTCGTCACGATATACGGCGCTGGCGGCCTCGAAAAGACGCTCCGCATCGGCTGTGCCGCGCGGCCGCGCATAGCACGTGGCAAGAAGGCCGCGCGACATCGGCACGAGGTGCGGCGTGAAGGCGACGCTCGCTCTCGCTCCGCCTAGCTCGCTAAGCGCGGTCTCGATCTCCGGCACGTGCGGATGCGAGCCCAGGCCGTACGCGAACAGATCCTCGTTGGTCTCGGCATAGCCGAAGGCGCTCGCGCCGCCGCGGCCGGCGCCGGTGACCCCGCTCTTGGCGTCGATCACGATTCCGGCCGGCTCCACCAGCCCCTCTTTCACGAGCGGCGCGAGCGCGAGCAGCGCCGCGGCCGGATAGCAGCCCGGGTTGGCGAGGCGCGTGGCGCGCGCAATCTGCGCGCGCTGGCCCGGAAGCTCGGTGAGACCGTAGGTCCAGCCCTCGATGAAGCGATGGTCGCCGCCGACGTCCACGATCTTCACCGTCTTTGGCACGTGCGCGAGCGGATCGCGCGATTTTCCCGTGGGCAGGGAAACGAAAACGAGATCGATCCCGGCGAGCTTCGCCGGCTCGAACGGCTGGACGACGAGCGCGCCTTCATTGCGTCGCGCGAGCCAGGGATAGAGCTCCGAGAGCGCCTGCCCCGCGCTCGCCTCTCCGGCGGCATACGCGAGCTCGAACGACGGGTGGCCGGCGACCAGGCGCAGCAGCTCGCCGCCGCCGTAGCCGCTCACCCCGACGATGCCGATGCGCGCCACGTCAGCCTTCCTGCCGGCTCTCGCGGAACTGCGGCAGCCCGTCGGCGAGCGTGACCCACTCGAGCTTGCTGCTGGTGCGCGTGTGGTCCACCGGCGGCACCCGGTCGGGCTGGTCGAGGCTGCACGTGGTCACGTCGATCTCGTCTCCGGCGCCGTCGAGCTCAAAGGTGATCTGGGTGCCGCATTCCGGGCAGAAGCTGCGCGTGCCCTTCCCGCTCGAGCGAAAGCGCGTCGGCTCGCTCCCGATAAGACGAAGCCGCGAGCGCGGCACGCTGAACCAGGCCACGAAGGGCGCGCCCGTAGTGCGCCGGCAGATCGAGCAATGGCAGCTCGTCTGGTTGAACGGCGCGCTTTCGGCCTCGTAGCGCACCCGTCCGCAAAAGCAGCCTCCGGTCAGCATGGCGTCGCTCCTCTCGCTTCGGCTAGGCCAGCGATCGTACAGCGATCGCGCCCGCATAGCAGGCAAGCGACACCTGGGCTCCCGATGAGCGATCGGGTGAGGATCACGCGGGTATCGCGCGCCGCGTTTCATCGCACTCGACGCACTGCCCGGGCGCATGCAGGAACACGGTTTCATTCTCGCGCAGGCGTTCCAGCGCCGCCGCCACCACGTCGCGCGAGCGCGCGCGGCGCGCTTCGCCATGGCCAACGCGGCCGCGGCGTTGCTGACCGCGCGTCTCCAGCCACGAATCGAGCAGGCGGAAGTTCTCGCAGCAATGGTCGGTCTCGCCGTACTCGTAGCGCCTCGGGCGGCCCTCTTCCATGACCGTGGCGTGCTTGGGCTGGCGGTAACGCACGCCGGCGATGTTCTCCGCCACGTGAATCGTGGTGTCGGCGTCGTGCCCCACCCCGAGCAGGAGCACCTGTCCGTCGAGCTCGTACACGCGCCCCGGGGGGCTCTCCAGCCCATGCGGCACGTCCACCGGATGACGCAGCGTGATGCGCGCGGCCTGCGGGCCGACGGCGGCGAAGGCGTGAGGACTGTCGCTGCGCATTACGCCCGGCATTCGCCAGAAGGTATCGGCGAGCACGCCGACGCCGCGGCACGGCATCGTGCGACGGTCGAAGGGCGTGTCGTCGTCGTCGGCCATGCTGGGCATGACCAGCGTCCCCTGCTCGCCGAGCGCGGCCTGGAGCGCCTCGATGAGGCCGCGCGGCCCATCGTCGAGCGGCGCGATGCGCGAAAACGCCGCGTGCACCAGCAGCACGCCGCCCGCCTCCACGCCCAGCGCGCCGAGCTGCTGGATCAATTGGCTCTTAGTCACCGACGCACCAAGGCGTCCACGATCCCCTATTGCACATGTAGCGAGCCCCGCGCGAAGTGAAACCGATGCGTGCGCGTGCGCCCCTATTGTGCACTCCATTCAACTCTCACTGCGCAACCTCCCGCGCAACACCGTCCACTTACTCGAAAGGATCGCACCATGAGGAAAATCGCAGCAGCCGCTCTTCTCGCAGGATTCGCTCTGTCTGCCTCGGCCTATGACTTCGGCCGCGACACCGTCGCCAACCCGCAGGACTGTCCCACCGGCAGCGACGCGAGCGCAAACTACAAATGGCAGGACGGCCACCTGGTCCGCGACGGTTGGGTGTGCGAGATTCATTCGGGCAACTGACGCCTCCGCATCTCGCGTTTCGTTTGCATGCGCGACGCGCACGCAAACAATGCCGAAAGCTCGTTTGAGCGCGGGCGCGGCGGCGGCCACAATCGCCGATCCCTGATCGAACACAGCTCCGTGAACACCGTCGCCCTCACCCGCCACCCGCCAGCGCTCTCGTCGCTCGGCGCGGTGTTCGTCGTGCTCTGGAGCAGCGCGTGGATCGCCGGAAAGTTCGGGCTGCCGTACGCGGGCCCGTTCACGCTCCTCCTGATTCGGTTCGCCGCCGCCGGGACCGTCATGCTGCTCATCGCCCTCGCCAGCGGCGCGCCCTGGCCCGGCAAGCTCGTCGAGTACGGCCACCTCGCCGCTGCGGGCGTGCTGATCCAGGGCTTGGCGCTCAGCTTCGCCTACTTCGGCCTGCAGCACGGCGTGAGCGCCGGCATGTCCGCGCTCGTGAACGCCCTCGCGCCGCTTTTCACGGCGCTCGGCGCCGTCCCGCTCCTCGGCGAGCGTGTCGGGCCGCGCCAGTGGCTGGGACTCGGTGCCGGACTGGTCGGCGTCGCGTTCGTCGTCATCGACCGGATCACGCTCGGCGCGGCGACGTGGCACGCCTACGCGGCAACCTTCGCGGCGCTCGCGGCCCTGGTCTGCGGCACGCTCTACCAGAAGAAGTACTGCAGCACGATGGATCTGCGCACCGGCGCGCTCATCCAGCTCGCGGCCGCGGGAGCGGTCGTGCTCGTGCCGGCATTGCGGCTCGAGGCTCTGCAGGTCGAATGGAGCTGGACGCTGATCTTCGCCTCCTCGTGGCTCTCGCTCGTCAATTCGATCGCGGCCTTCAGCCTCTTGTACGTCCTGCTGCGCAAGGGCGAAGCGAGCCGGGTATCGGCGCTCTTCTATCTCACCGTGCCGATCACGGCGCTCATGGGTTTTGCGGCGTTTCATGAAACGCTGAGCGCGGTCGCGCTCGTGGGCTTCGCCATCACGGTGGGCGGCGTCTACCTCGGCACGCGGTAGCAGCCGCAGGCGCGGTACCATTGCCGGCAAACCGCAAGGAGCCTCCGATGGACGTCAACGAAGAAAAGCCCGAAGCCCCCGAACGCATCGAGGCGATCGCCGATCGCCTGGCGTTCAAGTCGCGCTTCGTCATGCTGTTCGGCGAGATCAACCACGCGGTCGCGCGCGCCACCTGCACGCGCCTCATCGCGCTGGCGGAGGATTCGGACGCCCCGATCACCGTGGTGATCTCGTCGCCGGGCGGCCACGTCGAATCCGGCGACGCCATCCACGACATCATCCGCTTCGTGCGCGCGCCGGTGACCACCGTGGGCACCGGGTGGGTGGCAAGCGCCGGGACCCATGTCTTCCTCGCCGCGCCGAAGGAGCGGCGCCTGTGCCTGCCGAACACGCGCTTCATGATCCACCAGCCCGGCGGCGGCGCGGGCGGCCCCGCCACCGACATCGCCATCCAGGCGAAGGAAATCCTGCGCACGCGTGAGCGCATCGCCAAAGTGATCGCCAGGCAGACCGGCCAATCGCACCAGAAGGTCCTCGCCGACATGGAGCGCGACTTCTGGATGAGCGCCGAAGAGGCGATCGGTTACGGCCTGGTGTCGAAAATCATCGAGACCTCCCGCGAGCTCGGATAGCCAGGAAGGCGCGCTCCCCAGGGGAATCAAGCAGTTAGGCCGATTGTCGATCCGGCCAACCTCCGTTCGACTAGGAGCGAGGGTGGGCGGGCGCCACCCGCACCCATTACGACAGGAGACGAAGCCATGCGATACCTATCGATGATCCGCCTCGACGAGAAACGCGGCCTGGCGCCGAGCGAGCAGCTCATGCAGGACATGGGCAAGCTCATCGAGGAGATGACCCGCAAGGGCCAGCTCGTCAGCACCGCGGGCCTGCGTCCGAGCGCGGAAGGCGTGCGGGTGCGCCTGCGCGGCGGCAAGCTCTCGACGACCGACGGACCGTTCGTCGAGACCAAGGAAGTCATCGGCGGCTACGCCGTCCTCGAGGCGAATTCGATGCAGGAGGCGGTGGAGCTTACCAAGCGCTTCCTCCACATCCACGGCAACGAATGGGACATCGAGTGCGAAGTGCGCCAGCTCGACGGGCCCGAGCTCGGCTAGGCACGCTCTTTGCGTCACGCGGTCATGCCATGGACCGCGAGCTGCGCGTGACGGTGCTGCGTCGGGCGGCGGACATCGCAGGCGGGTCCGCCGCGCTGCAGCAGCGCCTTAACGTCGAGAAGCACGCGCTCGAGCTGTGGCTTTCGGGCCGGGCCACGGTGCCCGAATGGGTCTTTCTCCTGGCGGTGGATCTCGTGGTGCGCGACGACATCACGCGCGCCGCGCAGGACCGGCGCACTTCGCCTCGAGAACCGGACGCCGCGAGCGCGACGAAATAGCCCGGTCGCAACCGCGCGCCACAGGAGATCCCGAAGGAAGCGAAGGCGACGCCGGCGCCGATCGCCGCGCCCGCGAGCACGTCCTGGTGCGCCAGGCGACCGGCGCGCTCGAGCGCATGGACGCGAGCCGCGTGGCCGACGCCGCGGCGCGGGAGGCGCAGCTCGACGCGTCGCTGGGCGCGGTGCTGCGCGAGCTGATCAGCTACATGATCGAGGACCCGCGCACCATCTCGAGCTGCCTCGACATGGTGTTCGTCGCCAAGTCGCTCGAGCGCATCGGCGACCATGCCACCAACATCTTCGAGCACGTGATCTACGCGCTGCGCGGCGAGAACCTGCGCCACGTCTCGCCTTTCGCCTCGCAATAGGATGGGCGGCGTAGGATGGGCGGCACAGCGGGCCACAACGTTGGTGTCACAAGGCGGCCCTACAATGGTCTGACCATCCGGCGGAATGACCGATCGCCGAGCGCGTCCTGATAGCGCGCCGGGTTCGGCGTTCCGATCGGAGGGCCTCTTGCCGCGCGGCGGAACTAGAATTCCGCCGTGCTCCCAGCCGAAATCCCGGTTTTCATCGCAGGCGGCGGACCCTTCGGGCTGACGCTCGCAATCGAGCTCGGCCGGCGCGGCGTCGCCGTGGTGCTGGTGGACCAGAAGCCCGGCACCACCCGGAACGTCCAGGCGAACGCCACCCAGGCGCGCACCATGGAGCACTATCGGCGCCTGGGCTTCGCCGACGAGATCCGCGCGCTCGGCATGCCGGCCGATTTCCCGACCGACGTCGCGTACTTCACGCGCTTCGCGACCCACGAGCTCGCGCGCTTCTCGCTGCCTTCTGCGCGCGACGCGCGCCAGCTCGTGAAGACGCTGTCGGGGTCATGGAGCGCGGCGGAGCTGCCGCATCGCTGCAACCAGAAGTTCATCGAGCCGGTGCTGCGCCGCCACGCCGAGCGCTTTCCCGGCGTCTCGGTGAGCTACGGCTGGCGGATGACCCGGTTTCGCGCACTACGGGATCATGTTGACGTCGATATAGAGCAAAGTGATGGTCGCCAGCGGCAAACGGTGCGCGCGAGCTACCTCGTCGGCGGCGACGGGCCGCGCAGCCCGGTGCGCCAGGGCCTCGGCCTGCGCTACGCTGGCGAGACCGGCGTGACGCGCGACTTCGCCGGCGGGCGCATGGTCGCGGTGTACTGCCGCATTCCGCGCTTCTACCAGGACATCCCGCATGCGCCGGCCTGGATGAACGTGAACTTCAACCGTGAGCGCCGCTGCTTCATGCCGGCGGTCGACGGAAAGGGCGAATTCGCCTTTCACACCCAGCTCAAGCCCCACGAGGACGAATCCACCGTGAGCGACGCCGGCGCCGCCGCCATGGTGCGGCAGGCGATCGGCGCCCCGCTCGCCGTCGAGGTCATGGCACGTGACGCGTGGACCGCGGGGCATTCGCTGGTTGCCGAGCGCTTCGGCGCGGGAAACGTCTTCATCGGCGGCGATGCGGCGCACCTATTCACGCCGACCGGGGGCCTGGGCTACAACACGGCGGTCGAAGACGCGGTGAACCTCGGCTGGAAGCTCGCCGCGGTGCTGAAGGGCCAGGCCGCGCCGCGCCTCCTCGAGAGCTACGAGGCCGAGCGCCGGCCGCTCGCGCTGCGCAATACCGGCTATGCCAAGGGCTTCGCCGATTCGCTGGGCATCGAGCCGCCTCCCGAGATCGAGGACGAGACCCCCGCCGGGGCGCAGGCACGCCGGCGCGCCGGCGAGCACTTCGCGAGCCATGGCGCCGCCGAGTTCAACATCCCGGGCATCACCTTCGGCGGGCGCTACGACGGCTCGCCCGCGATCGCCTCCGACGGCACCGCGCCGCCGCCCGACCGCCCCAACGTCTACGTCCCGAGCGCCTGCCCCGGCGGCCGGCCGCCGCACCTGTGGCTCGCCGACGGGCGCTCGCTCTTCGACGCCTTCGGCTTCGAGTGGACGCTGCTCAAGCTGGGAAAAGCCGAGGGCCAGGGCTTCGAGCACGAAGCCCGGCGGCTCGGATTGCAGCTTGCATCATTGGAGCTGAATAGCGGGGAGGCGCGCGAGCTCTACGGCGCGGAGCTCGCGCTCGTCCGACCCGACCAGATCGTCGCCTGGCGCGGCAACGACGATGGCGAGGCCGCTGCGGTACTCTCGAGGCTCACCGGCCGTGGCTGAGCATCCTCACGTTCATCATCACGAGCACCACGCGCCGGCCCTGCGCGCGGCGGCGGCCCTTACGCTGGCCTTCGCCGTCGTCGAGGCGGTGGGCGGATGGTGGACCGGCTCGCTCGCGCTGCTTTCGGACGCCGGCCACATGCTCACCGACGGCGCGGCACTCGCCTTGGCCGCGATCGCCGCCTGGGTGGCGCGCCGCCCGCCCTCGGCGCGCCACTCCTACGGCCTGGGGCGCGCCGAAGTGTTTGCCGCGCTGGTGAACGCGGTGGCCATGCTGGTCATTGCCCTCGCCATCGGCTACGAAGCGCTCTTGCGCTGGCGGGCCCCCTCGCCCGTCAATGGGGGCGCGGCGGCGCTGATCGCATTCGGCGGGCTGGTACTCAACCTCGTAATCCTGCGGCAGCTCAGCCCGCATCACCACGACCTCAACACCCGCGCCGCGATCCTGCACGTCGCCGCCGACGCGATGGGATCGGGCGCCGCGCTCGCCGCGGGCCTCGCGATCGCGCTCACCGGCTCGCTGCGCGTCGACGCCCTCGCCTCGGCGCTGATCGGCGTGCTGATCCTGGCTTCAGCGCTGCGCCTGACGCGCGAGAGCGTTCACGCGCTGATGGAAGGCGTCCCGCCCGGCCTCTCGGTCGAAGCGATCGGCGTCGAGATGGCGCGCGTCGACGGCATTCTCTCGGTGCACGACCTGCACGTCTGGACGCTCTCCGGCAGCCGCACCGCGCTCTCGGCGCACGTCGTCGTGGACAGCCTGCGCGAATGGGACCGCACGCTCGCCGCGCTGCAGCAGCGCCTGCAGGAGAAATTCGGCATCGATCACGTGACCTTGCAGCCGGAATCGGGCACCCGGCCGCTGGTGCGGCATTAAAAATCGGGGTCAGAGCCCTATTTCCGATAGCTTTGCGTTGCCGGAAATAGGGCTCTGACCCCGATTTTTACCGCGGCCAGAAGGTGATCAGAAGGCCGACGAGGCCGGCGCTTCCCATGAGCACGATGGTGCCGCCGACGAGCCTGTGACGCAGGAGGTCGATCACCCTCTCGTGCGCGCCGGCGAACATGCCGGTCAGCATGCTAGTCGCGCGGAACTGGCGATAGGCGTCGCCGCTGTTCCGCAGCATCCGGTCGGTGGACTCCATGGGGGTCCGTTCCATGTGCCGCCACCTTAGCCCGTGCGCACGCAACCCCAGCGCGCAGTACGTCACGGTATGGGGAAATGTTTGTGAAGCTCTGCAATCCGGGCCGCGCTCAGGCTCCGGCAGCGGTGCGAACGGCGGCGGCGATGCTGTTGGCGGCGGATTCGATGGCTTCTTTCGGCTCGCCCTCGACCATCACGCGCAGCACGGGCTCGGTGCCCGAGGGGCGCAGCAGCACGCGCCCCTTGCCGCTCAGCGCCTGCTCGGCGTCGGCCTGGGCCCTGCCGATGGCCGAGTGCTTGCGCCAGTCGAAGCCGCGCGGCACCTTCACGTTCACCAGCACCTGGGGGAACATCACGAGCTCGCCGGTGAGCTCGGCGAGCTGAGCGCTTCTCTCGCGCATCGCCTGCAACACCTGGAGCGCGGACACGATGCCGTCGCCGGTGGTGTGCTTGTCCAGGCAGATCACGTGGCCGGAATTCTCGCCGCCCAGCTCCCAGCCCTTCTCGCGCATGAGCTCCAGCACGTAGCGGTCGCCTACTGCCGCGCGGCCGAAGGGAATGCCCAGGCGCCGCATCGCGTTCTCGAAGGCGAGGTTGGTCATCAGCGTTCCCGCGACGCCGCTGACCTTGCCGCTGTGCGTGGTGCCTCGTGCACGGTGGCTCGCGATCACGTACAGGAGCTGGTCGCCGTCGTAGAGGCGCCCGGCGCTGTCGACGATCAGCACCCGGTCGGCGTCGCCGTCGAGCGCGATTCCCAGATCCGCGCCGACGTTGCTCACCTCGTTCTTGAGGGCGGCAGGCGCCGTGGCCCCGGTCTTGTCGTTGATGTTGAGGCCGTCGGGCTCCACGCCGATGCAGGTGACGTCCGCGCCGAGCTCGTGGAACACGTGCGGCGCCACGCTGTAGGCGGCGCCGTGGGCGCAGTCGAGCACCAGCTTCAGGCCCTTGAGGTCGAGGTGCGTGGGGAAGGTGGACTTGCAGAACTCGATATAGCGCCCGCCGGCGTCGTCGACGCGCCAGACCTTGCCGAGCTTCGCCGCCTCGTTGCAGCCCATGGGCCGCTCCATCTCGGCCTCGATCTGGGCCTCGGTCTCGTCGGGAAGCTTGAAGCCGTCGCCGGAGAAGATCTTGATCCCGTTGTCGGGGTACGGGTTGTGCGAGGCGCTGATGACGACGCCCGCCGAGAGGCGCAGCGCGCGCGTGAGGTAGGCGACCGCGGGCGTCGGAATCGGCCCGCACATGTGCACGTCGACCCCGGCGGCGGAAAAGCCCGCCTCGAGCGCCGACTCGAGCATGTAGCCGGAGATGCGCGTGTCCTTGCCGATGAGCACCGCGGGATGGCTGCCCGAGCCGCTCATCTTCCCTGACAGCACCTTGCCCGCCGCATAGCCCAGCCGCAGCACGAATTCGGGCGTCATCGGGCTCGAGCCGACGGTGCCCCGGACTCCGTCTGTACCGAAGTATTTACGGCTCATCGGCGAAGTATCTACGATTCATGTCTGCAGCTCATTCCTATACACCTGCCACACCGAGATCACGTCCCTGGTTTCCTTCACGTCGTGCACCCTCAATATTCTCGCGCCGCCCTGCAGCGCGAGCAAAGCCATGGCGAGGCTGCCTGCGAGGCGCTCCTCCACCGGCCGGCCGGTGAGCTTGCCGACGGTGGACTTGCGCGAGAGCCCTGCCATCAGCGGTACTTCCAGATCCGCGAACTCCGGCAGGCGGCGCAGGAGCTGCAGGTTGTGCTCGGCGGTCTTGCCGAAGCCGAAGCCCGGATCGACCACGATGCGATCGGCGCCGATGCCGGCGAACCTCGCCTTTCGCACCGCGCCGCGCAGGAAGCCCTTCACCTCGGCCACCACGTCATCGTAGCGCGGCTCGCGCTGCATCGTCGCGGGCGTGCCCTTCATGTGCATGAGGCACACGCCGCAGCCGGTGGCGGCGATCGCCTCGAGCGCATAGGGCTCGGTCAGTCCCTGGACGTCGTTGATCATGGAAGCCCCGGCGGCGAGCACCGGGCTCATTACCTCCGGGCGGCGTGTGTCGATGGAGACACAGTAGTCCGTCAGCTTTTCGAGCACCGGAAGCACGCGCTCCAGCTCCTGCTGGGGGGAAACCGGCTCGGCGCCGGGGCGCGTCGATTCGCCGCCGATGTCGAGGATGTCCGCGCCCTCGGCGGCGAGCCGGCGCGCATGCGACGCGGCCGCCTGCGGGTCGAGAAAGTGGCCGCCGTCGGAGAAGGAATCGGGCGTGACGTTCACCACGCCCATGACGAGGGGCCTATCGAGCGCGAGACGGAAGCGCCCGCACCGCAGGAAGCCGCTCTGGTTCCCGGTCTGGTTCTTCTCTATGCGCTCGGAGCAGGCGCGGTTTCGCCCTGGGCGCCGCCGTCGCTGGCAGGCTTCGCAGGCGTATGCGAGCCGCTCGGCTTGGGCGGGCGCGGCGGCTTGCCCGACATGATGTCGCCGATCTGGTCCGCGTCGAGAGTTTCCCACTCGAGCAGCGCCTTGCTCATCGCCTCGACCTTGTCGCGATTGGTCTCGAGCAGCTGGCGCGCCACGCGGTACTGCTGGTCGATGATGCGGCGGATCTCGGCGTCGACCTTCTGCATCGTCGCCTCCGACACGTTCTTGTGCGTGGTGACGGCGCGCCCGAGGAAGATCTCGCCCTCGTTCTCGCCGTACACCATGGTGCCGAGCTCGTCGGACATGCCCCACTGCGTCACCATGCGGCGCGCGATTTCCGTCGCGCGCTCGAAATCGTTGGAAGCCCCGGTGGTCATCTGGTGCATGAAGAGCTCCTCGGCGATGCGCCCGCCGAAGAGCACCGCGATCATGCTGAGCAGGCGCTCGCGGTCCTGGCTGTAGCGGTCGGCCTCGGGGAGCTGCATGGTCACGCCGAGCGCGCGGCCGCGCGGGATGATGGTCACCTTGTGCACCGGGTCGGTCCCGGGCAGCAGGCGCGCGACGATCGTGTGCCCCGACTCGTGGTAGGCGGTGTTCCTGCGCTCTTCCTCGGGCATGACCATCGAGCGGCGCTCGGCGCCCATGATGATCTTGTCCTTGGCGCGCTCGAAGTCGTCCATGTCCACCAGGCGCTTGTTGCCGCGGGCGGCAAAAAGCGCGGCCTCGTTCACCAGGTTGGCGAGGTCGGCGCCCGAGAAGCCGGGCGTGCCGCGCGCGATGATGTCGGGCCGGACGTCCGGCGCGAGCGGCACCTTGCGCATGTGCACTTTGAGAATTTCCTCCCTCCCTCTGATGTCGGGGAGAGGAACGACGACCTGCCGGTCGAAGCGTCCCGGGCGCAGGAGCGCCGGGTCGAGCACGTCGGGCCGGTTGGTGGCGGCGATGACGATGACGCCCATCGTCGCCTCGAAGCCGTCCATCTCGACGAGAAGCTGGTTCAGCGTCTGCTCGCGCTCATCGTTGCCGCCGCCCAGCCCCGCACCGCGCTGGCGGCCGACCGCGTCGATCTCGTCGATGAACACGATGCAGGGCGCGTGCTTCTTCGCCTGCTCGAACATGTCGCGCACCCGGGCGGCGCCGACGCCGACGAACATCTCGACGAAGTCGGAGCCCGAGATCGAGAAGAACGGAACCTTGGCCTCGCCGGCGATGGCGCGGGCGAGCAGCGTCTTGCCGGTGCCGGGGTTGCCCACCATCAGCACCCCGCGCGGGATGCGGCCGCCCAGCTTCTGGAACTTGGAGGGGTCGCGCAGGAAATCGACCAGCTCGGCGACTTCCTCCTTCGCCTCCTCGCAGCCGGCGACGTCGGCAAAGGTGACCGTATTGGTCGACTCATCCAGCATGCGCGCGCGCGACTTGCCGAACGAGAACGCGCCGCCGCGCCCGCCGCCCTGCATCTGGCGCATGAAGAAGATCCACACCCCGATCAAGAGCAGCATCGGGAACCAGGACACGAAGATGTTCATGAGGAGCGAGGGCTCCTCTTCGGGCTTCGCCTTGATCTTGACGTTGTACTTCAGGAGGTCGGACACCAGCCAGATGTCGCCGGGCGAATAGCTGGTGATGGTGCGGCCCTCGGAGGTCTTCGCCTTGAGGTTGCGCCCTTCGATGGTCACCTCGGAGACACGCCCTGCCTTGACCTCTTCCAGGAACTGGGAGTAGTCGATGGTGTTCGGGACCTGCTGCCGGTTCTGGAACTGTTGGAACACGGTCATCAGCACCAGCCCGATGACGAGCCAGATGACCAGGTTCTTAAGCATGTTGTTCAATGACTTCGCTCCTTGATTACCGCGCCGCATACCCTGCGTCGAAGCGCCTGCGCTGCAGCGCGGCAAAGATGCATCTTACAGACCACGTAAGCCCCAGGCTAGCACGTAAGTCTCGGCCGATTCACCCCGGGAAGCCATAGGCTTTACCACTTTTACCTTCCGGAAGCCCGACTTCAGCCGCGCCAGCACCGATTCAAACGCCTCGCCGTGGAAGGCCTTGCCCAGAAAAACGCCGTCCGGCTTGAGCCCCTTGAAGCAAAAATCGATCGCGGCCGCGGTGAGTTCGAGTGTCCTCGCCTGGTCGACGTTCCCGATGCCCGACAAATTCGGGGCGAGATCGGAAAGAACGACAGCGGCGCGGGCTCCCGCCAGTGCCTGGAGGACCATTCCCTCGCGGAAATCGCCTTTCAGCACCGTCACGCCCGAGATGGGGGCGATGGGCAAAAGATCAATCGCGATGACCCGGCCGCCTGGCCCGACTTTCTGCGCAGCCACTTGCGACCAGCCTCCGGGGGCCGCCCCCAGGTCCACGACCGTCTGCCCCGGCGTCAGGATCTTCTCTTTCGCGTCGATCTGGAGCAGCTTGAACGCCGAGCGCGACCGATAGCCCTGCGCCTTTGCCTGGCGCACGTACGGATCCGTGACGTGGCGGCGGAGCCATTGTTTGCTTCTCATTGACGCGCGAGGGAACGGGTCTCGCCGTGCTTCAGAACGAAAAATTCACCCTCGCCGAGGCCGGCCTTGCCCCGCTCCTGCGCGAGGCGCTGCGGCGGCTCGTACAGGCTCTCGTCGGTGAGGCCGTCGAAGGTGCCCCAGTGGATGGCGAGCGACTGGCGCGCGCGCACGTCCTTGTGCGCCTGCACCGCCTCGGCCGGATCGAGATGCATGATCTTCATGAACCAGCGCGGCTCGTAGGCGCCGATCGGGATCGCCGCGAGATCGAAGCCGCCGAAGCGCGCGCCGATGTCGGCGAAGTCCTTCGAATAGCCGGCGTCGCCGGCGAAAAAGAACGAAAGCTCGGGGTGGCGCAGCACCCAGCCGCCCCAGAGCGTGCGGTTCTCGTCGGTCAGGGTGCGCTTGGACCAGTGCTGCACCGGGACGAAATGCACCTCGAGCCCCTTGAACGAGCGGCTCTCCCACCAGCCGAGCTCGACCACGTCGTCGATGCCGCGCCGGTTGAACCAGTCCTTCAGCCCCAGTGGGACGAAGAACCGCGGCGAGCCCCCCGGCTGCGCCGCGAGCTTCGCCACGCTGTCGAGATCGAGGTGGTCGTAGTGGTTGTGCGAGACCAACACGGCATCGATGTGCGGCAGCTCGTCGAGCGCGGGCACCGGCGGCACCACGCGCTTGGGCCCGGCGAACTGGACCGGGGAAGCGCGCTCGGAGAATTGAGGATCGGTGAGGACCTTGAGGCCGCCGACGCGCAGGAGCACGGTGGCGTGGCCGACCCAGGTCACCGAAGGATTCTTCATATCAGACAAATCGCTGCGCACGGTGTCGAAGCGATAACCCTCTTTCGGCCGGCGCGGCAGCCCATCGCGCCACTGCTCCCATTTCCACTTCCAGAAACCGGTCTTCTCCGGATGCGGATAGTTGTTGCGGAAGGCGGATGAGCTCACGCAGCCCGCGAGCGCGACTGCGAGGGCGAGCGGGAGGATCCCATCGGCTCTCAATGCACCACCCGCGCGAGCACCCGTGCCTCGCGCGCGGTCGGCATGCGCAGATGCGGCTTCAGCGGAAAGCGCAGGGAACGCCGCGCCAGCAAGCTCTTCAGATGATCGTCATCGAAAGCGGACTCGGCGAGGCGGCGCAGCTGACCGCCTTCGAGCGCGGCGATCGGCAGGCCGTCCCTGAGCAGCAGCTTGTTCCTGTACACCGAGGCGATGCGGGCCTCGGGCGTGAGGATGCCGACGAGATTGAGCGGATCGGTCGCGCTCAGCACGATGAGCTCGTCGATCTTCTCCATTCTGCGCACCGCGCGCAGACGGCCGACGGCGTCCGCGGCGGCGAACTGCTCGCCACCGAAGCCCGCGACGAAGCGTCCGCCGCGGATCTCGCCGCGCGCCTCCATGCGCCGGTAGATGCGCACGAGCTCGCGCCAGGGCGGGAGATTCGACTCGCGCTGCAGCATCGAGCGGAACACCACGCCGTAGCGCTTGAGCAGCGTGCGGGCGATGGCTTCGATGTCGTCGCTGCGCTCCGAGGCGAGGAGCGACCAGCGCCCGGCCGTTTCCACCAACGTTCTTCTTTTGTCGGGTGGAGCGAGAAGCGCGCGCAGGCCGGCGAAGCTGTCGGCGGTGGCGACGCCCGCGCCCGCGAGCTCGGCGAGCCCCCGCTCGACGAACGCCGGCAGCAGCCCCGTGGCGTTGACGAGCTCGTGGAAGAAGGAGGCGCCCTTGTCCTTCAGTGAATTCTTGACGGCTGCGGCTTCAGAGGACAATTCGAGAACGGCGTCTTTGCCCATGCCCCAGCGCGAGGCATGCTCGCGAAGCACCAGCGCGATCGGCGAAGTGCGCAGCGGCGCCTTGGTCCCCGGCGTGAGGCGCCCCCACGCCACCCGGCCGCTCAAGCACAGGCGGTCGATCTGCTCGGCGCCGTAGTCCGCGACGCGCGCCGGCAGCACATCGTGCTCCCAGGCCGCCGCGGCGAGCTCGAAGCCCTCGAGCTGCTCCACTACCGCTGCGAGGCCCTCGGCGCCCCTTACTTGGTCCTCGGCCGCGACGTGCTGCCAATGGGCGAGGAAGCGCAGGAATTCGCTCGCGCTCACCGGCTCGATCTCGGCGCGCAGGCGGTTGAGCGTGTAGCGGTGAATGCGCGCGAGCAGCCTGCGGTCGCACCATTCGATTTCAGAAGTACCTGGTGTGAAGCGTCCGCGCAGGATCCGGCCCTGCCCCTCCAGCGCGAGCAGCGCGGGACTTTCCTTTTCAGCCACCGGACCCAGCACTTCCAGGCGGCTCGCGAGGATCTCGACCGGGTCGTCGTCCTTGCGCTCGTAGGCGAACCACGCCTCATTTTTCGATGCTTCCCCCTTCACCGCTCTTTTCCCGAGTTCCTTCAGCAGGGAGGGCCAATGCGGCTCAAGCTCCGAGGTCTCGATGAAACCTGCGACCATGAGCGCGTCGTACATTTCGTCGGCGCTGTTTGCGACCGGCCACGCCTCCTCGCGCACGCGCTGGATCGCCGCCGGATCGAGCGCGCCCAGATCATCGGCGCTGCGCACCTCGGTGGCGCGGCGCGTGTACACCGCGCGGGTGCGGCGCTCCTCGAGCGGCGCATCGTCGAGGAACGTGTAGACCGCCGAGTTGAGCAGTTCGTGGCTCAGCACCGAGGGCTCCGGAGTGTCGCGGGCCACGCAGCGAATTTCACCGTTGACTAATTGCTTAAGAACGTCTTCAAGACCCGGGAGATCCACCGCCTCTTCCAGCGCGTCGCGCAGGGCCTGGTTCACGAGCGGGTGATCGGGGATCTCGCGCTCGCCCGGGAGATTGTCCTGGCAGGCCACCGCGTCGGGGAACGCCGCCTGCAGGAGATCCTCGGCGTACATGCGCTGAAGCTGGTTCGGTATGCGCGCGCCGCCGCGGTTGCGCGGCACCGCGAGCGCGAGGGTCGTGCTCCAGCGCCAGCGCGTCTCGAAGATCGGCGAATCGAGGATCGCCTGCACCAGGGTCGCGCGCACCGTGTTCGGGTGCAGGTAGCGGAACACGTCTTCCAGCGCGAAGGAATGCGCCGCGCCCAGCGACAGGATCACGCCCTCCTCCGTCGCCGCGGCCTGCAGCTCGAAATTGAAGCCCTGGCAGAACTTCTTGCGCAGGGCGAGTCCCCAGGCCCGGTTGATGCGGCTGCCGAAGGGCGCGTGCAGGACGAGCTGCATGCCGCCGGACTCGTCGAAGAAGCGCTCCAGGGCGATCCGGTCCATCGTCGGCACCACGCCGAGGCTGCGCTTCGCCTCTCCCAGATAGGCAGCGATCTGCTCCGCGGCCACGCCGTTTAGAAGATATTCCTTTTGCAGAAGTGAAATGGCCTGCTGCAACTCCCCGTCGCGCCTCGGCTCGCCGGGACCCGGGAGCTCGGCGTCGACCGCGGTGCGCAGGCGCGTAACCGCGACGCTCATTTCTTCGCTGCGCGCCGGCGCCTCGCCCAGCCAGAACGGCATCGAGGGCGGCTGGCCGTGTGCGTCGGCTACCCGCACCACGCCGTTGCCGATGCGCAGGATGCGCCAGGAGGTGTTGCCGAGCTGGAACACGTCCCCGGGCAGCGACTCGATGGCGAAGTCCTCGTTCAGCGTGCCGATGAAGTGGCCTTCCGGCTCGAGCAGCACCCGGTAGTCGAACACCTCGGGAATCGCGCCGCCGTTGGTGATGGCGCTCATCCTGGAGCCCTTGCGGCTTCGGATCTTCGCGTTCAGGCTGTCGTAATGGAGCAGCGCGCCCCGGCGGCCGCGCCGCGTCACGTAGCCGCGCGCGAGCATCTCGAGCACTTCCAGGAATTGGCCTTTTTCAAGATTTCGGTAAGGGAAGGCACCCTGGAAAAGCCGCAGCAATGTGTCTTGATCCCATTCCTCTTCGGCAGACACCTCGGCCACGATCTGCTGCGCGAGCACGTCGAGCGGCTGGTCGGGCACCGCCACGCGGTCGAGCTCGCCGTCGTGCACCGCGCGCACCATGGCCGCGCACTCGATGAGATCGTCGCGGGTGAGCGGGAAGATCCGGCCATTCGGCACGCCGGTGATGGTGTGGCCGGAGCGCCCGACCCGCTGCAGGAAGGTGGCGATGCGGTGCGGCGAGGAGATCTGACACACCAGATCGACGTGGCCGATGTCGATTCCCAGCTCGAGCGAGGCGGTCGCCACCAGGACTTTGAGATGACCGTTTCTGAGCCTCTCCTCCGCGTCGAGCCGCGCTTCTTTCGCGAGGCTGCCGTGGTGCGCGGCCACGTATTGCGCGCCCAGCTTTTCGGAGAGCTGGTGCGCCATGCGCTCAGCGAGGCGGCGCGTATTCACCGTGATGAGCGTGGTGCGGTGCGATTCGATCAGTCCGATCAGGCGCTGGTAGATCTCCTGCCACACCTCGTGCGACATCACCGCCTCGAGCGGCGAGCTCGGGACCTCGACCGCGAGGTCGAGCTTGCGCTTATGGCCTTTATCGACCACCGTACACGGACGGCTGGTCAGAAACTTCGCGACTTCGCCGATCGGCTTCTGGGTCGCGGACAGCCCGATGCGCTGGAGCTTGCGGCCGCAGACGTGATCGAGGCGCTCGAGCGACAGCGCGAGGTGCGCGCCGCGGCGCGACTGCAGCACGGCGTGGATCTCGTCGATGATGACCAGGCGCGCGCTCTTGAGCATCGCGCGCGAGCGCTCGGCCGTGAGCAGGAGGTAGAGCGACTCGGGCGTGGTGACCAGGATGTGCGGCGGCGTGCGCAGCATGGCCGCGCGCTCGCTTTGCGGGGTATCGCCGCTCCTCACCGCCGCGGTGATTTTTGCAGCACCAAAATTCATGCTTTCCGCGAGCGCCCTGATCTCACGGCGCGGCTCGGCGAGGTTCTTGTGGATGTCGGCCGAGAGCGCCTTGAGCGGCGAGACGTAGATGACCCGGACTTCGTCGGGCAATTGCCCCTCCAGGGCCTCCCGGAAGAGCCGGTCGATCGCGGTGAGGAAGCCGGCGAGCGTCTTCCCGGAGCCGGTCGGTGCCGCGATGAGCGTGTCGTCGCCGCGCCGGATGGCGCTCCAGCCGTCGAGCTGGGCGGCGGTGGGCTCGCCGAAGCGGCTTTCCCACCAGCGACGCAGAACGGGATGAAAATCCTGGGGTAGCAAGGCGGTTATTTTGACATTAGATTTTCGGATTCATTCATGCCGACCGGGTCCCGGGAAGAACGATGAATAAGCCTAGAGGCTTGCTGACGCTGGAGGCGCTGCGCGGCATGGCGGCGAGCGGCGAAATCGAGACCGTCGTCGGCGGCTTCACCGACCACTACGGCCGCCTCATGGGCAAGCGCTTCGACGCCGAGATGTTCGTGGACGAGGTGGTCAAGTCCGGCGGGCATGCCTGCGACTATCTCCTTACCGTCGACATGGAGATGGAGCCGGTTCCGGGTTACGCCTTCGCCAACTGGGAGCTCGGCTACGGCGACGTCCACATGGTGCCGGACATGGCCACTCTGCGCCTGGCGAGCTGGCTCGAAAAGACCGCCTTCGTGGTGTGCGACGTGAAGAGCGAGAAGACCCACGACTACGTGCCGGTGGCGCCGCGCTCGATCCTGCGCCGCCAGATCGAGCAGGCGAAAAGCGCCGGGTTCGACGCATTTGCCGCGACCGAGCTCGAGCACTATCTCTTCCGCACCAGCTTCCGCGACGCGGCGCGGCAGGATTTCCGCGACCTCGAGCCCGCCGGCTGGTACCTCGAGGACTACCACATCCTGCAGGGCACCCGCAGCGAGAGCTTCCACGCCGCGGCGCGGCGCCATCTCAAGCTCTCCGGCGTGCCGGTCGAGACCTCCAAGGGCGAATGGGGCCGCGGCCAGCACGAGCTCAACATCCGCTACGCCGAGGCGCTCGACATGGCGGACCGCACCATCGTGTTCAAGCAGTGCCTGAAGGAGCTCGCCGAGGCCGCCGGCATGAGCGTCACCTTCATGGCCAAGTTCGCCGCCGACGGCGCCGGCTCGAGCTGTCACATCCATCTCAGCCTGTGGCGCGACGGCGAGAATGCCTTTACGAAGGAATCGCAAGCCTTCAGGCACTTTCTCGGCGGATGGCTGGCCCACGTGCCCGACGTGATGGTGCTCTACGCCCCCACGGTCAACTCCTACAAGCGCTACGTCGACGCCTCCTGGGCGCCGACCCGCCTCGCCTGGAGCCACGACAACCGCACCGCGGGCTTTCGCGTGGTCGGCGAAGGCCCGAGCCTGCGCATCGAGTGCCGCATCCCCGGCGCCGACTGCAACGCCTACCTCGCGCTCGCGGCGTCACTCGCCTCGGGCCTGGACGGCATCGCCAGCAAGATCGAGCCGCCCGAATGCTTCGTCGGCGACATCTACGCCGCAAAGAACCTGCCCCGCGTGCCCCATACGCTTTCGCAAGCCGTGGAGCTGTTCGAGAGAAGCGAATTCGCCAAGCGGGCATTCGGGACAGATGTGGTCGAGCATTACACTCATTTCTACCGCACGGAGGCCGCCGCATACGACCGTGCAGTCACCGACTGGGAACGCAGGAGATATTTCGAACGCATATGAGACTGAAAGACAAGATCGCGCTCATCACCGGCGCGGGCAGCGGCATCGGGCGGCAATCGGCGCTGCTCTTCTCCAAGGAGGGCGCTGCGGTCCTGGCAGTCGACCTCAACGATCAAGCCGGCCAGGAGACCGTGACGCTCCTAAAGCGGCAAGGCGCACGCGCTGCCTACTGCAAGGCGGATGTGTCGAAGGCGCGCGACTGCGAGCAGATGGTCGCCGCCGCCGAGCGCGAATTCGGCCGGCTGAACGTGCTGTTCAACAATGCCGGCATCATGCTGTCGAAGGACGACGACGCCGTCAGCACCGACGAATCGGTGTGGGATCAGACCTTGGACGTCAACGCCAAGGGCGTGTTCCTCGGCTGCAAGTACGGCATCCCGGCGCTGCGCCGCGCAGGCGGCGGCTCGGTGATCAACACTGCCTCGTTCGTCGCGCGCCTGGGCGCCGCGACGCCGCAGATCGCCTACACCGCGAGCAAGGGGGCGGTGCTCGCGATGACGCGCGAGCTCGCCGTGATCCACGCCCGTGAGAACATCCGCGTCAACGCTTTAAGCCCCGGCCCGCTCAAGACCGAGCTCCTCATGAGCTTCCTGAATACCGAGGAGAAGAAGCAGCGGCGCCTGGTGCACTTGCCCATGGGACGCTTCGGCGAGGCGCACGAAATCGCCCAGGCGGCGCTCTGGCTCGCCTCCGACGAATCCTCCTACGTCACCGGCACCGAGTTCCTAGTTGACGGCGGCCTGACCGCCGCCTACGTCACCCCTGAGTAGCTTCTCGATCTCGGCATGGCCTAGGAGCGCGGCGGCGTCCACCGGCGTCCTGCCGTCGCGGTTTGCGATACCCGGATCGGCGCCGGCGGCGAGGAGCCGCTGCACTTCCTCGAGGTCGCCGCTCACCACGGCGCTGTGGAGGAGCGTGTTGCCGAAAGGGTCCCGGTAGTCGGGCTCGCGGATCGCGAGGCTCAATCCCAGCCTCCGCCGAGCGCTCTCACCAGGCCGACCGTGGCCTGGTACTGCGCAGAGCGCACCTGCAGCTGCTGGCGGCGGTTGGCGAGCTCGCTCCTGCGGGCATCGAGGAGATCGAGCTGGCTCACGTAGCCGTTGCGGTAGCGCGCGTCGGAGAGGGCGGTGCTGCGGCTCGCCGACTGCACCGCGCGCCCCTGCGCCTCGGCCTGCTCGGCGAGCAAGCGCAGCGCGGAGAGCTGGTCCTCGACGTCTCTGAACGCTACGAGGACCTGCTCGCGATAGCCGGCGACCCCGGCGTCGAATTCGCCGCCCGCGAACTCGATGCCGGCCTTGCGCCGGCCACCGTCGAAGACCGGCAGCGACGCCAGCGCGCCGAGGGCCCAGGCGCGCGAGGACCACTTGAAAAGGTCGCTCAACTCGGTCGAGGCGTAGCCGCCGCTCGCGGTCAGCGTCACGCTGGGAAACCACGCCGCCTGGGCGACGCCGACGCGCGCCTGCGCCGCGAGCAGGCTTGCCTGGGCAGCCGAAACGTCGGGCCGGCGCGCGAGCACCGTGCCGGGCACGCCCGCCGGGATGATCGGCAGCGCGGTGTTCCATTCGGCGACCGGAACAGAGAACGTGGAGGCGGTGTCACCCACGAGCACCGCGAGCGCATGCTCGAGCTCGGCGCGCTGCCGGTCGAGCGCCAGCGCATCGGATTCGGTCGTGGCGACCTCGGTGCTCGCGCGCGCCACATCGAGCTCGGCGACGTCGCCCGCGCGCCAGCGCCGCTCGGTGAGCGCCAGCGTCTCGCGGTAGGCGACCACGGTGCCTCTTACCAGCGACCTTTCGGCATCGAGCGCGCGCAAGGCGAGGTAGGTCTGAGCCACCTGGGCCTGCACGAGGAGCCGCGTGCTTTGCAGCAGGGCCTCGCGCGACTGGACGTCGAGCTTGGCCGCATCGACGCCCTGGGCGAGCCGCCCGAAGAGATCCAGCTCGTAGGAGAGATTGGCACTCGCGGCGAAGACGCTGCTCGCCGGCAGGTTGACGCCGCCGACCAGGCCCTGCACACGGTTCGCGCTCACGCCTACGTCGACCTGCGGCGAGCGCTCGGCGTCGGCCGCGCGCACCAGCGCGCGCGCCTGCGTGAGGCGCGCCGCGGCCAGCTGGATGCTGGTGTTGCCGCGGTTCGCGCGCTCCATCAGCTCGTCGAGCGCCGGGTCGGAGAACGCCTTCCACCATTCGCCGCGGGGCTGCGCCGCGGCGGGGGGCGCCGCGGTCCAGCGACCGTCGCCTTCCTTGAAGCTCGCCGGCGTTGGCGGCAGCTTCTCCGGGTCGATCTTCGGCGGCGTGCTGGAGCAGGCGGCCACCAGCAGCACGACAAGAATCAGGGACAGACCACGTTTTCCGCTGCTGTTCATTCGATGTCCTTCATCGGAAGAGGCTTCAGCGCGCCGCCGCCGAAGGCCGCCGCGTCGTGCGGGCTCATCTCAGCCGAGGTTTGGCCGTGGCGCTTGAGCGGCCGGTTGCCGGTCAGGGCGCGCAGCAGCACGTAGAACACCGGCGTGAGGAAGATGCCGAACGCGGTCACACCGATCATTCCGGCGAACACCGCGATGCCCATCGCCTGGCGCATCTCGGCGCCCGCCCCGGTGGAATATGCGAGCGGCAGCACGCCCATGATGAAGGCGATCGAGGTCATGATGATCGGCCGCAGCCGCAGCCGGCTCGCCTCGATCGCCGCCTGCACCGGCGTGCGTCCGGCGAATTCCAGCTCGCGGGCGAACTCGACGATCAGGATCGCGTTCTTCGCCGCGAGGCCCACCAGCACCATGAAGCCGATCTGGGTGAAGATGTTGTTGTCGCCGTGGCTGAGCCACACGCCGGTCAGCGCGGCGCCCAGCGAAAGCGGCACGATGAGGATGATCGCGATCGGCAGCGCGAGGCTCTCGTAGAGCGCGGCGAGCACCAGGAACACGAGGAAGATCGCGAGCGGGTAGACCCAGATCGCCGAGTTGCCGGCGAGGATCTCCTGGTACGTGATCTCGGTCCAGTCGAGGCTGATGCCCGGCGGCAGGGTCTCGGCGGCGATGCGCTCGATCGCGTCCTGCGCCTGGCCCGAGGAGAAGCCGGGGGCGTTGCGGCCGCTGATGTCGGCCGCGAGGAAGCCGTTGTATCGGATCGCGCGCTCGGCGCCCGCGGCCGGGCGCACGTTCATCAGCGCCGAAAGCGGCACCATCTCGCCCGAGATCGAGCGCACCTTGAGCAAGCCGATGTCCGCGGCGCGCGCACGATACGGCGCGTCCGCCTGCACCCGCACCGAATAGGTGCGGCCGAAGCGGTTGAAGTCGTTCACGTACAGGCTGCCGAGGTAGATCTGCATCGTGTCGAAGATCTCGGTCACCGGCACGCCGAGCTGGCGCGCCTTGGTGCGGTCGACATCCGCGTAGAGCTGCGGCACGTTGACCTGGTAGGTCGAGAACATGCCGGCGAGCTCCGGCGTCTGCCAGGCCTTCGCCATGAATGCCTTGGTCGCGCCGTCGAGCGCCTCGTAGCCGAGCGAGGCGCGGTCCTCCAGATACAGCTTGAAGCCGCCGGTCTGCCCGAGGCCGTTCACCGGCGGCGGCGGGAAGATGACGATGAAGGCATCCTGGATACCGGCGAACTGCTTGTTGAGGCTGCCGGCGATCGCGCCGGCGGAGAGGCTCGCGTCTTTTCTTTCCTCAAATGATTTCAAGGTTGCGAAAACGATCCCGGCGTTCGAGCTGGTGGTGAAGCCGTTGATGGAAAGCCCAGGGAAGCCGACGGCGTGGTCCACTCCCGGTTGCTTGAGCATGATGTCGCCCATGCGGCGCATCACGTCCTCGGTGCGGTCGAGGCTCGCGCCGTCCGGAAGCTGCGCGAAACCGATCAGGTACTGCTTGTCCTGAGCGGGCACGAAGCCGTCGGGCACCGCGCGGAAGAGCACCCCAGTCGCCGCGAGCAGCACCAGGTAGACCCCCAGCATCAGCGCCTTGCGCGAAAGCACGCCGCCGACGCTGCGACTGTACGCGGCCGTGGCCGCGCCGAAATACCTATTGAACCCGCGGAAAAACCAGTTCTTCTCCTTCGCATGACCTCTCAGAAGAAGGGCGGCGAGGGCGGGCGACAGCGTGAGGGAATTGATCGCCGAAATCACCGTCGAGATGGCGATGGTCATCGCGAACTGGCGATAGAACTGGCCCGACAGGCCGCTGATGAAGGCGAGCGGCACGAACACCGCCACCAGCACCAGCGCGATGGCGATGATCGGGTTGGTCACCTCGCGCATCGCCTGGTAGGTCGCCTCGCGC
>Ga0070696_100000246_pt1 | contig 32725 bp, 27 predicted proteins | sample KBSK1253metaG_FD_65474 | JGI IMG/M metagenome (GOLD analysis project Ga0070696, IMG submission 65474) | Corn, switchgrass and miscanthus rhizosphere microbial communities from Kellogg Biological Station, Michigan, USA - KBS K1-25-3 metaG | ecosystem: Host-associated > Plants > Roots >... | reverse complement strand
TTTAGGATTTCAAAACATCGCTGGAGGATGTCCTGTGAATAGGAAACTGATACGACCGACACTTGCCGAAGTCCGGGAACGCGGTGATCGCGAACCTCAACATCGCCGCAACAACAACAACGACCCAAATCGCAAGCGCGTACCGCCCGAGCAGACCCACGCCGAAAGTTTTTATTACAAAAAGCAGATGGATAACCGCACGCCGATGGTCCTCGTGCTTCAGGACGGCGAAGAGCTCAGAGGGAGTATCGAGTGGTATGACCGGGGCTGCATAAAGCTCCATCGCAACGAGGGGCCCAACCTGCTCGTGCTCAAACATTATGTAAAGTACATGTATAAAGTCGAAGATGCCGAAGGCAACGGAGACAGCGACGATCGTAACGACGTCGAAACGCCGGACGAGTAAGCGCTCCGGCCAGCGCTGCCCCGCGCTCTCACTTCGCCACAATGGACCCTTGTGACGCGAGCACCAAGCAGTCCCAGTAAACCGCGCGTTGGAATCACAATAGGCGACACGGCCGGCATCGGCCCTGAGATAACTCTCAAGGCTGTTGCGGAACCAGATGTGTTGGATGTCTGTTCGCCGGTTATTATCGGCGACGCACACGAGATAAAACGACAGGCAGTCGAACTCGGCCTCAACGCCGATTTCATAACCGTCGGCACCGGCGGCTTGGAATCCGGTCCTGGGGAACTGCCGATCATCCTGCATACCAACATTCCGAATGAACCAGTGCCCTGGGGCTCGCTATCGGCGGCGACTGGACGCGCAGCCATCGCGGCCATCGAAGCGGGCGCCAGATTGTGCCTGGCAAAAAAGCTCGACGCAATAGCCACCGCTCCCATCAACAAAGAATCACTCAAACTGGCCGGCTCACCTTTTCCGGGTCACACCGAGATGCTCACTGCGCTGTGCGGTGTAAGCGAGTCCCTAATGTGTTTCTTCGCGGGCGATCTGAAAGTCTTTTTGTTGACCGTGCACCGCAGCATGATCGAGGCGATCCAGGAAATCACAAAGGAACGCGTTACCGGAGCGATTAAGCTTGCCGACCGCGAGCTTCGCCGATTCGGTCTCGCGCGGCCGCGAATCGCGGTTGCCGGGCTGAATCCCCACGCCGGCGAGCACGGGCTGTTTGGCTCGGAAGAGATTCACGAGATCACTCCGGCAATCGAGGAGTGCAGACAACAAAACATCGACGTATCTGGCCCCTTCCCCGCCGACACTCTGTTCGTTCGCGCGTGGCGAGGCGAATTCGACGCCGTCGCCGCCTGCTATCACGACCAGGGATTGGTCGCGGTCAAATGCCTCGCGTTCGGCGAAGCGGTGAATGTTACGTTGGGGCTGCCGATCATCAGGACGTCGGTCGATCACGGAACTGCGTTCGATATCGCGGGCAGTGGTATTGCGAATCATGGCAGTTTAGTGGAAGCTATCAAACTCGCGGCGCGGCTTGTCAGGCAAACTTCGGTTTGTAGATGAAACAGGCCGAATCAGCAACGGCGACAAACTGAATTATTCGGACACCCCGGAGGAATAATGAAACCTGTTCTCGTAGTCTTGATCCTTACGTTGACCGCCCTGGCATCGGGATACTCGGTCCCGCTTGCCGATGATCCGCTTCGGTTGCCGCAAGAGAAACACCTGCGCAACATTCGCCAGTTGAGCTTCGGCGGCGAGAACGCCGAAGCTTATTTCTCCGGCGACGGCAGGAAACTGATCTTTCAATCGACTCGCGACGGCCGCGCGTGCGATCAGATTTACACCATGAACATCGTCGGCTCGGACGTGCGAATGGTTTCGACCGGGAAAGGACGAACGACCTGCTCCTATTTTTATCCGAACGGCAAGCGAATAACTTATTCGTCCACGCATCTGGCGAGCGCCGAGTGTCCGCCCAAACCGGATTTCTCCCGCGGATACGTGTGGGCAATCTATCCGGGCTTCGACATTTTCAGCGCCGCGCCCGATGGCTCGGACCTGAAGCAAATCACAAAGACGCCGGGCTACGACGCCGAAGCGGTGATCTCGCCAAACGGAAAGAAATTCACGTTCACATCGATGCGCGACGGCGACCTCGACGTCTACACGATGGATCTGGATGGAAAGAACGTAAAGCGTCTCACAAACGAAATTGGCTATGATGGCGGCCCGTTCTGGTCTTATGACAGTCAGTGGATCGTGTTTCGCGCGAATCATCCAAAGACGCCAAAAGACATTGCCGATTATCAAGCGCTCCTCAAGGAGAATCTGATTCGTCCGACGACGCTCGAGATCTGGATGATGAAAGCCGACGGAACCGAAAAGCGCCAATTGACCAGCAACGGGAAAGCGAACTTTGCTCCCTATTTTTTTCCCGACGGCAAGCGAGTGATCTTCGCTTCGAACATGGCCGACCCCCGAGGGCGGGACTTCGATTTGTATAAAATCAACATTGATGGGACGGGGCTTGAGCGAATCACTTTCAACCCGACCTTCGATGGGTTCCCGATGTTCAGCCCCGACGGCAAGAAGCTCGTCTTCGCATCGAATCGGAATTACAAGTCAGAAGGCGAGACTAATGTGTTTATTGCGGATTGGGTTGAATAAAGCGTGAAACGTGAAGCGTGAAACGTTAAACGTGATGTTTGAATAGTGAAGATTGGGCTCCTTCACGCATCACGTTTCACGCTTCACGCATCACTCATCACTCAGGGTATCAACACGATCTTTCCAAACGCGCCCGGCTGGAGGACCGCTTCGTGAGCGCGAGCCGCTTCCGCAAGCGGCATTTCCTTTCCCACAATCGGCTTCAACGTTCCGTTCTCAAGCCCGGCCACCAGAGCCGCGTGAATGCTCGCTCGATCCTGATCGTTCACATTCATCAGCGTCATTCCCAGAATGCTCGCGTCGCGGCCCATCGCATCCCGAGGATTTATTTCAATCGGACCGCGACTGCCAATCACCACTACGCGACCGTGTTTCGAAAGAATGCCGAGATCTTTCGCGAGATTCACGTTTGCCAGCATCTCGAGGATCACGTTAATGCCTTTACCCCCCGTCAATGCAACTGCCTGATCCAGGTAGTCGGGCGCGTGATGATCGAGCACGTGATGCGCGCCTTGCTCGGCCACGCTGCGACGACCCTTATCGGTTCCGCCGGTTGCGATGACCGTCATTCCGGCCGCGCGAGCCAGTTGCACGGCAGCCGTGCCGACTCCGCCCGTCGCGCCGTGAACGAGCACTGATTCTCCGGGTTGCGCTTGCGCTCGATGAAAGAGGGCTCGATACGCCGTCGCATAAGGCACACCGACGGCCGCGCCTTGTTCGAAAGTTAATTGAGGCGCCAGACGATGCACCTGCGTTTGATTGCAGAGAGCCTGCTGGGCATACGCGCCGCTTATCGTCCCCGCAACGTAGACGCTGTCGCCGGCGGCAACGTGTGTCACTCCCTCGCCGATCGATTCGACGACACCCGCGGCGTCGGTGCCCGGCGTGTACGGAAGCGGAGGTTTCACCGCATACATTCCCGATCTGATGTATGTGTCCACCGGGTTGACGCCGACGGCGTGAATTCGCACGATTACCTGTCCCGATTCGGGCGCAAGGTCCTGCGCGTCTTCGAGTTTCATCACGTCGGGTCCCCCGAATTCATGAATCCTGATTGCTTTCATTGGCTTCTCCCTTTGCTTGTCTTTTTCGTATATCACGCTCGGCATTGTCAAGAAAGCACCGGATGCGGCTTGCCAGAAAGCTTGCCACAAAGGCGCTAAGCCACGAAGCTACACCAAGGCGGCCTTTGCGGGACCTTCGTGTCCTGGTGGCTTTGTGGCTGGACGCGTAAACGCTTTGCGGTAGTCAGAAATCCACGATTCGTATAGAATAACGCCCTTCACTCTAAATCGGGGCTTGAGACAGGCCGCAAAAAAAGGACATTAGGGAAATCTTATGAGCTCAACGCAGGTGCATTCAAACGGTGGCAATAAGGCGGCGACGAACGGAGATCTGCATCCTAAGCCGGAAGCTCCGGCTGATGGCGGCAAGCTGATTGTCCTCACCGCCCCGCTGACGGAAACGATCGATCACGCAGGCTACTTCATTCAGATGGGCATGGCTTCGATGCCGATTTGGATGGAAGGCGTGCTCAATCGCAAATATCCGAACTGGCGGAATGTCGAATACAACGAAGACGGGTCGGCGAAGTACATGCCCGCTGGCACGCGCGTGCTCGAGACTTCTCTTCAGCGTGAGTTCAGTGCCGATGACATCGCGGCTTGTCTTCCTGATGATCTGCACAAGTTTGTTGGTCCGAAGACAAGAGTCGTCGCGGTCTCGACTCACAACCCGCTCGGCGTCACATTCGCCGCGGGAGTCTACACATCGATCTTCGGCTCGTCGAAGATGCCCATCAACTCTCACTATGCCCGGTTGATGTTTCAACAGATCAAAGAGAATCCTTATCGCGACAATTTCAAAGTCATCGTGGGCGGCTCAGGCGGCTGGCAGATCATTCAAACGGATCTGTACGAAGAACTCAGTGTCGATTGCGTGGTGGAAGGGCGCAGTGAATCCGTAGACACTCTCGAGCTGTTTCGCAAAGCGATTCGCGGTGAAGCCCTGCCTCGCGAGATCGAAGTCAAACATCCGACGACGCGCGAAGGCATTCTCTTCCCCGACAAGCGAACGACCTTCGGTGTAGTCGAGATGACCACCGGCTGCGGCCGCCGCTGCCAGTTCTGTCTCCCGGATTTGAATCCTCAAATCGATCTTCCGAAGGAACAGATTTTGAAGGCGGTCCGGGCTAATGTCCGCGAAGGCAACAAGCAAATCTCGCTCGCGACCGAAGACATGTTCATATGGGGTCAGGTGCACACCGACACGCCGTTCTACTTTCCGAATCGTGAAGCGCTGCTTGGGCTCTATTCAGATATCGTCAACACGCCCGGTGTTGAGCAGCACGTGCTCAGCCACTCTACGATCGCGCCGGCCGTGGTCGATCCGCTACTGATCAAGAAGCTGTCGGAGATTCTGCTGCCTCAGAGCCCGATTCATTTGCCTTATCTCAGCTCGCATCCGCAGAAGAAAGCTCTCACTCCGCTGATTGGTCTCGAAACCGGATCGGTCTCGATGGGTAAGAAGATCATGCCGAGCAAGGGAGTTCCCTTCTCTATCGAAGACTGGCCAAGCGTGGTGATCCAGGGCTTGACCGTGTTGAACGCGAACAACTGGTTTCCGGCTATGACCTTGATCGTCGGCAATCCTGATGAGACGGACGAAGACGTGATGGCGACGCTCGATTTGATCTACGAAGTCGAACGCCGCGGGCTGTTCGCGTTTTTCATTCCATCGGTGTTCACTCCGCTGCACGACACGCGAATGGAGATGAAGAAAGGCGTGACCGAGACGATGCAGCTTTCGCCGCTTCAATGGCAGTTGATAATGAAGTGTTGGAAGATGAACCTTCGGCCGGGTCAGTACAGTTGGTGGGCGCCGACGGCGTGGCGAGTGGGCGCGATCGCGCTATGGATGTGGAAGCTAAGAAAGCTAAACGGTCCAAACTTCAAGTGGCCTTTGTTGATGTTTTCGAGCGCGATGTCCGAGAAGATGATGGGCCGATTAGGGAAGATCTACACCGGCAAGCCGATCAAGGTTAAGAGCCGCAAAGAACTGATCGCGGGACTGAAGCCGCACTACTTGCAGTATCTTCGAGAAGACAACGGCGACCTGCCCGAGGGCTATGTAAGGCAAGCACAACCGAGCGTGCAAAAGGCTGCATTGGCGTTGCCGGTTCTTTCTTGAAGTGCTCAACGTTTGCGTCTCTGCGAGCCTTGGCCTCTTCGCGCGAAAGGATCGTATTCTTCTGATTGATCAATGCAGAGATTCCTCACGGGCACCTCTTCGTCCCATGCAAGATTGAGAAGGTAGCGGACCGCGAACGTTCAGCGGTGTTGACCAAGCTGTTGGTTGACACTGGGAGCGAATACACCTGGGTTCCGCCGGCCACGCTTGAGAAGATCGGCGTCAGGCGCGAGAAGAAGGACATGGAATTCGTGATGGCGAACGACCCGCGGGTCATTTGCAGCATTTGGCCTTGCGATTATCAGATTGGACAAACACTTCACGGTTGACGAAGTGTCTGTTTGCTGAAAAGGGAGACCTGCTGCTTCTCGGAGCACGAACTCTCGAAGGGTTGACCCTTGCGGTTGATTCCGGAAAGAAAAAACTTGTGGCTTCGGGTCGCGTCCTCGCCCGCAGGCCGCGGTAACTCCATCGTCACACAGGCAGCTTGATAACAAACACCCGGACGATCTCATTAAGTCCCAAAACGAAGTTCAATGAGAATCACTCAAGCGCAGACCAGCCTAATGGAGTGAACCCTATCTGACTACGCGACGGCTCATCTTATCAGCGCTATTGAGGGAATCGTGCAGACTGCCTTCTTGACCTGCAGGCGTTGAAAGCAGTCTGCACCGCGAGACAGGGCTGATCAAGCATGTCAGCCACGGCTCTGATCTTCATACCTCGAGCCGCTACGGGAGACCGTCGAAACACATGCAGTTACCCTCATTGAAGGCCTGTCCTCGGGCTTGGCACCGAAGCCTGGCGAACGGATCGCATGGCCCTGGAAACGTGAAACTGCGGCAATTTCGGAATGCCTGAGAGAAGGGCGCAGGGAAATTCACCCGACACATTTCTCCCTGAAAGCTCCAGTGAACGTTTCGCGGCTGGCAGTTGATCTCGTTGGGGTAATTCGTATAGTAGTGCCCGTACTCGTCACTGTAGAATTGGTACAGCGGAAACCCTCGAGGGTCCCCGACAGGGTATACGTATCCGGCTACACCACCATACACATAGTCACCGCCGTGCTCGTAGTAGTAGATTGAGTAGTAGAACCCTCTCCGCGTACTCCAGCGATGCAGCGCAATTTGTCCCGGCTGCGGTTGCGTGGAAATCAACCCAACGTTTCCATCGGGCACAGGGAAGCGCCCAAAACCGTCTGTTTCCCAGGGAAACCAGGTTAGATAGGTCTGAAAATCATAACCGTTGTTTCCCATTTGACGTCTGAATTCCACGCTGGTGGAAGCATTGACATGGTTGAATACGCAATCACCCTGCCGGTCCCAGCCATCACACCAAATGTGTCCGTCACCGGTGTAGGTTCCGCCACCGCCACCGCCTCCTCCACCGCCGTCTCCGCCGCCGCCGCCGTCTCCGCCGCCGTCACCATCAATGGGAACCACCATAGTTGTGACTTTACCTTTGTTTCCTTTTGCCTTGCGCTCCCCGGCTTTGAGCTCCTGAGCAAGCTGTATCTTGTTTTCGCCTTCCTGCGCCTGGCTTCGTTGACCACCTCTGTCTTGCGCGGTAACCGTACGCTGAGATAAAGACGCTCCGACGAATGACAAAAGCACAAGAAGACTGAGAGAAGCTCCTGCTAACGAAACTTTCTTCATGACCTACCTCCTAGGTGTTTGTGCAGACACGGATTGTGGTGCCGCGCCCCATTCTCTGCCGCCACGTTGTTTCAAAGCCTGCGTCCGGATTATTGAGGTCCGAATGCGGTACTTTGAAACAACAAGAATCCAGGACTCGGATTGCCGGAAGTAATCTCGCGGTCATTGCCCCATCGATGCTACGGCAGGACCAAGGTGATTATAAGTACAGTTGGATGGTAAGTCTTTGGGTGACTCTTAGAGAGTTATTAGCTGCTTCTTTGGTGGGAATGAGCGCCGGATTGGCCGCTACCAGCCGCGAATCCGATACGCCTCAAGAGTCGACCGAACCTCGTATCTGAGCGAAGATGGTCAAAAATCGGCCACACTTTTAGCCAGATGAGTAGTCCGGAGCGTTCCTCATAAGCCTTCTCGAGCCACTCCATTGTTTGATCTACGCGGTCCTTGAAGCCGGCGTAGACAACCGCGATCGTTGCACACGAAACAAACTGGCGTCGCGATAACTCCAACAACTGGCTTAGAACCTCTTCGGCCTCCGCTCTGGCGCCGAAGGAAGCGAGACACTGACCAAGACCGGCCAGAGTCCACGAGTTCTCGCTGATCGATCTCGCCTTATCGAATTCGGCAATCGCTTCCTGGTGCATCCTCTTGCGCTCGTAACACATTCCCAGGTGAAGGTGCGCACGAAAGAAGTTCGGCTCCAGTTCCAGCGCTCGTTCCAGTTGTTCGATGGCGCGGTCGTACTGGCGCGCCCAATAAAAGTTGAGTCCGAGATTTGTATTGATGATAAGCGAGAGTGGATCGAGATCCCGGGCCTTCTTCAGCTCTGTCAGCCCTCGATCAAACAGCCCCATCGACACCACGTATTCGCCATGCCATTGATGGGCTGTCGGATAATTCGAGTTGAGGCGTATAGCCTGCTGAAAATCGGCCTCCGCCCCCATCCAATCCCAATCATAGATAAGTCTGATTTGACCCAATGAAGCATGAGCTTCGCCGAGCGACCCATCTAACTCGATGGCCTTCATGGCGGCCGCCTTCGCTTGCGGCATGATTTCTCGCGGCTTATCCGCTCCGAATAATCCAAGCAACACGAGGCAATCCGCAATTCCCGCATGCGCCAGAGAATAGTTCGGGTCTTCGGCAATTGCCTGCCGGAAATATGCAACTCCTTTCTGCAGATCCTCGATGGCTCTTTTGCCCCAGGCGTATCGTCCTCTAAGGTAAAACTCGTAGGCCTGCCTGTTCTCAGTAAAGCGTTTTGTTAGCCTTTCTTTCTGCTCACCGCTCAATCTAAGACGTAACTTCTCTGAGATCTCCGAGGCCAACTCGTCTTGCAGAGAGAAGATGTCTGAGGATTTCCTCTGATATTGTTCGCCCCAAATGCGTGATCCGTCCTCGACATCGACCAGTTCTACACTTATGACAAGTTGTTCTCGAAGCTGTTGAACAATTCCCATCATCACCGCGCGGACTCCGAGGCTCCGACCAGCCTCTCGTGGATCAATACCAGCACCTTTGTAGCGAAAGACGGTGCTGCGCGCCATCACCTTCAACTGCGGAAGGCCCGAGAGACTGTTCATAACACCCTCAGTTATCCCATCCGACAGGTACTCCATGTTGGCATCATTACTCGCGTTCAAAAAAGGCAGCACCGCAAGAGAATCGATTCCTCTTTCATCCCGATTGTCCTCGGGTCCTGCCATAGTCGCGACAAACCGATAGCCTCGACGTGGAACAGTTTCGATGTAGTTGGGATTCTCGGTGCTTTCCCCAAGAGCCCTGCGGAGAATGAAGATGTGTTGGGCGAGATTGCCCTCCTCGACATACTCATCCGGCCAAACTTCATTCATCAAAACGTCCTTCTCAACGATCCGGCCGTTATTCCGAACGAGAAGAATAAGAGTGTTCAAAACCTTGGCGGGCAGCGGCACTAATCTGCCATCGCGCAACAGTACTCGCTCACACGCATCCAGGCGGAAACAACCAAATTGAAAGTAATCGTCACCTCGGTCCATGGCCAGCTTCAGTTTTAGCGAACTGTATTGCCCGGGTCAACCTGCTCCACCTCGATGAGTGAGGCCGTCGCCCTATCCCACCACCTGCCACGCCCTCAATGATGTCGATTACTCATCCGGGACCTGGAAGAGGCGCGCTCAGCCTGTAATTTGCGCTATGCAAACAGGCCGAACAGGAGCAACCACATCCGAACGATCAAGCTTGCCGCACGGGTGACGACAGGTGGCTATCAGTTGAGCGTGCGTTTCCAAACAGGCGGTCTCGGTGGACGGGCCATTACGGTTGAGATTCAGGCTCGGTTGACTCCCGCTGCTTGATTCATCGCCGCCTCGCGGTTACGTTAGATTTGAGCCAAGCCTAAAGACGGAGACGCGATGCAGGCCAAACATGAAAAGCATCTGAAACGAATTCGGCGAATCTGCGCCGCGCTTCCCGGGACGACAGAAAAACTCTCGCACGGCGAACCGACTTTCTTCTGCAAGAAGGTCTTTGCCATGTGCTCATTCAATCATCACAACGACGGCCACGTCGCTGTTGTAGTCCCGGCGCCGCCGGGCATCCAGGCGATGCTTGTTGAGAACGAGCCCGAAAAGTACTACAAACCACCTTATGTTGGAGGCGCCGGTTGGATTGGCATCGAGCTCAATCGGGTCAGCGATGAAGAGCTCGAGTTTCACATTCGCGAAGCCTGGCGATTAATCGCTCCCGGGAAACTCCAATCGGCAACACAGTGATCGCGCAGCAAGAAGACCGCATCCCCTTCGGTCCGCATTCGCAATAGTTCCACTCTTTGGGCGCAACCGGCCGCACATCTAAGGGCTTTGCCGTATCGGCTCTCGCTGATATCTTGTGCGGTACCGATGATGATATCGTTCACGCGCGCCGAAGGGACACTGGTAGTAATCCTCGCCTTAGCCGTCGCGCCTTACTTTCTTCGGCTCGGCGCATCCTCTTTGTGGGACGCAAACGAAGCATTCTATGCGGAAACGCCGCGCGAGATGCTCGCCTCGGGTGACCTCGTCAACCCGACCTTCAACTTTCGCCCTCGGCTCAACAAGCCGCCTCTGAGTTATTGGATTGTGGTTCCCTTCTACAAAGCGCTCGGAGAGTCTGAAGCAGTTGAGCGCCTGGCCATTGCGCTCGGAGCAATGATCATGATCGCAACGGCTTATGGTTTGGGACGCGCGATGTATTCGAATGAGGCCGGATTGTTAGCGGCGCTTTGCCTGGCGATCGCTCCGCGATTCCTGATGTTCTCGCGACGAATAATGATCGACGTGTACGTGTCTATGTTTATGGCTGGGGCGTTGTTGTTGTTTGTGCTTGCTGAAAAGCGGCCTGGGAAGCGCCGCTTGTATCTCACTTTGATGTATGCGAGCGCCGGCCTTGGCGTGCTGACGAAGGGCCCGGTAGCGGTACTCCTGCCGGCCCTTGTGTTGATCATTTATCTAGTCATTCGCCGGCGACCGCAGAGGCTTCGCGAGATGATGCTGCCAATGGGATTGCTGATCGTCGCGCTGATTGTCTTGCCGTGGTATCTCGCAATTTACTTCCAGCATGGCTGGACGCACATCGAGAGTTTCATCCTCAGGGACAACCTGTCGAGATTCGCCGAACGTGCCTGGGGTCCGCGGCGAGGTTTTTTCTTTTATGTTCCGGTCGTGCTCGGAGATCTTTTTCCATGGGCGCTCTTCCTGGTCCCGCTGATCTGGTTTGCGATACGCAAGCTGTTGTCGGCCCGGCCCGAGCCGCCGGACGCTGAAAACGCCGCGCGCCAGTCTCGGTTATCACTCGTGCTCGTCGTTTGGGTTGTTGTCATCGTCGCATTCTTTTCTTTCTCAAAGAGCAAGGAGGATTTGTACATCCTGCCGGCTTATCCCGCTATTGCGGCGCTTATTGGAGGCGGGCTCGCGCGATTTTTCAAAAGCAGAGAGTCCGCGAGGCAAGACTGGATGCGATGGATGCTCTTGGCGTTGTCGCTGATTACGGCCGCGGCGGGCGCGTTTATCCTTTATCTTTTCGCCGGAGAAACACAGCCTTACAAGCTCGCAGGCGCCGGTTCGATCGGAGTGTTCGCCATAGCTGGTGGACTGGCTGGAGCAATCGGGGCGCTGCTCAACAAGACTCGCACCGCGGTGCTGACGACGGCGGTGACGATGATCGCGTGCAACTGGGTGTTTGTGCTTGCGACGCTCCCGGATTTTGAGCGCTACAAACCGGCGCGTTCGCTCTGCGAGGTGGTGGCGTCCGAAGCGAGTTCCGGCGCAATGATCGGCTACTATCGCACGGCTTATCCAAGCATGGTTTTTTATCTTCGGCGCCCTATCTTCGAGTACTATGACCTCGCCGAAATCGAAGCTGCGTTTTCATCAGGCAAGGAGGTGTTCTGCGTGCTGACCGAGAGCGACTTCCAGCAACTGCGCGCGCGGCTTCCGGCCGAGACTCGTGTGCTTGCAAGTCATCCGATTCTTCAAGTAAAGTTGAGAGGCATTCTTGACAGAGTCGAACCTCCACGAGTGTTGCTCATATCCAACAAAGGCGGACCAAGCTGAACCAATGAAGAAGAGTGGCCTGGCAATTCTGAAGATCGTCTTCAGCGTCGGAATACTGGTGTACATATTCACGCGCGTTGTGCACATCGGCGATCTTTGGGCCAATCTCAGGGAGGCTCAGCTTTCTTATCTGGCGATTGCCGTCGTCATTTACTTCATGGTCCAAACAGTGAGCGCGTTACGCTGGTACCTGTTGCTGAAGCCTCATGGTATTGAAATCAGTTTTCCCAGAATCCTGGCGCTGTACTTTCTGGGAATGTATTTCAACTTCTTTTTGCCGTCGTCGATCGGCGGCGATGTGTTCAGGGTGTATTACCTGAACAAAGAGACGGGCCGGTTGAGCGCATCAACGGCGTCGGTGTTCCTGGATCGGGACATCGGGATGGGCGGGTTGCTGCTCACGGCAGTCGTTGTGGCTGGCTGGGCGGGAATTCGAATTCCTCCGGAGAACGGCGTGCTGCTGGCGCCGGTCTTTGCGCTGATCGGCCTGGCGTTTATTGGGGCAAACCTCGCTTTGTTTTATAGACCCACGTACAACTTGATTCACCGCCTGCTTACGCTGTTCAGAATGAAGAGAGCGGATGAGAAGGTTGAGCGGCTATTCGAATCGGTGAACGCGTATCGAGGGAAATGGGGCCTGATGGCCGTGACAGTGGGCATATCGCTGGCGGTACAAATCGGTTGCGCGATTGTGAATATGCTCGCCGCCGCCGCGATTGGACTACACACTCAGCATGGTTGGATAGACTTCATGGTGTTCATACCGGCAATTGGCCTGATTGGAATGATTCCGTTATCGGTCAACGGCGCCGGTTGGCGTGAGGCGTCTTACATACTGCTTTTCCAATCCGTGGGCGCTGAAGCTCACCAGGCCGCGGCTTTGTCGCTGCTTTGGCTCGGAGTAATGATAGTAACGAGCCTGCCTGGCGGTGTTATCTATTTGGCTGAGGGTGCGCGCGCGGGAAAGGATAAGCTTATTCCCGAAGCGCCGAACGTCGCGGTCAAGTAACATTCAACGCGGGAGACTTGTTTTTCAATCGCGAGAAGTTATGGGGCGTGAAGCATTATCAGGATCGCTAACGTGGTTGCTGTCGGCGGTGTTGTTACCCACATCCGGGTTCGCACAGAAGCCTATACACAAGCCGGCTCAACAACCGCCGCCTACGCCAGCTCCCACTGTAATCGTCCCACAGTCGGGTTCGTCTTTTTTTGTTGGTCCGGTCGAGGCGGCACCCGGCACGTTTAGCGTTTTGCTGAGCGAAGGCAGGGAATCCGTCACGGGGATTTTCAGCTACAAACAGATTGAGGTTTTCGAAGCGGTCCTGCTAGCGGCCAAAGAATTCGCGCAAAGCGATGAAGCCGTGGGCAAGACCACGCCCATAATCACCCGGTTGATGGATCAACACGAGTGGTCCCTATTCGTGGACGTGTCCAAGAAAGGCGATCGCAGTCAATACTACGTCACTCTGATTACAGTTTCGGGCAAGCTCACAGCGGCGGCTGGAGAAATTGTTCGCGGCAAGAAAGAAGAAGAAGCGAAGAAAACGCTTTTCGCGGATATTCTGGCAAAGTTGAAAGAGGCAAAGGCCGGACCCAAACCCTCGAACTGATTCCTCGATACCTGGAGCGCTTGTCCTACTTGAAGTTAGTATCAAGATTGAGCGGACTGACGACGCCGAAATATCAATCCGTTCACCGTATCTACAAAACAGTCGAAGTCAAAGGGCTTGGCCGTCGCGGCATCCGCCCCAGCATTTATTGCTTCAAGCGCCGCTTCGCCTCCAAACGCGGTCACGACGAGCACAGCGGTGCCGTCCAACAGACTCTCGAGTCGAACCCTTCTCAGTAATTCCAGCCCGTCCATACCGGGCATATTGATGTCGGTGATTATCAGATCCGGGACTTGTTTCAACGCCTTATTGAATCCACTCTCGCCATCCGAAGCCGAAGCGACATCGAAGCCGCTCATTCGAAGTAGCTTTGCAAGAATGTCCCGTGAGTCCGAATTGTCCTCGACAACGAGAATGCGACCCTGTGTTGATTTGGATTTCGCTGGCGAGTTTTTCATAGCGCCACTTGTTCCTCTTGCGGCACTGAGCCGGCAAAAATTGTGCGGCCCTACCAATCCAGCGAAGATTTCGGGATGGCGCTTCGCCGAATACCAGAGCTAATGAAAAAGAGGGAGCTCAAGCTCCCTCTTAATCAAACAACCGTCTTTTGCCGCGCCACGCATCTTTGATAAATTTATTTCAATAAGCGAGCGTGCGAGCTGTGGACGCTTGTGAGTGTTCGAGATTAATATCCGAACTCGACTATATCTTCTACAACCGACGTGCCATAGAATCCGGTTCTCGATCTTCTCGCGCAATTCACGAGTGCAATCATCATATTTGCTGGAAAAAAAGCGCTGAGGGCTCTCTCTTTTTCTCGGCGAGGCCAGTCGCACACTTGCACAATCTCTCTCTCGAGTCACATTCCTATCACAACGTTGAGACGAGAATGAACATTGGACTCATTCTGCCTGCTCCAGGCGGGCCAAATCTGGAACCCAAAAACCGTACAGTCGCTCGCCGTAGGAGTGAGTTACGCGTATCAGTCCAAGGTCTGGCAACACATCTTGTTCAAATCCGAGGTAAGTGAAATGCGGCAAATCATTCGGGACGGTTCGATACCACCCCTGCCTCCCGAGGTCCTCTTCAGCTCTTGGGTCCTGGTATTCAGCGATGTCAAACGCAAGCAGCGACAGATGCTGCGAGGCGCCGGGTGCGGCGACCGAATACAGTATCGACCTGTCAAAGAATGTCCCGAAGAAAAGCTGCGCGCTATCCTCAAGGTCAAGTATGAGCGCTACTTGCTCAACGGGAGGAAGCTCGCGAATATGCTGAGCGTGTTCGCTGGTGAGTCGACCAAGCTCCTGCCAATGATCGAGGCCGCGCCTGACATTGCGAGTCCAAAGCCCAACCGTTTCCTGATACGAACGCGCCCCCGAGTCGGCCGAGCGCGGGCTGATGCTTCCGCGCCCTGCGATCCCGGACACGGCGGCCAATAAGCGTTCGAGTGCGGCGGCCTGCAAGGCAAACTCGTGTTCACCGATGACGGCTCTCTCAATTTTCAGCGTGGATTGGAATTCATCCACCTGATCTGCATTGGAGAAAATGATGACAGGCGGCGGTGTCGCGGCTGTCGCGAATATCGCCCCGTACTCGGCAAAGAGTCTCTTCTCAACCGGGGATGAAATGCCGGACGCAATGTCACGAAGCGGGCTTCTCATGAGTTATTGAAAGAAGTGTTATCGACTTTCTGATCGTCGAAATGAACCGTAGCATCCGGTCCCGATAGTTTCAAAGCATTCGAGGCGCCCGAGCGACGCAGTCGCTCGAATCTCACAGGCCGGCCGCTGCCATCAAAACTATTGACCCAGTGAAGGCCCCACCTTACCATCGAACCGGGTCGACAATCTCTCCAACCTGTTGAGCCCCTTGATTCCTCACGCATTCAGCCCCTCCGGCCGAGGCTTCAGAAACGCGCGATCGAACGCTCGCGGAAGATAATCCGTGAGACCGGCGCGGCCCGGAGCACGCACCAATGGCCCGACACGTCCTTCGCATAACGCCCATAATTGTTTTTCTTCTCGCTCTTCCATTCGCAGGCGGATTTCAAGCACACTCGGATTCAAGCCGCGTCACCGAGCGTGTGGGTTACGACGCTTCCTATCGCAGCCATACTTCAACTCACAAAGTTATTGTTAAGGCTGATGACGACAAGGCGCGGACATCGATCCTTGCCGAAGGCGGACGAGTGCTGGAGGACTACGGCGCATTCACTTTGATGAGCGCTCCGAGCGCGGCCGCCGAGCGCGTCACGATTGAATCTTCGGGAGCGGCGATTCGCGACGACATGAACGCGTTGCTGCTTAGAAGCGGCGCCTTCGACACGACGGAAGGCGAATCGACCTATGCGAGCTCGCTTGGCGAATCTGATCGCGACGGCGAGCAGCTCTATATTGTCCAGTTCGTTGGTCCAATAAAAAGGCAATGGCTGCGTGATCTCGGCTCTGCCGCCGAAATCGTTTCTTACGTTCCAAACAATGCATATCTGATTCGCGCAACGGCGAGCGCGGCGGCTCATATCAATAACCTAAGACAAGTTGAGAGCAATGCCATTCAATGGGCCGGCGACTTCAGGCCCGCGTATAAGATCGCGCCGGAAATATCACTCGACTCCGAGGAAGAAACGGAAATAACCGTCCAGCTTGTTTCGAGCGACAATACATCCGCCGACATTCAGCGAATGATCGAGCGTTCGTCGGCCACACTCACCGGCGACCCTAAGAGCGTTTTGAATTTCACCAACGTGCGGATCAAGGTTCGACCAAGCCAGTTGCCCGAGATCGCGCGGGTGAGCAATGTTGTTTGGATCGAGCCCTGGATCAAGCCCGTGATGCACGACGAAAAGCAGGGATTGATACTAGCCGGAAAACTCACCGGCAGCGAGGGCGCCTCGAGCTACCTCGCGTGGCTTCAGTCCAAGGGAATAACGTCGAGCCCGGACTTCATCGTCGATGTCTCAGACAGCGGGATCGACCGAGGCTCGCTTGACCCGCAGGAGCTGCACAAGGATTTCCTGAACTCATCGGGGCTGGCGCGAGTTTCGTATGCTCGAGTGGTCGGCAACGTCGATCCGGAAACGCCGCCCTCCGACAGGGCCGGACACGGCACCATCAACGCTTCGATCGCCGGCGGTTACAACGTCAACGCGAGCTTTCCGTACGTAGATGAGAACGGTTTCAAATTCGGAGTCGGTGTTCATCCTTACGCAAGGCTCGGGGTCACTCAAATATTCGCGCCCGAATACACCAACCCCTCGCTTGCGGCAATGGTGGCCAAAATGTATGCGGACGGCGCGCGAGTCTCGAACAATAGCTGGGGCGCTTACAACAATAGTTACACAACCGACAGCCAGCTATACGATTCGTTGGTGCGCGATGCTCAGCCCGCCGTTCAGGGAAATCAGGAGCTGACGATTGTGTTTTCATCCGGTAATGAAGGAGCCGGAGGACACACCAGCAGTCCGGGCAACGGTAAGAATGTCATCTCGGTTGGCGCAAGCGAAAACCTCAGGCCTGGCATGGACGGCTGCGGAATCGACACCACCGGCGCCGACGACATCAACTCGATGATCGCTTTTTCTTCCGGCGGCCCAACCACCGACGGCCGCATCAAACCCGATATCGTAGCGCCCGGGACTCACATACAAGGCGCGCGATCCCAGGCGCCCACTTATACTGGCGGAGGCGTGTGCGGTCCGGCGAATTATCCAAGCGGTCAATCATTGTATACATGGTCTTCGGGAACCAGTCATTCCGCGCCCGCGGTGGCTGGCGCAGCAGCGTTGCTTCGTCAGTTATTTCAGCAAGGCGCCGGGCATCCTCCGAGCCCCGCAATGGTCAAAGCGTATCTGACGAACTCGACCTCCTATCTGTCGGGCAAGGGCGCCGGTGACAGCCTCCCGGGAAACAATCAAGGCTGGGGATTGATGAGCCTTAATCGCGCGCTCGATGGCACGCCGAGAATCATGATTGATCAAACGCAGGTGCTCGCCAGCAGCGGCCAAACAGTCACAGTCCCGGGCAAGGTAGCAGACCCCACAAAGCCATTTCGAGTGACCCTCGCATGGACTGATGCGCCGGGCGTTGCCTTCGCAACTGCGGCCGTGAACGATCTCGATCTTCAAGTCGACATCGGCGGCAAGACCTATCTTGGAAATCACTTCGCGGGTGGTCTCTCAGTTGACGGTGGCTCGGCCGATCGCCTCAACAACGTAGAAGCCGTCTGGCTGCCGGCAAACACGACCGGCGACTTCACGATTCGAATCGTCGCCACAAACATCGCCGGAGACGGCATACCGGGCAACAGCGACCTCACGGATCAGGACTTTGCATTGGTGGTTTATAACACCGACGGAGGACCGGGCGGTCCGGTGGATCTGCCGCCAAGCGTCAACACCACGGCGCCTGCGGGCGGCGAGCGCTTCACCGTAGGAAATACGATCCGAATTCAATGGACCGCATCCGACGACAAGGGAATTCAAAGTCAGCGAGTGGAGTTCTCGCCTGACGGCGTCTCATTCAGCACGATAGCAACGCCCGCCGCGTCCGTTCGGAGCTTTGATTGGCGAGTTCCCGGATGGCCGACCTCAAACGCGAGAGTCAGAGTAACGGCGCTGGACGGCGTCAACCTTCCCGTGTCTTCGGTGACCGCATCGTTCGAAATTATCAACGGACCACCGGACACGAGTCCTCCGTCGGTGACATTGCTCTCGCACAACGGCGATGCGCCAATGGGCGGCGGCTTAACAAGCGCGATTCAATGGAGAGAGACTGACAACGTCGGCGTGCTGCGCCGCGTGATAGAACTCTCAACTGACAACGGCATCACGTTTCAGCAGATCGCGTCGATCGAGGCGCCCGGCTCAGGCAATGACCAGCAGAGCTACGACTGGCCGGTGCCCGCCGATTGGGCAACGACGAAGGCCAGGCTTCGCATAACCGTCTTTGATGGCGCGGGAAATTCGGCGACTACGATGTCGCGCGATAAGGTGGAAATCTGGCCGATGCCAATCATAAACGGCGCGAGCTACTTCGAAGGCGACCGCCCCGAGTTTAAGTTGTTAGGGAGAAACTTCCGCGTGGATGATACCGAGATTTGGGTCGACGGGACTCAATTGAAGAAGATCCGATTCGACGAGAAGTACAACACCGGCGACGGCACGTACAAGCGAGTCTCTAGCATCGACAAAAAGCTGAATAAACGCTTCCCTGATCGCGAATTTGTAAAAATAGAGGTGAGGCTGCCGCGTACCGGACAGATATCGCCGACGTTTGAATTCAAGCGCAAGAAGCCGCAGAGTTAGGCTTCGCGGTCAACAACGCGATTTTCGGGTAGTGGTGTATTAGCGTGTTGGCCGACAACGCAGTCCTCAGCGTCCTCGGCGTCCTCCGCGGTTTTTCCTAATCAATGCCGGGATTTAACCGCAGAGGACGTCGAGGACGCTGAGGAGCAGCGCGATAATCAGCGACCAACACACTAAGACCCCACTACCGATTTTCGGCGCTCGTTATTCGCGAACTTCAGACCGCGAGTCCCGCCTGAGCGTGCTTCAGATGCGTTATGTATTTCTCAGCCGCCAGCGCCGCAACGGTCGCGTCGCCGACCGCATTGGTTATCTGGCGCACGAGTTGTGACCTTAGGTCTCCGGCGGCGAACAATCCGGGGATGCTCGTCTCCATCCGGTCATTCGTAATCAGGTGCCCGCCTACATCGTGCGCAGGGTGGTCTTCCAGAAAGTAAGTGTTGGGCTTGAAGCCTACGAATATGAACACACCTTGCGTCGGATGCTCGCGGGTCTCGCCGGTGCTGACGTTTCTCAACACGATGCGATCGACTTCCTTATCGCCTTTGATCTCATCAACAACCGTGTCCCAGATGACTTCGGCCTTGGGATTCTGAAAGAGCTGATCCTGTAAAATCTTTTGGGCGCGAAACTCATTCCGGCGATGCGCGACATACACTTTGCTGCCGAATCGGGTCAAGTAATTCGCTTCCTCGACGGCGGCGTCGCCTCCGCCGACGACCGTTATCACCTGCCCATTGAAGAATGCGCCGTCACACACCGCACAATAGCTCACGCCTCGCCCGGCCAACTCGTCCTCACCCGGCACTCCGAGCTTGATCGCCGTGCCTCCGGCGGTCGCGATCACGGTGGTCGCGTGATAAGTTCTCGCGTCGGTTTTAACTTCGAATGTATCTCCGACTTTCTTCACCGACTCGACAGCTTCAAACGTGTTGATCTCGACGCCGAACTTGCGCGCGTGCTTTTCCATGAGATTGGAAAGCTCGGGGCCGGTGATGTGCTCGAATCCTGTGTAGTCCTCGATAGCTTCGGTATTGAGCAGTTGTCCACCTACAAGACCCTTTTCAATTATGACGGTCTTCAGATTCGATCTCGATCCGTACAACCCGGCGGTCAGTCCTGCCGGTCCCGCGCCGATGATCAGCATATCGTATGTTTCTGCCATCGTTGTGTACCTTTGTGTCCTGGTGTCCTAGTGGCGATCTCTTCCTATAGCCTACAGCGTACGAATAATTGCTTCAGTGAAATCAAGCGTCGTCGCCTGACCGCCGAGATCGCGAGTCAAAACTTTGCCTTCCGCTAACACCTTTTCGAGCGCGGCCTGAATTCGAAGCGCCCTCTCGCGCTCGTTCAAGTGTTTGAGCATCAGCACTGCGCTCAGCAGCAGCGCCGTCGGATTTGCGATGCCCCGCCCAGCGATATTCGGCGCCGCGCCATGCACTGCTTCGAACACGGCGATCTCTTCGCCAATGTTAGCGCCGGGCGCAACACCCAGACCTCCGATAAGTCCCGCACACAGGTCTGAAACGATGTCTCCGTAAAGGTTCTCGAGCAGCAACATATCAAACTGAGTTGGGTTTATTACAAGCTGCATGCAGGTGTTGTCGACGATCAGATCGTCGGCTGTGATCTCGGGATAGTCTTCCGCGACTTCGCGGAAGCAGCGAAGAAAGAGGCCGTCCGACAACTTCATGATGTTCGCTTTGTGAACAGCAGTGATTTTTTTACGACCCTCGCGGCGGGCGTGCTCGAATGCGAACTTCGCAATGCGCCGCGACGCCTTATCGGTGATGATCTTCAGACTTTCGACCACGCCGGGCACAACTTCGTGCTCAAGACCCGAGTAAAGGTCCTCGGTGTTCTCGCGCACGACGATCAAATCGACTTTCTCGTAGCGACTTGGCACGCCCGTGAGTGATTTTATCGGCCGCAGGTTGGCATAGAGGTCAAGCGCCTTTCGCAACCGTACGTTTGAGCTGACAAACCCGGTTCCAATCGGAGTCGCAACCGGTCCCTTCAGAGCGATCTTGTTGCGTTTGATCGAGTCGATCAGGTTCTCAGGCAAGGGGTCGCCAAAGCGGGAAAGTGCTTCAGCGCCGACGACGAACGTCTCCCATTCCGCTTCAAAGCCGGTGGCCCGAAGCACGGATATCGTAGCGCCAGTGACTTCGGGGCCGATGCCGTCGCCGGGAATGAGAGTGATCTTGTGCCTCAATATCTAATGCCTCCTGATAAGACGGGGTCGCCGATGCCGCCGCAAGCTAGTAATGATATATGACTGAGACGAAAGCGGACAACCGGAGGAGGTCCGTAGTCCGTGGTCCGTAGTCCGTAGTCCGTGGTCTTTATCCGTAGTCCGAACGAAGCCCACGCAAACTATTATCAAATGGCTACGTACAACACCTACGGACCACGGACTACGGACTCCTCATAAATTGACAAAGCCATCCTGCTCTTCTAGCCTTTAGGCAACGGTCGAGTAAAGCATCGAGGACTTCAATGTACGAAGTGATGATCGAAGAAGAATTCTCGGCGGCGCACGCGCTGCGAGGCTACCGCGGCAAGTGTGAGAACCTTCACGGCCACAACTGGAAAGTCGAAGTCTATGTTCGCGGCGAACAATTGGATGACGTGGGCATGCTTGTGGATTTCAAGGTGCTCAAAGCCGCGACCCGCCGAGTAATGAAGTATCTCGATCATCAGAATCTCAACGAGCTTAAACCATTCGACAATGAGATCAATCCCTCAAGCGAGCACTTGGCCGGGTTCATCCTCCACAGGGTCTCGGAAGAAATCAGCGACGCACGCGTACAGGTCTACAGGGTTCGAGTCTGGGAGACTCCGAGCACATGTGCCGCCTACGAATCCAAGCCCGCGCATGGAAGTAAGAACAATATCGCGAGCGACTGATAAACTGTGGCTTGAATCCCGCCTTTGTGAAATGGGGCATTCGTTTCCCAGTCTGATCGTTGTGACAAGATACATAGAATCGGCCAATGCACGAACGCAACGGGGGTAGGCACGTCGAAGTTGCAAGGCCTTCAGGGCGAGCGCCTGGCGAGACGTCGATCGATTCCCCTGACCTCTCTTCATACGTGCACGAAACGTTTCGACCGCATCTTCATCATGGGATGGGGAACAACGGCTCCGGTCGTCAGATTGCGGGCTGGCGGCGACGTTTCAGTAATTTAGGCGTGGCTTTCTCGTGCGCTTCGCCGCCGTTCTTATTGGGAGAACGTCGCTGGTTTCGTCTCGATCATCTGGCATCGCGAAAAGAGTCGGAGATCGAGACGTTGCGTGAAATTACACTTTCAAAGAAAACCAGCTTCGTATTATGGGCCAGTTTCTTTGTCCGTTGACAAGGGTAATCAAGCGCACTACACTCGCTTCCTGTAATTCAGGCTGCCCCCGATAAGACTCTAACTGGCACTCGTTGAGGTCAAATAATTGTTCCCTCGAGATCAGCTTAAGGAGGTATGGTATGACAAAGAAAAACGGTAGCAACTTTCAACTTATTCTGAATCCAAAGGAGACGGCGACGGTAAAGGTGGTGAAATCGATCAAACTTCTCGACAAAGTATCTTACAGTCTGAACGGAGGCGACACCCCCGGCGAACTTCCAAAGTCGCAACCGTGTAGCATCTCCATAGACAGCACCAGCGACTTGGGGGTCTCTATTTTCTATGCGGAGAACGAGGGCGGGTCATTCACGATTGATGTTACCGGCAGTGACGGCGGGGATACCTCGAGCACCTCCGACATCCAGCAAAAGGATGAAGCATTTCGATCGTTGAGCTACACCTTCTTCCTCGCAGAATAGGTGAAAACTCGCCCTCCAGGAACGAGTGGTAGATCCACAAAGGAGACTTCACGATGAAATTGAGAAACAAGTCAATTGTGGCGCTTGCTGTTATGACTGGATTGGTTTCGTCCGCCGTCTACGCCAAGGACCCCCCAGCACCCGAGACAAAACAACTCGAAGTGAAGATCGCTAATCTCGTCCAGAAGATTGTCAAGCTAAAGACCGATCGCCCGCCCGATATGGATGCCCAGATACGAGACCAATTCAATGTTCCGGGGCAGAATCCCGATCTCTTTCTGCTTGCCTTGCTTCCGTACGAGAACTTTGTGACATTGCTCGAAGAGGCGCGCGTTGATAAACAAGTCACCGCCAGCGACCCAAATGCCGGAGGCGCATCCTTAGTCTCAAAGGGGAGCGTCCCATCGATCATTGGGATTGCAGTCGAGAATGGAGCATTGAACCGCGTCATTAATGGCACATTGATGACGTTTACCGGGTCTCCTGTGGGCATCATCAAAGCGCTCGGCGATAAGGGCTTCATTTCAAGCTATGACGACGACGGTCCGGTGACACGCAGATTGAGAGACCTGGGGTTTTCCTTCACCGTTGATACGAGTCGTGGCAATCAGCCGGGGACGTTCACCGGGGACCTCAATCAACTGGCCTCGTATTCGCTGAAGTACAGTTTCATCAATCAGCGTGACCCGAGACATCCCTCGTACAGGAAGAAGTGGTCAAATATCATCGGCACCTATGGTCACGACATCACGAAAGAGACCTCAACCTTCACAAGAATAATGAGGACCGAGCCCCTCTACGTTGACTTCTTCAAAGCAGCGCAGGATCAGCTAATCAGTGCTACAACGGGAGACGTCGAAGGCATAGTAAGAGAGGCCCTCGTGAACTATCGAAGAATCCCAATGCCCTCAGAGCTTGCGCAGTTAGTGAATCGATATGGCACAGCGGTGAGAGGATATCTGGAAAAACGCGGTCACATCCTTGAAGAAGCTGCCAACGGCTCGATTCTGACGTTCGAATACACGAACAGCCGCTTCGTCACCGATCCTGATTTATCCAACTTCAAGCTGATCTACGAGAATTCGTTCAACGGCAGGGCGGAACTAACCGCAAACGCCTCTTTCACCATTTTCAACAAGCGACCATTGATGCCCAACATCGACCGCATTCGTGACTACCAGGCTGCGGTGCAATTGGATACCCCGCTCAGCAATCCAGCGGTTGCGGGCGCCTGGGTGTTCTCCGTCTCTTACAAGTTGCAGCACTTGATGGATGACATGGCGTCAAGCGCAACCGGAGACAAGGGCGGCGATATTCACCTGTTACAAAGCAAACTGACAATTCCGATCAAGGGGACCGGCTTCAAGCTTCCTCTTTCCGTAACCTGGGCGAATCGAACTGATCTGATCAAAGAGAAATTCGTCCGAGGAAACTTCGGCTTGACGTTCGATTTGGATACGCTGTTCTCAAAGCTACGTCCTTAGGATTACATCCGTACTGTATTATCGGTCCGGACACGTGGGCGGCTCTCGATGCCTCTCGAGGCTGGTGGGAGGGTCAGCAAAGGAGAAAAATGCCCGAACCTCTAAACGTCGTCGTCGACATCTCCCATCACAACGGCAATCCCGACTTCGCCCAAGCCGCTGCCGCCGGCATTGTTGGAGTCATTCACAAGGCCACCCAGGGACTCAACTACAAAGACCCGATGTACACCACCAATCGTCAGAAGGCGCTCGACGCCGGACTGCTCTGGGGTGCCTATCACTTTGGAACGGGAGGCAACGGAGCGGGGCAGGCGGACTTCTTTCTGGCGACAGTCAATCCCACTCCCGACACACTGTTAGTCCTGGACTATGAGCCGAACACCCAGGGCGCTACGATGTCGCTCGACGACGCGCGGGCTTTTGTCACTCAAGTCAACACGACGCTCGGGAGGTTTCCAGGTTTGTATTCGGGAAATCTCATCAAGCAACAACTCGGAAACAACACCGATCCACTCTTAGCGCAATGCTTCTTCTGGCTTGCTCAATACGGGCCGAATGCAGTTGTGCCGCCGAATTGGCCGACGTGGACGCTATGGCAATACACTGACGGAAACCTTGGGCCTCAGCCTCATACAGTGCCGGGCATCGGGGCTTGCGACCGAGACAAATTCAACGGCGACCTCGACGACTTGAAACAACTCTGGGGCGTGGCACCTTGATGCCGGCCTTCAAATTGTTCTCATCAACGACTAGCTTCGCATCAACTCGCACCATTGCCCTCGGCCGCAGCCGAGGGCACTAGCTGTTTTTACAGACCATCCTTTTGCTTCGGACCAAAAGTGACTTCGGTCCGCGCTGGAGCATGTCATGCCAGATCAACGCACGCTGCCACTCCACCAAATGCTCGAAGAAGAATACGTCAGCCTCCACGGTGTGCTGCCCGATGAGCACTACTCCACCAACAAGACTCCCGCCGCTCGGCTGAAGGCAATCTATGATCGTATACACGCGCTTGAAACCAAGCGCGCCGCGTTATGCATATCAGGTGGCGGGATTCGAAGCGCAACGTTCGCGCTCGGCGTAATCACCGGACTCTCACGTTTGGGCTTGCTGCAGAAGTTTGATTTCCTTTCCACGGTCTCAGGCGGCGGTTACGTAGGAAGCTGGCTGTCGGGCTGGGTTCATCGCGACCCCGCGGGTCCTGCCGGGGTCTTTGAGCAATTGAAGGGCATGCCCAGGTCCGCAATGGAGCCGGAGCCTGCGCCTGTACGACATCTGCGAGCCTATAGCAATTATTTGAGTCCGATGTTGGGGTTGCTCTCCGCGGACACATGGACTCTGGTCGCAATAGTGGGACGAAATCTGATTCTGAACTGGACGGTTTTGTTTCCCTTGCTCGCTGCTCTGTTGTTGATCCCGCGACTCTGCGTCTCATTCGTCCGGTTGAATCTCCCTGATTCCTACAAGAGCGAAGTGCTGACCATCCTCCTCTTGCTTGCGTTCCTGGGGGGCGTCGTGTCGATCGCGTTCATGGGCATCTTCAGGCCGAGCCTGAACAACTACCGCAGGCCGGCATACCGGGCGGCGGCGAGTCAGGCCGGGTTTCTTAAGTGGTGCCTGTTCCCTACTCTGTTGATGGCGATTCTTTTGAGCACTTATTGGGGCTGGCTTCGCAACGCCGATATTCCGATACACCAACAACTGTCACCAATTTTCAAACTCCACATAGAGTATCCCTGGCCCTTTTTCCTGTTTGGTTTGTCGCTGCATTTGGGTGGTTGGCTGATCTTCACTCTATGGATGAAACGATTCGCGCTCAGGGAACTATTCGTCGCGATATCGGTCGGATTCACCGGCGGAGTAATGCTGTGGCTGGCGGCAACAAAAGTCTTTCCCAAGCCTGTATACGACGGCGACGCCTCGATACCCGCCACTGAATTGTTCGTGTGCTTTGCGTTACCTTTAATAATCGCAATGATGCTTGTGGCTGTAACCCTGTTCGTCGGATTCGCCAGCCGATTCACCGAAGACGAGGATCGCGAGTGGCTCGCGCGATTCGGAGCCTGGGGTTTGATCGCGGTTCTCGGGTGGAGCGTGGTCAGCTCGCTGGTAATATTCGGCCCCGAAGCGTTGATGCGTCTCGGCATCGCGGCGAAGGTGGCGGTCGCATCGCTGGGCGGCATCTCGGGTTTGATTGTCGCCGTGCTCGGTCGCAGCGCCAAGACCGCGGCAAGCCAGAAGGAAGCGAGCGAAGGACAACAGTCGCCTGTAATGAGAATAGCTTTGGCGCTCGCAGCGCCCGTCTTTGTTCTTATCTTCCTGGTCGCATTGTCATTGGGAACGAGCGCGCTCATTCTGGCGATCGCGCCTCGTCTGGCCGCTAAGGCCCCCGCTATCAACTGGCAGGCGGCTTCGCTGCCCGCTGAGATCACCGACAGACTCGATCACCTGAGAGTCGTTCACTACTCGTCGTTGCCGGTGCTGATAGTCCTTCTTGCCGGCTTGCTGGTGATTGGCCTGGGCATGGCGAGGTTCATCAACATAAACAAGTTCTCGCTTCACTCGATGTATCGCAATCGTTTGATACGCGCATATCTCGGAGCGTCGAGGCTGAAACGCCGCGAAAACCCGTTCACCGGCTTTGATCCCGACGACAACATCTCGATGCACGAACTGAGGCCCGAGCGCCTTCACGGTGTGAGTCTCACAAATCCGTCGAGCCTTACCGCAAAGCTCGGCGACGCCTCTAATCCCATCTCTCAGTATCTCGAACAGCGTATCGAAGACATAAGAGAATCAAAGAATCTTCCATCTCCCGAAGACGGAGGGCCGGATTGGGTGGCCTTCCTCACGCTTGCCCTGAATGAAATCCTCGATGGCGAGTGCATCTACGACGCGGCTCGATTCGCGGGCGTCTCGCTCGATCAGGAAACCCTCACCTTGCTCGGCCAGGATCCGACGGGCAACAGGCTGGTCGTTCTCAACAGGCTTCTACTCGAGCAAGCATATCCAGGCGAACTCGCGCACTTCAGGTCTTACAAGCCTCTGCACGTCGTGAATATGGCTTTGAATCTGGTAGCCGGAAAGAATCTGGCGTGGCAGCAAAGAAAGGCCGAATCGTTTACGTCGTCTCCGTTGCATTCGGGCTGCTATTGCATCGACGATCCGGAACAAAACGCGTGCGGCAGTTATCGCCGATCGAAAGAGTATGGCGGCGATGACGGAATTTCGATCGGCACGGCCGTAGCGATTTCAGGTGCGGCGGTGAGCCCGAATATGGGATATCACTCCTCGGCGCCGATAACTTTTCTGCTGACGATGTTCAATGCCCGGATGGGGTGGTGGCTGGGCAATCCGGGTACACCAGGTCAGAAGACCTATCACCTCAGCGGCCCGCTGCTCTCGGTGGGTCCTCTGTTAGCCGAAGGCTTCGGGTTGACCGACGATCAAAACCCGTACGTTTATCTCTCGGATGGCGGGCACTTTGAAAACCTCGCGTTGTACGAGATGGTGTTGCGTCGTTGTCATTACATAGTCGTAAGCGATGGCAGTCAGGATCCGGACTGCGCGTTTGATGATCTGGGAGGAGCGCTGCGCAAGATCCGAGTAGACATGGGCGTGCCGATCACCATCGAGAAGATAACGATTTACTCTCGAAAGAGCGACAAGGTTGGAAAGTATTGCGCGGTCGGCAAGATTCACTACTCGGCGGTAGACGGAGGCGACCCTGCAAAAGTTGATGGAACATTGATCTACATAAAGCCGGCGATATGCGGCGGCGAACCCGCCGACGTGTTCAACTACGTGCAACAGAGCAAGCTGTTTCCACACGAGAGCACCGCTGACCAGTTCTTCAGCGAGACCCAGTTTGAGAGCTATCGAATGTTAGGGCTTCATGCAGTCCAGCAGATAAGCGAGGGATGGACGGGGTCTACGCTTGAGGAGTGGGCGAATCATTTGGGGACCGTCTATCTCGGTGACCCTCTGTAGGGTCCGTGGTTCCGACCTCAACCTGACTTGCAGCGCGCAGTTGTCAACCGCTCCCGTCCGGCAGGAAGCCAGTGCGTCTGTTAATTCAGGCTCGACATTGAAGAAGAAAGTGGACCGAAATACTTTCGGTTTGATTACCATTATCGAGTGTGAGCATGGCGCAAATTGCAGGCCGGCGTTTCGCATTACAACGGCTGGGGCTGGATTGGCGCCGCCCAACTTGGATAATTGCACGACCGACGGCGAGCATACTGACGATTTGCTTGCTGCCACGACAGAAAGGAAATCGTTATGACTTCCCCCCAAGCCCACAATTCCGCACCTCAAGATCAGGCTCCGACTGGCGGAGCTGACCCCGGTGCGAGCCACCTCAAGACTGTTGGCATCATTCTGATCTCGGCATACGTGATTATTGCCGTCTTGTTATCAGGTTATCTACTCATAAAGATTTGGCCCCACTGTGCGGGTGTTCCCATTCCGCCTCTTACTCACACGACTCAAACCGGAAACTCGAATCGGCTCACTAATCAGACGAATCAAAACGGAAATTCTAATTCGACTCCCAGTCAGACGAATCAAAACGGAAATCGACCAGGCGGTCCCGGCCAAGCGGCAAACGAACCTCAGGTTCAACCTCCAGGTCCAGACCTAACTACTGCAGCCGAGCCCCAATGCCATAATCCCACATGGATAGAGTTCTTCTGGGGAAGTGGTTACTGGATTTGGGAGGAGGTCCGGCTACTTTTGATCGTTATTATTGCCGGGATGTTGGGGGCGCTCCTCCACGTTATTCGGTCACTGTTCTGGTATGTAGGCCATCGCGACCTGCGATCGAGCTGGGTGCTTATGTACATCCTGTTGCCCTTTGTCGGCGCTTTGCTGGCCCTGGGGTTCTATTTCCTAATTCGGGGCGGCTTCTTCCCTCAGGCGAAGGCAGATCAGGGGAACCCTACCGCATTCGCGGCTCTCGCTTTCCTGATGGGGCTGTTCACTGCACAAGCTGCCATGAAGCTCAAGCAAGTGTTCGAAACGATCTTCAGTCCCGCCCCGGCAGGCGCAAACGCTAAACCTCAACTGCCCGATCCGAAGGTAACCGCAGTCTCCCCTGCGAAAGGTAAGACGGCTGGAGGTGAGTCGGTTGTCATCACCGGAGAGAACTTCTCAGAGGGGGCATCAGTTCGTTTCGGCGAGGCCTCGGCGCAGAGGGTAACCTTTGTGAGCAGTACAACCATCAATGCGGTTACACCGCAGCACGCCGCGGGAACCGTGAACATAGTGATCACAAACAAGGATGGTAAGAGCGGCACGCTTTTGAATGGCTATACCTACGAAGGGTAAAACCTCTTCATTGAATCGGTTTACTATCGGCATTGTAGATTGCATTGAACAATAGCGGGAACGTCGCGTGAGTCTGCGCTCGGTGCTGTGGCCGCAAGCCGAACAGCACTATGCGGCCGGGGTTCATCTCTATCGACACCACCGCTGCTCGGCCGGCCATAAGATCTTCGCCCTTTAGCCAGCCAGAAGCCACGATGTCCGAATTCGGATAGCGAGCTACTACCGATGCCTTCTGTGACGAGAAGCCTTCGACCAGCGCGAAGAACGGGCTGTTGTTGTAGAAGCCATAACTCTCCGAAGGCATGCCGAAGCCGAGAGGATGCGTGTTGTCTACTTGAATCCTAACGATCGTCCCCGGAGCAAAGTGCTGATCGCGACTCAAACCTCGCTTGAGATTGCGAACCGGGATCGGAAACTTGTCGATCATCAAATCACAACTCGCTCCCATCGCGATTAACGTTCCTCCCGACCTAACAAATTCGCGAAGTGCTTCGACGCCTTCGTCGCCGATGCCGCCTCGATACTCTTCGCGAACTGTTTTGAAATCGTAGCCGTTGAGAATGTCCCGAGGCTGCTGATCGGGAAGAACAATCGCGTCGAACTTCTCTCGAAGCTTGCCCGCTCTGATGTCCGCGTTGTGCAGCGACGCGTATGGAAACTCGTACCGCTCAAGTACCCATCGAGTCCAGCCTTCATCCATGTTGCCGGTCCACGATTGATACATCCCAAGGCGCGGCGTTCTCAGCGTCATAGTTGCGCGTGGCAACATCTTGTCAGGCGAGTGCGCTGACTTGCCCGGTTTGCCGTTTGTATCCGGAGCCATTTGAGTGACGAGACCGAGTTCTCGCGACAAGGTTTGAAGCATCTCGCGCGAAGCTCCCGCTCCCGATACCCGGGGCTTTTCATTATTCGAAAGAAGGACGATGTCGGTTTGCACTCCACCCTTCAACAATCGATTGATCGCGATCGCAGAGGCAGCTCCCGCGTAGTCGAAACTGAATCTGCCGCCTTCGCCTCGCACTTCACCGGTCGGCTTTGGAGCCGTATCCAGCTTGCTCAGCTTCAGGCTTTGCGGCAGAGGCTTCTTGATGAATTGCGTCTCCACTCCCATCTGCATTCCAAGCGACCACGCGGTCACATCGTAAGGCGGCTCGGGCGGTGAGTTGGGAGAACGACGAACTTCAGGATAGGTCTGCTTTTCGAGAAGGTCTTTCGCGTAGCGGGCGAACACTTGATTCATCGGAATCACAAACGTGCCCGCCGCGTATTTCTTGCCGTCGGCTTCGAACTCAGCTTCGGCGCGCGAGACTTCAACGCCAGCCATCTGCAAACGCTCGACAAGGTGATATGCCTCGCGCGCGTCGTGCTGTTTCTCAATCGGGATGATGATCGCCGCGGGTTCGCCCTTCGCGCCCGCTTCAACTGTTGCGCGATTCACCTTGTAGATTTGACGCAGCAACTGCTCGCGATGATCGGCCGCCGTTTCGAGCAACGCCATCGTCGCAATCAATTCGTAATCGACGATATCGCGAAGCGTCCACTTTCCTCCCAGCCACGGCCGCGGATACTCGGTGCGCGCCGCGACATCGCGCGGCGCCGGCAACGGCTCGTTGGGATTTTCCATCTGCCGGCGTTGCTGAGACTGGAAGTCTTCTTCGGCAGCCGGAGCCGCCGCGCGGCCCGGTTGAGCCTTGCGCTGTTCGATCGGACTCGCGATGCGAGCGCTTGCGACTTCCGTCAGCAAGCCGACCTGGTTGTGCCACCATCCGCTCCACGCCATCGCTCCCTGCCAGAAATTTGTGTAGGTCGAGTTGTAGATGATTCCTTCTTTGCCCGCGGTCTCAAGCGCAGCCGCTTGAGCCTGTCCCAGAATCCCGTTCCATCGATAGATCAGCGGATGCACGTTTTGATTTATCGGATCGGTTGCCGGCATAACGAATATCCGCGCGCCCTGACTGCCCATCTGATGTTCGTCCAGCCACACCGAAGGAAACCAATCGTGCCACAACAATCGCGCGGTGAGCTGGCTCTCCTTCTGAGAGAACATGTACATATCGCGATTGTTGTCGTGGCCGATGTACGGATGATAGAGCCACGGCAGCGGGCTCGCTTCGTACTCGGTGCCGACGTTTTTGTTATACCAATCGGTGACGATAATCTGACCATCAGGATTCAAGCTGGGCACGAGCAGGAAGATCACGTTGTCGAGAATCTTTTTGACGATCGGTGAGTCTTCGGTAGCAAGCCGGTGCACCAATTCGAGCACCATTTGCGACGAACCAATCTCGGTCGAATGAATGTTACACGTGACAAGCACGACGGCTTTACCCGAACGAAATATCTCGTCGCGTTCGGTGTCCTCGGGCGCACCGCCCTGAAAGTAGAGTTTGCGTTCGAGCTGTTTGTACCGCTCGAGATTCTTGAGCGTATCCGCCGAGCTGATTTCGAGCAGGATGAAAGGATTCTTGTTAGTGGTCTTGCCAAGTTCACGAAAGCGCACGCGATCGGAGCCGCTTGCGACGAGACGCATGTACTCGACGATCTTTTCCCAGCGTGCGAGCTTCTTGTCTTCGCCGACGCGAAAGCCAAGGAACGCTGCGGGAGTTGGAAGGCCATCGGCGCGAGCGAAAGCCCTCAGGTGCGGAATAACTGTTAAGACCGAGAGCGCTACAAGAATTCCGAGTGAAACCCTGACTGAGCGAGAGAGCATTTGATTGTGCTCCTTTCGTGAATGACTCGGCTCGACTGTGCCGTTGCGCCCGTAATATATCGAAGAAAGCAACGACTGAGAAGAGGGCTCTATGTGTGCGTCAAGTGTCCTGCATACCCACCTCGTCAGAGGTGGGTTCCTGATGCTACAGCCTACATGCAAGGCGGCGCACCACCGATGATGCTTGATCGAGCACATACCCACCTCGTTAGAGGTGGGTTCCTGATGCTACAGCCTAGAAGGCGCTCGGCCGATGAGGCTCGATCCACAGCGTATACCCACCTCGTCAGAGGTGGGTTCCTGATGCTACAGCCTAGACGGCGCTCGGCCGATGAGGCTCGATCCACAGCGCATACCCACCTCGTTAGAGGTGGGTTTCTGATGCCACAGCCTACAGGAGACGGCGCTCGGCCGATGAGGCTTGATCAATCGCATACCCACCTCGTTAGAGGTGGGTTCCTGATGCTAC